>Ga0111538_10014640_pt1 | contig 10338 bp, 8 predicted proteins | sample SoiMethybrSBSTD1_FD_79669 | JGI IMG/M metagenome (GOLD analysis project Ga0111538, IMG submission 79669) | Bulk soil microbial communities from a Populus tree surrounding site in Tennessee, USA - Soil MetaG P. TD hybrid SBSTD1 (version 2)... | ecosystem: Environmental > Terrestrial > Soil > Tree... | reverse complement strand
GATTACCAGCGCGCGAGCGGCGCGGGCAGCCTGGGCTGGTCGGATGCTCCCGGACGCCAGGTTCGGGTCGATGTCCGAGCCAGCCGTTCGGAACGCGGGTTTCCGGGCCCCTACGGATCGGATCCACTCGATCGCTATGAGGGCATCGACCTGATCTCGCGCGGCATCACCCAGTTCAGCTCCGTCGGGGGCATGGGGACGTTTCGGACCGCGAAGATCACGCATCGCGGCCACGTCACGTGGAGCGGCGCTGAGAGCGATTTCACGAACCCCTTCGGCGCATCGGACGATCGCACGTCACGCGTGACCGGTCGCTATCAGCTGGACGCCTCGGCAGGCCGGGTCGATCTCTCGGCCGGATGGGAGTTCGTGCGTGAACGCGCAGACAACACCTTCATCACTGGCGAGGACGCGGAGCAGGTTCCCGTCAAACGTTCAATCAACGGCTGGTTTATCGAGGCGCGGCCCGTCGGAGGCCGGCGCGGGTTCGTGAACACCGGCGCGCGCGTCGAACGCATCGAGCGCGCGGCGCTCGAGGCCGATCCGTTCGCGTTCACACCCCGGCCAGCCCTCGAGGCCGACGTTGTCTGGTCTGTGAATCCGAAGATCTCGGCGGCCTGGTTCGTCAAGCTGGCTGAAAACGGTACGTGGACGAAGGTGCGTGCCGGCGCCGGCACGGGCATCAAGCCGCCAACCGCGTTCGAACTCGGGTTTACCGACAATCCCGGGCTGAAACCGGAACGGAGCCGCAGCTTTGACGCAGGGATCGAACAGGGCTTTGCGGCATCGACGATCAGTCTCGACGCCACGACGTTCGCCAACTGGTACGACGATCTGATTGTGACGGTTGGCTCGTCCTTCTCGGGCGCCAGCCGTTATCGCAGCGACAACATCGCGAACGCGCGCGCATGGGGACTCGAAACCGGCGTGACGTGGCGTCCCTCCGCCTCGGTCTCGCTCCGTGCCGCGTGGACATGGCTCAACACCCAGATCCTGGGTGTCGACAGAGCGGAATCCGAGGCGCCAGCGCCGTACCATGTCGGCGATCGGCTGATTCGACGTCCCGGCCATCAGGTGTCCGTCGACTTCGGCTGGACGCAGGGGCGCGCCTCGGCATTTGCCATCGTGAATGGCCGCAGCGACACGCAGGATCTCGAGCCGAATTTCGCCGATCAGGTATTTGAGAATCCTGGCTATGCGACGGTCGCCATCGGAGGCGCGTTCCGCGTCGGCCGCAATGTCGAAGTGTTCGGGCGAGTGACGAACCTCTTCGATCGCGCGTACGAGGAAGCGTTCGGGTTCCCGGCGCTCGGGCGCTCCGGGCTCGTAGGGGTCCGTGTTACTGGAAGCCGCTAATCTCCGATTTGCGTACCGCGGCGGTCCGCAGATCATCGATGACGTCTCGTTCGGGATCGAGGAGCGCGGCCTCGTCGGCATCCTCGGCCCGAACGGCTCGGGCAAGACCACGATTCTGCGGCTGATCGCGCGGGCGCTGCGGCCAACATCCGGGCACGTCCGCCTGGGCGGCGTGCCAATCGATACCGTGCCCCGCCGCGTTCTCGCCCGCAGGCTCGCCGTCGTCCCCCAGGAGACCGTGCTCGCGTTCGATTACAGCGTGATCGAAATCGTCCTCATGGGACGATACCCGCATCTCGGTGTGTTCGAAGTCGAGGGTCCGGACGACGTCGGGGCGGCGATGTCGGCGCTCGAGGCCACGGGAACGGCGGAGCTTGCCCGCCGGCCGTTTCGCACGCTCAGCGGCGGCGAGAAGCAGCGCGTGATGATTGCGTCGGCGCTCGCGCAGCTGGAGGACGGACGGCACGCCGCCGCGCCCCCACTCCTTCTGCTCGACGAGCCGACCGCCTCGCTCGACCTGCGCTACCAGCTCGAAGTCGCGTCGCTCCTGCGGCGGCTGCACGATCGCCGGCACGTCACGATCGTGCTCACGACCCACGATCTGCGCTTCGCGGCATCGGTCTGTACGCGCGTGATCCTTCTGTCAAAAGGACGTGTCCTGAACGATGGCGCTCCCGCCGACGTGCTGACCGCGTCGCAGATCGCCACGCTGTACGAGCTGGACGCGGAGATGCTGATGACCTCGGGTTTCATTTCGTGGGACAAGACCTCGGGTGTCATTTCCGCGGAAGAGCGCAGCAGGAAATGACACCCGAGGTCTTACCTCTGCGACGTGGCTTACCGATCGTCGCGGTTTGCTTCGTGGCGATGATCGCAGCGATCCTCATCGCGCCGTTCATCGGATCGACGCCGCTTGATCCGGGACGGATCTTCAGCCCGTCGATCGCATTCGCGGACAACGTCGACGCGCAGATTTTTTTCGTCGCGCGGCTGCCGCGCGCGCTGGCTGCGGCGCTCGTCGGCGGAACACTGGCCGCGGCCGGCGTCGTCTTTCAGGGACTCCTTCGTAATCCGCTGGCCACGCCGTACACCCTCGGCGTCTCGTCGGGCGCCGCGCTCGGCGCGATGGTGACGATCACCTTCGGTGCCGCCTGGCCGCTCGGCAGCGTCGAAGCCGCCAGCCTGACGGGCGCATTCGTCGCCGTGATGGTCGTGTACTTTCTGGCGACCGCGCGTCACCAGGGGCTGTCTTCCACGGTGCTCCTGCTCGCGGGCGTCACGCTCAACGCATTCTTCTCGGCGCTCATCCTCTTCGTCCAGTACCTGAGCGACTTCGCGCAAATCTTTCGCGCGCTGCGCTGGCTGATGGGCGATCTCGACGTCGTCAGCTACCGGCCGATCTTCGCCGCGCTTCCGCTCGTTGTCGTCGCCTTCGGCCTGTTCGCGCGACTCGCTCGTCCGCTCAATCTGCTCACCCTCGGGGCCGACGCGGCGAGCACGCGCGGCGTGGACGTCGAGCGGGCCCAGCGAATCGCGTTCTTCGGCGGGTCGCTCGCGACAGGCGCCGCCGTTTCCGTCGGCGGCCCGATCGGCTTCGTCGGCATCATCGTGCCGCACCTGGTCCGGCTGGTTGTCGGCGCGGACCACCGGCTCGTGCTTCCTGCGTCCACGTTCTTCGGCGCGGCATTCCTGGTTGTCTGCGACGTCTTCGCACGCACGATCCTCGCGCCCGTCGAGCTGCCGGTCGGCGTCGTGACGGCGGTAATTGGTGGGCCCTTTTTCCTCTGGCTCTTGGTGGGAAAAAGGGCGTGAGAGCTTGAAAGCTCGAGAGTCTGAAAGCTCGAAAGCCTGAGAGCCTGGAAACTTGGAAACTTGGAAGGCAGAACGACAGATATGGTCCGACGCAATCCACTACTTGTGCTGATCGTTCTCGCCGTGGGTTTGACGACGAGCCTCCTGGCCTCCGCGCCTCCGCGCCTCCCGGCCTCCGCACCTCAGGCGCAGCCTCGTCGCATCATCTCCGTCATTCCCGCCGTCACCGAGATGTTGTTTGCGATCAGCGCTGGGGACCAGGTCGTCGGCGTGTCGAGTTACGACACGTACCCGGCGGCGGTGGCGTCGCGCGAGCGCGTCGGCGCCCTGCTCGATCCGAACGTCGAGCGGATCCTCGCGCTCAAACCCGACCTCGTCGTCGTCTACGGGACCCAGCAGGACCTGATCGCGCGGCTCGATCGCGCCGGGATACCGCGGTTCGAGTACCAGCACGCGGGCCTCGCGGACATCACGATCACGATTCGAAAGCTTGGCGAACGCGTCGGTCGCGCACCCGAGGCAGACCGGCTTGCATCGGCAATCGAGCGCGATATCGCGGACATCCGGACGCGGGTCTCGGGAAGACCACGGCCGAAAACGGCGCTGCTGTTCGGGCGTGAAGCCGGCAGCCTCCGGAGCATGTACGCGAGCGCCGGTGTCGGTTTCCTCCACGACATGCTGGAAGCCGCGGGCGGAATGGACGCGTTTGCGGACGTCAAAAAACAGAGTCTCCAGGTGTCGGCGGAGACGATGCTGGCCAGCGCTCCCGAAGTGATTATCGAGGTTCATGCCAGCGCCGGTTGGACGTCGCAGAAGATTGAACGCGAGCGCAGCGTCTGGAAGGCGCTTCCGTCGCTGCCAGCCGTCCGCACGGGACGCATCTACATCCTCGCCGACGATCTCATGTCGATTCCCGGTCCGCGGGTGGCCGAGGCGATCCGCCGGCTGGCGCGCGCGCTGCACCCGGCCGCCTTCGCGGCCGCCTTCGCGCCGCAGGCGCTTCGGCGGGCCTCGCCACAATGAAAGTTCTGTTGTCGTGGTCGTCAGGGAAGGATTCCGCCTGGGCCCTGTACGTGCTCCGGCAGGATCCGGCGGTGCAAGTCCACGCGTTGCTGACCACCTTCAACACAGAGGCGGATCGCGTGGCGATGCACGCGGTCCGGCGAACGCTTGTGGAAGCGCAGGCGGAGGCCGCCGGACTGACGCTCTGGCAGGTGCCGATTCCATCACCCTGTCCGAACGAAATCTACGAGGCGCGGATGCGTGAGGCGATGACCCGCGCGCGATCGGAAGGGTTGACGCACGTCGCGTTCGGTGATCTCTTTCTCGAAGACGTCCGGCAGTACCGCGAATCGCGGCTGGCGGGCACCGGACTCGACCCGATCTTTCCTCTCTGGAAACGGCCGACAGATGCGCTCGCGCGCGAGATGGTTGCGGACGGCCTGGGCGCAGTTCTCACTTGCGTTGATCCGCGCCAGCTCGATCGCCGCTTCGCCGGACGCCGCTACGATTCGTCACTCCTCGCCGAGCTGCCGCCGGGCGTTGACCCGTGCGGCGAGCGCGGCGAGTTTCATACCTTCTGCTTTGCCGGACCGATGTTCCGTCATCCCATCGCGATCGAATCCGGTGTCATCGTCGAGCGCGACGGGTTCGTCTTCGCCGACGTCATAGCCTCCTGAGCTTTCCGGCTTTCAAGCTTTCAAGCTTCAGTCCTCACCTGACCGTGAACGGCCAGACCGACGTGTAGAGTTTTCCCTCGCCCGACTGCGAAAGCACCGTCGCGCCCGGCAGCTTCTTGCGGTCCGTCATCCGGAGCACTACGGCGTAATCGCCCGGCTTCAGATCGCTCGCCGGGCGGACCTTGGCCGCGCCTCGCCCGACCTTTTCAAGCTCGGTCTTGACGACTTCCTGCTTGAATTCGCGGAAAACGTCCCATTCGGCGCCAGGCCGGACCGCTTCGTCCGCCCGTCCCTTGGCCGCGCCAACGAAACGCTCGCCCGCCGCGGTCGGGGTCAGCCGGACGATGACGGGGATGACCTGGTCGGGGCTCACGCCCGGGACATCTTTGTACTGGACGACGAAGGTCGGCCGGGCTTCATCCACGAGTCTCGAGGTGTTCCCGTCGACCATCCAGACGTAGGTGATCGGCGTGGTCCCCGTGGCCGCGGCTCCAGAGCCTTCCCCGGCAGGCAGCGTCTTGGCGAATTCCGGCACCGAACCAACCTTCTCGAGCATCTTCGACACACGCGCGGACGAGGACGGCATCCACGTCGATCCGCCCCCGGTCTGCAAGGCGACCGACATGCCGTCGCGGCTGACCGGCGCGAGCGGAGCCGAGGTGGCTTTGAGCAGCGGCGCCAGCGGCGGCGCCGGCAGAGGGGTCACTCGCGTTGCCGGAGCCATCGACTCCGCCGCCGGGGGTGGAGGCAGCGGCGTGGGTTCAGCCGGAACGGCCGTCGCGGGGGAAACAGCCGGCGCAGGTGAATACGCTGGCATGCGCGAGGCCGCGGGCGGCCGCGAAACCGGCTGCGCGGACGAAACCGCCGGCGCGGGCGGCGTGACGACGGACGACACCTTCCGCGAAATGAAGGCGGTCTTTCGGGCCTTGGCGGCGCGAGATGACGCGGGCAGCTGGACCCGGTACCACTCGCCCTCGACCGCCTGCAGCCGGAACACGGTACCGGCGCTGACCCGGGCGAGGATCGGGCTCTTCTGGTTCGGCGCGGATCGAATGTTCGCGCGCGGCGCGGTCACTTTGACGGTGCCGGCGGTCTGCGCGAACGCGGATCCGGTGGCCAGAACGACTCCGATTACGGTGACGAGAGAGATTGAAATTCTTTTCATGGCTCTCTTATCGGTACGACTTCTTACAGATATAGATATGAATTACAGATTTCGAGAGCTTGAAAGCTCGAAAGTCTGGAAAGCTGGAAAGCTCGAAAGCCTGAAAACTTTGATTAGAAACGCGCGGGCTTGTTGGTGAAGGTCCACGCGACGCTGAAAACGGAACCAGCACCCGCGTCGTTCAGAATCTCGCGCCCGGAATAGCCGCGCGCATACGCCGGACGAAGGACGATGGCGTACTCGCCGGGCGTCAGCGCGGCGGTTGGACGTACCTGTACCAGGCCGGGACCGCTGCCATCGAGAGTGGTCTGTACGACCTCCTGTTTCAACTGCCGGAGGATCACCCAGTCCGCCTGGTCGCTGGATCGTGCGCCGGCGCGGCCGGCGGCCATCGAGAGCAAGCGCCACCCCGACTTGCCGGGCACGATTCTGATGAGGGACGGCACGAAATCGGCTGAATTCAGGCCGGGCAACTCGGTATAGGCCACGAAAAAGCTCGGTTGACTGGCGGTCAGCGCGACCGGCGGCGGACCCGGTGAGAGTGCCCAGACCCAGGTCCCGATGACCTCCGACCCCGGCGGTTCAGGCGCCGTTCTCCCTGGTGGCGCATCGAAAACAGCGAGCGATGCGGCGGCAGGCAGCGACTCCGGCCGTCCGGGCATCAGAGACGCCTCTACGGACCGTGCCGACAACCATTTCGTCGGCCCCCCGGCGTCGACGCCGACCTTCACGCTGGTTGCGAGTGCGTTTCGCCGGGGCGCACGGGATAGAGCCAGGGCGCTGGAGGCGTCCGCGCCGCCAGCCTGACTGGCGGCCTTCCGCGACAGGTATGCGTGGACGCGTGCACCCTTCAGGCGAGGGTCTGGCGGCAGGATCACGCGAAACCAGTCCCCCTCGACCGACGCCAGCTCGAAGACGGCACCGGCCAGGACTTCGTCGACGGCAGCAGCAGTTTCGGAGGGTTCAGCTCGAAGAGTTGCCCGCGCGGCCGTGACTCGCACGACGCCAGCTTCCTGCGCCGCGATGGCAGTGGCGACCGCCAGACACACGCCCGCCGTTATCGAGTGGAATCGCATGGTCCAGCTTTTCGGCTTCCCAGCTCTCCAGCTTTCGAGCTTTCAGGCTTTCCAGCTTCAATTGACGAAATCTGCGGAGATCGGTCGCGGAATCAGCCCACGCTCGTACGCCTCGCCGAAGAATCGGTCGAGCGCGGCCCGCCCCCGGGTGCCGTAGTCCAGGGTGAGCTGGTTGACGTACATGCCGACGAACCGATCCGTGTCCCGGGAGTCCAATCCACGGCCGAACTGCTTCGCGTATTCGACCGCCTGGGCCCGATGCTCGAGGGCGTGGGCGATGCTGTCGTGCAGGATCCGCGACACCGTCCGCGCCGTGGTGGGCTCGAGGTCCCGGCGGATCACGTTGCCGCCGAGCGGCAGCGGCAGACCGCCCGTCCGATCGAACCACCATTCGCCCAGATCGACGATCTTCTTCAGCCCGTCGGCCGCGTAGGTGAGCTGGCCTTCGTGAATCAGCAGTCCGGCGTCAACCCGATCGTCCACGACGGCCTGTTGAATCTGGTCGAACGGAACGACCTCGAAATCGAAGGACGGATCGTACAGCTGCAAAGCCAGGAATGCCGACGTCAGCCGCCCCGGAACGGCGACACGCACACCGGCGAGCGATCCGTCCGTCGCAAGCGGATGCTTCGCGACGAGAATCGGTCCGTAGCGATCCCCCATGCTGGCGCCATGCGGCAGGAGCGCGTACTTGTCCGCGAGGTGCGCGTAGGCGTGGAACGACACGGCGCTGACGTCGTACCGGCCCTCGAAGGCCGCCTGATTGAGCGTCTCGATATCGGCCAGGATCTGTTCGAACTCAAGGCCGTCGGCGCGCACGGCCCCGCTCGCCAATCCAAAGAACATGAACGCGTCGTCGGAGTCAGGACTATGGGCGACCGAAATGCGCATGAAAAAGAGTATAGGTCCTCAAGGTCCTCGAGGTCCTCAACCGAGCGCTTTCTCGCCGACATACCGCATCACGCAGCGTTAACGTCGCATGACGGAGGTCGTCAGTCGAGACCTTCATTCAACCCTTCTTCTTGGAAAAAGGCTTCCGGCGTTTTGACCGCTAGAGCGTTGAACCACGAAGGACACGAAGGACACGAAGAATCCTTAAGAAGAATCTTCGTGCTCTTCGTGCCCTTCGTGGTGATCGCTCTTCGACACGATTCTTTACGTCTCCTCGGCGGCGCCTCGGCGGTAATCCGCGAGCCGCGCAAAAAAACGTCCGACCGATGGCGGACCCGCGAGCCGCCAGTCGATGAGGTGCGTGTGCGGGCGGTCGCCGACGCCGATGACGACGTCCTCGTCGCCGAGGGCCGTAAACGCATCTTCGTCCGTGCGATCGTCGCCGAGGTAGACGATCGATACCGGCCGATCGACGCGCGGGACGACGCGTGCGCGGATCCATTCGGCGGCGCGGCCCTTGTGCCAGTCGACGGCGGGCAGGAGCTCGAGGGCCTGCTTGCCGGTCAGCAGCTTCAGCGTTCGTGCTTCGAGTTGCGGCTCGGCAAGCGCTTCGAACTCCTCGAGGGCGCGATCGCCAAGCTCCGGCGGCGCGAGCCGGACATGGCAGGTGAGCGCGTATTTCTTGTTCTCCAGCAGCACGCCCGGACACCATTGCAGCTCACGCGCCGCGTCGCGCGCGAGGCGGGCGATCACCGACTCGACCGAGTCGAGCGCATAGTGATGGAAGGCCGACTCCGGGCCGACCATTTCCAACCCGTGCAGGCCTGCGCCGTACTCGGCCGCGGGCCCGACGCGCTCGAGCACATCGTCGAGCCGCCGCCCGCTGACGACGCCGACGGTGACGTCGTCGAAGGCGGCGAGCGCGGCGAGCTCGAGGCGCACCGATTCGGAGAGCGTCGCTTCGGCCGGCGTCGGCGCGATGTCGGCGAGCGTGCCGTCGTAGTCGGTGAGCAGCAGCACGTGGCGGTCGGACAACCGCTCGTGCACGTCGGCGGCGACGATGTCCGACGGGTTGTACAACGAAGCGCGAGAGGTGTCGTGTCTACCCAGCGAGAAACCCCATACCTTTCCGGCGTTCGAGCCGATCGAGAATGTCCGACGCCCAGGCCAGCACGTCGCGTCCGGCCACGCGCCGCCGGAGCGCCTGCATGCGGCGCCGCCGCTCCCAGGCCGGCATATCGATCGCACGTGCTACCGCTTGGGTGAATCCCTGCTCGTCGTATGGGTTGATGATCAACGCCTCGGACAGTTCCTGCGCCGCGCCTGCCAGCTCGCTCAGAATCAGCACGCCGTCGAGATCGTCGCGCGCGGCGACGAACTCCTTCGCGACGAGATTCATGCCGTCGTGGAGCGACGAGACGATGCAGAAACGCGCGAGGCGGTACACGGCGACGAGCTCCGGCAGCTGAAAGGCCTGTTTCACGTAGCGGACGGGACCGTTGTCCGGCCCGTTGCCGTACTTCTCGTTCATCCGCGCCACCTGCTCGTCGATTTCTGCGGTGATGTCGGCATACGCCGGGACGTCGGTGCGCGACGGCACGCCGACCTGTACGAACACGAATCGTTTGGCCAGATCGGGCCGCGCGGCGAGCACGCGATCGATGGCGGCCATCCGTTCCGGAATCCCCTTCGTGTAGTCGAGTCGATCGACGCCCACACCGACGATTTTGTCCTCGAGCTTCAGGTCGCGCGCGAGCCTGCGCATCTCGCTCGGCAGGTCCGGGTCCGCGAGAATCTCGGTGATGCGATCGAAGTCGGCGCCGATCGGAATCGCCAGCACGCGGACCGGGCGATCGCCGAAGTACACGGTCTCGCCCGAGACTGAGGCACCCAGCTCGTCGGCGACCGAGACGAGGAAGTTGCGCTGATCGCGCGGCAGCTGGAACGCGAGCAAATCGTTGCTGAGGAGCCCTTCGAGGATCTCCTTGCGCCATGGACAGATTCGGAGGCGATCGGCATCCGGCCACGGAATGTGCCAGAACAGCGCGGAGCGCAGGAGCGGCCGCCGCTCGCGCATGTACTTGGCGACGAGCGACAGGTGGTAGTCGTTCAGGAACACGGACGAGTCTGGCGGTGCCTCGAGTGCGACCGCTTCCGCAAACAACCGGTTCACCGATTTGTACGCTTCCCAATCCTCGGCTTTGAACACCGGACGCACGTGCGCCTGGTGACAGAGCGGCCACAACGCGCTGTTGGAGAAACCCGCGTAGTACCGTTCCTCTTCTTCCGGCGACAGCCACAGCCGCCGCAGCCGATACGACGGCGCGTCGGGCGGGACCTCGATCGAGCTTCGCTCGTC
>Ga0111538_10014637_pt1 | contig 10338 bp, 9 predicted proteins | sample SoiMethybrSBSTD1_FD_79669 | JGI IMG/M metagenome (GOLD analysis project Ga0111538, IMG submission 79669) | Bulk soil microbial communities from a Populus tree surrounding site in Tennessee, USA - Soil MetaG P. TD hybrid SBSTD1 (version 2)... | ecosystem: Environmental > Terrestrial > Soil > Tree... | reverse complement strand
CGAGGACGCCTACTTGTCGAGACACCAGTTGGTGACCGGTGCGCGCGAGTTCTTGGCCAGCGCACGGCAGGCCGCCCTGCCCGTGTGGTGCTTGTCGAACGATGTGGGCCGATGGTCGAGGCGTCTGCGGGAAAAGTTGGACCTAGAACGACTGCTCGCGGGCGCTGTGATCAGCAGCGATGCGAAAGTGCGAAAGCCGGATCGCGGAATCTTCGAGCGGCTACTCAACGCGACGGCCTGCCGGCCTGCCGAGTTGCTGTTCGTAGATGATCGAGCGAAGAACGTGGCGGGTGCCGCGGCAGTCGGTATCCCGGCGATGGAGTTCACGGGACCGCACGTCTACAGACGCCTGAGCGCGAAGCTGTTCGAGCGGCAAGCCGAAGTCTGACTACAGTTTGACTACCAAGAGCTGCGACGGCATCGTGCACGCATGTCGAAACTCAAGCTGACCGTTCTGAGCCTTCGTTATTCGTCGTGGTCGATGCGGCCGTGGCTGGTCCTCTATCACACCGGCGTGCCGTACGACACGGAAACCATCGAGCTGCCGCATATGTCGCGGCAGAGCGAAGACACCTCGCTGGCCGATCGCCGCAAGCTCGGCAGCGTGCGTGGGCTGTTCCCCGTCCTCCGAGTGGGCGACACGGCGATCCACGAGTCCCTCGCGATTTGTGAGTACGTTGCGGACATGTTTCCCGATGCGCGCTTGTGGCCGGTCGAGCCTTTGCAGCGCGCCGCCGCGCGCGCGATCTGCTCCGAAATGGTCAGCGGCTTCTCGGCGATGCGGAACGAGCTCTCGTGTCACCTGTTCGGGCGCGTGCCGGGGTTCAAGCCGAGCGACGCGGCGCGCACCGACATCGAGCGCGTGTTCGAGATATGGACCGACAAGCTCGAAGAGTCCGGCGGCCCGTTTCTGTTCGGGCGCTTCACGATCGCCGACGCGATGTACTTCCCGGTGCTGACGCGCTTTCGAACTTACGGCGTCGAGGTGCCGCGCTCGCTCACGAGCTACACCGACGCGCTCGAGACGCAGCCTGCGGTGCGCGCGTTGCTCGCCGTCGCGGCGACCGCGCCGCGCATTCCCGTCTACGACGACTACCTCCGCCGCTTCGGCGGCGATCCTGACGCCGCGCTGCACGCCAAAAAAAATGAGGCCGCGCTCGCGCGCGGCCCCAAGTGACGTGAGAATGCCCGGCGCAGCAGACCGTCTCGGCCTGCGCGCGCCGTGCGGAGCCTAGCCTCGCGGCTGGGCACCCGCCATCGCGACCTGGTACTCCTGCCGGCTCAACGACGCGTCCGAGTTCGTGTCGGCGGACGTGAAGTTCAGGCCCGGAACGACTGTCGCTTCATCGCGCGTGATCTTGCCGTCCTTGTCCTTGTCGGCGGTGTCGAAGGCCACCGCTTGGCGCTGCTGACCCGCACCGGGAGCGGCATCACCGCTTCGTGCGCTGCCCGGCGCCGTCGACGTGGCCATCGCCGCTTGATATTCCTGGCGGCTCAACGTCGAATCGTTGTTCGTGTCCGCGCGCGAGAAGTCGAAGCCGTCGATGTCCCTGGCTTCGTCGCGGCTGACCGTGCCGTCCGAGTTCTTGTCGGCCTTGTCGAACGCCACCTGCTCGGTGCGATCGCCGCCGCGCGGAGCCGGTGTAGCCTGCGTGCTCGGCTGCTGCTGCCGCGGCTGCGTCTGCGTCGGCGGCGGTTGTGCGTTACGCGGGGCCGGTTGTTGTGCGGGCTGTTGGGCGATCGCAGTTGCGGCCATGCCCATCGCCACCAAAGTTGCGAATGCCAGTTTCTTCATCACCATGACTGTAGTTCTCCTTCCGTGTGTTGGACGAAACCCCCACCGCGCGTCCCACGCGGCAAGTTCGCGATGGGTTGCAAGACACATGCCACCCGCTTGCGGCGGCCATGGGCGGCCGAAGCAAGGCGCGATTGCGCAATTGGGAAAGGAATTCCAGATCGGCCAATGCCAAATCGCCAACGACGATGTTTCGAAGCTCGGGGCCGTCACTGTTAGATTAGCTGCCGAATGACGCGTCCTCGAATCGTCATAGTCGGCGCCGGCTTCGGCGGATTGTTCGCGGCACAAGCGCTCTCGCGCGTTGCTGCCGAGGTCACGATCGTCGACCGGCACAACTACCATTTGTTTCAGCCGCTGCTCTACCAAGTCGCCACGGCCGGCTTGCCGCCATCGGACGTCGCGTGGCCGATCCGCGGAGTTTTGCGCCGGCAACGCAACGCGACGGTGCTTCTCGGCGAAGTCGTGGCTGTCGATGTCGCGCGCCGCGTCGTCGACCTCGGCGATCGTGAGCTGCCGTTCGACTACCTCGTCGTCGCGACGGGATCGACGCACTCCTATTTCGGCCACGAGGACTGGCGCCCGTTCGCGCCGGGACTCAAGTCGATCGACGACGCGACGAGGATTCGCGGCCACATTCTCCGCGCATTCGAGGCAGCCGAGATGGAGACCGATGCGGCTCGCCGCGAACGGTTGCTGCGCTTCGTCATCGTCGGCGCCGGCCCCACGGGCGTCGAGCTCGCGGGCACGATCGCCGAGCTCGCGCGCTTCACGCTTGCGGCGGACTTTCGCCACATCGATCCGCGCAGCGCGAAAATCGTGCTCATCGAAGCGGGCCCGCGCGTGCTCGCGGCATTCAAAGAACCGCAGTCCGAGTACGCGCTGCGGTCGCTCGAGAAGCTCGGCGTCGAGGTTCGCTTGAACGCGGCCGTCACGGCGTGCGACGAGAACGGCGTGTGGCTCGGCACCGAGCGCCTCGAGAGTGCGACGGTCATCTGGGCCGCGGGCGTCGCGGCGTCGCCCGCGGGGCGCTGGCTCGGCGCTCCGACGGATCGCGCGGGCCGCGTGCTCGTCCAGCCGGACCTGTCGACGGGCGACAACATGTTCGTCATCGGCGACGCGGCGAGCGTCACGCTTCCCGACGGGCGGCGCGTGCCCGGCGTGGCACCCGCCGCCAAGCAGCAGGGTCGCTACGTCGCGCAAGTCATCGCAGCGCGAATCGAGGGACGCCCGCCGCCAGGACCGTTCGCTTACCGCGACCCCGGCAACCTCGCGACGATCGGCCGCAAGTGCGCCGTCATCGAGTTTCCATTCATGACGCTACGCGGCTTCGTTGCGTGGTGGATCTGGGGCTTCGCGCACATCTACTTCTTGGTCGGAGTGCCGAGCCCCGTGCTCGTATCGCTGCGCTGGCTCTGGGAGTACGCGACGTACGGGCGCGGCGCGCGGCTCATCACGAGTCAGGAGCACGCCGACTAAGTTGGCGCGGGCCTGTCGCGAGCTCGTCGAGGTCGTCGGCGAGACGATGGCGGCCGAGCTCGCGCGCGTAAGCGGCGAGGTCCATCGTGAACCCGGCGGGTGGCACGAAGCTAGGCGACAGCTTGTAGCAGCGTTGCGCGAGGTCGAGCGCATCGTGCTTGCGCCCCTCGTCCCAGAGCCGCTTTGCGAACCGCTCGCCGAGCATGGCCGCGTGCCGCGGGTCATCCCAAGCGAGCATGCCGTTGAACGTCCACTGATAGATCTCGAGGCTGTCGCCTTCGCTGTCGATGAGCTCCTTGACGGTGCGGTATCCCTGTACCTGCAGATTGCTGCGCACCGAGGCGTACGCGCGGTCGAGAGTCCTCTGCCATTGCGTCTGGCGGTCCCGCAGCTCCCGCTGGTCCGCGTCGTCGAGGCCTTCCATCAGATCGAGCTCGTGGCGATGCGCGCGCAACGTTGCGCCAGTCGCGAGGAACAGCGCGAGCGTCGTCCAAACGGAGATCATCTCGACGAAGATGCCGAGATACCACGGCATTCCGCTCGTGAGCGCCATGAACCCGCTGAGCAGCCAGCTCACGACGACGAGCTTTACGTAGTCGCCGCCGAGATCGCCCATTAGTCGGGCAAGCTCGGAGGGGTTCAGCGCGGCGCCCGCGTTGCGCGTCATCGCCATGATCGCCGCGGACGCCGGAAAGACCGTGGACACGACTATCAGCAGTCCCCAGCGCAGCGGACCTTCGATGAATGGCGTCGTGGCAAGCATGTACAGCAGCGTGGAGAAAAGCACCCCGTGCATGACGACCGTGAACTGCCCGATCGGATTCGTGGACTCGATGTCGGGCGGCGGAAAGTTCTTCCAGCCGTTCGCGACATGGCGTAAGACCGTGTAGCCATAGCGAAACAGCGACAGCGTGATCATCACTCGCAGCAGGATGCCGGCGAGCCCCGCGGCCATCGCGAGCTTCAGCAGAAAGCCGTAGACGACGGCCGTCATGATGACGGTCGAGTTCCCGAGCGTGCTGAACTTCACCGTCGCCATTTCCTCACCGCGCCTCGGGATGAGCCCAGAGTGGAATCTCGTGCCACGCCTTCGTGAGCTGTCGATCGAGCACCTCGTAGTCCGGCTCGTGGCGCGCCACCGCGCTCCAGAACTTGCGAGAGTGATTGAGGGCGATCAGGTGGCAGAGCTCGTGAACGAACAGATAGCGAACGACGGCGGGCTCGAGGAACAGCAACGCGGCGTTGAGGCTGACGGTGCCGCTGTTCGAGCAGCTTCCCCAGCGGGTGCGCTGCAAGCGCACTTGGACCTTCGTTGGTCGGTGGCCGACGACCTGCGCTTCGCGCTTGAGCCACGGGGTCAAATGATAGTCGGCTTCATCGAGAAGCCAGCTCCGGAGCGCGCCGTCGGCGTCGCGCCGAAGGGCGTCCGGAGTCGACACCTCGAGAACCGAATCGTGGACGCGGCAACGCGCCGGGCCGTGCGGATCGTGACGATACTCGACGTTCCAGCGCTGGCCGATCGCGCGTAGATCGACGGTCACTGGCAGCCCTTCGCTGCGCAGCGGACGACACTCGGCGAGCTCGCGGCGAGCCTTCTCGATCCAGCGCCGGTTTTCGCGCACGAAAGCATCGACGTCCGCTGCGCGGGTGCCGCGCGGGACTACGAGCTCGAGTGTGTGAGGCGGCAGCAGGCGCAGCGTCAGGTAACGCGCCCGGCGGCTTTCGCGAATGCTGAGCGGCGCCCGTGCGAGATCGGCGGGGCTCAGGTCGCGGCGCGATTCGAATAGGCCGAGCTGCTCCGTCACAGCGCGTATCGAACCCTACCGCGGAGCAGAACGCAACGGTGCCAAGCGCGGCTCACAGCGGGCGATCGCCGCGCGCGCCCTGCAGCCTGGCGCGCAGCTCGAGCGCGGCGCGATAGTCCGGCACGAGCAACAAGGCGCGCTCGATGTAATCGCGGGCCGTGCGCGCTTGACCGCGTTCGAGCGCCGTGGCGGCGAGCGCCGTCAGCGCCTCCGCGTGGCCCCAATCGGGATCGTCCAACGACGGCACCCACATCTCGAACGCCTCGACGACGGCCTGCAGCTTCGTCGCAGCCGCATCGCGTTTTCCGACGTCCGTGCCAGCGGCCTGCAGCATGGCCCAAGCCTCGACGAGCGCGATGCGCGGATTGTCGTCGTCGCGCTCGCGCGCAAGCGCAAGCGCTCGCTCGCGGCGGCCCTGCTCTCCCGCGACCTGTGCGCAGGCGGCAGCGAGCGCCCACGCTTCCGCTGCGGCACGCTTGTCCTGTCCCGGCTGCGGCTCGCGTAGCGAGCACGCACGTAAGCGCTCGGTGCCCGGTCGATCGTTACCGCCGAGCTGCGCGCGCCGCAACGCGGCGAAATCACGGTAGTAGACGACCTCCGTCGAATCGCCGAGTCGGTCGAGCGCTGTGAGCGCTGCGTCGATCGTCCGCGGGTCCGCCTGGTAATAGCCGTAATGGACTCGGGCAGCGAGATCGAGCACCTCGGCCGACGGCGCCGCGTACGCCCCGAACGGCGCGGCCATCAAAACGAAAAGCGCCGCCGTTGTCGTACGCATGCGGAGAGTCTAGCGGGCGACGTTGCTCCGCTCGCCGCGCGTCGTCACAATCCCGCGCCGGATGTTTGACTTAATAGACATCGGCGCCAACTTGGCGCACGACGGTTTCGACACCGACCGCGAGGCGGTGCTCGCGCGCGCCGCTGCCGCGGGAGTGAACCGCATCATCGTGACGGGAACGTCCGTGACCGGCAGTGTGCAGGCTGCGGGACTCTGCGAGGCGCATCCGAAGAGCTTGTTCGCGACCGCCGGCGTGCATCCGCACCACGCCGCGGAGTTCGACGAGCACACGATGGCGGCGCTGCGCGCGCTGCTCGCCGCTCCACCGTTCGTCGCCGTCGGCGAGTGTGGGCTCGATTTCTTCCGCGACTACTCGCCGCGCGATGCGCAGCGCCGCGCCTTCGCGGCGCACCTCGAGCTCGCCGCCGAGGTTCGCAAGCCGGTGTTCCTGCATCAGCGTGACGCGCATGACGAGTTCGTCGCGATGCTGGCGCCGAAGCGCGCGACTCTGGTCGGCGGGGTAGCGCACTGCTTCACCGGCGGCCCGAAGGAGCTGCAGGCGTATCTCGAGCTCGATCTCTACGTGGGTGTCACGGGTTGGGTGTGCGACGAGCGGCGCGGCGCCGAGCTGCGAGCCGCCGTTCCGTTGATTCCGCTCGATCGGCTGCTCATCGAGACCGACGCCCCGTACTTGCTGCCGCGCGATTTGAAGCCAACGCCGCGAGGCCGGCGCAACGAGCCGCAGTTCCTCGCCCACGTGCTCGAGCGCGTAGCCGCACTTCTGCAGCAGCCCGTGGACGCGGTCGCACGCGCGACGACGGCAAACGCCGAGCGCCTATTCGGGCTTCCGGCTCGTTGAGCTCAGGGAACTGGCTCGATGGACGCCTTGACTCGGTCCCAGTGCGGCGCGAACGCGGTGAGCAAGCGCTCGGTATCTTCTTTCTCCGGTCGCCGATAGCGGTCGACGAGCTCGCTCGCGGATAGCACGTCGCGCGGCCGGCCTTTCGAGAAGTCCGCGCCGCTGGCAAACAGGACGTGTCCCGCGACGGGCACGTCGCGCGCGAGCTGACGCAGCGCCGCGACGCGGTCGTAGAGCGTGGGAAGCGGATTCGGGAACGTGAAGCGCCCTTGCTTGCCGATCACGGTCCACTCTTCCATGCGCTCGCTCGCAAAGATCGTGCCCGCGAACGACTTGGCGTCGATGACGACCAAACCTTGACTGGTCAGCAACAGGTGCTCGACCTGGATGTGACCGCCCATGCCGTCGGGCACGAGCACGTGTTGCAGCCGTGCGATGGCCACGGCCTCGAGTGCTTGCTTGATCTCCGGACCTTTCTTCCGCCGCAGCAGCAGCCACGCGACAAGCGCCACGAGCACCAGGAGAGCGGCGATTCCGGCGGCGATGGCGTATTCAGGTTTCACGTTTTATTGGCAGCGTAACTTATTGTTATTACTACTTCCACGCATCGATCTCGGTCACAAACTGCTCGAGCCGAGGCGCGAGCGGCGTGCTCGCCGTCGGCCGGTCGAGCAGCTCGGCGAGCGCCGGCGGAACCGGTACGGCGCGCCCGATCACGGGCTCGACGATCGTCTCGAACTTCGCCGGGTGAGCCGTCGCACTGACGATCCACGGCCGTCCGGCCTTGCGCGCCGGCGGTAGGTGATCGTAGACCCAAAATGCCGTCGCCGTGTGCGGGCACCAGACCTCGCCGAACCGCTCGTAGTCCTTCGCGATTTGCGCGCGAATCGCGGCGTCGTCGACGGGATAGGACTCGATGCTCGCTCGCAGCTCCGCAAAGTCGGGTACGAGGTTGCGGAGCCGCTCGAAGTTGCTAGGGTTGCCGACGTCCATCGCCGAGGCGAGCGTAGCGACACTCGGGCGCGGTTGCCATTGTCCCGTCGCCAGGTAGTCGGGGATCGTGCGGTTCGCGTTCACGGCGAGCACGATCTCGCGCACCGGGAGGCCGATTGCGCGCGCCCAGACGCACGCCATGCCGTTGCCGAGATTGCCGCTCGGGATGATCGAGCCCGCTGCGGTGCCATGCCGGCGCCAATGCCACAAGCTCGCGGCCGCGTGATACGCGACTTGCGGCAACAGGCGGCCGATGTTGATGCTGTTCGCTGCCGTGAGGCGATGCCGCCGCTGCAGGCCCGCATCGGTGAAGGCCCCTTTGACGAGCGCCTGACACTCGTCGAACGTGCCGTCGACCTCGAACGCGCGGATGTTGTCGCCCCAGCACGTGAGCTGGTGTTGCTGGCGCGGCGAGACCTGCCCCTTCGGGAACAACACGCCGACGCGGATGCCACGCCGGCGGTGAAACGCCGCGGCAACGGCTCCGCCCGTGTCCCCCGACGTCGCGACGAGAATCGTCAGCGCCCGCACGTCGGCGGAGCGGCGCAGCGCGCGCTCCATCAGCGCCGCGAGAAAGCGCGCCCCAACGTCCTTGAAAGCGGCCGTCGGACCATGAAAGAGCTCGAGCACCGCAAGCTCGCCGGTTGAAGTGAGCTCTTTCAACGGCAGCGGGAAATCGAACGCATCGCGACAGATGGCGCCGAGCTCGGTCTCGAGCCCGGAGCCGTCGAAAAACGGCGCGAGCACCTCGGCCGCGATCTCGGCGAGCGATTCCCCCCGCACCGCGCTCGGATTGAGGCGCGGCAGCTCGTCGGGCACGTACAGACCGCCATCCGCGGCGAGGCCACGCATCACCGCGTCGACGAGACCCGTTTCCTGACCGCCGCGCGTGCTGAGGTAGCGCATTGGAGCTAGCTGTGATTACCCGAGAGCATGCTACAGAGCCGCAGCAAGTCCGCGAAGATGCCGCCCGCCGTGACGGCCGGGCCGGCGCCGGGCCCGCGGATGATCAACGGGTTGTCGCAGTAGCGGCCGGTCTCGAACTGCACGATGTTGTCCGTGAGGCTGATGTTCGCGAACGGGTGCTTCGGCGCGAACGACTGCAGGCCGACGCTGGCCTTGCCGGCCCGGACGTCGATGGCCGCGACGTAGCGCAGCACCTGGCCGGCGCGTTTCGCACCGGCCACACGCTCCGCCATCGGTGCGTCGAAGTCGGGCAAGCGCTTCAGGAACTCCTCGACGGACGCATCTTTGAGCGCCGGCGGCACGAGGCTTTCGACCGCGATGTCCGCGAGCTCGAGCGTGAGCCCCGCCTCGCGAGCGAGGATGACGGCTTTACGGGCCACGTCCATGCCCGAGAGGTCGTCGCGCGGGTCGGGCTCCGTGTAACCCTTCGCCTTCGCTTCGCGCACGATCTCCGAGAACGGGCGTGTGCCGTCGAACAGATTGAACAAGTACGCCAGCGTGCCGGAGAAGATGCCGCTGATGCTGCGGATCTCGTCGCCCGTCGCGACGAGGTCTTTCAGCGTCTGAATGACGGGCAAGCCCGCACCGACGGTCGCCTCGTAGAGAAAGTGCGAGCGCGCGCCATGGCTCAGGCGCTTCAGCTCCTGGTAATACGAGATCGGGCCGCTGTGGGCGCGCTTGTTCGGCGTAATGACGTGAATCCCGCGCTGCAGCCACCCAGCGTAACGGTCCGCGACACCCTGCTCGGCCGTGCAGTCGATGAGCACGGCGTGCGGTAAGTAATCGGCTTGGATGTGCGCGATGAGCTTGTCGCTGTCGGCCTCGACGCCCTTCTCGAGCGACTCGCGCCACTTGCGCAGATCGAGCCGCTGCTCGTCGAGGGCCATCCTCTTGCTGCCGCAGATCGCCCGGACTCGCAGATCGAGGTTGAACTTCGTGCGCAACGCGGGAGCGGCGCGAGCGAGCTGATCGAGCAATTCGCCGCCGACGTGCCCGGGGCCCACGACGCCGATCGAGACCGTTTTCGCCGAGAGATAGAAGCTCGAGTGCACGGCGCGGATCGCACGCGTCATATCCTTGGCATCGATGACGGCCGAGATGTTGCGCTCCGAGGCGCCCTGCGCGATCGCGCGGACGTTGATGCCCGCGTTGCCGAGCGTGCCGAAGAAGCGGCCGGCGCTGCCGGGCATGCCGGCCATATCGTCGCCGACGACGGCGATGATCGCGCAGCTCTTCGTGACGCCGACGCGTTGGACCTGGCCTTCGCTGAGCTCGACTGCGAATGCACGCTCGACGACGGTACGTACTTGTTCGGCGGCCTCCTCGCGCACCGCGAAGCAGATCGAGTGCTCGGAGCTGCCCTGCGAGATCAACATCACCGAGATGCCGGCGTCGCGCAGCGCGCCGAACAGCCGATCGGCCGTACCGGGCACGCCGATCATGCCGGCGCCCTCGAGATTCACGAGCGCGACTTTGTCGATGCCGCTGATGCCTTTGACGGCGGCGGCGCGCGATGTCGACGACGCCGAGATTTTCGTCCCCGGATGCGTCGCGTTGAACGTGTTGCGGATCCACAGCGGAATGCCGCGGCCGACGGCGGGCGCCATCGTCTGCGGATGAATGACCTTGGCGCCGAAGTACGCGAGCTCCATGGCTTCGCTGTAGG
>Ga0111538_10014635_pt1 | contig 10338 bp, 11 predicted proteins | sample SoiMethybrSBSTD1_FD_79669 | JGI IMG/M metagenome (GOLD analysis project Ga0111538, IMG submission 79669) | Bulk soil microbial communities from a Populus tree surrounding site in Tennessee, USA - Soil MetaG P. TD hybrid SBSTD1 (version 2)... | ecosystem: Environmental > Terrestrial > Soil >... | reverse complement strand
TCGAGATCGGTCGGCGTGACCTCGGGCGCCCCCCAGCGAATCAGCACGGTCCCTCACAGCGCGCCGGCACGCGGGGAGCCATGCGCCTCTGGAAGACCGGCCGCGCGAGGCGGCGCATGGCGGCGAGCCAGGCCTCGTACATCCATGTCGCCCACCCGGAGCGCGCGAGATAGCGCGTGTCGTCGGGCTGGCAGATCAGGCTCACCTCGAGGTTGGGCGCGAGGCCGATCGGGATCCGGTTTCGGCGGCACGACTCGTACACGTGCTCGAAGACGATCCGCATGTCCTCGTAGCGCGGAGACGGGTGGCGCTCCATGTCGGAGCCGATCACCGGGCGAAAGATGCACACGGTCGGGAATGCACCCACGCTCGTGATGTAGTCGATGGCTCGGAGCGTGTCCTCGATCGGCTCGACTCCGGCGATGATCTCCCCCGACACCGCGCCTTTACCGAGCTTCCGCGCCGTGTACTCGAGCGCGTCGAAAAAGGCCTGCTGCCCCAGGGTCGACTCCTTCCCCGGGAGATACCGCGCGAAGTAGTCGGGATTGTGGAACTCGTAGCAGAACGAGAAGTGGTCCACACCCAGATCGATGAGCTGGTCGTAGACCGATCGATCCCGGCTCGGCATGAGCTGGAGCCCGACGAGGCCGCCCACGCGTTCCTTCACGGCCCGCACGAAGGGCATCGCTTCTTCGTGACAGCGCTTCGAGTATCCGCTGTTGAAGTGGAAGAACGTGACGCCGCTCTCCTCCTTCGCGGCGCGGCAAACCTCGACGACATCCTCGAGCTCCTTGAGCGCGACCTCGTTCACGCCCACGTTCGCGCCGGTGGTACAGAACCGACAGTGCATCGAGGGTTCGGAGTACCAGAAGAGGCAGGAATTCGAGATGTAGATCCCGAGGTACGTCCCCTGGAGCACGCCGATGCGCCGCATCGGCGTCCCGGCGGAGGTGCGCCGCTCGTACCAGGGGGGCGCGGACGGGACGTGGACCGGATAGCGACGACCCGAGCGGTCGTCCTCGAGCCGGTATCCGTCCCCCGATTTCACGAGGAGGTACGGGGAGGATCGCGCGAAGTCCTCCTCCACCGGCACGTTCACCCAGATGTCCTTGAGCGCTCCCGGAAGCGTGAGCTCGAGCCCGGATCCCAGGCCCGCGCGGGTCCGCGCGATGCCGCGCCCGTCTTCGAGCAGAGCGCACGAAGGATCGATTCGCACGCCGCGGCAGAAGAGGTCGATCTCGAGCTCGCAGGGATTGAGCGGCGGGTAGCGCACTGTGGGTCCGCGCGAGGGCTAGGGGGTCGTGGCCGGCTTCGCGATGAGGGTCGCGCGCGCCACTTCGATCACGTGGATTCCATTCCGGTTGGACGCGAGCCCCGCCACCTCGACGGTATACGAGGGCCAGTCCTTGCACTGGACGAAAGGATCGGGCATTCCCACGAAGCTCCCCGGCGCCATCGAGCGGCCATGGTCCTGGGTGAGAAGCCAGAGCGTGCTGTCGGCGGTCATGATTCCCATCGGGACGCCGGACGCGATGCATCTCTTGGCGCAGTCCTGGTGGAGCGGCCCTGCGAGTCCCCGGGCGAGCCAGCAGCTCAAGTCGAGGACCTCGCCGCGAACGACCGTCGCTTTGGGGCGCGGCCTGGGCGCCGGCCCGGCTTTCGGAGGGCTCTGCGAGCCGGCGGGAGAAGGCGTGAGGCTGAGGCCCAGGACGAGGATCGTCGCTCGAGCGATATGCGGAAGCCAGGATTTCATGGAGCACTCTCCGGAATGGGGACCATCACGCGCGTTGTCCGGCACGCATGACGTTACCACCCGGATACGAAGAAGCCGCATGGGACCAAAGTCCCATGCGGCGGAGGGCGAGCGCTCTCGCGGATTCGGCTAGGCGCGATTGCCGATGGGCACGTACGCGCGCTTCGGCGATCCGACGTAGATCTGGCGCGGCCGTCCGATTCGGAAATCCTTGTCGCGTCGCATCTCGAGCCACTGTGCGATCCAGCCAGGCAGGCGGCCGAGGGTGAACATGACCGTGAACATGTTCACCGGAATCCCGAGTGCCTGGTAGATCACGCCCGAGTAGAAGTCGACGTTGGGGTAGAGCTTCCGGCTCACGAAATACTCGTCCTTGAGCGCGATCTCCTCCAGGTTCATGGCGATCTCGAGGAGCCGGCTCGACCGCCCCACGCGCTCGATGACCTGGCTGCAGGCCTTCTTCAAGATCGCGGCGCGCGGGTCGTAGGACTTGTACACGCGGTGGCCGAATCCCATGAGCCGCGCCGTGTCGTTCTTGTCCTTGGCCTTCGTGAGGAACTTGTCGGCGCTCCCCTCTTCCGCCGCGATCCGCTCGAGCATCTCGATCACCTGCTGGTTGGCGCCTCCATGGAGCGGCCCCCAGAGGGCGCTGATCCCCGCCGCGATGCTCGCGTAGAGATTCGCCATCGAGCTCCCGACCATGCGTACCGTGCTGGTCGAGCAGTTCTGCTCATGATCCGCGTGCAGGATCAGGAGCAGATCGATCGTCCGGGCGAGCACGGGATCGACCTCGTACGCGTCACTCGGCACCGCGAACATCATGTTGAGGAAGTTGGAGGTGTAGTCCAGGCGGTTCTGTGGGTAGACGAACGGCTGTCCGATCGAGTGCTTGTAGGAGGAGGCCGCGATCGTCGGCATCTTCGCGATCAGGCGGATGATCGTCTCGTGGATATGCTGCTCGCTCTCCGGCTTCTGGTAGAAGGTCGCGAGCGCGCCGACCGCGGCCGCGCAGACCGGCATCGGATGCGCGTCCTTCGGGAGCGCGTCGAAGAAGCGCCCGAAGTCCTGGTGGAGCATCGTATGGATCGTGACTTCGTGCGTGAATCCATCGAGCTCGCCCCGCGTCGGGAGCTCGCCGTGGATCAGGAGATAGGCTACCTCGAGGAACGTGCTCCTGGCGGCCAGCTCCTCGATGGGGTACCCGCGGTAGCGCAGGATCCCCTTCTCGCCATCGATGAAGGTGATCGCGCTCCGGCAGGCGCCGGTATTGCCGTAGCCCGGATCCAGCGTGATCAGCCCGGTGGCCGAGCGGAGCTTCTCGATGTCGACCGCGGTCTCGTCCTCCGTGCCCTTGATGACCGGAAGTGAGAGCGAGGTTCCGTTGTAGGTCAGGTTGGCGGTCTCGGCGGTTCCTTGTTTGACGTCGGTCGGCATCAGTCCCCTCCTCACAGGATCGAACGCGTGCGTAGAGTATAGGATAGGCGTCTGTCCGTCACGCTCGGAGAGGCTTCCCCGCAATGGTGTCGCTCACGCGGCCGAAGACCGTGCGGCCGAGCGCGTGCATGGCAGGCAGCCGCCGCGGCATCTCGTCGAGTGCGCGGCGCGCGGTCGCGACGTCCGCGTAGCCGGATGCGACATCCTGCTCGACGAGCGCGCGAACCCTGGCCTCGCTCATCTCCATGTGGAAGAGGAGCCCGACGTGCGGGCCGCTGCGGAACGCCTGGCACGGGGTGAGGGCCGAGGACGCGAGCGCGGCCGATCCTGGGGGTGGATCGAATGCATCGCCGTGCCAGTGAAGCACGGCGAAGGTCCCGGGTAGGCCGGCGAAGAGTGGATCGGCTGCACCTTCGGGCGTGAGGGTCACGGGAAACCATCCGAGCTCCTTCCGCGCGGGGCGGACGCTCGAGCCGAGCGCCGCTGCAAGGAGCTGGCTGCCGAGGCAGATGCCGAGAACGGGGACATCGCTCCGAACCGCGCGACGGATCAATTCGATTTCGTCGGCCAGATGGGAGTGCCGGTCCGCTTCGTAGACGCCCATGGGGCCGCCCATCACGATGAGGGCGTCGTGGGGCGCGATGTCGGCGGGGACCGGCTCTCCCTCGAAGACGCGCACCGTCGTGATCCGCGCCCCCGCTTCCGACAGCACCTCGCCGATCAGTCCCGTCGTCTCGGGCTCGACGTGCTGGATGGCCAGCACGGACGGGCCTCTCCGAGCCATGCCTTCGGTCACGATGCCTCCCCTTCCGCGTATGCTGATTCGAGCGGGCGATGGCGCCCGCGCGTCCTCAGATACCACGAACCGGAGGCCGAAGCATGAGATTCCTCGCCGCGTTTCTCGCCCTCGCCGTCCTGGCCGCCCCGTGCCCCGTCCGTTCCGCGCCATCCACCCCGGCCGCGAGCTCCTCGGCCAAGCCCGAAGTGAAGCACGCCACGTTCGCGGGAGGGTGCTTCTGGTGCATGGAGACCGCTTACGAGGGAAGGCCGGGAGTCGTCGCCGTGATCTCCGGATTCGCAGGCGGCAAGGAAGCGAATCCGACGTACGACGAGGTGTCGGCCGGCCGAACGGGTCACATGGAATCGGTGGAGGTCGTCTACCACCCGAGCGAGATCAGTTATGAGCGCCTGCTCGAGATCTACTGGCACAACATCGATCCCACACAGGGAGACGGACAGTTCTGCGACCGCGGCGCTCAGTATCGTTCGGCCATCTTCGTCCGCGACGATGACGAGCGCAGGCAGGCCGAGCGCTCGAAGAGCGCGGTCGGGAAGACCAAGACGCTCCACGCACCGATCGTGACGCGCATCCTTCCATTCACCGGCTTCTGGCCGGCCGAGGAATACCACCAGGACTACTTCCATAAGAACCCGGACGACTACCACCGATACCGGGAGGGGTGTGGGCGGGACCGCAGGCTCAAGGAGCTATGGGGTGCCAAGGCGGGTGAGGATCCCGCCGTTCATTAGGGCGGAATCCCCGATCGAATAGGAACTTACGGCAGACACCCTGTCGGGACTGCGATGTCACAGACATATTTGTCTCACAGTAAAAATATGTTTACTCGTGAATAGCGAGGCTGGTATACTGCTTAGTGCGTCGGCGGACCAAGCGTTAGCACACGGTCCTTCACACATCGTCCCTAGAACTCGTAACCAGCCGACGACGCATCGTTCACTGGAGCCTCGTATGCGTATCCTCGTCCCAGCAGTCGCGTCACTCGCGTTTCTGGCCCTGTCGTACGCTCCCGAGTGCAGCGCCTCGAGCGGTCGCCCTTTACCTCGCCCCGATGGAACCAAGACGCAAGTCATGGAGCTCCACAAAGGCGAAATGGCGAAGCCGACGAAACAGAGTCCGCCACCGGACTTGTCGCCATCCGATGCGACAGCGCAGGAAAAAGTTTCCACTCCTCCGGAAGCTCCGGAGCCGGGCACGCTCGTGCTCGTCCTGTCCGCGGGTGCGATCGCACTGTTCCAGCGCCGCCGGTCCGCGTAAGCCAAGTCGAAGCGCTGTAGCACGCTAGCCAGAGGGCGTCTCCGCCTTCTGGCTTTTGCGCGTTTGGGCCACCCCCCCCTTCCACACCACGTACAAGCCTTGGCATTCAAACTGCATTGGCTGGAGGCGCCTGGGGTTCCTAGCGAGCCCCATGGACACGAAGGGGGCTCCATGAAGAAACCTGCAGGGATGGTGCTATGGGCAATGGTCGGTGCACTGACCGGAGGGATGACGTGGGGCGTGGGGCTCGCGCGAGCGGGCGATGCCGTCTCCAGGTCGTCTCAGCCCTACATCTCCCCGATCGTCCCGACGTTCGAGAAGAACGAGCACCTCGGAAGGATTGGCGTGGGTGAGGAGGTCCGGGACAACGGCTCCTCGTTGCGGAAGGATCTGATCCGGAAGAGAACGATCGGGGACATCATCGACCGCTCGAAGGGCGGCGGTCAGGGCGGGTCGATCGGCGGAGGCAACGACGGGGGTCAGCCGCCTGAGACCATCTACACACCGGTCGAGACGCAGCCCATCTCGCTGTCGTATCGACCCGTGAGCGACCCGGCGACTGCTCCGGAGCCGAGCGGAGTCGCGCTCATGGGCATCGGGGTGGCGAGCCTGATCCTCTACCGGAGGCGCGGTAGGCGCTGATCGATCCATCGCCGATGTCGATGGTCGCGGGCTCCTCGGCGAAGGCCGGGGAGCCCGCTGTGCTAGGCTTCCGGGCCATGTCTTTCACCGATCCGTCGTCGTTCCGTCTGCCGCGCCTCCGGTTCCTTCCGGTCGAGCAGCTCGTGCCGCACGAGCAGCAGGACGACCGCCGGACGGGAGCGCTCACGTCCCGGCTAAAAGACTCCGGCGTCCTCAAGAATCCGCCGGTCGTGACCTCGGCCGAGGCCATCGGCGATCCGCGGTACGTCGTGCTGGACGGAGCCAACCGCGTGGCCACGCTCAAGGCAGCCGGGTTTCCCCACGCGGTCGTACAGATCGTGGACTACGACGATTCGGGCGTTCGGCTCACGACCTGGCACCACGCGCTCACGCACGATCTCGGGACGGAGATCGAGAAGGCCATCGGGTCGATCCCCGGGCTCTCCGTCCGCGAGATGGACTTGACCCACGCGCGGGCGCTCCTCGCGCGGCGCGAAGCCATCGCGTTTCTGGTTCGGGCTAACGCGTGCGCGCTCTCGCTGCACGGCGGACAGGACCTCCACGAGCGGAACTCGCTCCTCAACGCGGTGGTCGATCGGTACCGATCGCGTGTGCCCTACTATCGCGTGACCCGGGATTCGCTCGAGGACGCGCGCGCGCGCTACCCCGACGTCCAGTCACTCCTCGTGTTCCCCCACTTCCATCCCGAGGAGATCCTCGAGGTGGCGCTGAGCGGCGCCCGCCTCCCCGCGGGGATCACGCGGCACGTGATCGCCTGGCGGGCTCTCCGGCTCAACTTGCCCCTGAATCTCATGGCGGACAGGGACCGCACGCTGGACGAGAAGAACCGGTGGCTCGAGCAGTGGATCGCGGACCGGACCGCCACGAGCTCCGTGCGCTTCTACGAGGAGAGCACGGTGCTCTTCGACGAGTGACCGCGTCGAGGCGCGCTTGACGTCGCTCACGCCGCCGCGCCTCGAGGAGATCCGCGCCGCCCGCGAGCGGATCCGCGGACTGGCCGTCCGCACTCCCCTCCTCCGCCTCCCGCTCGACGACGTCGAGATCTACCTGAAGCTGGAGACGCTCCAGCCGATCGGCTCGTTCAAGATCCGGGGAGCGGGAAACGCGATGCGGAGCGCGCCCCGGGATCTCCTCGATCGCGGCGTCTACACGGCGAGCGCCGGGAACATGGCCCAGGGTGTCGCGTGGTGCGCGCGCGAGATGGGGATCCCGTGCACGGTGGTCGTGCCCGACGACGCCCCGCGCGCCAAGCTCGATGCGATCGAGCGGCTCGGTGCACGCACCCTTCTCGTTCCCTTCGCCGACTGGTGGACCGTTCTCGAAGAGCATCGCTACCCCGGTCTCGACGGGCTCTTCGTGCATCCCGTCGCGGATCCGGCCGTGATCGCCGGCAACGGAACGATCGGCCTCGAGATCCTCGAGGATCTCCCCGACGTGGATGCGGTTCTCGTCCCGTTCGGAGGGGGCGGACTGAGCGGCGGCATCGCATCCGCCCTTCGCGCGGAGAAGCCCCATGTTCCGGTCTACGCGTGCGAGATCGAGACGGCGGCGCCCCTCGCCAAGTCGTGGGCCGCAGGAGCGCCCAGCTCGGTCGACCGGATCCCGAGCTTCGTCGACGGAATCGGCGGGAAGAGCCTCCTCCCCGAGATGTGGGAGCTCCTCCGGGCCGTCCTCGAGGGACCACTCGTCGTCTCGCTGGAGGAAGCGGCGGAGGCGGTGCGGCTGCTCGTCGCGCGCGCTCGCGTCGTGGCCGAAGGGGCCGGGGCGGTTCCCGTGGCGGCCGCTCTCGCCGGCCGGGCCGGCCGGGGACGCCTCGCCTGCGTGGTCTCGGGAGGGAACATCGACCCCCACAAGCTCGCGACGATCCTCGAAGGCGGCCTCCCCTAAACCTCGCCGCAGGACTCCGGATTCAAGATTTTCACGCCTCGTACCGATGCTAGGAGTGGAACCCGACACTCGAGGCGGCGTTTCCTCGAATAGGCCCGATTCCCGTGCACGATCTCAATCCACAAGAGCTCCGACGCACCATCCTCACGCACCACCTCGCCCGTCTCACCTGGGTGGCGTTCATCATCACGTTCGTCATCGCCCGGTCCATCGCACTCCTACGGACCGACTTCCACATCATGGTGGGCGATACGCACCTCCACCATCTGAACGTCGGCATCATTCTCCTGGCTGCGATGGGGGGCTACCTCCTCTTCCGGCGTCCCGGCGGCCACGAGCTCCGGTCGGCGGCCGTCCTCTACGGCGTGGCGCTCGGGCTCACGTTCGACGAGTTCGGCATGTGGCTGCACCTCGAGGACGAATACTGGCAGAGGGCGAGCTACGACGCGGTGGGGGTGGTCGGCGCTTTCCTCGGGCTCCTCGCGGCGGGACCCACGCTCAGGAGGGTGCGGCGGAAGTACTGGGCCACGGTAGCCGGAGCGGCGATCGTTGCGGTGCTCTTCGGGATCCTCGTCCTCAAGCCCTTCTTCAGCCCGGGCTGAGCGGGCCGAACCGGCGCGCTAGCGGAGCAGAATCGTCCGGGCGCTCGAGACCGTTCCGGCAGCCTGGAGCCTGAGCCAGTAGATCCCCGACGGAGCGGGCGCGCCGCCATCGAGCCGTCCATCCCAACCGAGGGGGGTCCGGCCTGCAGGCATGAACCCGCGGTGGAGTGTCCGCACCTTGCGCCCCTTCACGTCGAACACGTCGACGCTCGCATCAGCCGGTCCCGGCAGATCGACCTCGAGGGCAAGAGAGCCGTGGAACGGGAGCCGGCCCGTGATCCGAAGCTGCACGCGCGCCGGAGCGCCCCCCGTGTCCACGCCGACGATCGAGGCCTCGGTGGCGATCCGGTACACGTCGCCGTCGTCATCGCAGATGTAGAGCTCCCCCCGGGCATCCTCGCCGAAGCTGGTCACGCGCCCGATCGTGAACGGACCGCCGGCCGGAACGAGGTCGGCGGTGCGCTCGACGATATTGGTGAGCGAGCCCTGCTGGAACGTCCCCGACCAGATCTGCCCCGTGCAGTAGTCCGCGTAGAAGTAGCTGCCTTGGAGCTCGGGGATCTTAAAGCCGCGGTACACGTAGCCGCCGGTGATCGAGCACTTGCCCCCCGTATGCGCGTATTCCGTCGCGGGAAGGATGAACGGACAGGACGGATTCGAGCAGGACCCGCACGGCGTGGTCGTGCTCGTGGTGAAGGGGAGCGTCCCTTCGAAGCAGCGCCAGCCCAGATTCGCCCCCGCGCCGGTGCCGGACGGAAGGAAATCGACCTCCTCCCGCGTCGCCTGGCCCACGTCCGCGATGATGAAGTCGTGCGTCTGCCGATCGAAGCTGTCGCGCCACGGGTTCCGGAGTCCGAAACACCAGATCTCGTCGAGCCCCGGGGTGGCGCCCGCGTACGGATTGTCGGGCGGGATCGTGTAGCCCGATCCGCTCACGTCGATCCGTAGGATCTTGCCGAGGAGCGAGTTCAGATTCTGCGCGCGGTCCCCCGGATCCCCCGCGTCGCCCCCGTCTCCCATGGCGATGTAGAGGTATCCGTCGGGACCGAACGCGATCCAGCCTCCGTTGTGATTGGCGAAGGGCTGCGCGATCGACAGGATCACCGTTCCCGTGGGGCTGGCGACGTCGGGATCGCCGCTCACCTGGTAGCGCACGATGCGCGTGGTTCCACCCGCGTCGGTGTAATCGACATAGAAGCGCCCTGTCTGCGCGTAGTCAGGCGCGAAGGCGAGCCCGAGCAGTCCCTGCTCGTTGCCCGTGGAGAGGACGTCCGTCGTGAGAAAGGGCGTCGGGTTGACGGCGCCGTTTCTCACGATCTTGATCCGCCCCCGCGCGTCCGAGCCGCGCCGCTCCACGACGAAGATCCGCGACGTGTCCCCGGGCGGCGCCGTGACGTAGAGCGGGAAGCTGAGTCCGCTCGCGACGCGCACCGTGGTGAGCGGCGGCACTTGCGCGCGGGCGGATCCGGCTCCGAGAGCCCACGCACTGGCCAAGGCCAGGATCAGGGCACCCGCGAGGACGCGGTCCCGCCCACTGCCGCTCAATGCGGCCTCCTGGCGCTGTTCACGGATTCGCGCCAGCGGTCCCGCCACCCCGAGATCATGACGCTCTCGTCCGCCGGAGCGTCCCCCACGACCTGGAGCACTTCGCCTGAAGAATCGAGCACGACCGTGCGGTGCGCGGTCGTGTTCATGTCGAAGGCGCCATCGTCGATGCCCCAGAAGAGGTGCATGTTGGCCACGTAGACATCGTGGAATTCGGACCCTTCGAGGGCGAACTGATCTTTGTGGTCGATCGTCGCCCAGTAGGTGAGGTCGCTCTTCGTGGGGACACGCGTTCCGCTGTTCAGGTAGACCCACCGCCGATAGTGCGCCGAGAGCTCGGCGTAGTACCGCACCGCTCGCCAGGTGACAGCCTGAGGAATCCGGTTGGGACCGACGCC
>Ga0111538_10014633_pt1 | contig 10340 bp, 8 predicted proteins | sample SoiMethybrSBSTD1_FD_79669 | JGI IMG/M metagenome (GOLD analysis project Ga0111538, IMG submission 79669) | Bulk soil microbial communities from a Populus tree surrounding site in Tennessee, USA - Soil MetaG P. TD hybrid SBSTD1 (version 2)... | ecosystem: Environmental > Terrestrial > Soil > Tree... | reverse complement strand
GCTTCCGTGAGGGCGCGCGTCGGGCCCCGGCTACAAGCTCGCCGCCGAGATGAACGAGTCATCGAGAGTGACGCCTTGGTGATGCCGAGCAACAGCGGCTGCGCCGGACGCCCCCCTGCCCGACCACTCTGGCTCGTTTTCCACTGTGTCTCTTAGATCGAGCTGCGCAGCCGGGATGACTTCGATGTCGGTGAAGCCGACCGACTGCAGCTGCGGTTCGTCCAGTCGCGACCTTGGCAAACGTGACGGTCATGGTAATCGTCTTGATGGCAATCGATTGTCGAAGGAGTTCAATCGCCCGTTCGGAACGCCCGCGAGCGAGTTCCAGCGCGCCCTGATAGTCGAGATATATGCTGCGGAATCCGGCACTGCCCTGAGCTGTGGAGCGCGAAGACACGCGCTGACGTTTTTCGTGCGACCGGTAGTGCGAACATGAAGTGCAGATGGCGGTACGACATGCTCAACGAAGACAAGCGCAACGCGCTCGAAATCATCGTCGAGCAACGCGCCGAGGCCCACGATCCCGAGGATGCGGACGGCAACCTGCCGGATTTCGAGAACCCGGCCCGGCGAGCCGTGAGAAAGGCGCCCGACAGGAAGATGTGATGGGCGCGCCGACTGGTACCCACCGATCACTGGCGCCGGAAGGTGACGCGGTTGTTCGTTGACGCGCAGGCGTACTCGCCGAACCAGAACTCGCCGTTGAACACGAGATCGAAATCGTGCTCGGTGGCGACGCCCTCCGCGTTTCCCGTGACGACCAGAATCGCGTTTGCGCCGACCCGCTCCTGAATCCCTCCGTCTATCGACCCGTCCTCCGAGACCCCAACGGCGAATCGGATCCTGACGAAGTCTTCGAATACCAGCGCCTCCAGCCGGTTCGCACCGTCGACGAAGCTTGCCCCCCCCAGCGCGATCGAATACGTCCACGCACTCCCGCCGATCGTCGCGGTATACGTTCGTGTCCGCACGACGTCGGGCAAGTTGCATGACGCCGCGGCTGTAAACGTCACCACATAGGTTCCCGTGAGGTTCAGCGGCGCTCTGCGCGCGGACTCGAGGACGAACGTCACGAATGCGTTCACCGACGTTCTCAATGTATAGGTTTTCGCCTGATCCACGTATCCGGCCAAGGTCGCTCTGATCGTCGACGGGTAGGGAATCCTTTCGGGAAAATCGAATTGGCCTTCGTCGCCCGACACAGTGGTCAATCCCGCTCGGGCGCCGTCGACGACGGTCAGCGTTACACCTGGAAGCCGTCGGCCGGCTGTATCGGTGACCCGCCCGCTCACGATAAGGGCGGATTCGGCAGAGGGAGTGGGAGAGGGCGATCGCAGGTCCGGTTCGACCCTTGCCGGGACCGTTGGCGAGCTCCCGCAGGCGTTCAGCAGGAGAACTGTCAGCACGGGTGCGAGGCGCCGTGCCACGACCGCTAAGCCGAATTTCATGACCCACATCTCCACAAAGCGCCGCGCGTGTGCGGCCGGGGTTATCATTCCCGCCGCGCCAGTCTGCTTCTCCGTGGATCAATGCGGGAACGACGGGGACAAGGGGTCAGTGATGCGACGAGTGCTCGGCGGTCTGACGATCGTAGGTGCGCTATGCAGCACGCTGTCAGGGAGCGCGACGGCGCAGGATCTGACGGGCGCGCTCATCATCACTGTCAAAGACGCGCAGGGCGCCGTCCTCCCCGGTGCCGTCATCCGCGTCACGTCGCCTGCCCTGCTGGGTGGGCAGCAGACGCTGACCACCGATCAGAGAGGCCGGATGCGGTTTCCTCTTCTCGCGCCCGGTGACTACACACTGCAGATCGAGCTGCGGGGATTCGCCGCGTTTGAGGAATCGGCGATTCGGATCGGCGCCGGAGCGACGATCGAAAGAAATGCCGTCCTGCAGCTTGCCGGAGTCGCTGAATCGGTCGTGGTCGAGGGCGCAGGCTCGCGTATCGAGGCGCGCGATCCCGGATTCGGTACGCGGTTCGGACCTGACGATATTCAGTCCATCCCGACACGTCGCAACAGCATGTTCGACTTCATCAAGGCCGCGCCCGGCATTTCGCCGACATCGCCGTCCGGATTGAACCAGACGATCGCCGCATTTGGCTCGAGCACGAACGAGAATCACTTCCTCTTCGACGGCACGAATTTCACCTGTCCCTGCAACGGAGTGGCCCGCGCCGAACCGGGAATCGACTTCATCCAGGAAGTCACCGTGCAATCGGTCGGCGCGTCGGCTGAATTCGGCAACGCGCAGGGCGCCGTCATCAACGTCGTCACACGCCAGGGCAGCGAGCGGTTTCTCTATGACGCGTCGTATTACACGCAACCGGCAGGTCTCACCAGTGAGCCGATTCTCTACCCTTTGACCGCTCCCGCCCAGGGGCTGAGCGGGTACAGACGCGTACGGTATCGCGACGCCACGACAGATCTCGGTGGTCCGCTCGTCCCCGGCCGCGTCTGGTTCTTCACCGGGTATCAGTACCTCCGCGACTATGACAGCCAGCCAGGCGCTGATGCGGCCTTTCCGCGGAGGTACGAGCAGAACAAGGTATTCGTCAAGGTCACGGCAAAGCCGACGGCGGCGTTGCAGCTCGAACACAGCCTTCATTACGAGCACTGGGTCAGTCCCGGAACCCCTACGTTCATCACTCCGTTCGCAGCGACGACGCGATCATCAGCCACCGTACCGGCGGTAACTTTCGGCCACCTCACCCATACGCTGACCTCCAACACGCTGTGGGACGTACGCGTTGGGCGGTTCCTGTACACGCAGCAGAATGTCCCGAGCACCGGCGATTTCACTGCTGCGAGCCACGCCGATCGTGCAACGAATGTGACCAGTTATGCGCCGCCGATGTTCGGTGCGCCGACGATCGCCCGCACCACCGCCAAGGCGACGCTGAGCCACTATGAGCCAGGCTTCTGGGGCAACGACCACCAATGGAAAATGGGCCTGCAGGTCGAACGGGGAGGACATCACGTTCCGACAATCATTCCGGGTGGCACCAGGTACATCGATATCGGTGGCGTGCCGTTTCAGGCCGTCTCGCGCGCACCGAGCATGGAAGCGGGGGCGTTCGTCGGATTCGCTGCCTTTGCGACTGACGCAATTACGTTAGGAGATCGCGTCACCGTGAACGCCGGCGTCCGCTTCGATCGAAACCGCGCCTTCAGTCCTGACGTGCATGCGCTCAACGCTCAGGGGGTGGAATCCGATGCCATCATTGCCGGCAGCGGCACCCTGTACACGTGGAATATTCTGTCGCCGCGGCTCGGTGTCACCGCCAAGCTCACTGCCGATGGCCGCACGATGTTGCGGCGCAGCTACGGCCGCTTCAGTGAGGGCGTCTTGACCGGAGAAGTAGGTGCGTTTCATCCGGGCGTCACCCCGATTACGACGACCGAGTTCGACCCGGCAACCGGCGGGTATACACGTCCCGTCGCGGTCGTCGATCCGCGAATCAACCTGCGGCTCGATGCCGGCATACGCGCGCCGCAGACGGACGAGTATTCCGTCAGCGTCGACCGTGAGCTTGCTCCGCGTCTTGCCATGGCCATCGCCTACGTGCACAAGGACGGCGCCAACTTCATCGGCTGGACCGATGTCGGCGGAGATTACGCCGCGGCGAGCCGTTCGCTGCCCGACGGACGCACCGTGCCGGTGTTCGTGCTCTTGAACGGCACTGCCGCACGTCGGTTTCTCCTGACAAATCCGCCAGAGTACTCGTTGCAGTACAACGGCCTGGTGTTGCTCGTCGAAAAACGGCGGTCAGAGTGGTGGCACGCGTTCGCGTCTTACACGTTGTCGAAGACGACCGGGCTGTTGGCCTCGAGCGGCGCGCTCGCAGGCGCCGCGCAAGTGAGCACCGTCGCGCCTCCGGGTACCCACACCACGTATGGACGTGATCCGAACGATCTCACCAACGCCAAGGGACTGCTGCCGAACGACCGCCCGCATGCACTGCGGTTCATGGGAAGCCTGGAGATTCCGCGAACCGGCGTGGCCATTGCCGCAAACATGCAGCATTTCACTGGGAAACCGTGGGCCGCGACGGCGCTCGTCAGACTGCCGCAGGGCGAGACGCGCATCCAGCTCGAGCCGCGTGGATCGCGGCGGCTGTCGTCACAGTCGCTGCTCGACGTGCGCGTGTCGAGACCGCTCCGGCTGGGCAATAGCGGGCGGGTCGAGCTGATGGTGGACGTGCTCAATGTGCTCAACGAAACAGCCGGAGAAGGCATCGCGGCAGACGATTTGTTCAACGCGAACTTCGGACGCGAGTTCCTGTTCGTCGATCCGCGGCGCGCCATGCTGAGCGCCCGACTGACTCTCGGCGGCAGGTGAATCCGACGACTACCGGAGCGGCAGCCGATAGATGTTCCGTTCGAGCGTGAAACGTTCGAGCACCTGCGTGGAGAGATCGTCCGACGGATAGACCTGACCGTCGAATTCGCGGGCGATTCGCAGTCCATTCAAGTCCGCGGGTGCGCGGACGCCGCCTTCTGGCCATCGAGGCAGCGTCGTGCCCGGCTCAAGAGCGATGACATAGGTTTGCGGAGATCGCCGGAAGCCAGTCCCGAAGCGCATCACGAGCGCCCTGCCATTCGGCAGCCAATCCACTTCACACTGATCACACAGCCGGACGGCTGGGCCGCCCATCGTCGGGAGTGCGGCGTTGAAATGATTTCCGCCGCCGCTGCCGGGCGCCTGCACCCTCGCGATCACCCAGTCTCCGCCTGGTGAGGCCGTGTGGAAGAACAGCACCTCCTGCTGAACCGCTTTTTCAGGAGCGTTTCCTTCGCGCAGTCGATACACAAATCGCCGCCCGTTTTCAGTTCCGCGGAAGAAGATGTCACCCGCGGCATCGAATCGCGGGCTCTCGGATTCGAAATCGGTCAGTCGTCTTGGCGTGTCGGATCCGTCCACTCGCGCCAGCCACAGGCGCGGCGAGCCGTCCTGCTGCAACGCCGCGAATACGACCTTCGTACCGTCGCGAGAGATGTCATAACCAACGACTTGCCGGCCCGCCAGGATGGCGCGGTGCTGACGCGTATCGATGTCCGTGGCCCACAGTTCGCCCGCCCGCTCGCCGGTGCCGGCAAAGCGGACGGCACCGCGTCGGACGAGGTAAAACACCGAGCGGCCGCTGCCTGGGAGAGGCTGGGTCTCGCCGCCGTTCGGCACGTTCGGGATGAACGCGTACCCTTCTCGCGAGATATCGCGTTCGCCTCCGCTGTCGCGGATCCGGATGGACATGTGACGCGTGCCGACCGCCGTCAACAGCGATCGGCCGTCAGGATCTACAGCAATCCCTTCTTCTTCCGTTGGTCCAAAGGTGAGTTGTTCCGGCGTGCCGTCCGGAAATTGCTGCCGCCACAAATGCGGCGCGCCGCTGCTGTTGGAGGAGAAATACATCCACCGGCCATCGGGCGACCACGCAGCCGACGTGCATTGTCCGCTCGGACCAACAGCTCTTCCAGAATCGCGCGCGCTGCTGGGGACGAGACGGCAAGGTTTCCAGACGGGCGCATCCATTTCGGCAACGAGCACCCACGCGCCGTCCGGAGACACCGCCGATCGATGCGCCATACCCTGATTGTCCGGCGGTGAGTAGACCAGCCGAATTCCTTTCCGCTGCGGGTCGCTTGTCACGACCTGCATGTGGAGACCGGTGGTTATTTCCGAGAAGATGAGGCGTCCATGCGGCAGCCACGTCAACCCGGATGCATTCGGGAGCCACCGGCGAGGCGTGCCGCCGCGTACGGGTACCGTCCATGTGTCCCAGACAAACTGCGAAGGGATGGCGGTATAGGCGATCGTGGCCCCGTCGGGCGAGAGCCTCGGGTCCATTTTTCCCAGGCCGTCCGACGTGAGCTGAACCGGTTCACCATCCGGCAGCGCCTTGACGTAGATCTCGCCCGCTCCGTTGAATACGCTGCCACCGCGCTTGAACGTCAGCAGACGACCATCGCGCGACAGCGCTGGCGACCCGACGGAATCGGCAAAATGCGTGATCTGCGTGTACTCGCGCACACCCGCCGCCATACCGGGTTGCGGCCGCCGCGTCATCCAGACGGTTGCGGCGACAACAACGACGGCGGCCGCGACTGCGCTCCGTCGCAACCAGCGTCGTCCCGCGTATGCCTGTGCCTCGATTTCGCGGGTCAGCCGCTGCAGATCCTTGCGGACATCCGCAGCGCCGGCGGGCCGCGCCTGGCGGTCCTTGGCCAGCAACCGCATGATGAGCGCGTCCAGCGCCGCCGGCACACGTGGATTGACCGCGCGTGGCGACGCCGGTGTATCGTCGATGATGGCTCTGATAATCGACGACGCCGTGTCGCCGCTGCAGGCTCGGCGTCCCGTCACCATTTCGTAGAGGACGGCGCCCAGCGAGAAGAGGTCCGACCGCGGATCAACCGCTTCACCGCGCGCCTGTTCGGGCGACATGTAGGCAGCTGTTCCGAGGATCGCGCCGGGGCGCGACATCGTCAGTGGCAGGCTCACCGTGTCGGCGCCGCCGCTCGGGTCGTCGTGCTCGATCGCTTTTGCCAGACCGAAGTCGAGCAGCTTCACCGTGCCGGCGGGGGTGACCTTGATGTTCGCCGGCTTCAAGTCCCGATGGATGATTCCCTGACGGTGTGCGACATCGAGTGCTTCAGCGATTTGAACTGCAATCGCGACGGCATCATTGATCGGTAGCGCCCCCTCCATGAGACGCTCGGCGAGCGTCGGTCCCTCCACCAGCTCGAGGACGAGCGCCGGGACGCCGTCGACGCGTTCGAGGCCGTAGATCGCGCCGATATGTGGATGGTTGATCGCGGCGAGAATCTTCGCTTCGCGCTCGAATCGCACCAGCCGATCCCAATCATGCGTGAACAGCGGCGGCAGAATCTTGATGGCGACATCGCGATCCAGCTGCCGATCGCGTGCCCGGTACACTTCACCCATCCCGCCAATCCCAAGCAACTCGACAACCGTATACGTGCCGAATTGCTGGCCGAGGAACGTCCCCGACTCTCCGGGAGGTGCCATCAGCGCAGCCGCAGGCGTACTCAGGAGGGTGTCGGCAGCAGATTCGTGCGCCAGGAGGGACTGGACTTCCGTCAGCAGCTCGCCGTCGCCGGCGCAGGCGTCGGCAATGAACCGTGCCCGTTCGTCCGGCGCGAGCTGCAGAGCCTCCTGCACAACACGCTCGACCTCGCTCCAGCCACGTGTCATGGCCGATGCTCCTGCGCTCGCGGTCGATCGAGCTCGCGCGCCAGCCACAGTTTGGCCACGCGCCAATCGCGTTTGACCGTCTCGGCCGAGATGCCAAGCACTTCGGCGGTCTCCTCGATGCTCAAGCCGCCGAAGAATCGCAGCTCGACAACTTGGCTTTTGCGCGCGTCTAGTTTTGCGAACGCCTCGAGCGCCCGATCGACGGCGAGCACATCGAGTGCCGGCTCCGGCGTGATAAGCGTCGCCTCCTCTAATGACACACGCTGCGCCCCGCCACCGCGCTTCTGGTACCCGCGGGAACGCGCATGATCGACGAGGATCTGGCGCATGAGGCGTGCAGCAATGCCGAGAAAATGAGCGCGATCCTTCCAGTTGGGATTGGCCCCATCGGCGAGCCGAACGAAGACCTCGTTGACGAGTGCGGTGGCCTGCAGTGTGTGGCCCTGCCGCTCCCGCCGCATATGCGCGTGCGCCAGGCGATGCAGCTCGCGCTCGACCAGCGGCACGAGTTCGTCCAGCGCCGCCTTGTCGCCCTCATTCCACGCTCGCAGCAGCTCGGTCGCGTCCATGAACTCTTTTCCGTCCGGTTCACGCATTACACCACAGCGGAACGTTCATAGCCCTGGGCAGAGGAGAAATCAGGCGCGAATGATAACTCGCGCAGTGAGATGTCATGGACGCTAAATTCGCACGAACCGTCGCCACGCTCCTGTGGATAGTTCTGCTGACCGCGTGCGGCGCCACTCCGACGGCGCCAGTCGATACACAGCCTCCATCGGCGACGACTGCGACCATCGGCACCGGCACGTATTCGCTGACGTTTGCCATGAGTGCTGACTGCAGCCGCGACCGCCAGGCCCCCGCCGTTGCCGGCTCACGCACGTATCAGTCGGCGATCAGTGAAGCCTCGGGTTGGCAGCTGGTTTCGTTGGTCGGCGCGACGTTTGCCCCGAGCACGAACGGATATCCGGGAACGAGTGGCTTCAACGTCATTTCGTTAACCAGAGTCGGCGATGTCGTCACGTTGTATTTCGAAGATCCGCCAATCTGGGAGACTGCCGCGGGCGATTCTCTCCTGATCTCCGGCCATGCGCAGGGGACCATCACCGACCCCGTCACGGAGTTGGCATTCGACGGCGAGTTCGCCGGGTGCACCGCACCCAATCACACGCTGACGCTGCAGAGGACAGGTCCATGAACCGGTGTCCGTGCGGTTTCTGCATTTATTGACGGGAACGTCTACGCAGAAGAGATGTCGACGCGTCGATACGTGCACCGATGGAGGAATGATGAACAGGCCGCATTCGAGATTGAAATTTGCTGTCGTCGCGAGAGCCGCCGCTGCCATTCTCGCGCTGCTGTTTGGAACGGCCGGTGCCGCACGTGCCCAGGCGCGGACGCTGGAAGGAGCCTGGGTCGTCGTTACGCAGCAACGTAATTGCACGACCGACGCGCCCATCGGTGCACCGCACCGTGCGCTCGTCAGCTACCATGCCGGCGGCACGCTCAGCGACAGCTCCTCCGTGCCCGGCTTCGCCCTCGGCCAGCGCTCCGAAGGTCACGGCACCTGGCGTCATGACGGAGGCCAGACGTACGCCGTCAGGTGGGTGGCGATGATCCAGTTCGACACGGCGCCAGGCACACCGCCAGGATCGCCAGGATTTCAGGCGGGATGGCAGGTTGCCACGAACACGGTCGTGTTGACCGGCCCGGATTCGTTCACGTCCAACGGTGTCAGTGAGTTCCTCGATCTGAGCGGGCACGTCTACCGTGTTGCATGCGCCTCTCGCACTGCACAGAGGTTCAGGTAAGCATCGTGCACACCCGTCCCCCGCGCTCTCCGCCGTGTACTCCCGCTGGGCGGAGAGCAACCGTGGACAAGGTCTCGATGACCGAAGGTAGAGACCGGCGCCACTCTGCAGCTGTGCTCGCTCTGCAGGGAGAGCGACATGAATCAATTTGACGACCGCGATCATCCGGACGATTCTGCGCGCCCGCGGCATGATGCTGGCGCACAGGCGGTGGTTTCGTCGAGTAATTCCTGGTTCGGCTGAATTGCCGGCTGCCGGGTCGATGACCAAAGTCTGGCGGGGTGTCGAAAACAAATTTCCCCATACCTATATCCCCAAGGAGCCCCAAATAAGAATCCTGTCCTCGAGTGCTGCGATGATGTGTGCCGCGTCCGTGCTGGTCCGCGAGTCTCAGCGGCTGCAGCGGTCAGTCAATGAATCCGACCGCGCCGCTTTCTGCGGGTGCCACGTTCGCCGAAGGTTCAACAGTAGCGGTGAAAGAGTCCGCGACTGGATGTCCGGCCTTGGGCAATCCGGGCGGCAACCCCGGATTGAAGTTCATCGGTCTGATGTCGCCGGCGGTCGCGGTCGAGCGATGGTCGGCGCAGATCACGGATGCGTGGTGTGCGCAGCAGGGGCTCGTCGAAACAGACTTCCTTGCCGCGCGGCTCGAACTCGCCACGTCGATCGACAAGAACGGCGATGGGCCTGTTGTGTGTGGCGCAGAACTGGGGCGAGAATCTCAATCCAAACTCGCACTGGGCTCTGATCTGGGCCGACACGTTCGATCCGCCGGCCACCGAGGCGTGGTTCCTCAGCGACAATCACGTCGGCACGTCGAACAAGGGCTGAAAGCGAACCAATTGGCAACGCCGACGCTTCATGGGAGGAGCGGGCGTTGCCAACTTGATTCGCTCGGCCATGCCGGTCGAGAATCCCGCCGAGCCTTCCCCGGACGATGTTCGCGAGGGTCACGCCAGCCGTGGCAGGGGATCACTCGCCGCGTCGCTGGCGAGACGGAGATCGTCCTGCACACCGTGCGCAGGAGACTTCGGCATGTAGCTGGCGGACCGACGGCCCATGCCTGGCAAGTCGCCACCCCCGATGTCTCTGAGTGCCCCAGGTCCGGCTGAAGCCGGACACTACGTTACTCGACGTCGCCGGTCGGCGCTCTCCCGGCCATCGGCTCTTCCACGTCAAACGCGTACTCGATCTCGCGATCCAGATCGAGTTCGTCCTCCGTCGGCTGCGGCGGCGGTGGCGGCTCGTCCGCCGGGATCCGCACGTTCCGATACCACTCGAAGCCCGTGCCGGCAGGAATCAGCCGTCCCATCG
>Ga0111538_10014631_pt1 | contig 10340 bp, 6 predicted proteins | sample SoiMethybrSBSTD1_FD_79669 | JGI IMG/M metagenome (GOLD analysis project Ga0111538, IMG submission 79669) | Bulk soil microbial communities from a Populus tree surrounding site in Tennessee, USA - Soil MetaG P. TD hybrid SBSTD1 (version 2)... | ecosystem: Environmental > Terrestrial > Soil > Tree... | reverse complement strand
GAGCGAGCTTTGTTTGATGGCCGACCGGCCGAGTAAACTGTGAAATCGATTGTCCGCTTTGGGTCAAAAGCAGACATTTGCAGCGCAAAACGTTGTGTCCGGTTTACTCCCAATAGCGACCGCAAAAAGCGGACTCAAGTCATGTCCGCTTTCCCCACTCAAAGCGGACATATGCAGTGCGACGACCCATGTCTGCTAAGCGCCAATAGCGGACATCTCAAGCAGTTATTCCTCGCGAGACCTTTCTGTAGGCCTATTCGCGTCCATTCGCTGGAGCTTCTCTGTTCCGGTCGGGACATAATCACATTCACAATAAGCTCGCGTGCATTGCGCAAGTGGCAAGCGCGGCACGGCATTGCCGAGATATTCCATCTTGTCTTGTGCTAACGCGGCTTCGCAAGCATGCTTCCCCGGTAATATCCGGACGCAGCGCAATAATCCAAGTCGGTGCGCATTTCGAAATGCTCTTAGCGAGCGGGCGATATCTTTTGGTGTCTTGTGCATGACCATGCTAGCGGCGCACAAATACAATTGAGCGTTATGCGGAAAACCCGAGAACGTCGATTTATGCCGTTAAACACTCGTGGACTTGTGTGAATTCCATCACTTAGCGATCACCGGGCTTTGTCCCGGTGGCTTGGTACCTTCCCTTCGAGTCACAAGCGAACATTCGCGCTGCAAAAAGGTCATGCCCGCTTTACCCCCGAAAGCAGACATGTGCGGTGCAAAGTGGAATGTCCGCTAAGGGCCAATAGCGGACATACAGTCCATGTCAGACATTTTGACTGCTAAGCCGAAGCCGGAAATAGAATTGACCGGTACAGAAGCTCGTTCATTTTCTCTGCCTTCTCACCGATCATTTCGTTGCCAAGAAGCCGATACGCATGGTCTGCAGCGACAATGCTGTATGTCTGCAAAGTCGTTATTTCAATTGGTGTCGGCTCATGAACATTCGCGAAGTGGGTCGAAACCATGCCGAGTAACAGTTCGTCACTAGTAACGAACGGCGTGCTTTGAACTGCGCGAAATCCCGCCGCGTTAGCGTCTTTGAGATAGGCTGCGAACTTGGGGTCTTTGGTGACGTCCCTAATCATCACTGTGCGGCGTGACCGAAGCGCTTGGCCACATGCACAACCGTCTTCCTTTTTGACGCGCTTAAAGGCCTTTAGAAACGGCCCGGTGAGACCTCGCTGGGCAACAATGACCAGCTCGTCACCAATCGGCAGTTGTACGTTTCCGTACTCGGCGCCAAGCAAAGCAATCACATCATCGAGAATAGTTGTGATTGCTTCTTCAAAGGTGAGGGTCGCGTATAGGCGCTTGCTTAGAGAAGACAGCACGCTGTTACCGTCGGTTAGACAGTTCGGTCCTTGATAATACATCTTTTGACATATCGTTCCACCGTAACGCCCTACCGGAACAGATTTGAGTTATCCGAAAAAGATTTCCGAATGGCCTAAGAGGCTTCGGCGCTGGGGCAAAAGCTTGCGGCACCGTGTGGCGCGATTAGTGATGCCCGCTTTGAGTCATTGGCAGACATCCGCACTGCACACACTGATGTCCGCTTTACATCCAAAAGCGGACATGTGCGATGCAACTAGCAATGTCTGCTATGGGCCATAAGCGGACATGACACTCATTCGATCACTTGGTCAGCGAGGAGCAAAAATGGTTCGCGTACTGTGAGCCCGAGGGCTTTGGCCGTTTTAAGATTGACGACAAGCTCGAACTTATCCGGCGATTGCACCGGCAGATTGCCCACACGTTCACCTTTGAGAATACGATCAACATACAAGCTTGATCGTCTAAAAATGTCGACCGTATCGGGTCCATAACAGATGAGCGCGCCGCCCGCAGCAAATTGCCTGTAAGGGCATATAAGCGGAACACGGTGTTGTTCCGCTGACTTCAAAATCACTGCGCGCATGCCAATGGTGAAAGGATCGGCGCCAACGATTAACCCAGCACGCTGCTCGGCGGCTACGCGCGCAATCAGGCTTTCGACTTCTGCTTCACTTCGAACGTGCGCCGCATAGACATCGGCCTTGGATTGCTTCCGCTGGGCCCTGAACGAACGAATGTAGGCATCATAGTAGCCAGCAGTGTCTGGGTTAAACATCAACGCGAGCCGCGACAAATCGGCTTTAACGTCTGTCAGCAGATCAATCCACTTGCCAACGATTTCAGGTTCGATGAATGAGAAACCGGTGACGTTGCCGCCAGGGTGCGTAAGATTTGAAACGAACCCCTGGCCGACAGGGTTGTTTACTACGACGAAAACAATCGGGATTGTCTTTGTTGCAGGCCGAAGTGCAGCCACAACAGGGGTGGAATTTGCCAATATGACATCTGGGGACGAGCGGATAAGTTCGGCAACGTGCTCATTTATGATGTTGCGATCAACTCCAGCGTACCTGAACTCAATTTGAATGTTACGTCCTTCCGCCCAACCGGCATCACGCATGCCTATCCGAAACGCCCTGACGCGTGACTTCGTTTCAGGATCATTTTCCAGCGTGCCAAGCAATGCGCCCACGCGACGGACTCGGTTGGTGTTCTGAGCTTGCACCGCCAACGGCCAGCCGGCTGTTGACCCCGCAACAATTTTGATGAAATCCCGCCTGCGCACGACACCCTCCACTCGAAGGCTGGACAATATGTTTTTTTTCAAAACCTAGCAGAATGAGACGGCACCGGAAGGGGTGACGATGTCCGCTTTGGGTCACAAGCAGACATATGCGCCGCAACAGCCGATGTCCGCTTTACACCCAATAGCGACCGCAAAAGAGGACACAGTGTCCGCTTCACCCCTGAAAGCGGACGTGGGGGAAGAGCGTATGCCTGCTCTGGGCCAAGAGCAGGCATTCAGAGCCTTCGGAGAACACCTAACTACGCAACCCTTAATGCGCCAGCAAGACTGGTAGCATCGCTGCCGACATGACATGCCGAGTTGCGCCCCCGAATATCATTTGTCTCAATCGACTCTGGGTAAAGGCGCCCTTAATCAAGAGATCACAGGCCAGTGTTTGAGCAGCCCCCAGAATGGCCTCACCGGTATTTTTTCCATCAAGTCCTATCGTCAGCAGTTCTGCCGCAACGCCGTTCCAGCGCAGATATCTGACCATCTGCTCCGCGGACGGGCCCGGCACGCCAGTTCCTCCGGTGACTGTCAGCACCGTCGCACGCTCGGCCTTCTTTAGAAGCGGCATCGCAAGAGCCACGGCGCGCGCCTGCTCGGTGCTACCGTTCCATGCGACCAACACGTTGGTTCCAACATGCTCAGGTGGTGACGGTGGGGATAGCAGTACCGGTCGGCCACTCTCGAACAGAGAGGCCTCAAGCGCTCGACGATAGAGACCAGACGAATTTGCATCCGGCCGGTTCATGACGATCACGTCGAAGGCGCGTCCGTGACTCCCAACGAACGTTTCATCCTCGGGAGGGTCGCTCAACCAACCAAATGACAGAGATGCCCCGCTTTTGGTTGACCGAGCCACTTCGTGTTTTCGCATGAAGCCCTCGAACGCCTCCCGTGCCTGCTGCGCCTCGGTTGCGATCTGCCGCTTGTACTGTTCGACCGGAAAGGCAACTGCGATGTCGCCTAAAGCAAAGTCTTCAGCCGCCCAACGCAGCGGGACCCCTTCGATGTAGCTCCCGTGCCGTTGCGCCAACAGCAGGGCGGTTTGCAACACTGATTGCATGCCATCATGCTTTTCCATCAGCACCAAGATGGTTTTCATTCCCATGATTGGCTCCCTTCAATTCATGCCCGGCGGTTGGTCACTTCATAGGTGCGCAAATGGTCATGTCTGCTTTGGGCCAAAAGCGGACATTGGATCATGACCTAGTTCGCTTTCGTCATGCCGTATGTGACGTAGTTACATGATCCGAAAAACGTGTTTTCTGACAACGCACGGTCGATTGCTGCAATCCACTGATCGAATTCTGATTGGACGGCAAATCCGGCGCTAACTGCAATAGGACCGTAATTTTTGGCAAGGCCTGGAAAATAGTCGCCGGTGCCGATTTCGAGCACAACATCACCGATCGCATGAGTTATTTTGACATCCAATTCATGGAGAAGCCGGGGAATTTCGCGCATGACGTAGCGGTTTGCGACGACTGCCTGCAAAATAAGTCCGGGCATTTTGTGGTCGAGTTCCGGCACGTTGGCACCAAACGTCATAGATGAATAGTCGCCGTCGTGAAGGATGATCTGGCCGCCCGGCCGGGCTAGACGGATGGCCTCGCGCAACAAGGCGGGGGGATCTGCAACATGGCTGATGACAGTATGGGCGAGGACCAGATCGTACTGGCTTTTGTGAGCGTCGCTACCCTGGCCGTCCGCCTGATAATATTCAATATTTTTCAGTCCGGATTTTGCTGTGATGTTCTTCGCAGTTTCAATCAGACTGGCTGAGAGGTCCGATCCAACCACGGTTCCAACAAAACCTGGTCGTGATGCGATCGCGCGGCACACCGCGCCAGTACCGCAACCAAGTTCGTGAATGCGCCCGCTAATGGGCAGCCCAATTTTGTCGAGATAATTTTCGCGGATCGCTGCAAATTTTGGCATTTGCGCACGGTCTTCAAGCCGTTTGGCGACCATGGCCTGCTTGTCGGCATCGATGTCATCGATGAACTGAAACAAATCTGGCATGGCAGGACCCTTTGGCAATATCCCACCAGTTGCGATCACATATGGTCCGGCGCCAAAGTCTGCTCGATTTAGAATCGCTAAATAAGCAATGGCACTGACCCAACCAGAGCTTTTTTCCGGGATTTCTCAATACAAGCATTCCCGGTGTGTCCACTTTTGGTCATTAGCGGACATAAGCGGACATATGCAGTGCAAAGGGCATGTCCGCTTTACCCCCGAAAGCGGACATGCGCGGTGCAACTAGCAACGTCGGCTAAGGGCTAAAAGCGGACAAAAAGACTTTAGTGGCTAGTTAGGTGAGCCCCGCGGCACGCAGGCCGTCCAGATAGCGCTCCAATAGCTCCGCTGTCGCAATAGGAACATGCTGTCGCATCCACCCAAGAGAAAGCTCACGATGCTCTTTCTGGAGCGTCGCTAATTCTTGGCGCGCTTCATCAACCCGCCCAGCTTTTGCGAGAGACGCACACAGCACTCTACGTCCAGACCAATAATCTGGCCGCAGCTTACAACTCTCTGTGGCAAAATCGATCGCTTCAACAAAACGCCCTGCGAAATAATGGGCTAACGCAATAGTTCCCACCAAAATTGGTTTTTGAGGGTCATATGGGCTAAGCCGAATAGCCAGCTCAAGTTCCGGGATGGCCTCATCACTACGGCCAGCCCAAGTTAGTCCACGACCTAACTGTCCGTGCGCAACTGCCGAATTTGGATTGAGCTCTAGCGCACGATGATATGCAGTAATCGATTCTTCGCCCCGTCGCTCCAACATTGCCAAATAACCGAACGCGATATGTACCCAAGGATCGTTGTCGTCCAGTTTGGCAGCAACGTTGATATGCCGACGACTATTCTTCAACGCTTCCACCTCATCAATCCATCCCATATGCGAAGCAGTTATCAAAGAGTAGGAAAGCAAGCTGTGGGCTAGAGCGTAATCTGGATATCGCGCCGTTGCCTGTTCCAAAATCCCAATTGCTATCTTCGTGTCGTCTCGGGATAGGCGTCCGAAATGTGTTAATGCGCGCGCGACAAGTGCCCACGCGTCTAGATCATCGGGTGATCGCGAGAGAGAGCGGACCCCCTCCGCCGCAAGCATGCGCGGCTCGATTGCGGCCGCAACGCTTCGCGTGATTTCATCTTGAAGCACGAAAATATCGGTAAATTCACGGTCATATCGCTCGGCCCAGTGATGGGTGCCCGTCGTGCCATCAATCAGTTGTGCGCTGATGCGGACATGGTTTCCTACTCGACGGACGCTGCCTTCGAGGACATAGCGCACGCCAAGCTCGCGTGACACTTGTTTCACGTCAACGGCGCGACCTTTGTAAACAAATGTCGAATTGCGTGCGATCACGAAAAGCCAATTTATTTGCGAAAGGCTAGTGATGAGGTCCTCAGTAATTCCATCGGCGAAGTATTCCTGCTCGGGATCGCCGCTCATATTGGTAAATGGCAACACTGCGATGGATGGCTTGCTGGGCAGCGGTGGTACGGAAGATGCCGCCTCGCCGTTCTCGTTGATACGTACACGAAAGACGCGTACCGGCTGCGCTATGTTTTTAAGTTGTTGCTCGCCCATGTTGGTGACATCGAGCGCTAGCTTGCCTTTGATCTGTTGGTAGGCATTGTCGGAAATGCAGATCGCGCCGGGGTTGCCCAGCGTCTCCAAGCGAGTGGCGATGTTGACTCCGTCACCGTAGATATCGCCCTCGTCGATAATGATATCGCCGACGTTGATGCCGATGCGGAACTCGATCCGGCGATCTTCTGGAATGGCGGCGTTCCGCTCGGCCATGGTCCGCTGGATTTCCGTGGCACAGCGCACCGCATCGACAGCGCTTGCAAATTCGACCAGCGCACCATCGCCGGTCGTTTTGACTACGCGGCCGCGATGCTCCGCAATCTTAGGATCGATGAGCTCCCGCCGGTACGCCTTGAGGGCCGCGAGCGTGCCTTCCTCATCAACGCCCATTAGGCGACTGTAGCCGGCCACGTCAGCCGCCAAGATAGCAGCCAACCGACGTTCGACACGTGCCTCCGTCATGGCACCGCCCATACGCGCGTTTAAGTCGAGTTTATGGTCAGGCCGAGTCGGTGTCTATCCGGGGCCATGTCCGATTTGGGTCATTAGCGGACATGTGCAGCGCAAAAAGCTATGTCTGCTTTTCCCTCGAAAGCGGACATTGAATGCTGCGAAGCGCGAGTGTGGTTCGACGACAAAAGGTGGCGCCACGCGCCTTTTGAAATTTTTGGAATTTTCCTCCCTCCCCTTTTTGGCCCTTAACACGAGCTCTCCCATGGGGTGGGGTAGCTCGCTATGTAAACGCGCTTAGGGGTCCAAGGGTGCCGGTCTGCGCTGCTGCCGAGAGCGCCTTCGCGCCTCCGCGATTGTGGAAGTTCAATGCGTTACCGGGACGTGATGTCCGACCCAACGCCGTCCCGATCGGTACCGAGCACCGTGAAAGTCGTTGAATGTTCAGTAGATCATCGCCTTCGTCATCAGTTGCCCGAGCTGCTGTCGAAGCTGGTTTCCTTTTTGGGCGGGCACACACTGCCGGGAGGGCAATCGACAGCACGTTCGCGATGAAATGCGCAAAAGCGATCGAGCCAAAAAAGGGGCGAATTGTGACTTTCCGGTCCCGCCATTCCGCTGCCCGTTTGCGCGATCGCAGGCGCAACCCCCTGGGGGTGATGCAACCCCACCGGGGCGGATCGGTAACAGGCGGAATTCCCCGAAAGTGTGACTTTCTACTCCCGCGGCGCCAGCTTTCCAGCGCCGCCACCCTGCCCCTAAACCGGCCCGTATTTGCCCAGAGAAGCCCGACTCGGGGCACAGCAATTCAGCTGGCTAAGGTGATAACCCCCTATTTCCTGGAGTCGGGAATTTTCTAGGCCAAATCCCGAAAAGCATTTGCTCGCATCGCTGCGCTTAGCAGCAGACCTAGCCACCATTTCGCCGGCCGATATACGTCTGCCTGCCACGTCTGCACCTCTGCCCTCTGGCCTTGGCATGGAGATCCAGTTTTCCGCTGGCTCTAGGCTGTACCACCGCCGCAATCCGCGGCCACCCGAGGCAAAATTACATGGCCAATTCACCTTGGTTTTGCTGGGCGCCCTTTGGCGCAGGCCGCAGGACAAACCGCCAGCGGCCAGTGTGGCTATCGCGAAAACCCCTAAGCACGCGCTCGCCAATGATGCGGTCTTTGTGCTTCTGCAAATATGCGCTGATGGCCTTCACGGTCGGCTCCCTACCCATTGGCATCGTGCCGCGAAGCGCTGACCCGAGAGCGTCGTCCGTTCGGGAAAAGACGACGAGCTCCTGGGCGGAAAACTCCTTGTCCATTCCAATGGGTGTTCCGACGATGGCCTCGATAATCGCATCGAGGCTCTCGCGTGCAGAGTCGGTGCCCAAAACCAATTCCTTCGTGGCATATGGGTCAGGCTCGCCGACCCAGAGCAAACAGCCGCGCACGAGGCGATCCCAATCGGTAAATCGGCTGTTGGTTGCGTCCTTCGGCCAAGGCCGTCCGGCCACGATGTAACCGCGCAAGAGCGTCAAACCAGCAGCGACCAAAGTAGGTCGCGCCGCAAGCGTATCCGCACGAAAGTCGCCCGCAAACTTGCGTTCGCCAGGTTTCTCAATGCCAGAATCAATCTTCGCGACCACCGCCCGGTCAGCCATGTCCCCAGCCAGACGCAGGCCATTCCCGTTCGCAAGAATCGTAACGGCAGTGGAAAGACGGTGTTGTCCCGTAGAGCCAAGGATTCGGCATTGCACGGAATCTTGCGTGAACAACTGACATAAGAACGAGCCGGACAGCTCCTTCTCGACGTTGTCGATAGACAGAATGCTGTCGCCTTGCAGCAGGACTCCCGTAAGTCGTTTTTCATCCTCGGCCTCGTCACCCGTGTAGTTCATCACCGCTGCAGTTCGGCCGGTCGCGATAAGTGCAACCCCGTCGGCGAGGAATGATTTGCCAGTTCCAACAGATGGAGCGCTTGTTCCGTGCAGTGGCGCGTGACGCAGCAGGTGACGACACAACGCCGTCAACGTCGCACTAAGTATGACGGACCGGCTCGCGCTAGGTGCAGCAAGCGCCTCGGGCGACCCGAGCAAGATCCCATCATGATCCGGCACGAACGGAAAGAACGCGAACGGCTTTTTGAGAGTAGCGAGCGCATCGGCTATTTCGTCATCCGTGGGTGCCTCCGGAATTGGCGGGAATTCAACGCCAGCCTTGTCTAAGAGCAAGCCGCTCGATGCATCATAGCCATCCTCCAGGATGATGGTCCCATCCTGGCGCATCGCCGGCACTTCGATGACTCCGCGCAAGTCACGCAGGCGCCACCGTTCGGAGCGGGCCGCCGTGTGGTGGACTACCGACCACGGTGTGGGAATTTCCCGTTCTCCGTCTTCGCTCGGCACCCAAAACTGTACGTGGTTGTGAATACACTCGCGAAGCTGATGCGCCACCATTTCATAGATACCGAGCGCATCCGCGGGACGCTGGATATCATGCTCTGTAGCGGCTCGATTTAGCCGGTAAGTGTGCACTAGCTTTCCACCGCGCTGGTAAATCGGGGCGCTGCGCTCACGGAGTGCGGCCTCGGTACTATCGAGCATCTTACTCAGGTTGATCTCATCATACTGAACGAGAGCTCGGCCGGCGGGGTCACATTCTTCGACGATACCCAACCATTTGTTGATACGTGCACGGCACTCCTCCGGCAGGCCGCAAGCCTTGACGAACGACGGAACGCCAGTAGTCGGTTGATCGTTTTCGATGCGATTAGCCTCGCGCTCCGCGTGAACTTTCCATTTTCCGCCGGTTCCTTTATCGTTGTTTACATCACCGATGCATTGAACGAGCTTGCACACTAGCTCGGGTTCAACACCCGCATAAGCAAGTGCACCACTCACGATCATCATATAGTCGTGGCGTAAACCTACCGGCGGGAACATTTGTGCGGCCAGCGTGCAGAATGCCAGGAGACCCATACGTCGCTTGAGTTCGGTGGCTTCAAGTGTCGGCGGGCTGCCGGCCTGCTGCATTTCAATCAGCTCGCCGCTTGTATGCACGCCGTGCGGAAAGACCGTGTAATGACCGGTTGACCGGATTTCGGCGATGCAGACGGCGTGTTTTAGCGGCAACAACGCGTGGCCTTTAGCAACCGCCGGCAACTCGAAGGTTACGCGGCCTGCCCCAAGGTCAAAGCAGTACACAATGCGGTGACTACGCAGCTTACTCTGTCGCCCGAAGGCTGGGCAGTTAGCAAATAGGATATCGGCAAACGCATATGCATACGGCCAGTCAAAATCGAGGTCAGTTAACCCGCCACTAGCGTCGCCTAGAGCAATGCCAATATTGCAAGCCGTGTCGGCGTTACCGAAATATTTTGGAAGCTCGGTTTCGGTCAGCTTCCGCTTGGTCCATGGCCACCGGCTCGCTGGCTCCTTAGTTCCGCGTTTGCAGGGAAAGGCGTGCACGCCATTGCCTTTAACGACATAGCTTATGGCGCTATGCATCCAGGGGTTTTGCGGCTGCGCCTGTGCCTCTGGCCCAAAGGTAGCCTGATCGGGCGCTAGCGTTGGTTCGACTTGAACTTGTGTCTCGTCGTCCAAGGACGCAGGTCCTGAGTACAGAAGCCCGTTTTGCTTCGCATAGATTTCTTTCAGCTT
>Ga0111538_10014630_pt1 | contig 10341 bp, 8 predicted proteins | sample SoiMethybrSBSTD1_FD_79669 | JGI IMG/M metagenome (GOLD analysis project Ga0111538, IMG submission 79669) | Bulk soil microbial communities from a Populus tree surrounding site in Tennessee, USA - Soil MetaG P. TD hybrid SBSTD1 (version 2)... | ecosystem: Environmental > Terrestrial > Soil > Tree... | reverse complement strand
ATCTGGGAGGCCCGCGGCAAGCCGCAGCACTACGTCTCGTCGAAGCTGATGTGCTGGGTCGCGCTCGATCGGGCGGCACAGCTTGCCGAGATCCGCGGAGACGCCGAGTCGCAGGCGAAGTGGGCCGCCACCGCGGACGAGATCCGGGCCGATATCCTCGAGCACGGCGTCGACCAGCGAGGCGTGCTGCGACAGCACTACGACACCGACGCGCTCGACGCCTCGGCGCTGCTGGCGGCGATCTTCGAGTTCCTGCCCGGCTCAGACGAGCGACTGCGGGCGACGGTGAAGGCGATCGCCGAGGAGCTGACCGAGCACGGCTTCGTCCTCCGCTACAAGACCGACGAGACCGACGACGGCCTCTCGGGCAAGGAGGGCACGTTCCTCATCTGCTCGTTCTGGCTCGTCTCGGCGCTCGCGATCGTCGGCGATCTTCAGGCCGCGCGCGACATGATGGAGCGACTGCTCCGCATCGCCTCCCCGCTCGGTCTCTACGCCGAGGAGTTCGACGCCGACACCGGGCGTCACCTGGGCAACTTCCCGCAGGCGTTCTCCCACCTGGCGCTGATGGAGGCTGCGGCGCGCATCATCGTCCCCGAGATGATGGAGGAGTACTGACGATGGACTCGTTCGACGTCATCATCATCGGCACGGGCGCCGGCGGCGGCACTCTTGCCCGGCACCTTGCCCCGTCCGGTAAGCGCATCCTGCTGCTCGAGCGCGGCGACTGGCTCCCGCGCGAGCCGTCGAACTGGTCCGCACACGACGTCTTCGTCGACAACCGCTACGTGTCCGAGGACACGTGGTACGACGAGAGCGGCAAGACCTTCCAGCCGCAGATCCACTACTTCGTCGGCGGGGCGACCAAGCTCTACGGGGCGGCGCTCTATCGCCTCCGCAAGGAGGACTTCGGCGAGCTCCAGCATGCCGGGGGCGTCTCCCCGGCATGGCCGATCGAGTACGACGAGATCGAGCCGTACTACACCCTCGCCGAACAGCTCTACGAGGTCCGCGGCGCGCGCGGTGAGGACCCGACCGAGCCGCCTGCAAGCGCGCCGTACCCGTTCCCGGCGCTCTCGCACGAGCCGCGGATCCAGCAGCTCTCGGACGACCTCGAGAAAGCGGGCCACCGTCCTTTCCACGCGCCGTGCGGCGTCCGGCTGACCGAGACCAACCTGCCCTACAGCCCCTGCATCCGCTCCGCCACGTGCGACGGCTTCCCCTGCCTCGTCCACGCCAAATCCGACGCCGAAGTCCTCGGCGTGCGCCCAGCGCTCGAGCATCCGAACGCGACGCTGCTGACGAACGCGAAGGTGGTCAAGCTCGAGACGAACGGGTCGGGGAACGAGGTCTCGGCCGTCGTCGTCGAGGTGGACGGCAAGACCGAGCACTTCGCGGCGGACATCGTCGTCGCAGCCTGCGGCGCGGCCAACACGGCCAAGCTGCTGCTCGCGTCGGCCAACGATCAGCATCCGAACGGCCTCGCCAACGGTTCCGACCAGGTCGGCCGCAACTACATGTTCCACGACTCGCTCGCCGTGCTCGCGCTCTCGCAGGAGGAAAACCCGACCGTTTTCCAGAAGACGCTCGGGCTGAACGACTTCTACTTCGGCGCCGACGACTTCGAGTTCCCGCTCGGGAACATCCAGATGGTCGGGAAGTCGTCGTCGCAGATGTACCGCGGCGAGAAGCCCGGTCAGACGAAGCTCGCCCCCGAGTGGACGCTCGAGAAGGTGGCGAGGCACGCCATCGACTTCTGGCTCTCGACCGAGGACCTGCCCAGCCCCGACAACCGGGTCACGCTCGCGCCCGACGGGAACGTCCGCCTCAGCTACTCGGAGACGAACGCTGAGGCGCGGAAGCGGCTCTACGAGAAGCTGAGGTCGCTACTGCCGAAGCTGGACATGAACGAGGGTCACCTCTTTCACCGCTTCGCCTACATGAAGAACGAGATCCCGGCCGCCGGGGTCGCCCACCAGGCGGGCACGTGCCGCTTCGGGTCCGACCCGGCGACGTCGGTGCTGAACATCAACTGCAGGGCGCACGAGGTCGACAACCTCTACGTCGTCGACACGAGCGTCTTCCCGAGCATCGGCGCCGTCAACCCGGCCCTGACGGCGATGGCGAACTCGCTGCGGGTGGGAGATCACCTGCTCGAGCGTCTGGGAGCAGACAAGCCGGTCGCGGCATCCGTAGCGGAGGGCGGCGCGGCATGAGCACCGGCGGTGCGGCGTCGACGGCGGTCCGCTCGGCGTCTGTGAGACCCTGAACGGCAACTGGTCGGAGCTCGACCTCGGGAGCGCGCTGGACGCCTCGACGACACAGCTATGCGTTCGCGTCCCTCCACGCGGTACGCCAATGAGATGACCGCTCCGTCAGGCGAACAGGTCGAGCTCTCCCACGGAGAGCAGCGTGCGGTCGTGGTGGAGGTGGGCGGTGGGCTCCGTGCGTATTCCGCGGGGGATCGCGAGCTCCTCGACGGCTACGCGGCTGACGAGATGTGCACCTCGGGGCGAGGGCAGGTGCTGCTCCCGTGGCCCAATCGGATCGAGGACGGCTCCTACGAGTTCGACGGACAACGCCATCAGCTGCCGCTGAACGAGCCCGAGCACGGCAACGCGATCCACGGACTCGTGCGCTGGGCCGTCTGGCACGTCGCCGAGCGGGACTCGAGCCGGGTGAGGATGGAGCACCTGATCCATCCGCAGCCCGGATACCCGTTCGCGCTGGCCCTGAGCGTCGAGTACTCCCTCTCGGACTCCGGGCTGAGCGTTTCGACGACCGCCACGAACGCCGGCGTAGCCCCGTGCCCCTTCGGAGCCGGCGTGCACCCGTATATGACGGTGGGGACGGCGACCGTCGACTCGGCGGTGCTGCAGGCGCCCGGCCGGACGGTGCTGAGCTCCGACGAGCGCGGGATTCCCAGCGGTCGCGAGGAGGCCGGGGGCGAGCACGACTACCGGCAACCGCGTGAGCTAGGCCCAACCAGGCTCGACCACTGCTTCACGGACCTCGAGCGGGACGACGACGGTCTCGCACGCGTCGTGCTCCGCGATCCGAAGAGCGCGTCCGGGCTGACGCTCTGGATGGACGAGGCCTACGGGTACCTGATGCTGTTCACCGGTGACCCGCTTCCCGACGTCGCGCGTCGCAGCCTCGCCGTCGAGCCGATGACCTGTCCACCGAACGCCTTCCGCACAGGCGAGGCGCTGATCCGACTAGAGCCGGGCGACTCGTTCGCCGGCAGCTGGGGGTTGACTCCCGCGACCGCTCGATGACCGGATCGCGGCAAGAATCGCGCCAACCGCCGGCCCCTCGGCACTGACTGTCTTTTAGCCCCTGGTATGTGAGGGCTGGCCCGAGAGCTCGGGCACCTCGGGTACGGTGGCGCCTATGGCCGAAGTGGTCGAGGCACGCGACCTCACCGAGCCTTCACAGGATGGCTGGGCCGTGGATTACCGCATCCGGCGGGAGGACGGCGAGGAGCTCCATGCCGAGGTTCGCTGCTGGGAAAAGGCGCACGTCGCTGCCGAGCACGCAGCAAACGCCCAGGCTCTTGCGGCGATCGCGGACCGGGGCAACGCTGCCGCGCTCGAGTACGCGGAGCTGGTCGAGTCGCCGGCGACACGCGGTGCGGTGCTGATCTCGATCTGGTTCGACCCCGCCGACGAGGGCAAGTTGCGCCGTCGCGTCAGCTACGAGCGCGCCCTGGCCTAGCCTCATTCAGGGCGGCAGCAACATCTGAATCATCCCCTCTGGACGATGTGACTCCTTGGGTCGGGGCCGAGGATCTGGCTGCATCTCGGGCACGAGCCTGGATACCTATGGCCAGATTCCGGCATAGCAAGGGGGCACCGAGGTGATCGACGTACTCGCGATCACGACCGTCGACCTTGCACGTGTCCAGTTCGCCACAACGTCGCTCTACCACTTCCTGTTCGTCCCGCTGACCCTGGGGCTCGCGCCGCTGGTCGCGATCATGCAGACGCTGTGGTACAGGTCGGGCGACGAGGCGTGGCTTCGGCTGGCCCGCTTCTTCGGGACGCTCATGCTGATCAACTTCGTGATCGGTGTCGCGACGGGACTCGTGCAGGAGTTCCAGTTCGGGATGAACTGGTCGGTCTACTCGAAGTTCGTGGGCGACGTGTTCGGTGCTCCGCTCGCGATCGAGGGGCTCGCCGCGTTCATGCTCGAATCGGTGTTCCTAGGGCTCTGGATCTTCGGCTGGGACCGATTGTCGAGGGGCGTCCACCTCGCGACGATCTGGCTCTTTGCGCTCGGGAGCTGGGCTTCCGCGTTCTTCATCATCAGCGCCAACTCCTGGATGCAGCGGCCCGTCGGCTCGACCGTCACCGACGGCCGTGCGGAGCTGACGGACGTGTGGGAGCTCTTCTCGAACCGCTTTGCGATCTGGGCCTACATCCACGTGCTGCTAGTGGGGCTCACGACGGCGACGGTCGTGATCTTCGGCGTCGCCTGCTGGCACCTCGTCCGCGGCCGGAACCAGGAGCTCTTCCGGCACGCGGCGAAGCTCGCGCTGATCGTCGGCGTCCCGATCTCGGCCGTGAACCTCGGAGTCGGCAGCCAGATGGGCGTCGTCGTGACCAACTACCAGCCGATGAAGATCGCCTCGACGGAGGCGCAGTGGGACACCTGCCAGCCCTGTGCGTTCTCGCTGTTCCAGATCGGCGGCTTCACGGAGGACGACCAGACACCGTCGTTCTCGATCCAGGTCCCGCACCTCCTGTCCGTCCTCGCAACCCTTTCCTGGGACGGCGAGGTACAGGGGATGAACGAGCTGCAGGCGGCGGAGCAGGGCCAGTACGGCGCCGGCGACTACATTCCGCCGACGCGGACGACCTACTGGAGCATGCGGATCATGGCGTACGCCGGCACGCTCGTCTTCCTCGTGTTCGCGCTCGGGGCGTTTCTCTACCGGCGGGGGAAGCTGGCGTCGACGCGCTGGTTCCTCTGGCTCGGCGTCGCGGCGATCCCGCTTCCCTACTTCGCGGCACTCGCCGGCTGGGTGCTTTCGGAGGTCGGTCGCCAACCGTGGATCGTCTGGGGGCTGCTGAAGACTGCAGAGGCCAACTCACCGAGTGTCTCGACGGCCACGATCGCCACCAGCCTCGGGACATTCGTCGTGCTCTACGCCGCGCTCTTGATCGTCGATGTCGTCCTCATGCGGCGCTACGCGCGGGTCGACCCGCCCGAGGTCGGCGGCGAGGGTGACGAGTTCGCGCTCCCGGCGGTCACGTACTGATGGATCTCGAGACCTTCTGGTTCTGCCTCATCGTCGTCGTCTGGGCGATGTACTTCCTGCTCGAAGGGTTCGACTTCGGGGTTGGCATGCTGCTCCCGTTCGTCCCGCGGGACGACGAAGAACGGAGCACCGCGCTGCAGACGATCGGACCGGTCTGGGACGGCAACGAGGTCTGGCTGGTCGTGGCCGGCGGCGCAACGTTCGCAGCGTTTCCGGCCTGGTACGCGACGATGTTCTCGGGCTTCTACCTCGCGCTTCTGCTCATCCTCTTCTTCCTGATCGTCCGGGTGGTCTCGTTCGAGTGGCGCTCGAAGAGCGAGACGCCCGGGTGGCGGAAGACATGGACATGGGCGAACACCATCGGCAGCTTCGGGGCGTCGCTTCTCTGGGGGATCGGGCTGTCGTGCCTCGTGTACGGCGTCCCGATCAACTCGGACGGCGACTTCACCGGCAACCTCCTGGATCTCTTCAGTCCGTACAGCCTGTTCGCCGGAATCGCCGTCGTGGCGCTCTTCGCGTTCCACGGCGCGACGTTCCTCTCGCTCCGCACGGTCGGCGAACTGCGTAGTCGCGCCGAGGCGGCCGCCCGAAGACTTGCGATCCCGGCCGCCGCCCTGGGCGCGGCCTACCTTGCATGGACCGTCGCGGTCGCGATCGACCGCAACGACAAGGATCTCTTCCCGCCGGCGCTCCCCGCCGCGATCGGGATCGCGGCTCTCGCTCTCGCGGTCGTCTTCCTCTACACGGGCAGGAGCGGGCGCGCGTTCGCGATGACAGCCCTCGGGACCGTCTCGCTCGTCGCCACGCTGTTCGTCAGCCTGTACCCGCGCGTGATGGTGTCGAGCACGGAGTTCGAAAACAGCCTGACCGTCGACGGCGCTGCGTCGTCGCATTACGCGCTCCAGGTCATGAGCGTGATGGCGCTGATCTTCGTCCCGCTCGTGCTGCTGTACCAGGGCTGGACGTACTACGTGTTCCGCGCGCGCCTGGGTGGCGAGGAGATCGAGGACCCGGTCGACCTGATCGCACGCGAGACCGGCTCGTAGGACGGCCGTGCCGCTTCTAGACCCGCGCCTGGTCCGCCGCGCGGATTCGGTGCGCACGCTCCTCGCCGTCGACGTCGTGCTCGGCGTCGCAGCGTCGCTGCTCGTGCTCGTCCAGGCCGTGTTGATCGCGACCGTCGCGGCGCGCGCGTTCGACGGCGCGTCGTTGGGTGAGGTGACCACGCCGCTCGTCCTGCTCGTCGCCGCCACGACCGGCCGGGGCGCCGCCGCCTGGGGCTTCGAGGTGGCCGGGCGCCGCGCAGCGAACGACGTCCTCGCGGAGCTGCGGCTCGACCTCGTGGAGCGGCGGCTGCGCGATCAACCGGCCGCGCTCGACGGGGCCGAGAGCGGCGAGGTGGCGGCGGCGGCGGTCTCGGGCGTCGACTCGCTCGAGACGACTTTCGCGCGCTCGCTGCCGCAGGCCGTCCTTGCCGTGGCCGTGCCGCTCGCGGTGCTGGCCTTCGTGGCGTGGATCGATCCCGTCTCGGCCGGCGTGATGCTGCTCACCCTGCCGCTCGTGCCGGTCTTCATGTGGCTGATCGGCCGCTACACCCAGCAGCGCGCCCGCGCGCGCTGGCAGGCACTCGCGCTGTTGTCGAGCCATTTCCTCGACGTCGTGCGCGGGCTGCCGACCCTCCGGGCCTTCAACCGCGGCGAGGTGCAAACCGAGCGGATCCAGGCCGTGAGCGAGGAGTACCGGCGCACGACGATGGGCACGCTGCGGGTCGCCTTCCTGTCCGGCTCCGTGCTCGAGCTCGCCGCGACGATCGGGATCGCGCTCGTCGCCGTCACCGTCGGCGTCCGTCTCGTCGAGGGCAACCTGGGCTTCGAGGCGGGGCTGACCGTGCTCGTCCTCGCGCCGGAGCTCTACCTGCCGCTCCGGAACCTCGCGGCGCAGTTCCACGCGAGCGCCGACGGGCTCGCCGTGGCGGGGCGGCTCCTCGATCTCGTCGACGTCGCCGAGCCGCGTCGGCTCGCGGCTCCTCCCGCCCCTAGCCCGCAGAGCGCCCCTGTTCGGCTCGAGCAGGTCTCGTTCGCGTATCCAGCGCGGGCGGGAAGCGTGCTCGACCGGGTCGACCTCGAGCTTCAGCCCGGCGAGATGGTGGCGCTGGTCGGCCCGAGCGGCGGCGGCAAGAGCACGATCGCCGCCTTGCTCCTGCGGCTAGCCGAGCCGACGTCCGGACGGATCGCAGTCGGATCGGTCGATCTGGGCGACTGCTCGCCCGAGTCCTGGCGCGCGCGCCTCGCGTGGCTGCCCCAGCGCCCGACGCTCATCCGCGGCACCGTCGCGGACAACATCCGGCTCGGGGACCCGGAAAGTCCTGACGACCGCGTGCGGAAAGCTGCGGGAGCCGCCGGCGCCGATGCCTTCATCCGCGCGCTTCCCGACGGCTACGACACGCTCGTCGGTGAAGGCGGGCGGCCGCTCTCCGCCGGCGAGGTCCAGCGCATCGCGCTCGCGCGCGCGTTCCTCCGCGACGCGGCGCTCGTGATCCTCGACGAGCCCACGGCCAACCTCGACCCGGCAAGCGCCGAGCTCGTCAGCGAGGCGATCGAGCGCATTCGCGTCGACCGGACCGTGCTGTTGATCGTCCATCGGCCCGAACTCGCTGCGCGCGCAGACCGGGTCGTGCACCTGTACGACGGACGGATCGTCGAGCCTGCGGCGGTGGCCGCATGATCGCGACGATCGGGCGCCTTGTCGACTTCGCCGGAGTCCCGGCCCGACGGCTCGTCCTTTCGGCTGCGCTCGGCGTCCTCGTGTTCGGCTTCGGGGTCGCGCTCATGACGTCGGCGGGCTACCTGATCTCGCGCGCCGCCGAGCAGCCTCCGATCCTCTCGCTCACGGTCACGATCGTGCTCGTCCGCTTCTTCGGGCTCGCGCGCCCCATCGCCCGCTACCTCGAGCGCCTCGCCTCGCACGACGTGGCGCTGAGGGCGCTCGGGCGCACACGCACGCGGGTCTACGAGCGGGTCGAGCCGCTCGCCCCCGCCCAGCTCGAGGGCTACCGACGGGGCGAGCTCCTCGACCGCGTCGTCGGCGACGTGGATTCGCTCCAGGGGTTCTATGTCCGCGGCCTGATGCCCCCGGTCGTCGCAGTCGCCGTCGGAGCAGCCTGCGTCGCGGTCGCGGCGGCGATCCTGCCGCCCGCGGCTGTAATCCTCGCCCTCGGTCTGGTCGCCGCAGGCGCCCTCGTGCCGGCGCTGACGGCTGCGGTGAGCCGCTCGGCCGATCGACGCCGCGCCCCTGTGCGCGCAGAGCTCACCGCCGAGCTCGTCGAGCTGCTGCGCAGTGCGCCCGAGCTCGTCGTCTTCGGACGTGAGGAAGCGACGCTGGCGCGCATCCGCTCGCTCAACCGCGAGCTTGCGCGTCTCGGGCGGCGGGAGGCGCTCGTCGGGGGCCTCGGCGACGCCCTCTCGATCCTGATCGCGGGCTTGACGGTCGCCGGCGTGCTCGCCGTGGCGACGACGGCCCATGCGACGAGCGAGCTCGACCGCGTTCTCGTCGCCACGCTGGCCCTGCTCGCTCTGTCCTCCTTCGAGTGCGTCGCGCCGCTTCAGGCGGCCGTTCGGGAGCTCTCCGCCACCCTCACCGCCGGCCGACGCGTGTTCGAGCTCGTCGACCGCGAGCCGGCCGTACGCGATCCGGACGAGCCTGGGCCGGCGCCCCGCGCCGGGGTCGTCGCACTCGAAGACGTGACCGTCGACCACGTCCAGGGGCTTACCGCCTTTCGCCTCCCGCTCGAGCCCGGACGACGAGTCGCCCTCGTCGGCCCGAGCGGAATCGGCAAGACCACCGTCACGCACCTGCTCCTACGCTTCCTCGACCCGGACGAGGGCCGCGTCACGCTGTCGGGCGTCGATATTCGCGACCTCCGTCAGCGCGACGTACGGGCGACGTTCGCGCTCGCCGGGCAGGACGCTCACCTCTTCAACGCCAGCATCCGGGCGAATCTCCTGCTCGCGCGCCCCGGCGCGAGCGACGCGGAGCTCGAGGATGCGCTCCGCCGTGCGCGGATCGACGAGTGGGTCGCTTCGCTGCCGGACGGCCTCGACACGCTCGTCGGCGAGGAGGGAACAGCGCTTTCGGGCGGTCAGCGCCAACGGTTGACGGTGGCTCGAGCGCTCCTGGCCGACGCGCCCGTGCTCCTGCTCGACGAGCCGACCGCGCATCTCGACCCCGAGACGGCGACGAGGCTCGTCGAGGATCTCCTGGCCGCCGCCGGTGATCGCTCGGTCCTGTTGATCACCCACCGCGAGGAGGGCCTCGGGCTCGTCGACGAGATCGTCCGGTTGGGATGACGATCCGAGGCCCGCGGGGTCATACCGTCCCCTCCATGTCCGACGCCGTCGCTGCCGGTCAGACCCCGGCCGAGGGGGCCCGCACCGCGGTCGCCGAGCCCAACCGGCTGATGGTCTCGAGGCGCCTCTGGCTGTGGGGCATCCTCGCCTGGCGCAGGTACGGCCGCGCACGAGCGGCGGAAGCCGCGTGACGGCGTCGGACGCCGACGAGCAGCGCTCCGGCCTCGCCGCGGCCGCCGGCCGCGCCGCGTTCTTCCCAGCCCGGGCAGCGGCGCAGGTTTGGCGTGGACGACTCGAGGAAGCCGCCGAAGACGTCCTGTCCGCGCCCGAGATCGCCCGGGTCATCGACCGGGCACTCGAGGGACCGCTACCCGAGGAGTTCGCGCGCTCCCTCGCCCGGCACCGCGTCCTCGAGCGCATCGTCGCCGAGCTCGCGGCGAGCGGTGAGCTCGAACGCCTTGCGAACGCCGCACTTGCGAGCCCGCAGACGCTGGACCTCACCGACCGGGTGCTGGCAAGCGACGAGACGCAACGCGTCCTGCGCCACGTCGCCTCGAGCCCCGAGCTGCGCGATGCGATCGCCCGGCAGACAACGGGGCTCGCCGAGGACGTGGTCGGCGGCGTCCGGGCCTCGGCACCGCGCCTGGACGACCGCATCGAGCAGGCCGTGGGGCGCCGGACACGAGCGGGGCGACCGCCCTATGCGGGGATCGCGACTCGCGCGCTCGCGCT
>Ga0111538_10014627_pt1 | contig 10342 bp, 6 predicted proteins | sample SoiMethybrSBSTD1_FD_79669 | JGI IMG/M metagenome (GOLD analysis project Ga0111538, IMG submission 79669) | Bulk soil microbial communities from a Populus tree surrounding site in Tennessee, USA - Soil MetaG P. TD hybrid SBSTD1 (version 2)... | ecosystem: Environmental > Terrestrial > Soil > Tree... | reverse complement strand
GATCGACGGGCGGTATCGCCAGGTGCTCCTGTCGGCGCGCGAGCTGAACACCGCGTCCATCCCCACCCACTCGTTCATCGCCGACCACCTTTCGTACACGCACGGGATGGGTGTCACCCTTGCGCCGGTGAACCAGGTGACCACGGAGGGGCTGCCCGTCCTTTTCGTGAAAGACCTTCCGCCCGTCACCGCCGTCGCGTCGCTCAGGATCACGCGGCCGCAGATCTACTTCGGCGAGCTCACCAACGACTACGTCATCGTCGGCACGAAGCAACCCGAATACGACCATCCGTCGGCTGATTCGATGGCGTTCACCACGTACCGGGGTCGGGGCGGTGTTCCGCTCACGTTCGGGAAACGGTCGGTGCTGGCGTGGCATTTCGGCTCGATGCGAATGCTGTTGTCGGGCGACATCGGCGCCCAGAGCCGCATCCTCTACAACCGGAACGTCGAGCAGCGCGTTTCGCGCGCGCTGCCGTTCCTGCGTGTCGACGGAGATCCCTATCTCGTGCTCAACGACGCCGGTGAGCTGGTGTGGATTATCGATGCGTACACGACCACGTCCCGATATCCGTACTCGGCACGCCTGTCGGACGGCACGAGCTACATGCGTAACAGCGTGAAGGTCACCGTCGATGCGTATGACGGCACCGTTCGGGCCTACATCGCCGACAGCAATGATCCACTGATCCGGACGCAGTCGCGGATCTTCCCGGGGATCCTGCTTCCGCTGGACTCGATGCCGGCGGACCTGCGCCGCCACCTGCGCTACCCCGAGGACCTCTACCGCGCGCAGACCGCGATCTACACGACGTATCACATGGCGGAGGCGGACCAGTTCTACAACCGGGAAGACCAGTGGCAGATCCCGTCGGTGGAACAGGGGAATCGCAACCGCAATCCGTTCATGCGGCACATCGTGATGCGGCTGCCTGACGAGCAGAACGCCGAATACATCTTCATGACGCCCTTCACGCCAAGGCAGAAGGACAACCTGGCGGCCTGGATGGTCGCGCGGAACGATGGCGCGAATTACGGCAAGCTGGTGGTGTATCGCTTCCCGAAGCAGAGCCTCGTCTATGGGCCGCGCCAGATCGTGAACCGCATCAACCAGGATACGGAGATCGCACGGCAGATCACGCTGTGGGACCAGCGCGGGTCCGAGGTGATTCGCGGCGAGCTGCTGGTGATCCCGATCGAGAAGTCGCTGATCTACGTGCAGCCGCTGTACCTGCGCGCCGAGGGCGGACAGATCCCCGAGTTGAAGCGCGTCGTGCTGGCACACCAGAACCAGGTGGTGATGGCTGAGACACTCGACGCCGGCTTGCAGCTGTTGTTTGGCGGGGACGGCCGACCGTCCGTTGTGGTGGACACCACGGGTGCGCAAACGGCGCCATCCACGGCGACAGGTGGTGCTTCGGCGACGCTGATCAGGCAGGTGCAGGAGGCATACGATCGCGCGATCGCGGCACAGCGTGCCGGCAACTGGGCGCAGTACGGTGAGGAGATGAACCGGCTTGGCGAGCTGCTGCGTCGTCTCGTCTCGCAGAGTCCGCCGCGCTAAGGGCCAGACTTCAGACTACAGACTTCAGACTTCAGAGCAGTTGCAAGACTTCAGGTGACAAGGGTTTCTTCGCCCTGGCGCCTGAAGTCTTTTTTGTCCTGCCCTGAAGTCTGAAGTCTGAAGTCTGAAGTCTGTAGTTTCGTTAGGCAGCCTCTTGCGTAACCCGTCGCGTTGCGAGTGTGCGAAGGGGCACGGCCCGATGTTTGCAGAGCGTATAGCATCGTTCAGCGTTTTCCCCAGAACGACGGACGTTGGCTATGTGGAGGTTACCATGCTGAAACAGCGTGCCGAACTCAGGCGAGTTCTGGCGATGGGCGTCGTGTTCCTGACCGCCGGGTGCAACCTCGATTCGTTGTTCGGCGGCGGCGGGAACGTCCAGATGGTGCTGTCGCGCGACGGCGGCGGCGCGTTAGGCAACCTGATCACGGACTCGGTGCTCGCCCACCAGAGCGGCGACGATGACGACCATGTCGTCCGCGGCGCATTCGGCTTCCAGGCGGCCACCGTCACGCTCTCGAGCGTCCTCGCCAGGACACTCAACGGAGAGCTCGTCAACCTCGACGTCGACCTCCCGGTCACCGTCGACGTGGTGAAGCTCGAAAACGGCAAGCAGATCGTGCTGCCGGACGGCAACCTGCCCTCCGGCACCTATGACCAGTTCGTCCTGGTCATCACGGCCGTGCAGGGCCTGACGAACGACGGGACGCGGATCACGATCCAGCCCCCGGGCGGTGGGTGGACCGCCGTGATCCCGACCTGCCCGCTCGACATCACCGACGCCGCGACGACCACGGTCGACGTGGCGCTCAACGTCCGCAATTCGTTCATCCAGCTCGGCGGCCACTCGTGGTCCTTCCAGCCGCGCTTCCGGTCGCTCGTCGACTGCAACCAGAACGACGAGAACTGACGGGCAAGGCGGGCAGGCGGGCAGATGAGGTCTCCCACCCCGTCTGCCCGCCTGTTCGTTTTCCTGCCTAACGCCTGAACCTCGCGGACGCCCGCTCCACCAGGCGCCGCAATTCCTTCAACGGCTCGGGGCTGTCGTCCACCTGGAGCCGAAGCACGACGTCGTTGTTGAGCCACACGCCACCGTTCTTCTTCACGACGAGCATCGCGGCCGATTGCATGCCGCGCTTGTCGCCACCGGCACGCTGGCCCGCATCGAGCGCCTCCATCAAACGAATGGAGATGTGCTGGCCGGCGGTGCGCTCGTACCCCGCCACCATCGAGTCCACAACTGCCGGACCGGCGAGGATGTTGCCCTGCGCGGTGCACCGCGCGCCCGCTGCGGCGCACGATTTGTGGCCGGCCCACTCGGTCGCCTTCGGGCCCGTGTACGCGAAGACGTTCCCCTTCGCGTCGATGACGGCGAACTGGCGTCCTTCCTTGCTCCAGTCGGTTGGACGTGGATCCGGATCACTCCCCCAGACTTGCTTCACGACCTGCTCGGCGCTGAGCCCCTGCTTGAGGAGCGCGATCGCTTGCGGACCATAGCTGACGTCCACGATGGCCTGCGTCGCTGCTGCGCCGACGCCGGCTTCCGCCCACAACACACCATTCCCGACCGAGAAGACTCTCGACTGCACCGCGCCGCCGATCTCGCCGGTCGCGGTGTCCATGGCGAGGATCGAGAAAGTTGCAATCGGTGGCCAGGGCCGCGGCACCTTCCGCACGGGGGGCGTCTGGCACCCTGTGAGAGTGCAAAGGGTGAGGAGGGTGACGAGGGTGGGTCGCATTTGGGCGTGGGCGTTGGGCGTTGGGCGTTTCTGAAGCTACGGCTTTTGCCTTCGAACCGCGTCGTCGAGGAATCGAATCACCGCTTCATTGAATGCCGCAGGCTGCGCGAAGTGCGCGCCGTGGCCGCCGTCCGTGATGATCACCCGCTTCGCACCGTGGATCCGCCTGACGAGTGTGTCGCCCACCGCCACAAAGAGTGGCAAGTCATGATCTCCGGAGATAACGAGCGTCGGCACCTGGATCCGAGCCACCTGGTCGAGCGTAGCGTGAGGCACCCGTCCCGATTCGGGCTGCGGATGGAGAAGATCGCGACCGGAGTAGCGAACCCACTGCGCCTTCAGGTTCTCCTGGAGTTCCGGTCGATTCGGCGGCATCCACGCCAATGGGTGCGCTCGGAGGGCCTTGCCGGCGGAATCGAGTCCATACTTCTGCGCGATTTCGCGGAAGTACGCGACCGGAGTGGGACCTTCGGGCATGGGCCTGAAGCCCGGGATGGGAGCCAGGCCATAGATCACCAGTGCCTTGACGCGATCCGGGAACGCGACAGCGAAGTTGACCACCGTTCGCGCGCCGGCAGAGAGTCCGAGCAGGTTTGCTGAGCGAATGCCGAGTGAGTCGAGCAGGATACGCAGGTCCTGCGGATCGGCGGAGTAGTCCGAGTTGCCGGTCGACTTGCCATTGCCTCTGCGGTCGTATCGAATAACCCGATAGTGACGGGAGAACTCGGCGACCTGGCCATCCCAGATCAGGAGATCCTGCGACCAGCCGTGAATGAGCACGAGCGGTTCGCCCTGGCCCGTGACCTCATAGTTGATCACCGCATCGCCAACGGTGACCGTGCGATTCTGGGCGCGCCCGGTCGCGGCGAAGCAGAGCGCCGATAGAACTGTCACCACGATCTTCTTCATTATCGTGGCCCCCTCCGAATGCAGGATGCAGAGTGCAGAATGCAGAATGCAGAACTAATTGGGAATAGGCTTCAGGTCTGCATCTGCCTTCAATGACCCTCACACACCGACTGGCCAGTCGCGCCGACCTCGATGCGTTGCGCCGGCTCATGGACGCGGCCATCGCCGAGCTTCAGAAGCCCTTTCTCGACTCACGGCAAGTCGAGTCGAGCCGCACGATCATGGGGCTCGACACGCAGCTCATCGACGACGGAACGTATTTCGTGGTGGAAATCGATGGCGAGATCGCGGGCTGTGGTGGCTGGAGCCGACGGGCGACGCTCTACGGCGGTGACCAGACTCCGGGACGGAACGCGGCCCTGCTCGATCCAGCGACCGATGCGGCGCGCGTTCGCGCCATGTACACGCATCCGCGGCACACGCGAAAGGGTGTGGGCCGGCTGATCCTCTCGTTATGCGAGGACGCCGCTCGAAGCGAAGGATTCTCGCGCGTGGAGCTCATGGCGACGATGGCAGGAGAGCCGCTGTATCGCGCCTCTGGCTATGAACCGCTCGAGCGGATCATGGACGACCGCGGCGGCGCTCCGGTTCCGATGGTCCGGATGACGAAGGCGCTATAGCCTGATTCGACGCGACCGTTCCTCCAGCACGGAAGCACCCATTGACGTGCGCGGCGCACGGGCGAAGTATCGTGAATGCGCCGTTCGTGTCTGGCTTACCTCGGAGTACCGGTTCTGCTCGCTTGCAGCACGAGCCGAGTTGATCCCGCGACCGGCTTGCCCGTTGGCACGATGGGGCCGCAAGCCGCGATTGCCCGGGCGCGCGCGGACAGCGCGCGGCTTCCATATACGTCCGCCGATATCCACTTCATGTCGGGCATGATCAGCCACCATGCGCAAGCCGTAAAGATGGCAAAGTGGGCGCCGACGCACGGGGCGAGTCCTGCGCTGGTTCGGATGTCTGAGCGAATCGTGACCGGCCAGACCGACGAAATCGCGCTGATGCAATCCTGGCTGCGCAATCGCAATCAGCCCGTGCCAGAGCCCGACCCTAACGGCATGAAGATGACAATGCGCGGCATCGAACACGTGATGCTCATGCCCGGCATGCTGAGCCCCGAGCAGATGGCGCAACTCGACTCGGCGCGCGGCAAGGAGTTCGACCGCCTCTTCCTCACCTTCATGATCCAGCACCATCGGGGTGCGATCACGATGGTGCGCGAGTTGTTCAGCACGAACGGCGCCGCCCAGGACGAAGTCGTGTTCAAGTTCGCGAACGACGTCGAGATCGATCAGGCAACGGAAATCACGCGGATGCAGCAGATGCTGATCGAACTCTGAAAGACCGCCTGACAACCCCACTCCTCATGTCGCTCATCCGATTGGCTGCAGCAGCCTCCCTGTTCGCGGTCGCCGCGTGCGGAAAGAGCACGCCGCCGCAGACGGAGCCACCCGTTCCTCCGCGCGACCCTCGCGTCGGCCTCAGCGCCGGCCTCCACAACGCGGGTGAAGCCATCTCGAACCTGAAGGTCACGGCGAAGGCAGTGTCGCCGCCGGGGTTCGCCGGCATTACGAACTCCGACCTCGCGTTCACGGGTAATTACGCGATCCAGGGGAACTACAATGGCCCGGTGATCTGGGACATCAGCAACCCGGCGTCGCCGAAGCTGGTGACGGCGTATACGTGCCCGGCGTCGCAGAACGACGTCTCGGTCTACCGGAATCTCCTGTTCATGTCGGCTGAGGCGACCAACGGTCGCGTGGACTGCAAGCCCGGTGGGGTGCGGGATACCGTGAGCGCGGACCGGATGCGCGGCGTCCGCATTTTCGACATCTCGGATATCAGGAACCCGCGGCTGGTGAAGAACGTGCAGACGTGCCGCGGCTCGCACACGCACACCGTACTCGAGCACCCGAGCGACCGGGAGAACGTGTACATCTACGTCTCCGGCTCGTCGAGCATCCGGTCGCCTAACGAAATGCCGGGCTGTGTCCGCGCCACGCCGGACCAGGACCCGAATTCGTCGTTCTGGCGCATCGAGGTGATCAAGGTACCGCTGGCAAATCCCGAGCGCGCCGAAATCGTGAATCGCACCAACATCTTCACCGGTTTGCTCGCGCCGGAGGTGCATGGCGCCGCACCCGAGGACAGCCTCAAGGAGGAGCGAGATCTCGAGGCGGCAAAGCGAACGGGTGTCGGGTTCGTCGCGAAAAGCCCGAGCACCGGCAAGGACATACTGCTCGGTAACAGCTTTGTTCGCGCGCAGCTCGATACGATCGTGCGAGCACGCGGCGGCGATAGCATTCCGACCGCCGCCGACAGTGCAACACTCCGCGCCAACCTGCAGGAGATCGTGAACCGCAACATGGCGCCCGATGGGCTGATCCCCGGCGTGACACCGATCGCGGCCAGGCGGCAATGCCACGATATCACGGTGTACCCGTCACTCGGGCTCGCCGGTGGCGCGTGCGGGGGCCACGGCCTTCTGCTCGACATCAAGGATCCCGTGAATCCGATCCGCATCGACGCGGCCAGCGACTCCAACTTCGCGTTCTGGCATTCGGCGACGTTCAACAACGACGGCACCCAGATCCTGTTCACCGACGAGTGGGGCGGCGGGACCGCGCCACGTTGTCGCGCGAGCGACAAGAAGGAGTGGGGCGCCGATGCGATCTTCACGATCGAGAACCGGAAGCTGGTCTTCAAGAGCTACTACAAGCTGCCGGCGGCGCAGACCTCGAACGAGAATTGCGTCGCGCATAACGGGTCGCTCATACCGATTCCCGGCCGGGACGTCATGATCCAGGGCTGGTATCAGGGTGGCATCTCGGTGTTCGACTGGACGGACCCGGCCCATCCGATCGAGATCGCGTCATTTGACCGAGGGCCGGTCGACTCGACGCGGCTCGCGGATGGCGGCTCATGGTCGGCGTACTGGTACAACGGAGCGATCTTCAGCTCGGAGATCGCCCGCGGCATGGATGTGGCCGAGCTGGTTCCCAGCCAGTACCTGACGCAGAACGAGATCGATGCCGCCAAGACGGTTCGGTGGACGTACCTCAACGCGCAGGGCCAGCCGAAGATCGAATGGCCGCCGAGCTTCGCGCTCGCCAAGGCGTACGTCGACCAGCTCGAGCGATCGAAGTGCCTGTCGTCGGACAGGATTTCGTCGGTCCGCCAGTCGATCGATGGGGCCGAGCGGTCGCGCGGCGCGCAGCGCGCGCTTGCCTTGAACCAACTGGCTACGCAGATCGGCAACGATACCCAGTCCTGCAACCAGCCGAAGATCCGGTTGTTGCAAAAGGCGTTGACCGACCTGTCACACGTCGTCGTCTCGTAACCCCGAGTCGTCGCGGATAAACGCGAATCTGGAACCCCGAGTCTTCGCGGAAAAACGCGAATCAATTCAGACTACCGCGTTGATTCGCGTCAATCCGCGGTAACTTGTAGTTCCGGTTTTCCGCGTTGATTCGTGTTATGCCGCGGTGACTCGTAGTTCTATTTGTTCGTATCCGTGACAATCCATTCGGAGATCGTGATGCCCCGGATCGCCGTGCTCGCTTTGACGTTCCTGCTGCCCGTCACAGCGACGTCGCAACAGGTTCCTGCGCCCTCTTCGGTCTTCGGATTCACCGTGGGAGCGGACTCGCAGCTCTTCACGTACGAACAGTCGATCGAATACTTCCGACGGCTCGCCGCCTCGAGCCAGTTCGTCCGCCTGATGGAAGTGGGGAAGACCTCGTTCGGCAAGCCGTGGACGGTCGCGATCATCTCGTCGCCGGCAAACCTCGCACGGCTCGACGAGTTCCGCCGCATCAACCAGCGCATCGCGCGTCCTGAAGGCCTGACCAACGAACAGGCCCGTGAACTCGCACGCCAAGGCATTCCCCTCATAGACATCAGCGGCGGCTTGCATGCGTCCGAGATCGCCGGGTCTCAGCACACGCCACAACTCGCCTACGAACTCCTCTCGCGCGCGGGCGAACCGGCGACGAAGGAAATCCTCGACAACACGATCCTGTTCCTCTGGCCCAGCATCAATCCCGACGGGCAGGACATCGTCGTGAACTGGTGCCGGGAGTCCCTGGCTGGCCGCAATCCGCCACCGATGGAGCTGTACCAGAAATACATCGGCCACGACAACAACCGCGACAGCTACATGCTGAACGTGGTGGAGTCGCGCGTCATCGCGCGCACGTGGCGTGAGTGGGAGCCGCAGATCATCTACGTGCACCACCAGTCGTCGCCCTTCCCCACGCGCATCTGGATTCCGCCCTTCGCGGACCCGATCGGGCTCTACGCGCCGCCGATCATGTCTCGCACGGTCAACGTGATCGGCACGCGCATCGCGCAGGAGTTGGATCAGGCGGGAAAGCCGGGCGCGGTGCACATGCTCGCCACCTTCGACGCGTATTACCCGGGCTACATCGACTACATGCCGATGTACCAGCACATCGCCTCGTGGTGGACCGAGACGCAGGGCGGCAACTGCGGCGTCCCGCGCACGTCGACGGTCGACCAGCTCCCGGCCGATTACCGCACCCTGTTGCCGACCTCGATGTACAGCAGCCCGTGGAAGGAGGGGCGCTGGACACTGAAGGACCAGGTCGATTACATGGTCACCGCTTCCATCGCCACACTTCGTTATGCAGCGAAATTCCGCGAGGAAGTGCTCTACAACCGCTACCAGTCGGGACGCGACGCGATCGCGATGCACCGCGCCTCCGGGCCGTACGCCTGGATAGTCCCGCAACGCCAGCGCGACCCGGTCGCCCCCGTGGAGCTTCTCCGCCGCCTCGCCTTCCTCGGCGTTCGCGTTATGCAGCTGGGCAGTACGGCGACGTATGAGGGGATCGCGTACCCGACGGGTACCTGGGTCGTGCCGCTCGACCAGGAATTCGCCCCGCTCGTGCGCGAGCTGATGGAACCGCAGAAGTATCCGGACATGGGCGACGACCTGCCGTACGACGCAGCCGGCTGGACGCTCCCCTTCCAGATGAACGTCAACGCGATCGAGGCCAGGACGCCGCTGTCGCCGGAGTTCCGCGCCGCGCTCGTGCAGGTGCAGGGACGCGCGGAGCCGTGGGGCGCGTCTGATCAGTACCCCTTCACGACCAATGCGATGGCGGCGGGCATCGTGCCGCCGGCAGCAACCATCACCGGACGAGGCAGCGCGCTCCTCCTCGATCCGGCGCAGAACAACACGTTCCGCCTGATCAATCGCGCCCTCGCCACCGGCGCCAGCGTGCGCTTCCTGCCGCCGTCCGCCGGCCGCGGCACTCGTTATGCGCTCACGGGCCCCAATCCGCAGCGCCTGGATTCAGCCGCGAAGGAACTCTGGGTGAACGGCGAGCGGACGAATCTCCCGCGCAACGCCACAGGCGTTGCGGTGCCGACGCGCATCGCGCTCTACAAGGCGACTCCGGGGAACATGGACCAGGGGTGGACCGAGTGGATGTTCGATACGTACGGGTTCAAGTACACGCTCATCGGGCCGAGTGACCTGCGCGACGCCGGCCTCGGCGCTCGTTTCGACGTGATCATTATGGCGTCACAGGGCCTGACGAGTGGTGGACGAGGCGGCGGCCGCGGTGCGGGTGGCGCGGCCGGTCGCGGCGGCGGAGCGCCGGCCACGAATCCGGAAGACAGCGCGCGCGTGGCGTCGGTGGACGCGTTCGTTCGCGGAGGCGGGACGGTCGTGGCCTGGAACCAGGGAACCGGTTCGCTGATTTCGGCGCTGCAGCTTCCGGTGCGCAATGTGGTCGGGGGCGCGACGCGCCAGGAGTACTTCACGGGCGTGTCGATCATGCGTGCGATCGTCGACACGACACACCCGGTCATGGCTGGAATGCCCGCCGAATCCGATGTCGTCGTGAATGGGAGTCCCGTGTTCACGACGCTGGACGGCTTCGAGGGCGCCGTCCTGGCGAAGTATCCCGCGCAGGGTACGCCGCTACGATCGGGCTTTCTGCAAGGTGAAGACCGCATGCGCGGGCAGGCCGCGGCGCTCGACGTGAAGCGCGGGAACGGGCACGTCGTGCTCATCGCGTTCCAGCCGCAATGGCGTGGTCAGCCACAGGGAACGTTCCGCGTCGTGTTCAACTCGGCATTTTTCGCGCGCGAAGTGTCGGCG
>Ga0111538_10014624_pt1 | contig 10343 bp, 9 predicted proteins | sample SoiMethybrSBSTD1_FD_79669 | JGI IMG/M metagenome (GOLD analysis project Ga0111538, IMG submission 79669) | Bulk soil microbial communities from a Populus tree surrounding site in Tennessee, USA - Soil MetaG P. TD hybrid SBSTD1 (version 2)... | ecosystem: Environmental > Terrestrial > Soil > Tree... | reverse complement strand
GACATCGCCGGCAAGGGGATATCGAACCCGATCGGCCAGATCTGGTCCGGCGCCATGATGCTCGAGCACCTCGGCCACAAGGACGCCGCCGCGGCCATCGTCAGGGCCATCGAGACGCTGTTTGCCGACACCGACGTGCGCACCGCCGACATGGGCGGCAAGGCCACCTGCGCGGAGCTGGGCGCGGCGATCGTGGAGCTGGTGCGCCGCGGCTGAGGGCGCCGGCCTGCATGCGCCTGGCTGGCCCCGCCGCGAATCCGCTGGAATCGCCGGGCAGCTTGGGCTCAACTGGGCGAATCATCATCGGGGGGATGCCGGGCATGGCCCGTCGGCCGACGGCGCTTCTGCATTCAATAGTGGTGGCGCTTGCGATCTCGGCAAGCGCGAGCCCGGTCTGCGCCCAGCAGTGGCAGACCGAGACCGACCGTGCGCAGCCGCCTGCTTCCATGCAAATTCCGGGCATGCGGCCCACAACGCCCGTCTTCGAGCTGCCGCCCAATACCACGGTCGTGCCGCGCACTGCCCCGGACGCCAAGCAGGGTCCCGGCGCAGGCGGTGGCCAACTCGCGCTCGTGGCCCTGCTGACCCAGGACGGACAGAGCATCGATCAGGGTCTCGTGTGGCGCGTCTACCGGGACCGGCCCGGGCCGGATGGCAAGCCCCGGCTCGTCTCCACCCACCGCGAGGCGAGCCCCCAGATCCGCCTGGAGCCCGGCGAGTATGTCGTCAACGTTGCCTTCGGGCGCGCCAATCTCACCCGCAAGGTCACCGTCTCGAGCGAACGCGCGGTGCAGGAGCGTTTCGTGCTCAACGCCGGCGGCTTGCGCCTCATATCCCAGATCTCGGGCGGCGAGGGCTTCGGCGAGCGCGGCGTCGTCTACGACATCTACTCCGACGAGCGCGACCAGTACGGCCAACGCACCAAGGTGATGAGCGGCGCCAGGCCGGGCGTGGTGCTGCGGCTCAACGCCGGCATCTACAACATCGTCGGCACCTACGGCGATGCCAACGCCGTGGTGCGCGCCGACGTGACGGTCGAAGCCGGCAAGCTCACCGAGGCGACGCTCCTCCATGCCGCCGCCAAGGTCACCTTCAAGCTCGTCGCGCGCGCCGGCGGGGATGCCATTGCCGACACGCAGTGGACGATCGCCAATGCGCAGGGCGAGACGGTCAAGGAAAGCGTCGGCGCGCTGCCGACGCACATCTTCGCGCCCGGCACCTACACGGTGAGCGCGCGCACCGCCGGCGAGGTGTTCCAGCGCCAGTTCGCCGTGCGGGCCGGCGAAGCCGTCCAGGTCGAGGTGATGCGCCGCTGACGCGTCCCGCGCCTGCTCCAGTCTGCCGATTGGAAACAAGAATCGGGCTGCAGCCGTGACCAAGCGGGCCTACCCTTGCGTTCTTACGAAGGAAAAGCCCGGTCATGCGTAGCTCCATCATCGCCCCCGCGACCCCACTCGCCGCCCCGGAGACGACCGTGCAGCGCCGTGTTGCCGCGGCCGACTGGGACCGCGTGGCCGCCGACCTCGACGCGCAAGGGTTTGCCGTCATCCAAGGCTTGCTCGGTGCCAGGGACTGCCGGTCGGTGTCGAGCCTCTATCCCGACGATGCTCGCTTCCGCAGCCATATCCTGATGGCACGCCACGGTTTCGGGCGGGGCGAGTACAAGTATTTCGCCGCGCCGCTCCCCGACCTCGTTCAGTCGCTGCGCACCGCGATCTATCCGCAGTTGGCGCCGATCGCCAACCGCTGGAACGAGGCCATGGCCGTCGACGTGCGCTATCCGCCCGCGCACCGGTCTTTTCTGCAGCGTTGCCACGATGCCGGGCAGACGCGCCCGACGCCGCTCCTGCTGCAGTACGGTCCGGGCGATTTCAACTGCCTGCACCAGGACCTCTATGGCGAGCACGTCTTCCCCCTGCAGGTCGCCATCCTGCTGTCGGAGCCGGACGAGGACTTCACGGGCGGCGAGTTCGTCCTCACCGAGCAGCGGCCGCGCATGCAGTCGCGCGCCGCCGTAGTGCCCTTGCGGCGGGGCGACGCGGTGGCCTTTGCCGTGCATCACCGCCCGGTTCGCGGTACCAAGGGTGTGTATCGCGTCAATCTGCGCCACGGCGTCAGCACGGTGCGGACGGGCCGGCGGCACACGCTCGGGATCATCTTCCACGACGCCAAGTAACGCGGGTCAACGGAATGCCGGCGCGTAGTGCAGGCCGCCGTGGCTGGCGAGGTTGTTGAGCCGCCGCTCGAGCCGCAGCGGCGACTTGAGCCCCAGGTGGCGCTCGAACAGCTCGCCGTAGTTGCCGACCCCTTTGATCACGCGCTGGGTCCAATCGGCGCTGAGACCGAGATGCCGGCCGAGGTCCATGTCGACGCCGAGGAAGCGGCGCACTTCGGCATTGCCCGAAGCCTTCATCGCGTCGACGTTGGCGCGCGTGATGCCGAGCTCCTCGGCCGTGATCAGCGCATAGATGGTCCAGCGCACCACGCTGAACCACTCCTCGTCGCCCTGCCGCACCGCCGGGCCGACCATCTGCTTCCGGGCGATCTCCGGCAGGATGAGATGCTCTCCCGGCTCGCCGAGCTGCCGGCGCGCCTGCGCCAGGATCGAGACGTCAGCCGACAGCACCTGGCAAGCCTTGTTGGTGTAGGCCGCCACCGCGTCCCGCCAGTCGCCGTGCTTGGAGAGCTCGAAAGGCATTCTCAGCGCGCCGAAGTAGTCGGCGAGGCCCTGCTCGTTTGAGGCGTCGGCCACCAGGCATATGCGCGCCCCCGACAGCTCGAGCGCGCTGGCCATGCCCTGCGATCTGCGCACCATGAAGCCCAGTCCGTCGAACACCAGCACGCCCGGAAAGCGGATGCCGAGCTCCGTATCGCGGCTCGAGGTCATGGCGGCATTGCGCGAGAGCACATCGATCTCGCCCGCTTGCAGCGCCGAGAAGCGCGCGTCCGGCGGCACGGGGCGGAACTTGACGGCGTGCTTGCCGCCCACCACGGCCGCCGCCAGGGCCTTGCAGAAATCGACGCTGATGCCGGTCCACGCACCCTCGCCGTCGCGCGTGGAGTAGCCTATTGGCCCGTCGCCCACACCGCAGATCAGGTGGCCGCGGGCGCGCACCGTCTCGAGCGTGCCCGCCTCGACGCCGCCTTGGGCGGCCGCGGCCAGCATCGCCAGTCCCACCGCGCCAGCGACGCCAAACGCTCGACGCAATAGTCTCCTCATATCGTCGTCCGTACCTGCGGGTTGTCGATCCAGGAGAGCACGCTCCCGACGCGGCCATGGCTGCGCACGGGCGCACCGCCTCCCTGATCCAGTCCCGTCACCTTTGGATGCTTGTCGGTGGACGTTGGACCGGTTGCCGGGTTGGGTCAAGACTTGACCTTGGCACGCCGTTGGGCCAGACGCGGCGGCGAACCTTCCAGGCAAAAGACCACGCGAGGCTTGCCGCTTTGACGGCGCGGCGGAGACCGCGCAGTATGCTGCAAGGTCGATAGTCGCGCAGGACCACGCGATGCAGGATTTCACCACCGCCATCGGCGAGGCGTTGCGGCTGATCGCCGCCTTCGATGCCAATCTGGCCGAGATCGTCGGCCTGTCGCTGCGCGTGAGCATCGCGGCGACCTGTCTGGCCGCGCTCATCGGTCTGCCGCTGGGCGCCCTGCTGGCGATCGCAAGCTTCCGCGGCCGCGCCTTCGCGATCCTGCTGGTCAATGCGCTGATGGGACTGCCGCCGGTCGTCGTCGGGCTCATCGTCTATCTCATGCTCTCCAACGCCGGCCCGATGGGCGGCTTCGGGCTGCTCTATTCGCCCACGGCCATGATCGTCGCCCAGACCGTCCTGATCACGCCGATCGTCGCCGCGCTCGGTCGGCAGACTATCGAGGACCTGAAACAGGAGTACGACGAGCAGCTGCGCGCGCTGGGCGTCGGGCCGCTGCGCGCCGTACCCACGCTGCTCTGGGACGGCCGCTTCAGCCTGCTCACCGCCTGCCTCGCCGGCTTCGGGCGCGCCATGGCGGAAGTCGGCGCCGTCATCATCGTCGGCGGCAACATCGATCATGTCACGCGGGTGATGACGACGGCGATTGCGCTCGAGACCTCCAAGGGCGACTTGGCGCTGGCTCTCGGTCTGGGCGTCATCCTCCTCACCATCGCCATTGCCATCAACGCACTGGTGATGGGCTTTCGGGCGACGGCTGTTCGCTCGGCCTATGCCTGAGGTCGACGCCAGCGCCCCTCCAACCGACGGCGCCGTTCTGCCGATCCGCGGGGCCGGCCTCGCTTTCGAGCGCGGCGGGCGGCGCATCCTGGACGACATCGACATCGAGGTCGGCGGCACGGGTACGCTGGTTCTGATCGGCCCGAACGGTGCCGGCAAGAGCCTGCTGGTGCGCGTGCTGGCGGGCTTGGTCGAGCCGACCGCGGGCGAGGTAACGTGGGCGGGCGCCGCTCCGGACCGGCGCCGCGCATCCAGGATCGGCTTCGTCTTTCAGCGGCCCGTGCACCTGCGCCGCTCGGTGCAGGCCAACATCGAGTATGCCCTGGCGGTCGCTGGCGTGGCGCGGGCGCAGCGGGGCCGGCGGGCGCTAGCCGCCCTCGAGCGCGCGAGGCTTGCGCACCTGGCGCATGCGTCGGCCCGGCTCCTCTCGGGCGGCGAGCAGCAGCTTTTGTCGATCGCGCGCGCGCTTGCGACCGGCCCGGAGGTCTTGATCCTCGACGAGCCCACTTCCAACCTGGATCCCTCGGCAACCCTGGCGATCGAGGCGCTGATCGGCGCCGTGAGGTCGGAGGGCACGCGCGTGGTCTTGATCACGCATGATCTGGGGCAGGCCCGCCGGCTCGCCGACGAGGTCGCGTTCCTGCACCGTGGACGGATTATCGAGCGCACGCCGAGCGCCACGTTCCTTGAGAAGCCGGCGACGAGCCAGGCGCAGGCGTTCGTGCGCGGCGAAATCGTGGTCTAGTGCTGGGGTCTCAATTCAGGCTTTGCTGATGCCTGAAGACGTTGCGGGCCCAGTTCCCTTCGCTGACCTTCGGCGTGCGCTTGGCGGCCAGGGGGAGCGTAGCGGCGGGCGGCGTTGGCGTGCCGGCGGGTGGCGTCGCCTCGGGCGTGGCTGGACCAGCGAGCGCCATGCGGCCGTCGATCGGAGGTGGCGTGCCGGCAGTTGCAGCTGCTGGCGTTGGTGCGGGCGTGGCTGCTGTCGTAGCTGTGGTCGTCGTCGACCAAGCCGTGATGGCAGGCACGGGCTTCTCGGCGGGGGCCGCGGCTGTCGTCACGGGCGTCGCGCCCTTCTTGGCGGCGCGCGCCAGTATGGCGGTCGGTACGCAGCGTCCCGCTTCGCTGAGCCCCTGGCCGGCCGGGCAAGGCTTGCCGCAGACCTTGTCTTGATAGGCCTGCACCAGCGTCAGCAGGATGCTGTCCGGCTCATCGGTCGGTAGCGTTGCGTTGACCCGATCGGTGAAGGCCTTCATGGCCTGGCGGGTCGACGGCGTCCAGGCACCGTTGAGCTCGCCCTCGTAGCAGCCGACGCGCTTCAGCTCTTTTTGCAGCTCTCGGCCGATGGCGTCGCGATCTCGGGGCACCGCGCCCGCCTTCTGAGGCATCGGCGCCGCCGGCTCGCTCGGCCGCTGCGCAAGCGTGACGACGACCGGCGCAGAGAAAGACGGCACCGGCGTGCGCTCCGGCGCCGCCGCGACCCGCGCCGGTTGCGCGCTAGGCTGGGGCTCCGGCGTCACGACCGCGACCTCGCTCGCGCCGCTCGCCGGCAGCAGTTTGGCCGCATCGCTGAAGTTGGGAAGCTGGTCGGGCTCGCTCGTGTCGCTCGCCCACGGCACCACCACGTACGCCGCAGCTGCCAGCCCTGCCACAAGGAGAACGAACCCGCTCGCCTTACTCATCTGAGAGCTCCCGTACGCGCCAGCTGCGGACCCGCCCGCCGGCTTTACTCAGCCTACCAAATTTTGCCGCCGCAGTTTGCGCGCTTTCTCTAAACAAAGACAATCGCCCGCGCGTTCCCGACGCGCCTAGCACGATGGCAACTGCGGTCTCTTTTGTGGCCCATTTCCGCAAGTCGAGCAACGCAAATACCGGAAAAAGTGCGCTGCAAGAATTGCCCGCAGCGGTGGATGACTTGTGGGCGGTCTGTCATCGCCCAGCGCCCCGCCGACCGAGCCCGAAATGCCATCGTTGCGCCACACCGCCTGGCGCGAAAAACAGCCAAGGGGCATACGCAACTGAATCTGTTAACAAAAAGCAACGAATCGGGTAGCCTTAACAACTTGAAGGGGCTGCGTGTCCGTTGCCGCGTCGCACGTGTTCGGGTCTAGGGACTTGTGCATAAGGCGGCGTCCAGAAAGATGCAGCCAATGTGCAAAACCCCGATCACCCCGCAGCTTTTGCCACGGACTGGATGAGCGCGGTGCGCGCTCGCCGCGGGCAGGCAGGGGGCCAGCAAAGGCCCCGTGCAGGCCAGATGCGGCGTGCACGCATCGAGGCGAAATGAGCGCTCGGCACGAACTCCAGGTCCAGTGGTGGATGCCGACGGGTACCCCTTCCCACGATGAACCGGCTGGCCGTGCCTAGACGCCGCCGAAACGAAGGGGGCGTCAAATGGCTAGGCATGCCTTGGGCGTATTGGGGGTGATTGCGGCCGGCATTCTGCTGGTCGTCTCCGCCGCCATGAACTACCGGTTCGGCTTCAGCCTCGGCAAGACTGCCTGGGATGGCCAGATCTACGGCCTAGCCTCGGCCGCAGCCGACTGCTTCAAGGCGCTGATCCCGTTCTTCTTTTTCGCCGCACTGCGCAACCGGATGTGGTCGCAAGCCGTTGCTGCGGCCCTGGTCTGGACCGTGGTCGTCGCCTATTCGATGACCTCGGCGCTGGGCCATGCCGCGCTCAACCGGCTCGACTCGACAGGACAGCGCGCCAGCGAAGCCGCCGCCTACAAGGATCTGCGCGCCGACTCCAAGCGCGCCCAGGAGCAGCTGGCCTGGATCCCCGCGCATCGGCCGGGCGAAACCGTCGCCGCCGAGGTCAATGTGCTCAAGGCCCAGCGGCAGTGGACCCTGACCAAGGAGTGCACCCTGATCACCGGCAAGGCCGGGCGCGACTTCTGCCAGCAGTACCACAAGCTCAATGCCGAGCACGCCTCTGCGCAGCAGTCCGAGAAGCTCGAGACGCGCATCGCCGATCTCGGCTCCAAACTCGCCAAGGCGGGCGGCGGCACGGTGATGGCCGAGGCCGATCCGCAGGCCAGCGTGCTGGCCAAGATCACCGGCCTCGACATCTCGACGGTGCAGACGGCGCTGACCATCTTCGTGGCGCTGCTGATCGAGATCGGCTCCGGCTTCGGCATGTACGTGGCCTTCGCCTACTGGCGCCTGCACGACCGCAAGGCCGAGCCGCTGGTGCCAGCGACCGCGCATGCGGCAGCGGGCCATCCCGCGGTGTGGGCCGACGAGGTGGAGGCGCCCTCGCCGGAGGGCGAGGCGGCCGCACAGGCGACGCCCGGTCCACGCATCGCCAACGACAACCGCATACCCGCGCGGCCGTTGGTGCCCGAGAGCGATATCCAGCGCTATTACCGCGAGCGCGTGGTGGCGGCGGCCGAGCACTCGAGCCTCACGTCCTCCGAGCTCTACGAGGACTACTGCCGCTGGTGCGAGGAGAAGGAGCGCATACCCTTTGCGCATCCAAGGGTTACGCGCGAGATCGCCGAGCTCGGCGTCAAGAAGGAGCGGATCGGAAAACGCACCAGGTACTTCGGCATCGCCTTGCGCTCGGCGATGGCGACGGAGGAGGACAAGAAGCTGCCGCCACCCTTGGCAAGAGCAGCGTAAAGCCGCAAGGCAAACTGCGAGGGGGCCGCTTCGGCGGCCCTTTTTCTTTTGGACTCCCTCTCCCCGCTTGCCCTCGGGCGGCCCACTCGCGTGCCCGCCCCACAATCAGCCCGAGGGCTTGCGTCCATGCGGAGCATGGCTTCGCCATGGCGAGAGGGTCGGGGTGAGGGGCAGCAGCAAACGCCGGAGCAAGGGGCTGCCCCTCACCCTAACCCCCTCCCCATGCTGAAGGGGCGAGCGAATGACTTGAGAGCGCCGCTTGTCTATCGTCTCGAACGCCTGCGCCAATAGATGTGCATAAGGAGGCCCACGCATGCCGCAAATGCCGCCCGCTGCCGTGGGCATGCCGCTGGCACAGGTCGACACGCCCGCGCTCATCATCGATCTCGATGCCTTCGAGCGCAATCTCGAGAGGATGGCGAGCTTCGCGCGCGCGGCCGGGGTGCGCCTGCGTCCCCACTCCAAGACTCACAAGTCGCCGATCATCGCCGCCAGGCAGGCGGCGCTGGGAGCGATCGGCGTGTGCTGCCAGAAAGTGTCGGAAGCGGAGGTGATGGTGGCCGGCGGCATCGGCGACGTGCTCGTCTCCAACGAGATCGCCGGCGCCGCCAAGCTCGATCGGCTCGCTGCGCTGGCGCGGCAGGCCAGGATCGGCGTGTGCGTCGACGATGCCGAGAACGTTGCCGAGCTTGAGGCGGCCGCGGCCAAGGCCGGGAGCCGGCTCGACGTGCTGGTCGAGATCGACGTCGGCGGGCGGCGCTGCGGCGTCGCTCCGGGCGAGCCGGCCGCACGCATTGCCCGGCTGATCGGCGACAGTGCCCATCTCGCCTTTGCCGGGCTGCAGGCCTACTACGGCTCGGCCCAGCACGTGCGCGAGGCCGCCGAGCGTAAGGCGCACATTGCGCGGTGTGTGGGGCACGTCAAGGACACGCTCAAAGCCCTCAAGGCCGTGGGCCTCGAGGCCGCCACCGTCTCGGGCGCCGGTACGGGCACTTACGAGAACGAGGCGGCAAGCGGGCTCTACACCGAGCTGCAGGCCGGCTCCTACATCTTCATGGACGCCGATTACGCCCGCAACAAGCGCGCGGACGGCGGGCCCTTCGATACCTTCGAGCAGGCGCTCTTCGTCTACGCCACGGCGATGAGCGTGCCGGCGCCCGAGCGCGTCGTCGTCGATGCGGGCCACAAGGCGCTGTCCGTCGACAGTGGCATGCCATCGCCCTGGCAGCTGCCGGGCGCCACCTACCATCGCCCCTCCGACGAGCACGGCATCCTCGATGTCGCCGCGTGCAATGAGCGACCGGTGCGCGGAGACAAGGTGCTGCTGGTCCCCGGCCACTGCGACCCGACCGTCAACCTGCACGACTGGTACGTCGGGGTGCGCGGGCTCGGCAGCGACAAGGGGCACTCGGGCGCGCATGTGGAATGTCTGTGGCCGGTCGCGGCCCGCGGCGCTCTGTTCTGATTTCGTTCGCTTCTTTCGCAGGCCACCATCTCTGAGGCCATTGTCCAGCCGTCATCGCCACCCGATATGGTGGGCATCGCTCCGCGGAGGACCCCCCATGACGCCAGAGGAACGCCAATTGATTGCCGGCCTCTTCGATCGCATGCGCAGCTACGGCGCGCCCGACAAGGACCGGGAGGCCGAAGCGCTGATTGCGCAATCGGTGCGGGCCAATCCGGACGCCACCTACATGCTCGTGCAATCGGTGCTGGTGCAAGAGCAGGCCCTGGAGGCGAGCAACAACCGGGTGCAGGACCTCGAGGAGCAGCTGCGCGCCATGGAGGGGGCACAAGAGCCGCGCGGGTCGCGCTCGGGCGGGTTCCTCGGGGGAGCATGGAACAGCGGCCGGCGCGGCGAAGAGGCGCCATCCAGCGTGCCCCAAGTTGGCGCGCGCGCAACGCCGGCGGCCTACGAGAACCGTTCGCCCTGGTCGCAGTCGCAGGGCTCCTACCAGCCGCAGCCATCACAGCCGCAACAGGCGCCGCCCCCCGCCCCGTCCGGCGGCGGCTTCATGAAGTCGGCGCTGGCCACGGCGGCCGGCGTGGCCGGCGGCATGGTGCTGGCCAACAGCCTGCGCAACATGCTGGGCGGCGGCGACGCCCATGCGAGCTCCTCGACGCTGGCAGGCCCACGCGAGGAGTCGGACGCGAAATACGCCAATGAGGGCGACAACGATCCCGGCACCGAGGATGCGGACAACGATCCCGGTTACGACGACAGCGCCGGCGGCGACGAGGGCATCGAGACCTGATCTTCCCGTTTCGACCTGAAAGGCGCGCCCCTGCGCCTTTCAGGGATCCGCGGGGTCACGCACCGGCCTTGCCGGCGATCTTCAGCGCAAAGGCATAGTCGAGCGCCAACTCCTTGAGCGCCTCGAAGCGGCCCGACGCACCGCCGTGGCCGGCCTCCATGTTGGTTTTCAGCAGCAGCAGGTTGTCGCCGGTGTTGAGATGGCGCAGCCGCGCGATCCACTTGGCGGGCTCCCAATAGGTGACACGGGG
>Ga0111538_10014623_pt1 | contig 10343 bp, 8 predicted proteins | sample SoiMethybrSBSTD1_FD_79669 | JGI IMG/M metagenome (GOLD analysis project Ga0111538, IMG submission 79669) | Bulk soil microbial communities from a Populus tree surrounding site in Tennessee, USA - Soil MetaG P. TD hybrid SBSTD1 (version 2)... | ecosystem: Environmental > Terrestrial > Soil > Tree... | reverse complement strand
GCCTGCCAGGCGGAAGTCATGACCTGCGCGGTGAAGGGACCGGCAGTCTCTCCCGTGTGCGCGTATTGGTAAAGAGCAGCCACGAAAATGCCATTCAGCGCCGCGCTGATCACAGCCAACGTCAAAAGGTAAATTGCAGCGAGGATGATCGCCATCACCATCAGAGCCGTGCCCAGAGATGCGGCGACAATCACCACGAGAAACGCCGGAAGAGCGAGGATGAAAAACAGCAGCCCGAAGCTGACGGAACTGACTGCCCGTTCGCCCCACGTCTTTTTGAACATCGCGGCCGAGCTTTTGATCGCGTCAACCGGGCCCAGCTTTTCGTAGACCATCACAGGAATCACGAAGTACGTCGCAATGCTCCACGCCGCACCGAGAATGCTAATGACTATCTTGCCGAGCCAGCCGACACGTTCTTCAATCGTTCGCAGGATCAGACCAACCGTCGCGGCGACAGCCGCCCACTGAAGAATGCTGCCGACATTTTCCCATGCAAATGCCAACCCATCTCTCAACGTCGGTTCGCCGCCCTGCAGACGCGTTGTGGCGGCGCTGATCAATGCCGTATTGAAGAAGATCACAACGAAATAGTTCACAAGATAGAAGAGGAACAGGCCGACATAGAAGACGGCGGATGGACCATCGGCGATGACTTGCGGCAACACGAGAAGTGGAACGAAGAAGGACGCAGAGACAAGGATGGAACAGATGGCCGACATGATGGGCAACAACATCAATTCCTTGTCAGCCTGAAGCACGCTCCAACTGACTTTTGCCAATTCCCAGGTTCTCAGAATCCGGTTCATAGGTACCCCCAACAGGCGCTTATCGCCTTGAGACACAGGCCTGTCAATAGAAAGTCGCCGCGGCCTTTAAATCTCTTCGATGGTCCCGGTACTGTCCCCGATTTTTTGTGCCTTTACGCCTGCTCGATTCAGGATGGTTAACAGAAGATTCGCGTGGGTCGCCAGCTTTGACAGCCGAACGTGACGCCCGCCTTTGATGGCACCGGAGCATCTCCGAAAAGCTGCTCATGACGCCAATATACTTCGCGACAATGTTCCGCGAATGAGTGGCAAAACTTCTCGGACTCTTTGCACTCTGGCAGGTTGTGGTGTAAAAACGACACGCCTCAACGACTGCAAGGAGAAATCATGGAGAATCGTCGCGCGTTTCTGAGGTTCATTGCGAGTAGCCCGCTGCTTGCGGGCGTGCCGTCTATCGCACAAGGATTGCTTCCCGGTCAGATTGATAAGGCAGCAGACGCCCTGGATGTCTTTGACTTCGAAGCAGTCGCGCAGAGAACGCTTCCGCCCGCACATTGGGGCTACATGGCGACAGGAGTCGACGGAGAAGAGACGTTGAAGGCGAACCGCGAAGGGTTTTCGCGATACCAGTTGCGACCCCGCCGATTCGTCGACGTGAGCCACATCGACATGTCGGTGGAACTCTTCGGAATGAAGTTCAATTCTCCGATCGTTCTTTGCCCCGTTGGAAGTCAAAAGGCTTTTCATCCCGACGGCGAAGTCGGGGCCGCTCGAGCAGCGCAGGCAAAGGGGAACCTGCAGATTCTTTCAACTCAGACTTCATACGGAGTGGAAGAGGTCGTAAAGGCTCGCGGCGGGCCGATCTGGTACCAGCTTTACACCACGGACAACTTCGATATGACCACGCGGCTGGTGAAGAGAGCCGAAGCCGCAGGATGTACCGCTACAACCGTGACTGTGGATTTGCCAGCCGGACGAAACACCTCCACGATGATGCGATTCCAGCGTGCCGATACTCGCGCGTGTGGAAGCTGTCATACCGACGCCACCGGTAACCTTGCCAATCCTCGGGTTGGCGGCGGGGTTAGCAACACGAAGCCGATGTTCGCTGGAATCAATACGCAGGGCATGGGGCTGACGTCTCCGTCTCTCACCTGGGATTTCATCAAACGTTTGAAGGACGTGACCAGGATGAAGGTTCTCATCAAAGGCCTGGAAACCGGGGAAGACGCTGCGCTCGCCGTCGAGCATGGCGCCGATGGCATTATCGTTTCCAACCATGGAGGCCGCGCAACAGAGACGGGACGCGGCACGATTGAATGCGTCGCAGAAGTGACACAGGCCGTACGGCGCCGGATCCCGATCATTGTCGACGGTGGTTTTCGTCGAGGGACCGACGTCTTCAAGGCTCTGGCGCTAGGCGCGACTGCGGTTGGCGTGGGAAGGCCATATATATGGGGCCTCTCCGCGTACGGCCAGCAAGGTGTTGAGCGCGTGATCGACATTCTCAACAATGAATTGCGATTGGCGATGGTGGGCTGTGGGACTCGATCTCTGAAGGAAATTACGCCCGCCTCGATTATCGACAAGGGTTAACCGCGGATTACGCGGATGAGGCGTCTCATCCGCGTAATCCGCGGTTAACCCTTCCTACTTGCCGCTTCCCGAACCTGGCGATTGATTCTTCACACGGCCCGCGATCTCGGCAACCTTTGTTCGAGTGGACAATACGTTCTCGCGATTAGCGGAGCGAGGGTTGTCCTTCAGGTAAGTGTCGAGCTGCCCCAGCGCCTTTGACCAATCCTGCGTTCGGATATAGACATTCGCCAGCGCGAGTCGGATATCGCTGATTAAGGGATCCAGATCCAATGCGCGAGTGAGAATGTTTTCCGCATCGCCGTAGGCCCCGAGTCGGTAATACGCGACACCGAGCAAATAGCGTGCGAAAGCGTCGCCTGAATTTAATCCGATCGACTTCTGCAGCACGTCTCGGGCTTTCTCAAGTATCTCCTGCTGCGGTGTGTCCGGGTTTTTCCCGCCTTCGGCTTGCTCGAGATAGAGGCTGCCTAGATGGACCAATGGCGACGTAGATTTCGGACGCAGATTGTGAGCGAGCCGGAATTGCGTTTCAGCGTCGCTGTATCGACCGATCTGCTGATAAGCGATCCCCAGGGTCTTGTGCGCATCGTAAAAATTAGGATCGCTCACGAGGAGAGACTCCAGGCGGGAACTCGCGCTATGGACATCGCCTTTCTGAAGTTTCTTCAAAGCCTCATTGAACTGTTTGAGTACCTGAGGAGAACGGCCGACGTCTTTGATGTCGATGACGTCGTTCTCGCCGGCATAGTCGCTCGAATCTCGAAAGACGTATTGAGCCAGAGATTCGGGCATCAGCGTGATGTTTACTTCGCGCTGAGATCCGATGAAGTCCACGCGTTGACGCGTCGTCTTGAGGCCAGGCGCTTCGACTTCCACGTAGTAAATTCCCTTGGGCAAGCCCCGAAATCGAAATTGTTCCTGCGTGCGCGCGCGTTCGGTAGCGACGGGTACTTCGGTATCCGTCAGAAGTCGAATTTCGACTTCAACGTTGTGGCTGAAGTTCGGGGATAACACCGAGCCTGTAATGGTGTACTGTCCGGCTTCGAAATCGCTCTGAGCGTTCACCATCCCAGCAACCAGAAATAGAGAGAAAACAGCCGTTGCTAAAACTTTCATGGCTGGCCTCCACGCTTCGTAAAGCAGGTGGGCGGCCACAATCAGCGCTGCGCCCGAAGCGAGTTCCAAGGCCGGGTCTGGTCAGTTTTCGGCCCACGCAAGTGTTTGCTCTTTCGAACAAATGTGTAGCGGAGTACAGCGTTTTGCGGAGCAGGAGACAGTGCCGACTGTTTCGAGATTTTGCTCGCGAAGTACACCCACTATTTCGGAGTTGTTCGGAGCCACTAAGCGCCGTCCGAAAACCCAGTAGCGGAACATTGCAGGTCCAATTTCACTTTCTTGCTGTTGACGCGGGCGAATTCGAGTGCTACTGTGCGTAGCACTACTATGCGTAGCGATGAATTTGATCATGATCCTTCTTTCCTTGGAAGCCTCGAACGCGATGTCCTGCGGGTGGTCTGGGCCCGCCGGCGCGTGACAGCTGAAAACGTCCGGGAGGATCTTGGGCGCGGGCTCAAGGAATCCACAGTGCGGACTGTTCTTCACCGTCTCGAAAAGAAGGGGTATCTCAAGCACTCCATCGACAATCGGACGTTCGTTTATGAGGCTGCAAAGGCCCCGCGCCACGTCGCTGCCATCGCGGTGAAGCGGATTGTGGATTGGCTGTGCGATGGATCGATGGAGGAGATGCTTGTCGGTATGGTCGATACGGAAGTGGTGGATCACAAGCAACTGAAGAGGCTTTCCGAGAAGGTCTCGAAGGCGAAGAAAGCGAGAAAGTGATGCTTTTACTTATCCTGGAATCTGCCCTAAGCAGCCTGATTCTTGCCCTGATTGTATGGAGTGCGTTGCGCGTTTTCCGCGTTCGAAATCGGCATACGCAGTCTTGCGCCTGGAGAGCTGTGCTCGTCTCGTCGCTGGTGATGCCGCTGTTGATTCCTGTGTTGGAGCGAGTGACGTATACGGCGCCGTCCCTGGCAGTGGAATGGATGCCGGTGACTCCGCCACTGCCCGTGCTCGAGGTGCTTCCGTTTGTGGCTCCTCCGATGGCGCGATCGTTTCCTTGGTGGACGCTTCTGATGATCGCCTACGTGGTTGTCGCATCAGCCTTGCTGCTGCGCCTGGCCGCTGGCGTCAGCAGAAGCAGGGGGCTTTGCAGATCTGCGATGCGGCTGAACGAACCCTGGATGAGGGGTTATCACGTCCGGGTGAGCGACGCGATCCGGATTCCCGCGACGGTCGGCTCGACGATCCTGCTGCCGGCGGACTGGGATCGTTGGAGTGTGTTTCAGCAGGAGGCGGTCTTACTTCATGAAAGTTGCCATGTTCGCCGGCGTGACTTCTATGTGCATCTGATTGCCGGCCTTCATCGCGCCGTATTCTGGTTTAGTCCGATGGCATGGTGGCTTCAGAATCGCCTTGTCGACCTCGCGGAGTCCATTTGCGATGATGCCGCGCTAAGAAAGGTTGAAGATCGCGTTTCTTATGCCGAGGTCCTTGTAAAGTTTGCGGCGGAAGGCGCCGGGGCTCGCATGTTCGGGATGTCGATGGCACGCGGAAAAACTCTTGGACGCCGCGTTGAACGCGTTATGAGTGAGACCGCTGTTCATAGGCCTGCGTCTGTTGTAAGTCGATTGCTTATTGTCCTGCTTCTTGTGCCCGTCGGTGGCCTTGCGGCAGGGGCGTGGGCTGCTCAGGCCCGCGTTGTGGAGCCGCTGAAGGTCCGTTTCCAGGTTGCGGGTCAGCCTGCCCCAACGACAGCGCCATCTGTTCCCACGCAACAGCCTGCCACGCCGCGACAGAGCGTGACGCCTGCCCGTGTCGGGGCACCATCGCAAGTCCAGGAGACGGGCAACTTCCTGGCGAAATGGCCGGAGCGGGAAGTGCCCTACATCATTTCGCCCGCGGAACGTGCAGCTTTCGAGACGCTCAAAACCGACGAGGAACGCGAAGCGTTCATCGACACGTTCTGGCGGTTGAGGGATCCAAGTCCAGGTACCGTCGATAACGAGTTCCGAGACGAGTACTACCGCCGCATTGTGTACGCCAATGACCGATTCACCGCACGGACGGGCGTTCCGGGCTGGCAGTCGGATCGCGGCAGAATTCTGATCCAGTTGGGTAAGCCCGACGAACTGGAGAATCATTCACAAGCGACGCTCGAACTTGATCGGGCTACGGGCAGGGTCATCAACACTTTTCCGTCTGAGGCGTGGCGATACAAGCTTGTGGAGGGTCTGGGCCAGAACCAGGTATTCGTGTTCGTCGATTCGACGGGAGACGGAAGCTACAGGCTGCAGTCCGATCCTGCGGGCAAGGGTGGTGTTATACCCGTGCCGCCGCGCTGAGCTGCCACATGAAGGGCCGGATGAGGCAGTGCTGAGTCTCTCAACGCGCCCGGGCGGCCTTTCGCATTTCTTTCGAAGGAACGTCCCGTACATGCTGGGCGAAGTACCACTGATGCCCTTCCAGGTCTGCGACGCCGTATCGCCGATCACCGTAGAAAGTGTCTTCCAGTTTGCTCACCACTTTCGCTCCAGCTTTTCTCGCGCGAGCGAAATGTTTTTCGACGTTGTCGACGTTGATATAGAGAAGCTGTGTGTTTGCCCGAAGCTTCTTGGGGTTCTTAAACTTTGCGCCGGGACACCCCATCATCAAAACTTCGCCGCCCTTTGAGATCTGCATGGCAGCGTGCTGGATTGTGCCGTCCTCGCCTGCGAATCGCTCTCCGAATTCAACGAAACCGAAGGCTTTCCGGAGCCACATGAGCGCCTTGCCGACATCCCTGTATAGCAGGTAGGGAACCAGTCTTTGAGTTTCAGGCGCCTTCTCGTGTTTTGCAGGCATGAGGTTCCGTCTCCTTATTCAATGTGTGAGCGTAAATGAAAGAGACGACCACTTTCAACAGTGCACGGGGATCGCGGCTTTGCAGCCTCGCTTACAGCAGCTTGCTCATCGGGGAGACGCCGGCTTCGGCGGTGGACACATGGTCCAGCAGCAGACGAATCGACGGCAGCAGATCCATGCGTTGCCTCTGCAGTTCATGAATGCGCTTTCGGAGATCTGGCCGGTTCAACAGGTCCTTATTGCTCAGCGGGCGAAAACCTTTATGTCGTTTCAATTCCCGCACGACCTGCAGTTCACCGTGCGCAAGATCCATGTAGATCCAGTCTGCGGTGCGCACGGACCCGAGTGGACCGCCATCGAGAGCCTCGGGAACAAGGTGTCCGATCGAGATGCCGCTGTTCGCAAATGAAACTCTGCCATCTGTGACAAGCACGGCCATCGACGCCAGGGATGCAGGAACCGCGGCACTGAGATCCAGTTCCGGCATGCCTGCCGCATGCGGTCCCACGCCCGCGACAACGACCATGACGCGCAGCAGCTTTTCATGAACCAGGTAATCCCAGAGCTTTGGCCGGTTCCAGTGTTGCAAGGTGCCCGTTCCGTTGGATGGGAGCGGCTGCAGGTTGCCCCAGTTGGCGAGCCATGTGTAGTAGAGATCGTCGCGAGAAACCCGGTGTTTCAGGCGTTCCAGGATGCCGTCTGGCGCCGCAAGATCGGCTTGAAGGTCACGGTGCCCGAGATAATAGACCGCAAGATAAAGCTTCTTATCGAACGAGGCCGATATGCGACGGTCGCGCCATCCCTGCCGCGCAATGCCCCACGAACACAGATTGCCCTGAACGCCCGACATGCCGCACGACGTCGCGAACGGAGTCATTGTCGAGTGAAGGAAGTGCCCATTGGCGGAACGCGCATCCGTGATGCGCTGCATCCAGGAGCCATCGAGCGTGGGGGCGCGATCCTCGATAAGACGCTTTTCCGCAAGCGTTCGCATAATCGTATCGATACCCGAATTGCCGCCGTTCTCCGTTTCCAATGCGAGCGTGTAAACCGAATTTCCAAGTGTTTCCTGAATCCCGAGTATTTGCGGTACCGTTCGCGCTTTCTTCGCGATATCGGCCAGCGTGAGTTTCTTGCCCACCGCATCTGCCAGATACGTCAAATGCAGCATCCATGCAGGATGTCCTCCAGTGGCGCTCCATACGGATGCCGCATTGCTCAGATTGGATCGGACGAGGCCGGCCACGCTAACACGCCGTTCCCGTTTTTGAATCGCGATAAGCATGCGCTTTATGGCAGCGGAGAGTTGCTGGTCGGAAGGTGGCTTAAGCAGGATATCCAACCCCTTCGGCACAATGCCGAAGGACGCCAGCATCAGCCGATGGACCATCGAGGCTTCCGACGCCCCGCAATTTGCGCCCGGGACGGAGGAGCATCGCGCCATAAGATGCTCAAGGTCGTCCTTCTCGTTTTCGGTCAGGATTCGCTGATGGAAACAGCGGTCGAGAAAACATTTCAGCCCGGCATAGACATCCGTTTTCAGGGGACGGTGCAGCAGTTCGTCGAGTTGTCCACGCTCGACTTCGGGCAGCCGGCTCCGCAAAGGTTCGAATCGTCGCCGGTCGTCTTCTGTTGCATAGACCTCCCTTCCGATGAGTGAAGGCAGGACGATCGCAAAAAGAGGATGGGCTCGGCGTCTTTGTCTGGCGAGATCGGTCTCAGCCAAGGCTCGCAGATTCCCGACAAGCATCTTGTCGCAAGCACCAAAGACGATCGCAGCGTCATAGTTGTGGGCTTCCATGTGAGCGGCAAGGCTCCCCGTGCACAGATTCCTCGAGAGCAGTCCATAGCCTGCTCCGTCCGTGCCACGAGCGAGTTCCTCGCACGGGATATCCTGTGAGATCTCGAAAGGAAGCGCCCCGTTAGCCCACAGCTGACGCACGGTCCGCCGGATCGTTTCCTTCATTCCGAGAGTGGGTGGATGATCATCTCCGCCGTGAACAATGGCGACTCGCGCATGCCCCTCCATAAAGAGCGTCAGGATCTTTTCGCGCTCTGGAGCTATACCCGCGCTTCGCAATGTCTCTTCCACGATGGGAGAGATGATGGTGACCGGCTCTGCCCGGCTGATCAAAGGATCCTTGAATTTGCTCGAGTGCATTCTCATTAAATTGTCCAACCGGGGGGCTTGAGTGCGGCTTTTATACCAAGAACTACCGGGCGGTTCAACCGGAGATATGCCTACGTCGTACGCTTCCAGACGCGATTCACCATCAGGGTGAGCTTCTTGTACTCCATGGGCGACAGCATGTCCCGGGACTCTCGTACCAGACCTTCCCAGGTGGTAATGTCACCCCTCGTAACTGACTGGAAACCTTGCTGCTTCAGTTTGTAGAACAGCTCGGAATACTCGCCGCAGAGTTCGCGGATGTAATCGAAGGACTTACGGTGTATTTCGCATGGACCCATCTTCCGGATGGCTTCCTGATGCGCCGGCGTGGCATAGCCTTTGTGGTCGGCAAAACCATATCCAGGGAAGGTTTCATCGAGATCCGTCATCAGCCGATCCCGATAGACTTTGGCGACAATGGAGGCTGAAGCGATCGAAAAATTTATTCCGTCACCTTTGTCAAAACTGTTTTGAGGCTGCGGTAAGTCCGGAATGCTTCGGCTATCGATCAGGACATGCTGGGGCGATATGGGAAGCAAAGATAGCGCCAGCCGCATCGCGCGTATGCCTGCATGATAGATGTTGAATTGGTCAATTTCCTCAACGCTGACCACCCCAATCCCTATGCCGGAGGCTTTAGAATGAATGACCTGGTCGAGTCGGACCCGGGTTTCTTCGTCCAGCGCCTTGGAATCGTCAACGCCTTCGATCTCGGTCCCGGGCGGGAAAATGACGGCTGCGGCGACTACCGGGCCTGCCAGCGGGCCCATCCCGACTTCATCCACGCCTGCGATATGAACAATGCCGGCCTTCCAGAGCAGACGTTCAAAGTGCAACATCGCATCCAGCCGCTTGCGCTCGCGGGATTGTTCTTCCATGCGTTTCGACAAGGTCTTGTAGAGTTTGCGCGCCCCCGCGCGAGGGTCTCTCTGAAGCCGTCGCAGGATTTGAGATGAAATGGAAGCATCCGGAGAGGAATACTTCTCCTGAATTTCTTTAAGAGAGACGCGCGAAGGGTTCTGTGACATATGGGTTCAATTCGTAATTTCAATCCGGTAAAACTGTTCGTCGGCGTCCTGGTTTCGCACGAGAAGCTGATTCCGAGCGTGGATTCTCAACTCACGGCGATCTACGGCCCCATCGACTACCGTTCGCCGATTATGCCGTTCACTTTCACCGACTACTACCGCCATGAGACAGGGGACGAAATTCTGCGAGTGTTCTTCTCGTTTGAACGTCTTATTGAAGCGGACAGCTTGCCGGAAATCAAGCGCCGAACCAATACTCTCGAAGCGGACTTCACGGCTGGAGATTCAGCAGTGAAGCGTCCCGTGAACCTGGACCCCGGTTACCTCGAAAATGCGAAGGTAATCCTCGCATCGACCAAGAATTTTTATCACAGAATGTATTTGGGAGACGGGATCTTCGGGGAAGTCACCATGCATTTCCGGAACGGGACTTACGAATACTTTCCGTGGACTTATCCGGACTACAAGTCGCCGGAATACCAGGCGTTCTTCATGGAGTTGCGCGGCATCTATCGACGTCAGCTACGCTCGATGTGCCTGTTGGGAGACGCGTCGACCATAAAAGACAAAAGCCGCCAAAAGACCGACGACTGAGGAGAAGATTGCCGAGCCTGGCATGCCCCCCGCAAGAGACGTTATCGTGGCCCCGATCATGATGATAACGAGTCCTGCCGCGGCCAATGGAGTCAGGCCCACCTTGACGCGGAACAGGCCAGGCAATATCAGGCCCAGTGCGCCGAGGATTTCGCAGACTGCGATGAATCGAAGAAACCAAATGGGAAGCGCAATGGGCATCTGCATCTGTTCCAGAGGTAAGACAAACTTTGCGACCCCCGCAAACAGGAAAAGAGCCGCAAGTAGAACTTGAACGAT
>Ga0111538_10014617_pt1 | contig 10345 bp, 9 predicted proteins | sample SoiMethybrSBSTD1_FD_79669 | JGI IMG/M metagenome (GOLD analysis project Ga0111538, IMG submission 79669) | Bulk soil microbial communities from a Populus tree surrounding site in Tennessee, USA - Soil MetaG P. TD hybrid SBSTD1 (version 2)... | ecosystem: Environmental > Terrestrial > Soil > Tree... | reverse complement strand
TCGATCCGCAATCGCCACAGTTCATCGACTGGATCAGCAATCGGACCTCTTCAAATCCGACAGCGGTTCGCCGCCTGCATCCCGATTTCGGCGGCGATGCGTCGCCAGGGAGCGTCGACATCTACGGCTTCCCTTACATCGTCGTCGACAGTTCAGTGCCGAAGCAGGTCGTGCAGTTCCAGTGGCCGGATGAGAGCGACGGCGTCAACCACTCGACCGAAACGAGCTATCCGTTCTATCCGATTCCGGTTGAAGCACAGACGCAGCCACACTGGGTCGAGGGCGGCGCGCCGGGCAATGTGGATCAGCGCAGCAGCGCCGATCGGCACATGCTCATCGTCGACCGTGACGCGCGCACGTTGTACGAGCTGTACAACGTGTTCTTCGACGGCTCGACCTGGCATGCTGGATCAGGCGCGTTCTTCGACCTGTCACGCAATGACCGGCGGCCGGACACGTGGACGTCCGCCGATGCCGCGGGCCTGGCGATCCTTCCGGGGCTCGTGCGCTATGACGAAGCCTTGGGCACGTCGGAGATCGGCCACGCGTTTCGTGTGACCGTCCGCGCGACCAACGGATATGTCTATCCCGCTTCGCATCGCGCCGGCTCGACGCTCGGTGCCCTGCCGATGGGCGCACGACTTCGCCTCAAGTCCACGAAAAATCTCAGTGGATACACCGCCGACGTTCAGCGGATCTTCCGCGCCATGCAGCGCTACGGGTTGATCGTCGCCGACAATGGGTCAGACATGTACATCAGCGGCGCCTACGACACGCGCTGGAACAACAGCGTCCTCAACCCGGCATTCGGCTCGCTGATGGCGAGCGATTTCGAGGTCGTCAGCCTCGGCTACAATCCGCCGACCGCCACCCCACCGAGCAAGCCGCGGAATCTCAGGATCAGTAGAACGCAGTAGGCGACAGAACGGCCTGTTAGCGTGGCGATCTCACCCGTTCCTGGCACGATCGCAATCAGTTCGTCCCATTTGCTCGGTCGCCGCGGCCGGTACGTCGCGAATCGCTGCGTTCTCGACGCTGCAGCACACCTCGTACTATCCGACCAGCCATCACGCATCCGGCCGCGCCGATGATCGAGGACAAGGAAGATGGTCAGGTGCATCGTGACGGTTTGAATCCTGCACGGGAATCTTCAGATTCACGGCCGGCCGCAGTCGCGAGTCGTGCAGTCACGCGCAAATCGACGCGACAAAACCACATTTTTGTGCGGTTGCAGACGGAGCCGTTGGGTATACTTCAAGCCGTCGGGATGGATGTCAGACGGCCACGTCGGGCCGCCCGGCGAACATTGAACCCAGGGTTGGGGCCTTCGCTCGGCTCGAAACCACACCATGCCAGGCGATCTGGTTCACGGACCCGTCACCGCGGGAGTGACACTGCCGGGTGTGGGTGTCGACGCAGGTCAGACTCGCGAGAGACAGCTCATGGCCCCAAAAGTGCTGATCGTTGAGGACAACGACGCCACGCGCACCGGCCTCAGCGAGCTCCTCAAACGCGCCGGCTATGAAACGCATGCGACCCGGAGCTTCGAGGAAGGCCTCCGGGCGATGCGTGAGGACACGCCCGATCTGCTGATTGCCGACGTCCGGTTGGGACCGTACAACGGGTTGCAGCTGCTCGTCACCAGCCCCAAGCGCGTGCCGACGATCATCATGACCGGCTTTCCCGATCCTGTGCTCGAAGCCGACGCGCATCATCTCGGCGCGCAGTTCATTCTCAAACCCGTCGCGCCGGCGGCGCTGCTGGCATTGGTTGAAGAGCAGCTCGCATCAAGGCCGGCACAGGAACTGTCCGGACCGACCCGGCGCTGGGCGCGCAAGCAGGTCGCCGGCACGCTCACCGCCAAGGTTGAAGACGTCCCGGCCCGCATCCTCGACGTGAGCTATGGCGGCATGCGCTTCCAATTGGCGCGTGAAGCCGAACGGCAGCTGCCGCCGTCGTTCAACGTCGTGCTGCCGCAGTCCGACGTCTCGGTGCAGGTCGATCTCGTGTGGTCGAGCCGGGGCAGCGATGGCGCCTGGCTCTGCGGCGCCGCGCTCTCAGAGGCCAATCAGGCTGCGACGCGCGCCTGGTGCGGATTGGTCGACACGCTCGCGTAAATCCAGCCTTACATCCGCAGGCAAACGCCCCAGAAACGCCGGACTGCCGGTCCACGTCAATAATATTCCCCGAGGAGATGGCGGCGATGAGCAGAATCGGCTCCAGTGTGTTCGTTCGCGGCGAGGTGTCGTCGAGCGACGACCTTTGCATCGAGGGCCGGGTCGAAGGTCCGATCTGGTGCGAGGAGTCGGCGGTGATCATCGAGCCGTCGGCCGTCGTGCGCGGCGACATCATCGGCCGGGAAATCACCGTCGCCGGGGTGGTGGACGGCACGCTGCTCGCTCGCGAGGTCGTGGATATCCGCACGAGCGCCAACGTCACCGGCCGAGTCCTGTCCGCCCGCCTGATTTTGAACGAGGGCGGCACCTTTCATGGCGACGTCCGGCCGCAGCAGGCGGAAGCGGCGCTGACGATTGCGAAGCGACGCCGGAAAGAACACGTAAACGGCGCGAGCTGACGCCGACGCCTCGGCTCGGATTGCCATGTCCTCGGCTCGGCATGGCCGCAGGCGCCCCTACCCGCCCTACCTGCCCGTCTCAACGTAGGGCTGGTGCAACTTGACGGGGCTGCCGCGGCGGACGCGCAGGTTGATCATCTCGACGAACACCGAGAAGCCCATCGCGAAGTAGATGTAGCCCTTCGGGATGTGCATGCCCAAAGCATCACCGACGAGGGACACGCCGATGAGCAACAGGAACGATAGCGCCAGGACCTTGACCGTTGGGTGACGGTTGACGAAGGCGCTGACGGCCGCCGCCGAAAACATCATGATGACAACGGCCAGCACCACGGCCGTCACCATGATCGAGACTTCTTCGGCCATGCCCACGGCCGTGATCACCGAGTCGAGCGAGAAGACGATGTCGAGCGCCATGATCTGGAGGATGACCGCCGTAAACGTCGGCCTCACGCGCGCCGACTGGTGCCCCTCTTCGCCCTCGAGGCGTTCGTGAATCTCCAGCGTGGCCTTGCCGAGCAGGAACAGGCCGCCCAGAAGAAGAATCAGGTCGCGGCCTGAAATCTCCTCGCCGACCACGGTGAAAAGCGGCGCTGTGAGCCTGATGATCCACGCGATGGACATCAGCAGCAGGATGCGCATCACCATGGCCGCCAGCAGCCCCGTCCGCCGCGCCCTGGCCTGTTGGTCGTCCGGCAGCTTGCCCGCGAGAATCGAGATGAAGATGACGTTGTCGACGCCGAGGACGATCTCGAGGAAAGTCAGCGTCACCAGGGCCAGCAGGCCCTCGGATGTCAGGAAAGCGTCCATACCACAAACTTAGTCGATCCTTGTCGGTTCCGGCGTAGCCGATTCCTGCCGGTTCCCCGTCGGGTCTCCTTCGGCGAGCCTTTTTCGTAGGCCATCGACCACCTGACCGGCTTCGTTCCGCAGCCGCCGCTCTGCGACCCGACGTACCAGCCCGCCAAAGAACCCGTCGAGCAGATCGACGCGCGATCGATTGAGGTAGGCCAGATGGCGTGGCATGCCGTCGCGTCCGCCGGCGACGGTCGTGATCGCGAGCGAACCGGTCACGTAGTGCGTCGCAAACACCTGGCGGGAAGCGACGACCGCTTCGGGTAACGGCGCGTTGTCGTGGCGGGCAATCACGACGTGGGTAATGCTGATGATGGGCCGGCCGCCTAGGACCTCTTTGGACCAGTAGAGGAACGACTCGAAGTCGCGGGATTCCTCGAGCGGATACCGGCCGAGAAACTGCACCAGCTTCGGCATCCGCTGCCCGAGGAACGGCGAGTGACTGAGAATCTGCTCGAACTCCGCGGCAAGCGCCACGGGCTCGCCTCGATCGCGATAGGGTTGCGCGGCGCTCAGTCCGCCCTGGCGATATGCCTGCGCTCTGGCGAGAACCACCCGCCGAAACGACTGTTGCACGGCATCCTGCCATCCTGGCCGGCGTGCCGAAGCCACCTCGCCGAGCTCGCCGATTTCCGGCTCACTGAGCTTGAGTCCGCACGACCCCGGTCGGCAGGACCGCAATTCCTCGAGATCCGCCTGATCCAGCTCCAGCCCGGCGAGGTCCTCGATGCGCGGCGGGTCCGAGAAGCGGGCGACCGCCGGTACGTACGCGCTCTTCTTCAACAGGTCGATGCGACGAACCCATGCGATCAGCCGCTCTCCCGAAAAATCGGCGCGGGCCGCGGAGAAAATCGCCACTTCCTGCGGCATCGCCGGCAACGCCTTGACGATGGCTTCTCCGCGTTCGATTCGCGTCCGCTCGTCAGACGTGAGCGTGACCTGAGGTTCGAAGAATTCGAACGGATTGCCTATGGAGGACGCCTGCGTGAACGCGATGACCGCGGACAGCGCCATCGAAGCAAGCCACGCAGCAGCCGAGGTTCGTCCGCTCGTCACCTGACGTCGACTATATCAGCGCGCTCCGGGACTGGCTGCAGGGCTGTGTTCAATGACGGGGCGCGACGATGCTATGGTTGTGGCAACGATGAGCTCGCCGCGAAAACCGACCGCGCTGTTTTCGTCCGTTCTGTGCCCTGTCGACTTCTCCGAGCACTCGCGAGTCGCGCTCAGGTACGCCGCCCTGGTCGCCGATCGATCGAGAGCCGAATTGACGGCACTCTTCGTCAACGACCCGATGCTGGTCGCGGCCGCGGCGGCCGCGTACGACAAGCGGGTTCTCACGGCCCAGAGCCAGACAGAGCTCGAACGATTCGTCGAGGCGACGCTTGGAGCTGGCCGGCAGCGCGACGTCGAAACCGTCGTTCTCGTCGGCGAGCCGGCGCACGAAATCATCAAGTCCGCCAAGAAGCTTCGCGCTGAGATCATCGTCGTCGGCTCCGAGGGGCTGAGTGGCGCCCGCAAGGTGTTCTTCGGATCGACGACAGCGCGGCTCCTCTCCGAGACTGCTGTTCCCGTTCTTGCTGTTCCGCCGGACGACTCGGGATCGCCGTCGGACAGGTGGCCCGGCCCGCGGGTCATGGCCGCCATCGACCTTGAACGATCTGCGGCGCGCGACGTCGCCGCCGCCGCCAAGATCGCCCGCTGGTTTGGCGCGCGGTTGATCCTCGTTCACATCGTCGAGAAGACGACGGTTCCGCGATGGCTGTCGCTCAAGGCGGGACCGATCGACCGGGAGCGCGTCGCGAAGGCGCGGGCGCGTCTCGAGCGGCTGGGCCACGCGGCACTACCCGAGGGACCACCCGACGTCCACGTGCTGGCCGGCAACGCCGCCGATCAGATTTCCACGCTCGCGAGCGACGTCGGCGCCGGGCTGGTGATTCTCACGCTGCGTGGAAATAACCGGCTGCTCGGGGATCGGAAGGGCGCGACCACCTACCGGGTGATGCGTGAAGCGGGAGTACCGGTGCTCGCAGTACCAGACGGATATCTTTAGGCTTCGGGCTTTAGGCTTCGGGCTTCAGGCTTCGGGCTTCGGACTTCGGGCTTCAGTTCTGAATTCTGAACTCTGAATTCCGCATTGTCGCCGATCGTTACGCCATCCTCTCGTTGCACTGCTGCCAGGCATCCGGCGGCGCCGGGCGCGTGCCGTGCAGGGCGTCGAGCCGGATGACGTTCAACCGGTAGAACAACCCTTCCAGGAATTCGCCCTCTTCGACAAGGCGTCGCAGCGGCGTCGTCGCCAGCGAGATCACTTGCACGTGGCTGCCGGGACGGCTCAGCCAGTCGTACAGCATCACCTGCTGCGACAGCGTCATCGTGGCGACATCCTTCAAGAGCAGCGTGCCCTTCGGGCCTGTCGGGAGCTCGAGCCTCCCTGGCAGGGCGCAGTAGCGAAATGGCAGCGTGCACCACGTCATCATGTGGCGCGTGGCGATATCGGCCGAGGCCTCCCGGCATTCGATGAGGACGTTGGGACGATGGCCGCCGGCGGTGAGCCAGGCGAGCAGGATCGAATCGGGCAGCGTGTTGAATTCGAACGAGCCCAGCGCTGCCATTGGCGAGCTGCCGCCAAGCACCGCGGCAGGCCGGCGCAGCCATGGGCCGCCGAGCGGGTAGTTCTTGGGTATGACTTCGGTCCGTGGCCGGCGGGTCGAGCCACGAATCTCCTCGGCGGCTGCTGCGCTCAAACGAAGGTCGGTGCTGGCCATGGTCTTTCTCCTCAACGCGTACCCGCAATCGCGGTTCGGAGAAGTGGTGACGCGCTGGATGAGATCGTTTCAGGTCCGCCGTCGCTTTCAATCCGTGCGATGTGGGATCGACCGGCGTCCGTTAACTGGTGAGCAGCTGGACGTTCTGGACCAATGAAACGCGCTCGACTCCTTCGCCACTAACGGTCTGGAGGCAGGCAGAGCGCAAAATGGCCGGGCTTCAACTCAACCGGTCGGCGGTACCAGTCATGAAAGCGACAGCCGATTTCGCCAGTTGCGCCACCAGACAGCGCGGACTACCATTGCCGGGCTTGTCACGCCTGCCTCGCTACGAATTCGACGGCGCGTACGTCGAGCGGCTCGTCAGCGAAGACCCGGAGATCGAACGCCACTTCACTCGCTACTTCGGCGACCTCCTGTCGCTGAAGCTCCGATCCAAGCTGCGGTCGCCCGCGCTCGTCGAAGATGCCAAACAGGAAACGTTCGTCCGGGTTCTGACCACCTTGAAGAAAAAGCGCGGCCTGGCGACGCCCGAGAGCTTGGGGGCGTTCGTCAACTCGGTCGCGAACAACGTCGTGTTCGAGCTCTACCGGTCTGGGTCGCGCGTCACGGCGCTCGCCGAAGACCACGACGAAGCCGATTCACGTGAAGGCGCCGAAACGACGCTCATGGCGGCCGAAGAGCGCTCGCGGGTACGAGACGCGCTGGCCGACCTGCCGCAGAAGGAAAAGGACTTGCTGCGCTGGGTATTTTTCGAGGGTCGCGACAAGGACGAGATCTGCCGGGAACTAAACATCGACCGCAACTACTTGCGCGTGCTGTTACACCGGGCCAAGAACCGATTTCGCGATCGCTACGTGAGCGATGAGACCCACTGATATGACGCATACAGAAGCTGTGAACAGCCTGGCCAGCGAGCGGTATCTGCTGGACGAGATGACCGACCCCGAGCGCGAAGATTTCGAAGCGCACTACTTCGAGTGCGACGAATGCGCCGACGACGTGAAGATGGGTGCGCTCATGCAGGACGGGGCCCGGGCAGGCTTCGCGGCCGGCCCGCAGGTGGCTCGCATCGCGGCGTTCACACCCGTACAGAAACGCAAGGAGGAGGCGATCGTCACGGCTCGCGCCCTCCGTCAGGTTTGGTACCGGTCGGCCGCGCTCCCCTGGGCGGTCGCCGCCACGCTCGCGGTCGTCGTTGGTTATCAGACGACCAACCCGCGGACGCCAGCCACGTCTACGGCTGAGGCGCTGAACGCCGTGCTCTTGCGCCCGGCGAGCCGGGGAACCGCGCCGGTCGTGTCCGTGTCCTCGTCGCACGTCGCACTTGCACTGGACGTCGACGCCGGTCGCGCGACCGAGCTTACGTATGAGCTGCGCGATACGACAGCGGCAGTCATCACATCGGGCCGTGCGCCTGCGCCGGCGGCCGGTTCACCACTGCTGCTCGTGATTCCCACCTTTACGCTGAAGCCCCAACAGCAGTACATTCTCTCGGTCCGCGACGCCGCACAGCCAGATCGGGCGCTCAGCGATTACGCCTTCGCGACGACACCCTAAATCAGCCGCCGACCACGGCGGCGAGGCGATCACACGATGCCCACCAGCCGCCGCTACATGTTCCACGGTCACGCCGCCGCGCTCGGCGGACGCATCGTCCGCATCGGCGAAGGGAAGGAGGCGAAGACGATCAAGGACGGCTTCATCGATCTCCCCGGCAGCGCCCTGACCGTCGTCGGTGGACGATCGACGGCGCAGATCACCAGCGGCCAGATCACGAATCCCGTGGCTCAATCAGCGGTACGGTTCCAGAGTGCCACGGCGTTTTCGGAAGGCGTGTACGACGATCTCAAGGGGCACTTCGCCGCGACGCTCGGTGAGCGCGAGTACGCCACGCTCACGGCGACCACGAAGGTCAGCGCGGAAGTGACCGGACTCGAGGTCGGCCTTGCCGGCGAGGCGCGGATGGTCATCAAGCGGCTCCGCGGCGGTTTCACGTCGCGCAGCGCGTCCTCCAATGCCGAAACGCCCGTGCAGCTGGATCCAGACACGAAGTTCGACGGCGTGACGTTCATCGACAAGAGCGGCAAGAGCTATACGCTCGTGGTCGAGGTCGAGCCGTCGGTGTTCCGCGACTACGACACATTCTCCGCGCTCACCGGTGCAGCCAGCGAATCCAAGTTCATCGCCAAGTTCGGCCACACGCTGTTTCTGGGCGAGGTCGGATCTGGAAAGACCGTTCCGACCGCACCCACGCTCATTCGCACCGACGGTGGCGCCGTGCAGGGGACTATCGTGCGGCCGCTCAAGTGGAAGGGCGAGCGGTATCCCGACGCGAGCATCGACGAGCGGGCCAAGAACTCTGTCAAGATCCCCGGCCTGGGCACGATCTTCTTCGGCGAGATTTCCGTCGCCCGGCAGGCACGGCGGATCACCATGGTTCGCGGCCAGCTCGGTTCGCCAATGGGCGGGGACTTTGCGGCTGGAGACTTCCAGGACAACGGTGGGTGGGGACTCTAGCCCCCGCCTGTGGCGCTCCGTCGGCGCCAGCCTGCTGCTCCTCATCACGCTCGCTGGCTGCCGCTCGACGTCTTCACTCGACGCCTCGTTGAATGAGGCACGAAGCGCTTTCGAACGAGGAAGACTGAGCGAGACGGTCAGCGCGGCCGATCGTGGTCTAACCGCGTTCAAGGGACCGTCCGACAACCCGGCCGTTTGGGATCTGCGCTATCTGCGTGCCGAGGCGCTCATCTTCCAGCGGCAGCTGACGGAGGTCCCGGCAGTCATCGCGGCACCGCTGCCGGCGACGCCTGCTTTCGAGGCCTTACGGCTGAGACAGGGATACCTGTCGGCGCGTCTCGAAGTGGCGCGCGGACAGCTGGCGCAGGCCGCCGAAATCGCCACGCGGTATCTCGCACAGACACCACGAGAGTCAGCTCTTGCCCTTGATTTCCAGATCCTCGCAGGACAGGTCGCATTGCAGCGCGGCGAGTGGGCGACCGGCGAAGCCGAGCTCAAAGAGGCGCTGACTGCCGCGAGACAGCGCGGTCAACGGTGGCGTCACGAACTTTTGACGCTGCTGACGCTCGGAACCGGGTATCTGATACGGGCCCGCTATGACGAGGCCCTGGTCTGGCTCGAGCCTGCGCTGGCGATGTCGGATTTTGAACAAACGTCGCTGTACGCGACGGCACTTGCCAACGCCGGCATTTGCTACTCGCGACTGGGCCTCTTCGAGCGGGCGATCAAAACCCAGCAGCGCGCCGTGGCCATCCACCGTCAGAACCGGGCATTGCCCGCTCTGCAGCTCGCGCTTGGTAGCCTCGGCATCACCGAAGGTCTTCGCGGGGACTACCAGGCGGCGCTTCCCTTTCTCGAGGAGGCCTACCAGGTGGCCGACTCGATCAAGCAGCCGGTAGACGCCGCCTTGTGGGCGAACAACCTAGCGTCGGCGTTCACTCGTCTCGGCGAATGGGATCGCGCCGAGGATCTCAACAACCGCAGCCGTGCGATCGCCGAGCACTCAGACCGGCTGAAACCGGTCTACAACACGTTGGCCGCGGCGGAGATCGCCCGCGGCCGCGGCGACATCGCGCTCGCCGAACGACTGTTCAAGGAAGCGTCAGACAATGCCGGTGAGATCGCGTCCGTCCGCTGGTCGGCTCAGGTCGGGCTCGCGACGGTGGCGCTCGCGGCGGGTGACTCACGTCTGGCCAGCCGCCATTTCGACACGGCGCTCGACATGGTCGAGCGGACACGATCAGACCTTCTGAAAATCGACTACAAGGTCTCGTTTCTGACGCAGCTCATCGATTTCTATCAGAGCTACGTCGATGCGCTCGTCGCCGAGGGTCGCAGCGATCGCGCCCTCGAGGTTGTCGAGTCGAGCCGCGGGCGCGTCCTGGCCGAACTGCATCGGATCGCCGCGCCGGCCGCTCCAAGTGCGGCCAGCTTTCGGGACGTCGCCCGTCGATCCCGGACGGTGCTGCTCTCGTACTGGCTTGCACCCAAGCGATCCTTTCTCTGGGTGGTGACCGAAACGGGCGTTCGCCGGGTGGATCTACCGCCGGCTGCCGATATTGAAGCCGCCGTTCGTGAATACCGCGCGATGCTGGATAACTCGACGGCCGATCCGCTTGCGCGGCCT
>Ga0111538_10014614_pt1 | contig 10345 bp, 5 predicted proteins | sample SoiMethybrSBSTD1_FD_79669 | JGI IMG/M metagenome (GOLD analysis project Ga0111538, IMG submission 79669) | Bulk soil microbial communities from a Populus tree surrounding site in Tennessee, USA - Soil MetaG P. TD hybrid SBSTD1 (version 2)... | ecosystem: Environmental > Terrestrial > Soil > Tree... | reverse complement strand
GAAGACGATGCATTCGTCGGAACGAACAGCACTCTCATTGCGCCGGTCCGCGTTGGGAGCGGGGCCTTTGTTGCGGCGGGCTCGACGATTACCGATGACGTGCCGCCGGAAGCTCTGGCCATCGCTCGCGAACGCCAGGTGCTGAAAGAGGGCCGGGCGCCACATCGTAAGAAGAAGTAGCGATATGCGGGTGCTCAGCGCTTGCCTGCTTGGCCTGGTGATGACCGCCGGCGCTCAGGTGTCCAACACTCTGTGCGACGGCATCGTCGGTCAGATTCGTAGCGGCGCTGTGAGTAACGATCCGTTCGAAGTTCTCTACAAGGGCGATCATCCTTCCATCGAACTTGCCAACCGCCAGGAAATGCAATTTGTCGGGACGATCGACGGCGCTGAGAAGGCCGAGTTCGTGAATCGATTTTTGGCAAGGTTCAATCCGTCGGCTGCACTCCGGCAGGCGTGGACGGACTTTGTCGAGCTTCGAAGTATAGAAGTTCTATCACTGCCCGATAGCGATGTGCACGTCGCCACCAGCACAGACGGAACCGCTCACTGTGTCAGCTTCCTTTTCTTCCAAAGAGTAACCATGCAGTCGGAACTTCTGCCGGACCTGCCGCGCAAAAGCGAAAGCGATGGAGACAACCTCATTTGCACGAGCTACGGAAGTGCGGGTTACCTGGCCCGGATTGGTGGAACAGAATCGTTTCTGGAAACCTATTCGCAAGACAGCAAGCAGCGACTTCGTGTCGTGCCGTTGCGGAATCGGCGATGGGGAACGGCTTGTTCTGTCGATGCGGAGTTTCGAACGGAATACAAAGTGTCGAAAGTGTTCGTGCCGGGCGACGGCGCGGTCACGGAGGCGCAGTTGCGTGCAGTCGCTGCTCAGATCGTGGAGCAACATGTCGCTGCGAAGGACCCAAAGACCTTCACGTTTGGGTTGCATCTGGCGGAAACCGAGAGAGATGGCTATCGCGCGATGACCGATCTGGTCAGCAAGCTCAAGCCGGAGCCCGTTCCAACGTTCGGTCGGGAAGGTGATCTGGAGACAGGTGAGGAGTTTCTCAGTTATGCGGAGTCGTATCCGCTGGTGCTTGGCGGAAATGCGTACCTGATGCGTCTGGGTCACGGACAGCTGGGTTGCTGCGTTTACACAGATCCCGCGCTGGTGCTGTACACGCTGAAGGACGGCAAACTGGAGGCCGTTGCCTCCGCCTTTGTGTCGCGAACCCGCGGCGCGCTGGAAAACCTGCGCGCGATTCCGAGCCGTTAACCGCGGATTACACGGATTGAACGGATTACGCGGATGATACGGACTATATCCGTGTAATCCGTTCAATCCGTGTAATCCGCGGTTAAACGCTTGCTTGGTCACGACACATTCGGTAGTCCGTCGCTTCCACCCAGACAATTTTGTTACTACCCGCAGCCAGCCCTTCTACCCTAAGATCGACGGTCTCCGATGTCGATACACGTTGCCCTCCATCATTTGACTCATTACCGCTATGACCGCGAGATCATGCTGGGTCCGCAGACGGTTCGTCTTCGCCCCGCCCCGCACTGCAGCACCAGAATCCTGAGTTATTCGCTCAAGGTTCAACCTGCAGAGCACTTCATCAACTGGCAGCAGGATCCGCAGTCGAATTATCTGGCGAGGCTTGTTTTCCCAAAACCGACGCGCGAATTCGTGGTTGAGGTCGAAGTGGTCGGGGAAATGTCAGTGATCAATCCGTTTGATTTCTTCCTCGAGCCTCACGCCGACGACTTCCCGTTCGACTACGAACCCCGGCAACGCGATGAATTGTCGGGCTACTTCAAGAAGGAGCCTCTGACGCCGCTGTTTGAACAGTACCTCGCCGGAATTCCCAGAGAGAAGAAGCCGACAGTTCCCTTTCTCGTGAAGTTGAATGAGACGCTGTCCACCGACATTCGCTATTTGATTCGACTTGAGCCTGGTGTCCAGACTCCCGAAGAAACCCTTCAAAAGGCATCGGGTTCGTGCCGCGATTCGGGTTGGTTGCTCGTGCAGGTGCTGCGGCACCTCGGATTGGCCGCACGCTTTGTGTCCGGATATCTCATTCAGTTGACGCCCGATGTGAAATCGCTGGATGGCCCTTCCGGTCCGGCACGGGACTTTACCGACCTTCACGCCTGGGCCGAAGTCTACTTGCCTGGAGCGGGTTGGGTCGGACTGGATCCGACCTCAGGACTGTTCGCAGGCGAAGGGCACGTGCCTTTATCGTGCACGCCGGATCCTGCGTCTGCCGCTCCGGTTACCGGCACACTCGAAAAGTGTGAGGTCTCGTTCACGCATGAAATGTCGGTCCGCCGCATTTGGGAAGCGCCGCGCGTCACAAAGCCTTACACGGATCAGGAGTGGTCTGCGATCGAAAGACTCGGACATAAAGTTGATGACGAACTGCAGGCTCACGATGTTCGGCTAACGATGGGTGGTGAGCCTACGTTTATTTCCATCGATGATCCGGACGGTGAGGAGTGGAACACCGCTGCAATGGGTCCGAACAAGAAAAGAATCGCCGCCGACCTCTACCACAAATTGCGTTGCCGCTACGGCGCGAATGCCCTCGTCCACTTCGGACAGGGGAAGTGGTATCCGGGCGAACAGCTGCCCCGCTGGTCCTTGAACTGTTATTGGCGCAAGGACGGCGAACCGATCTGGCAAAACGACAACCTCGTCGCGGACGAATCGAAACCGGATAACCCTGACGAGCGTATCGCAGCCCAATTTTTACGTGGCGTTGCCCGGCGTCTTGGGGTCGAAGAGCGATTTGTGTTTCCGGCCTACGAGGACGTCTTCTACTACCTCTGGCGGGAGAGGCAACTGCCCGCAAATGTCGATCCATTCGACTCGCGAGTTGAGGATGAGATCGAACGCAAACGGCTTGCCCGTGTCTTTTCGCAGGGGCTTAAAAAGCCTGTCGGTGACATTCTGCCGATTACTCGGAACCTTGACGGTTGGCGCAGTGGACTGTGGTTTTTGCGCGAGGGCCGATGTTATCTGATCCCCGGCGATTCTCCGATGGGATACCGGCTGCCACTGGATTCCCAGCCCTGGGTTGAGGATAAGGATTTTCCCCATGTCCTCCCTCCGGATCCGATGGCCCTTCGTCAGCCCTTGCCTTCGCATGCGCAGCTGCGCTTGCAGACCCAGGGGGAATCGAAGACGAAGAGTCCGGCAGCCGGGCGCGCGCCCGCAAAGCACGAGAGTGCGAAGTGGATTGCACGAACGGCGATCTGTGCAGAGCCGAGAAACGGTGTGTTGCACATTTTCATGCCGCCGCTGCGTAGTCTGGAAGACTACCTCGAGTTGGTCGCGGCCGTGGAGTCCACGGCTGCGGAGATGAATCAACCGGTTCTCCTGGAAGGCTACGAGCCACCTGCGGATTCGCGGCTGACGTACTTTCGGATTACGCCGGATCCCGGTGTGATCGAGGTCAACGTGCATCCGGCTGTGTGCTGGAAAGAATTAACGGATCGAACCGACTTCCTCTATGACTCCGCTCGGGAATCGCGACTCAGCACCGAGAAGTTCATGATCGATGGCCGTCACACCGGAACGGGCGGAGGCAATCACTTTGTCCTTGGAGGAGAAACTCCGGCGGATTCACCCTGGCTGCGTCGTCCCGATCTCCTGCGTAGTCTGCTGACGTATTGGAACAATCATCCGTCGCTTTCCTATCTCTTCTCGGGACTCTTCATAGGTCCGACCTCGCAGGCTCCGCGGCTTGACGAAGCGCGCAATGATTCCGTGCGCGAGCTGGAGATTGCGTTTCGTGAAATGGAGCGGCGCACGCAGAAGGAATTCGGTTTGTGCCCACCGTGGCTGGTGGATCGACTCTTGCGAAACCTCCTGGTCGACGTTACCGGCAACACGCATCGCGCGGAATTCTGCATCGACAAGCTCTATTCTCCAGACAGCGTTACGGGCCGGCTGGGCCTCCTGGAAATGCGCGCTTTTGAAATGCCGCCGCATTCACGGATGAGCCTGACGCAACAATTGCTCCTGCGCGCCTTGATCTGCAGGTTTTGGAAGCAGCCCTACGCGTCATCAAAGCTGGTCCGATGGGGCACCGAACTGCACGATCGGTTCCTGCTGCCACACTTCGTCTGGCTGGATTTCGAGGACGTGATCAATGAGATGAAGCTGGCGGGTTTCCCATTCCAGCAATCCTGGTTTGCGCCGCATTTCGAGTTTCGATTTCCGAAGTATGGAGATTTCGCTACCCGCGGCATCGAGGTCGAAGTGCGAGGCGCGCTCGAACCCTGGCATGTGCTGGGTGAAGAAGGCGCTCAAGGTGCGACAGTACGATTTGTGGACTCGTCCGTCGAGCGACTCCAGGTGAAGATTTCGGGTCTCGCCCCCGATCGCTACACGCTAACGTGTAACGGCAAACCCCTGCCGCTTCAAAAGACCGGAACCGTCGGTGAATTCGTAGCGGGCGTGCGTTATCGTGCATGGCAGCCGCCTTCGGCGTTGCACCCGACGATCGCAGTGAACACGCCACTCATTTTCGATCTCCTCGACCGGTGGATGGAACGAAGTCTGGGAGGTTGTCAGTATCACGTGATGCATCCGGGAGGGCGCCACTACGCCACGCTTCCGGTGAACGCGTTTGAGGCCGAGAGTCGCCGATTGGCACGCTTCTTCCGTATGGGGCACACCCAGGGAAGGATGGTTGTCGAGGAGCCCCACGTTGATCCCGAGTTTCCTTTTACCCTGGATTTGCGGCGAGGGTAGGAGCTTAGGGAAATTGGACGAATCCTGCACCTCAAATCCGAAATCCGAGATATCACATTGGACAGACGTGCGAAGCACAGCAACGGCTCATACCCGTGTCGCGAAGATGCTTCCGAGTTGTCGCCACCTGTCCAATCTGATACCTCGGATTTCGGGTCTGAGGTGCAGGATTCGTTCAATTTTCAATTTCCCGGGTCTGGTTTTGATTCCCTGACTCATCCTGTCCGCCGATTCCCACCCCGTGCCCCCGTGCTATCCTTGCCCTCATGTGCGGAATTTTTGGCTACGTCGGCCCGAAGAACCCTGTTCCCATCATCATGGGAGGCTTGAAGTCTCTCGAGTACCGCGGTTACGACTCGGCGGGAATCGCTGTTGTCCAGGACAACAAACTGCGCGTCGTCCGTGCTTCCGGTAAGTTGAAGAACCTTGAGGATCTACTCGAGAAGGAACCGGTCACCGGTCAGTTCGGCATTGGACACACACGTTGGGCCACGCATGGGCGCCCGACAGAAGAGAACGCGCACCCCCACCGCGACTGCAAGGGCCGTATCGTCGTTGCGCACAATGGGATTATCGAAAACTATATGGGTCTGAAGCGGAGCCTCATCGCCGAGGGTCACCGTTTCACCACCGAGACCGACACGGAAGTCATCGCGCACCTGATCGAAAAGAACTTCAAGGGCAACCTCGAAGATGCGGTCGTGGCAACGCTCAAGGATCTGAAGGGCCTGTACGCCTTCACGGTCCTGTGCGCGGACGATCCGGAGAAGCTTGTGGCGGTTCGCGAAGGAGCACCGCTGATTGTCGGCAGCATCGGAGATGAAGGCTTTGTCGCTTCCGACATCCCGGCCATGCTTCCTTACACGCGATCGATTCTCTTTCTCGACGAGCACGAGGTTGCTGTTGTTTCCCGTAGCGGCATCAAATTGCTGGATACCGCAGGAAACGAGCGCAAGCCCCAATTTCAGGAGATCGCGTGGGGCCCGGCTCAGGCTGAGAAGGGCGGCTACCGCCACTTCATGCTCAAGGAGATCAATGAGCAGCCGACAGCCGTCGGCAACACCGTTCTCGGCCGCCTGTCGCAGGATACCGACAGCGTGCGCCTGGACGAGATCGGGTTCTCCGACGAGCAATGGAAGAGCTTCAAACAGATCCGCATCCTTGCTTGTGGTACGAGCTGGCACTCGGCGCTAGTCGGAAAGCACATGATCGAGTCGCTGGCGCGAGTTCTTGTCGAAGTCGATTACGCCAGCGAGTTCCGATATCGAAATCCGGTGTTCCTGCCGGACAGTTTATTTATCTTCATCACGCAGTCCGGCGAAACGGCAGACACCATCTCGGCCCAACGCCTGGTTCGTGAATCAGGCGCGAAGATTCTGACCATCACCAATGTTGTCGGCTCCATGACGACGCGCATTGCGGACGGCATTTTGTACACGAGAGCCGGCCCGGAAATCGGCGTTGCATCGACGAAGGCTTTCACGACCCAGTTGGTCTGTTTGTACCTTGTGGCGCTGCATCTGGGGAAGATTCACGCGACGATTCCGGATACGGACATGAGTCGTATGCTCGAGGAGCTCAAGGCGTTACCTCACAAAATGGAGGAAATGCTGGAAGCGGCCAAGAACGTCGAGAAGATTGCGCGGTTCCTGTTCCGCGCCGACGACTTTCTGTTTCTTGCCCGTGGTGTGCACTTTCCAATCGCCCTGGAAGGGGCGCTCAAACTCAAGGAGCTGTCCTACATTCATGCGGAAGGCTATCCGGCAGGCGAGATGAAACACGGACCAAACGCACTGATCGACGAGAACCTTCCGGTAGTGTTTATCGCGACTTACGACGAGGCGATGCCCGATTCCCGCACGCGTTATGAGAAGGTTCTGAATAACGTGAAGGAAGTGAAGTCGCGCGATGGCATTCTGGTTTCCCTCGGATTACGCGACGATACCGAGCTCCAGGAAAACTCCGATCAGTACATTCCAATACCGAAGACGAACGAGTTTTTGTTTCCCATTCTGGAAATTATTCCGCTTCAGCTCCTCGCCTATCACATTGCGGACCGCCGCGGCTGCGACGTCGATCAACCTCGCAACCTCGCGAAGAGTGTTACTGTAGAATAGATGTCCGCGTAATCCGCGGATGGTTTTCTCTATTCATGGATCTTAGTAAGCTTCTCAATCCCCAGCAGCTCGAAGCCGTGCAGGCTACCGATGGGCCCGTCCTCATTCTCGCAGGCGCCGGCAGCGGTAAGACGCGGGTCATCACCTATCGCGTGGCCCACCTCATAGACAACCTGAAGGTGAGACCGGATTCGGTTCTCGGGGTCACGTTCACGAACAAAGCGGCGGAGCAGATGAAGACCCGCATTCGCGGGTTGCTGCCCGATAAGCGGTCCGGCGATCCACTCATCTCGACGTTCCATTCCTTTTGTGTGCGCCTTTTGCGACGGGAGATCGAGGCGCTGGGTTATCGGCGAGACTTCACGATCTACGATTCTGCCGATCAACTTCAAGTCGTGAAGACCGCGATGAAGGACCTTAAAGTCGAAGAGCGGATCGTGACGCCGAAAACCGTTCATTCCCGAATCAGCCACGCCAAGAATCATGGGAAGACGTCTGCCAATCTGCTCGAGGATTCCTGGGAGCCGTCTTGGGAATACACGGCCGCCGTATTCGAGGAATATGAAAAACGGCTCAAGAAGTCGAACGCACTCGACTTCGACGATCTGCTCATCAAGGCGGTCGATTTATTCGACAAGTCCAGGCCGCTCGCCGAGAAATACAGCCAGCGCTTCAACTACGTCATGGTGGATGAGTACCAGGATACGAACCGTCAGCAGTATCGGCTGGTTCGCCATTTGACTTCCTCGCACAGCAACATTTGTGTTGTCGGAGACGAAGATCAGTCGATCTACAGCTGGCGTGGCGCCGACATTCAGAACATTCTCTCGTTCGAGAAGGATTATCCGGACGTTCGCGTCATTCGTTTGGAACAGAACTACCGGTCCACGAAAAATATTCTCTCCGCCGCCAGCGCTGTCGTTGCCAACAATGAGCAACGAAAGGGCAAGACATTGTGGACGCAGAATCCGCAGGGCGACCTGATTTCCTACCTCCAGGCCGGGGATTCCGATGAAGAAGCGATGTTCGTCGCCGAACTGATTCTCGCGCATGCCAAGGCGCAGCCGCTGGATCGAGTCGCCGTCCTGTATCGAACGAATTTTCTGTCGCGTGTCCTTGAAGAAAAACTCCGGCGCTACAACATGAAGTATCGCATCGTCGGGGGCTTCAGCTTCTACGAACGGGCGGAGATCAAGGACATGATCAGTTATCTGACGGTTTCCATGAATCCCGACGACTCCGTCAACCTGATGCGCATCATCAACTCTCCTCCACGCGGAATCGGAAAAACCACGACGGACGCCATAGCCGACCTCGCGGTGGAGCGCGAAATGTCCTTGTGGGGAGCGATCGGCATTGCCGTCCAGGAGCAACGCATGCCGGGCCGGACGCTTCGCGGCCTCGAAGTGTTTCACAAGATGATGACGGACTTCATAGAAGCGGCGCAGGAGTTGACGACGCCGGAGTTGCTCGAACGCATCGTGAATTCCTCAAAGTATATGGAGATGCTCCAGGAGGAAGGCACGGAAGAGTCCGAGAGCCGAATCGAAAACATTCGCGAACTGCTGACTGCCGCGGTCGAAAGCGCGGAGCGAACCGAGTCCCTGCGGGACTTTCTGGATCATGCTGCGCTGGTGTCCGATCAGGACGCCTATGACGAAGCGGCGCCGGTGACGCTGATGACCTTGCATACAGCCAAAGGCTTGGAATTCCCGGTGGTGTTCATCATGGGCCTGGAAGAAGGCCTCTTCCCGCACAGCCGTTCGATCGACGAAGGACGGGAACTGGAGGAGGAGCGCCGCCTGTTCTACGTGGGCATGACGCGCGCGGAACAGAAGCTGTATCTGAGTTCGGCCCGGTTCCGGCGTTACTTCGGCAACTTGGATCAGCAAGTGTCGGAGCCTTCGCGGTTCCTGTCCGAAATCCCTGCAGATTTGATCGAGGAAGCGGGGGAGCGACGGCGCAAGCCGGCCATGACGTATTCCGGGAGCACGTACAACTCTGTGAATGCGGTGCTCAAGGCGCTGCCCACGCCGGCGGTTTCGAAGCCGCAGGTCCCCTCAGGCCGCAAAGCTGCGGGGAAGTGGACGATGGGTACTCGCGTGCGACACGCAAAGTTCGGGAACGGAACCATCCTTCGAACCGAAGGCGATGGCGACGATATGAAGCTGACGATCAGCTTCATGACTCACGGACTCAAGAAGATGATTGCCAAGTACGCCGAACTGGAACTGCCGTGAAGCTTCCGCTGGCACGTAAATCAGTTTTAACCGCGGATTACGCGGATGTAGCGGATTACACGGATCGATCCGTGCAATCCGCTACATCCGCGTAATCCGCGGTTAACGAGTTAGGGGGACAACTTGCGCCGCGTAACAACCCGTCTGTAGTAGAATCCTTCGTTCTTCCATGGATACCGCGCGAGAAATCGAACGATTCTGTCATCTCATTTACGAGAAGCAATTTGTTGCGGCGCAGGACGGCAACATCAGCGCGCGGTTGCCCGACGGCAGCATCATGTGCACGCCAACCCGTTGCAATAAAGGGTTCGTGAAGGCCGAAGACATGATCGTCATCGATTCGAAGGGCAATAAGCTTCGCGGCGAGCGAAAAGCCTCCAGCGAGATTGCCATGCATCTCCTGATCTATGACTTGCGGCCCGATGTCAAAGCCGTCGTCCATGCCCATCCCGCGCACGCGACAGCCTACGCGGCGGCGGGGATTCCGCTGAACAAGGCTTTGATTTCGGAAGTGGTTCTGTCATTGGGCTGCGTTCCGTTGACCCAGTACGGCACGCCGGGGACGCCGGAACTAACGGACGCGTTGAAGCCCTACATCCCGAACTTTGACGCGCTCCTGCTGGCGAACCACGGCGTCGTCACTTACGGGACGGATCTCGAAGATGCGTTCAATCGCATGGATACCGTCGAGCATTTTGCGAAGATTTCGGTTTATACACGAATTCTCGGTCAGGAGCGGCTGCTCACTTCCGAGGACGTTGAAAAGCTTTGGGTTCAGCGGCAGAAGTACTACGGGCTCGAAAGCCTGGATATCAAACCGAAGGACCCGATGTGTCCTATAACCAACGGACCATCAGACACCATCTCGCTCACCCGTCTGGAACTGGTTGACCTGATCGAGAAGGTCGTCGCGAATTTGAAGTAGGTCTACATAAGGAGTAGTTCATGGCAACTGCAGATACGGGGCTCGGCGAAGCCCTCGGAATGATCGAAACGCGCGGCCTGGTAGCGATGATTGAGGCTTCGGACGCGATGGTTAAGGCCGCCAAGGTCAGTCTCGTGGGCTGGGAGAAGATCGGGTCCGGCTATGTGACGGCCATGGTTCGCGGGGATGTTGCTGCCGTAAAAGCGGCGACCGATGCCGGCGCCGCTGCTGCCCGACGCGTGGGTGAGCTGATCAGCGTCCATGTCATTCCGAGACCGCACTCGAATCTTGAAGACGTTCTGCCGATCGG
>Ga0111538_10014608_pt1 | contig 10347 bp, 7 predicted proteins | sample SoiMethybrSBSTD1_FD_79669 | JGI IMG/M metagenome (GOLD analysis project Ga0111538, IMG submission 79669) | Bulk soil microbial communities from a Populus tree surrounding site in Tennessee, USA - Soil MetaG P. TD hybrid SBSTD1 (version 2)... | ecosystem: Environmental > Terrestrial > Soil > Tree... | reverse complement strand
TGGGGGCTTGAAGGAGAAATCAGCATCAGGACAATCAGCACAATAGATCCAATAAGACCTATTCTCATCGCAACTTCCCTCGCCCTGCCACGCGCCAGATTTCCTCAACCTGTTCACCTCGTACGCCGTAGATCTCATCGTGCATGTTGACGGTGGTGCAAACGTGATTCGGAACGATGCTGAGGCGATCTCCAACTCGATAAGTCCGCTCCGAATTACCAACATTCAAATGACCGTGCTCTTCGGAAAAGCGCTCAACCTCCGCCGCCGGATCTTCCTTGACGATGCCGAACCCGCGTCCATCACCGCCCTGAAAACGATCGGAAGAGAACGTTTTTGATCCCCCATCAACAACCGCATGACCGGGAACTGCCGTGCTCACCACTGTAACGACAACCGAGAGGGCACAGTCGCTCAACGAGGCCGCTGAAACAGCGACTGTATTCCGATCGTTGAAGATGTATGTGCCCGGACGCACTTCGTTAACACCATAAAAGTACCCGCCTTCATAAGCCGTCGGCGTAGAACCGCCGCTCACAACAGCAAGCGGCAGTCCCGCACGCTCAAAAGCCGCAATCGTTCGCTCAAGAATTTCATTTACCTGCGTACGCAGTGTGGCTCGCTCTTCCGGCTCAACTCCGAATTGCCCCGGGAAAAACGTTATCCCCTTAAACTCGAGCGCAGGAAGCGCTGCAATCTGATGCGCGAGGTTCACCAAATCGCGTTCATTGCTGAGTCCACAACGCTCAAAGCCAACATCCATTTCGATAAGGATTCCGATCTTTGATCCCTGTCTCGCGGCTGCTGCAGAAATCCCACGCGCCGCGTCTATCGAATCCAGCGAAACCCTGATCCTCGCTCTCTCAGCGACGCGCGCCAGACGCGCAGTTTTCTCTGGACCAATGATCGGATATGCAATCAGTATGTCGTCGATTCCCGCGTCGAGCATGACTTCAGCTTCGCCGAGTTTTGCGACCGTAATTCCGGTCGCGCCACTCGCGATCTGTCGTTTCGCAAGCTCCGGGATCTTGTGAGTCTTGGTGTGCGGACGCAGTAAGAGGTGATGCGTGCGGCAGTAATCAGCTACACGCGACAGGTTTCGCTCCATCACGTCGAGATCAACAATGACGGCGGGAGTTTCGAGTTCAGAGATATGCATTGGACAGGATTAACAAGATTAGCAGGATTAATAAGATTCTTAAGGCACGATTTCGAATGACGCTTCCTGTTTTGTTGATTTCCGCGTCACCATGTCCTTGGTTTCGATCATCGCCTGATATTTGCCCGGCGCGAGATTAGCCAGCTTCAAATATTGAGCAAACGTCAAGTGAGGCACCGGCTGGCTCTGAATGTCAGTCAACACAAAATCAAAAAACTTTGTCGCCGGTTGACCGTCTTTCATCAATCGCACACTGACACGGACCAGCGGCTTGCCTGTCTCCGTGCTGTTCGCCGCATTGTAAACATCCAGAAACATGATTAGGTTGTCGGTGCTCCTGAACTTGAGTGCGGCTGATGGACGTATCAATTGCTTTCCATAAACAAATACGTCCGGAGAATCCGCTGGATTCGGCGGCAATTGGTTCGCCGGTTCAACGTAACGGCTAAGCACTACCGGCGTAGTCGCAAACTCTGCATCGGGTTCAGGCAAGACCAGGTGTTCGCGGCGTGCACTGAGTTTGCCCGACTGTTTATCCTGCACGATCAGATCGATTGTGTAATCACCTGACGTGAGTTGCACATCCTGACGATAGAAAATGTTGTTGTTGACGATCTGGTCGTAATCGCTCGCCGATAGATTCACGGAAAAGCTGCCGCCCAATTTTGTCAGCATCCGATCCGGCGTGGCCTTCACAACTCCAAGCACCTCCAGCTGCATCGACTGCTTGTCGCCTTTGCGTTCGAATTTCACCGCCGCGGGTGGAACTTCGATCGCGAGTGGAACCGTGTAAAGACCATTCCGATCTCTGAAGGCACTGAACGAAACGAAGACCGGCAGTCCCGGACTCGTTTGCGCCTGATTAAAACCAGCGAGCAGTTTCTTCTCCGCAGGAGAAAACGGGACGAACTCTTCCGGGGGAATCGCGTAGTAACCCGACCGCGAAAGGATCTGCGTATCGGGACGCCGCACTTCGATCTTCACTTTGCGGAATGTGCCGTCGAAGTTTTGATTGCTGCTGCGATAAGCCAGCGTGTAGCGCGCCTGGATTTCCTGATTGATTCGCTCGAGTCCCTGCCCGATATCGTTGTTGCCTTTGATGAACTTGCCGCCCGTGTCGCCGGAGAGACGATACAGAATGTCGTATTCGCGCGTCTGACCTTCCTGTCGCACGTTGTCGAAAACAGTCTCGCCACCGACAGCTCGGATTCGTTGTTCCTGATTGATAGAGGCTGCACCGGAGAGCGGCGCCGCCGGGACCAACGCACCCGAAGCCGGCGCGGCAGCTCTCAGCCCGGCAGAGTCGATGATGTAGATGGCGACATTGGCCCGATTCGCGATGTCGATCGTGCTTTGCACTTGCCAGTCGAGGATTTCAGGCGTGACGAAACCCTGCGAGAACAACACGAGCGTTTTCTTGCCCGGAATCGGTCGCAGACCTTCGGCCAACGCAGCAAGCGCCGCAAGCACCGGGCGGGCCGTCTGTAAACTAAGAGCGGTGCGCAGCATGATGAATTGCGCCAACACATGCTGAGCAATCATGACTTGCGCCGCAGCGGATCCACCCGCGTTCGTGGTGATTGGCCCTGACGGTGCGCCGCTCAGGAAATCCCTCAGACTGGAAATATTCTCCGCGATCTCTTTGCTTTCGAAATTCTTCGCATCCGGACTACCCAGGTGCTCGATGGCGGCGATCAGCTTCGCCTTGTCCTGCGTGAACGATTGCAGCATCTGGAGGTTGTTCGTTACAGAGAGTATGGCCACCGCATCCGCATCGGTTACCTGTTCGCGAATGTACCTGATGGCGCCTTCGCGTACTTGCTTCAGGTTTGTATAGTCAGTGGTTTGCGAGTCGAGTACGAGCGAGACGTAGTTGCGTGGTGCAGTTGCAGGCGTGGTGGTAGCCGGCGCCTCGACCACAGTCACACCGGGTTTCGCAGTTTCAGCTTTTGAAAGCGGAGCGTCGAAGAATTCTATTTTCTGAGGCAGACCATTTTCCGTGATGACGAAGTCTTCGGGTTTGAGGTCCGAGACGTATTTGCCCTTTTTGTCTTTGACGATGACGTCGATGTTGACGAGGTTCGATTTGACTTTTACGACATCGTCGTCCTGAGCGTGTCCAATGAGCGGCAGGAACAATACTAAAAGCAGGCCACAGATTTGGACGGATCTTTTCACGGATTAATCCCTTCCCACGCCCAGTGCATCGGCGACGCGGTTTATGTAGTTGAACCACGAAGCAATGAGCGTGATTTGCAGGATGCCCTTATCGTCGAATCCAACCGATCGAAGTCGCTCGTGATCGGCTGGTGAGATGCGCGTTGCGTCGCGCGTTATCTGCACCACGTAGTCGAGCATTACTTTTTCCTGCTCGGAGATCGGCGCCTTGCGGTAGTCGTCCTCGAGAGCAGCTACCAATTCCGTGTCTAGTGTAACCCGACGCAGAAACTCTGCGTGAGACTCGATTCAATAATGACACCGGTTCGTGACAGAGACCACGGTCGTGATCATCTCGTGCTGCCGGCGGTCGAGCGGTAAGTCGGGGGACATCAGCGCTCCGAAAGTCGAAAAGGCGTGGAAGAGAGCGTTGGGTATCAAACTATGAGAAGCAACGATGCCGGCTGTTTCGCCGTCCGGTGTCGGATGCACCGGCGTCGCGTACTCAATCGGGTACAAATCACGCTGAGACTCGACCGCCTTGCGCACCTCTTCGCTTTCATCAACCGTAACCGTTTTGATCCATGTCATTCCGTGGTCCTTCTTTCTGCCAAGCGCTTATCACGAAATAGCAGCATATAAACCGGGAGGCCCAACGCGACCACAGCGGCGCCGAGAAACGCCTGCCTTGGGTTGTTACCGGCAAGTAAGAAGAGCAACCCGGCAAGCATCACCAGAAACACGATCGGTGTTACCGGGTAAAGTGGCGTCAGATAGCGAATCGCGCCCCTGTCTTCGCGACGAAATTTAAACAGCGCGACAACGCTGAGTCCAATAAATACGACGACGATGAATATAAAGTATGAAACGATCTCGTTGAAGTTTCCCGCTACGACAAGCACTGATGCGAGCACTGCCTGCAGGGCGATTGCGCGCGCTGGAGTTTCGTAACGCTTGTGCAGCACGGCGACTGCGGGAACAAACAACCCATCGCGCGCCATTGCAAAATAGACTCGCGGCGCCGCCATCACGACTGCGGTAACGCTGCCGAGCACTGACACGACAACAATGAGTGAAAATATTAACCCACCAGCGGGCCCGAATAACACCTCACCTGCCTGCGCTGCGAACGTCTCCCCTGACGTAACCCGATCCAGCGGGACAAGGTAAACAAAGGCGAAGCTTGTCAGGATGTAGACGAGCATGATGATGAGCACGCCGAACGTTAGTGCAAGGGGCAAGTTTCGCGCCGGCTCCTTTACTTCGCCGGCGAGCTTTCCGAGATCCCACCAGCCGGCAAAAGAAAAGAAAGCGCCCACCATCCCGCCTGCAAGGGCGCCCAGGAGTGGTGTCGATGCGGCATGACGCTCGATAAACGGTGTGAAGTTTGACCAGTCGCCGAGTTGAAACCCAACTCCCCAGAGAAAGATGAAGGCGAGCAAACCGAGTTTGAGAATCGCCATTGTACGAATGAATCCGGCTCCCAATCTGACGCCGCGAATGTTGATGAGAGCAACGAAAACGATTGTGACGATGGCAAGGATTTTGATCTGCGTTGGCGAGAGCTTGAGAATGTAGCCGGCGTATGTTGCGAGCCCGGTGGCGAGCGCGGCAGTCAATCCCGGATCCATGACGAGGAACGCCATCCAGCCATACATAAATGCGACGGCTGGTCCAAAAGCTTCGCGCAGGAAAACGTAACCGCCTCCGGCTTTCGGATATCTCGCCGACAACTCGCCGTAGCAAAGCGCGCCGCAGAGAGCCATCGCACCCATCGTGAGCCAGACGACGAGCAGCCACATCGGCGAACCCAGTGCCTTCGCCATTCCAGCCGGTGTCAGAAAAATTCCCACAGCGATCACTTCACCAACCACAAGTGCAGTCGCGGTGCGAAGTCCGATCTGTCTCTTTAGTTCACTCACAACGAAAACCAGCGCCCCACCTTGGAGTGCGGCGGCCTGATGCCGCTTTGTTATCGATGGTGCGTGATCGAAGCCAAAGCGGCGTCAGGCCGCCGCACTCCAAGGTGATTTCACAGTTCTAGAAAGTGACGCGGGCGGCGAACTGAAATGCGCGAGGGCCGCCTGAGCCGAATACGCCACCCGCTGTCGTCACCGGTTCACCAAAACTCGACGACCGCAGGAATCCGGCGCTGCTCGGATCGTTGTTGTCACGAACGAGGACATTACTGAATCCCGAATAATTCACGTTCGAAACCCCGAGCACGTTCGTCACATTAAAGAGGTTGAACACCTCGGCAATCGGCTCGATTGTCCAACGCTCACCAAGCCGGAATACTTTCGAAACTCTCAAATCCAACGATGAGAAGTTGTCTCCCAGTTTCAGATCATCGCGGACCAAAGGTACAAGCACGCGCGGTCTGAAACCTGTGCTCGGATCAGTGTTAGGACACAACGAACCACCGGCCGCATTGATCTGAGTCAACGCCGCATTCAAATCCGCCCCCGTGTGAAACTGCCGGGCACCCGCATTTCGCTGCAACTCACAAACGCGCGAGCTCCCATCCGGAAGCAGGATATCGATCGGTACCGACGAGGCCGCGGTCAGGATCGGCGACAGTCGTATATCAGCCGGGAGGTTGAACACGCCGGAGAAAGTAAATCGATGTCGCTGATCGTTAGGCGTTGGCCCGTACTCACGTCGCAGATCGTTCGAGTCTATCGGTCCATTCGAAAACGGAATCTGATCGTCGTTGGCATAGTTTGACGAGCGCGAGAGAGTGTACGAGGCGCGGAATTGATACCCGCGCGCAAAACGCCTTTCGAGGGTCAGTAACAATCCATCGTATTTTGTCCTGACACTCGACTCGAGGTTCTTCACGATGTCTGGCCCACCGACGACGGGATTGAAAGGAACTGTTCCAATCACGCGCCCGATGATGAAGTGTGTGCCAACGTTGCGCACGTAGTCGGCGCGCAGTGCGAGGTTTCCGCCCAGCTCACGCTGAACACCGACGTTCATCTGGTGCACCATCGGATTCTGCATATCGTTGTCGATGATATTGATACCACCCGCTCCGGCTCCGGGCAGCACGAATCCGGTGAACGGATTTGCGAGCGTCGGCGCGGGCGGCGGGAACACACCGTTGACCGGATCGAAGAGAAACGGCGGCGGAATGAAGAAAACATTTCCGGCGCGCACTTCAACCGGCAACGCACGACCATCGAGCCCGCGTTCGAGCGTCTGGATCTCTAGAGTGACGCGGTCGTAGTAAATGCCGTAGCCTGCATGAATACTCGTGTTTCCATCTTTGTTTGAGTAATTGAAGCCGATGCGCGGAGCAAAATTGTTTTTGTCTCGGCTTCTCGTTCCCTGTAAGAACGGAAGAATAAGCGGATTGAGTTCATCAACGCGACTGACGTTCTTCACGTCAGTGTCGAGCTCATAGCGCAGGCCGACGTTCAGTGTAAGCTGAGAATGCACACGCCAGTTGTCCTGAATAAAACCCGCGAGATATGTGTTGTCGGTATCCGGAAGAACCAGAGAGCGCTCCGGAAACCCACTGCGGAGCGTCACGGCAAACAGTAGATCATTATCGTCAACGCGACCATTACCGTCGCGATCGAAATCCGGGAAGTCTTCAATCAGTTCGATGCGGCCCTGCTGAAATACTTTCAGATCGAGGTCCGACTCAACGCGCTGAACTTCACCGCCGACGTTGATCGCATGGTTTCCTCGAACCATCGCGTAGGTATCAGCAAACTGAAATCGCCGCTGCTTTGTTTGCTGTGGAACACGAAACGAAGCGCCGTCCTGGATGCTCGGAAAAGTAAGCTGGGCCCCCGGCGTCACAGGCAAGGTGTCGTTGCGGAACGTGCTGAAACTGAACTTGAAAGTGTTTAAGTCGTTCGGAGAAAAGACCCGTGTGTAGCTGGTGAGAAACGTGTTTGATTTGTTCTCCGATGACTGCCGTTGAGACGCTGAACCAATCGAACGGACGAGAGTGCTGGCTGCAATCCCATTCTCTCGTTCGAAGGAATAACGAAAGCTAAACTGATCTCGAGGATTGGGGTACCAATCCACACGATTGGTGGTCATGAAGTCGTCGAGTGGCGAATCCGCAAAGCCGCGCCTGATCGAACGAGTAGCGAGATCTCGCGTGCCAACCAACACAACTCCGTCCTGATTGCGATTCTCAAACGACCCAAAGAACCAGGCGTTGTTCTCTTTAATAGGACCACCGATCGCAAATGCATATTGCTGCCGATCGAATGGCGGCGATTGATCGATCGTGCGATCGAAAGTCGCCGGCAACCCCTGCAAGCTGCTGTCGCGAAAGTAAACCGAGCCCGATCCGTGCAGGTAATTGGTACCGGCTTTCGTGATCACGTTAATCACGGACGAGCCTGAGCGACCGAGTTCGGCGGAGAAACGATTCGTAGCTATCTGAAATTCCTGAATTGCCTCCTGCGAAATGTTTTGTATCGAACCACCGACCACATCGTCATTTGTATCAACGCCGTCGATGGTCACATTTCCGCCGCGCCCGAGCTGACCGGCAGACGAAATCACAACCGTATTGGTCTTGGTAGGATCGAAATTTGGCGCCGGACTGTTTCCGGGAACGAGCAAAGCGAGCTCCAGAAAGTTTCGACCGTTGAGCGGCAGACTCTCTACTTCACGCGTGTTGATGACGCCATTGATCAACGAGTTGTTAGTATCGACGAGTTGCGGTCCAAAGTCTTCATCGAGCGTAACGGTTACCGTCCCTACCTCGAGCGATAGGTTGAAGGTGGCCGTTTGCCCAACGTTCAGTGAAACGTCCTGGAGAATTTTCGTCGTAAACCCCTTTAACTCGACCTTCAATTCGTAAATGCCGGGTGACATGTTTGAAAACACGTAGAGGCCATCGTCGTTTGTTACTGTGTTGCGTTTGACAGTGGTCGCGGTTTGCGTGGCCGTGATCTTCGCACCGGCAATGACGGCGCCGTTAGGGTCTGTCACGGTGCCATTAAGAGTAGCGTTTGCGGCTTGCTGACTAAAGGCCGGTAGATAAGCGGAGATGATGAGAACGCTCAACAGGGCGAGACGCGTCATTTACAATCCTTTCAATTGGGGACAGGATTTACAAGATGTTTCAGGATGGACAGGATTGATCTTGTAAATCTTGAATAATCCTGTAAATCCTGTCTAAAACGAACTGCTAGAAACGAAGCTTGCTGATTGCATCACTGACGATTGCCTTCGCGCGTTCTTCACTCTTTGCCTCAGCTACCACGCGAAGGATCGGCTCTGTGTTCGAACCTCGCACGAGCAGCCACCCATCCGGCAGTGTCACCTTCACACCATCGCGCGTGTCCATCGGAAAGGTAGCAAACTCCTGACGGACCATGCGGAGCGCTACCGGAATACGATCAGAAGCACACGTCAACTTTTCTTTCACAATGCTATATTGCGGAATGTCTGCGAGCAGTTCCGTTACCGACTTACCTGATTCGGCGAGCAAATGAAGTACGAGCGCGAGGGCCACGAGGCTGTCGCGACAAAAGTTAATACGCGGATAAATCACGCCACCATTGCCTTCGCCGCCAATCACGGCATGGTGCTGCTGCATTCCATCGGTGACATTTACTTCACCGATCTTCGTCAGAAACACCGGGCAATCGAAACGCTTGGCGATATCGGCGACCGCGGAAGTCGTCGAGAGATTTGCGACTACAGGCCCCTTCTCACGTCCGAGCACATGAAGAATCGCGAGCACGAGCGTGTAGTCCTCACCGATCGGCTCACCGCGGTCTGAAACAATTGCAAGTCGATCCGCATCCATATCCTGCGCAAAGCCGACGTCAGCCTTGTGCTCTTTAACAGCGCGACAAAGATCGCCGAGATTTTCAGGAATTGGCTCAGCCGGACGCGGAAAAGATCCATCGGGTGTAACGTTTATAGGGATGACTTCGGCGCCGAGTGCTTCGATCAACTTTGGAGCAACGATGGAGCCGGCGCCATTACACGAGTCGAGCACTACACGAAGTTTCTTTTGAGTTTGAGGCAATGGGCCAAGCGCATCGAGAATTGCTTTGATGTGCAGGTCCGTCGCGCCTTCGACTTCTTCAACGGTCCGCAAATCTGCGCCGCCGACTTTTGTGTATTCACCCTGGTGATAAATGTCGAGTAACTCGCGCGCCTGGCCTGAGTCCAGAAACAGGCCGTTTGAGCCGATAAACTTCAGTGCATTCCATTCAGCGGGATTGTGACTGGCAGTTATCGCGATGCCACCCTGCGCACGACGCTGGCGCACTTGCAGTTGCACTGTCGGAACGGGGCACACGCCGATATCGATCACGCGGCTCCCGGTTGATAAGAGTCCGGCGACGACGGCATGCTTCACCATCTCGCCCGAAGTTCGCGGATCGCGTCCGATGACGATCGTTCCCGATCCGGTATGCGTGCCGAACGCCTGTGCGAAGCGCGTCAGCAATTTCGGAGTAAGAGATTGGCCCACGACTCCGCGGACGCCCGAGATGCTTATCTTTAAAGTTGGTATTGCTCTCATTTAGAGACAGGATTGACAAGATTCTCAGGATTTACAGGATGACATCTTGTTAATCTTGTACATCCCGTAATCATGTTAAAAATCACCTCTTGATACGATCGCGTGCCCAGTCCAGCAACTCCCGTGCATCTGTCTGCTCTTTCGCTTCGACAATGATCCGGATCATCGACTCGGTATTCGAAGCACGCACGTGAACCCAACCATCGGGTAGCGTCACTTTGATGCCGTCAGTCGAATCAATCTCGATGTCTTCCTGTTCCAGCACCGCGCGAAACTCCTGCAACACTGAATACAAACGATGTGGCGCCACTGTGACGTTATGCTTCAGCGTCGTCAGTCGCGGAAGCTGAGCCACCAGATCCGAAATGCGTTCGCCGGTTTGGGCCATGTGTTCGAGTATCAACCCAATCGCGGCGGCACTATCGTGAGTCAGGTGAACTTCAGGAACAGTGATACCACCGCTTCCTTCTCCGCCAAGCACGCCGTTGTGCTCGATCAACCCTTCAGAGATGTAAGC
>Ga0111538_10014607_pt1 | contig 10348 bp, 9 predicted proteins | sample SoiMethybrSBSTD1_FD_79669 | JGI IMG/M metagenome (GOLD analysis project Ga0111538, IMG submission 79669) | Bulk soil microbial communities from a Populus tree surrounding site in Tennessee, USA - Soil MetaG P. TD hybrid SBSTD1 (version 2)... | ecosystem: Environmental > Terrestrial > Soil > Tree... | reverse complement strand
GGTCCAAGCGCGAACTTCTTTCACCCCGGCGGTGAAATAGGTTTGCAAGCCGAGCAGCTGATAGGCGGCGCGGATCAGGCGATTCAGGCCGGGTTCGTCTAGATTCATGTCGGCCAGAAAGATTTGCTTGTCATCGTCCGGCATGTCCGCGATTTCCGCCTCCAGCGCAGCGCAGATAGCCACGACGGGTGAGCCCTCGCGCGTCGCATACTCCTGCACCCGGTCCAGCAGCGGATTATTCGTGAATCCTTTCTCATCGACGTTGGCAACGTAAATCGCCGGTTTTGCGGTCAACAGGCACAACGGCTTGAGCACGTACTCCTGTTCCTTGTCCAGCCCCAAGCTTCTGACGGGCTTGCCCTGGTCAAGGTGCGCACGCACCATTTCCAGCAGCGCCACAAACTTGATTGCCTCCTTGTGGCCCGATTTGGCAAGTTTGCTTTCGCGTTGCAGCGCTTTTTCCACCGTGGCCAAGTCGGCCAGCGCCAATTCTGTCTGTATGGTTTCAATATCTGAAATGGGGTCAACATTGCCGCTGACATGCACGACGTTGTCATTTTCAAAACATCGCACCATGTTGATGATGCCATCTGTTTCCCGGATGGTCGCAAGGAACTTGTTGCCCAGTCCCTCTCCCTTGGAGGCGCCAGCGACCAGACCAGCGATATCCACGAACTCGACGATCGCCGGCTGCACCTTTTGCGGCTTTACGATTTCAGCCAGTGCGGTTAAACGCGGGTCTGGCACTTCAACGATGCCCACGTTGGGCTCTATGGTACAGAACGGATAATTTTCCGCGGCGATTCCCGCCTTGGTCAACGCGTTGAAGAGAGTGGATTTCCCGACGTTGGGCAAACCAACGATGCCGCACTTGAGGCTCATAAGTTTATCTGTTGTGAACGACTGCCATTAGATTAATCTGACGGAGCGAAGAGGAGCGCTTAGAACCCGGAGAAGAAGCGAGTGGATGCTTCGCACGGCTTACTTTTACTCTTTATCCCTGGTGTGCAACTTCATCATTGCCGCCTGGCAATTGCCTTTTGCGATCAGCGGCCAAACCTCCAGGGTGCGCTCGATAGCCTCGTTTATCAGCACCAGTTCTTCTTTGCGCGGGGGCTGTAGCACATAACCCACCACGGCATTCTTGTCGCCTGGATGACCAATGCCAATGCGCAAGCGCCAGAAATCCCGTGTGGCAAGATGCGCGGCGATATCCTTTAACCCGTTGTGCCCTCCCAACCCGCCCCCAAGCTTCAGCCTTGACGTGCCGGGTGGCAAATCTAGTTCGTCGTGGACCACGAGTATTTGTTCGGGCTCCATTTTATAGAAGCGGCAAAATGCGGAAACAGCTCGTCCGCTGGCATTCATGTAGGTCTGCGGGTTGAGCAGCCACAGTTCGGACTCGCCTTGACCCATCCGCGCACACACCCCGTGAAAGCGGGGTTCCGCTTTTAATGTAACCCCTAACTGGTCTGCCAGCCTAGATATCCACCATGCGCCAGCGTTATGGCGGGTGGCGGCGTACTCCCTGCCGGGATTGCCGAGACCGACGATGAGTTTCATCAAGCGCGAGGAATGAAAAACCGGTGTTATTAAAAAGAAAACCCGCCGGAACCGGTTTAAGTCCAGCGGGCCCACATGAAAAAACGGAAGAAACCGCAGCGATTATTTCTTCTTCGGAGCCTCTTTCTTTCCAGCGTCCTTCTTTTCGCCTTCCTTGGCAATCCCCTCTTTCTTCTGGACAGTCGTTGGTACTTCCGTCGCAGCCACCGCGGCAGCCGCTTCCTCCGCAGCAACGGCGCGGGGAATGACGATGGTGGCGACGGGCAGATCGTCCCCCTTTATAAGGGCCGGAATTTCCACACCTGCGGGGGGCGTGAGGTTGCTCAAGTGCACGGTGTTGCCAGCGGCGAGATCAGCCAAATCGACCTGAATAAACTCGGGCAGATCCTTGGGCAGACAGGATACATCCAGTTCAGTAAGCACGTGACTGACAAGGCCGCCCGAAAGCTTGACCCCTGGCGCGATATCCTCATTGATGAAGTGCAAGGGCACTTTCATGTGGATTTTCTTGTTGGGATCCACACGCTGGAAATCGATATGCAGAACTTGAGGTTTGAACGGGTGCATTTGGATATCGCGCAACAGTACCGGTTCTTTCTGCCCCTCGATCTCCATCGACAGGATGGATGCATGGAAGGCTTCCAGCTTGAGCTTGTGAAAGAGGTTGTTATGGTCCAGCTCGATAGGCTGTGCCGGATTTTCTCCGCCATAAATGATTCCAGGCACCCTGCCTGAACCACGCAGGCGGCGGCTCGCACCTGTGCCCTGCAATACGCGCTTGTCGGCGCTTATTTCGATCTGCATTATTTTCTCCAAAAGTGGATCATCCGCGACCAGATGATTCCGGTTATTAAAACTTGTAAAACGTACCTACGGTGTAAAAGTAGATTTCCAGTAAGGAAATGCCCATCTACTCCATGAACAGCGAACTTACCGAATCCTCATTGCTGATCCTCAGCACTGTTTCCGCCAGCAGGCTCGCGACGCTCAACTGCTGAATGCGCGTACAAGCCTTCGCATCATCCTGCAGGGGAATGGTATCGGTTACCACCAGCTTGTCCAAGGCGGAACTCGCAATCCGCTCCACTGCATTACCAGACAGAACGGGGTGAGTGCAATAGGCAAGCACGCGTTCCGCTCCATGCTCCTTCAAGGCTCGTGCTGCTTCACACAAGGTATTCGCGGTGTCCACCATATCGTCCATGATGACACATGTCCGCCCTTGTACGTCACCGATAATATTCATTACCTTTGCAACGTTGGCCTTGGGGCGGCGTTTGTCTATGATAGCGAGATCGCATTCCAAGCGTTTTGCCATTTGCCGCGCCCGTACGACCCCACCCACGTCAGGAGAAACCACCACCAGATTCTGGTAATCGCTTTTCCACAAATCGCCCAGCAGAATCGGCATGCTATAGATATTATCCACCGGGATATCGAAAAAGCCCTGAATCTGATCGGAGTGAAGGTCCATGGTCAACAACCGGTCTATCCCGACAGTCGTCAGCATATTCGCCACAACCTTGGCCGTGATTGGTACTCGCACGGAACGCGGCCTTCTGTCCTGACGGGCGTAGCCGAAATAAGGGATGGCCGCCGTGATGCGCCCGGCTGACGCCCGCTTGAGGGCATCCACTAGAACCAGCAATTCCACCAGCGTATCATTGGTCGGCATACAGGTGGATTGCAATACGAATACATCCTTGCCCCGGACATTCTCCAGGATCTCCACCATCACTTCCCCATCGCTGAAACGCCCGACGGTCGCACGCCCCAGACGGATGTTCAGATGCCGCACCACGTCATGCGCCAGCTTGGGATTGGCGTTACCCGTGAAAACCATCAAGCTATCGTAAGCCATGAACTGGAATTTATAGGTTAAAAAGCTCTAAACCGGGACCCGAAGGTTGCGCGCAGAAGGCACATGTAATGCAAACCATGCGATCGATAGGCTCTGGATCTTGAAACTAAAAACTGGCTGGGGAGGTAGGGATCGAACCTACGAATGCCGGAATCAAAATCCGGTGCCTTACCACTTGGCGACTCCCCAGTGTTACTGTTCCACAAAATCTCGCAAGGGATGACAATCCAACCCTCGCGCCACGAAACCACTCATATCGGACGGGAGCTGCGCAAATGCGGCCCTTGCTGCGAACTCAGTGGCAAACTCGGCAAAAACGCAAGCCCCGGAACCCGTCATTGCCGCTATCCGCGGATTATCGAGCTGCTTGAGCCAGTCCAGGTAGCGCGCCACCTCAGGATAAAGGCGACAGACTACCGGCTCAAGATCGTTATGTCCATGCTCGACCGAAAAGGGCGGTATTTTGATTGGAATCGTGTTTCGTGTCAATTCCTTACTGCCAAAAACCTGCACCGTTGGCACCTGCGCGGAAGGCGTCAGGATCAGATACCATGCGGGCGGCAGGACGATGATTGAAAGTTTTTCGCCGATGCCTTCAGCGAACGCATTATCGCCAAAAATGAACACAGGCACATCCGCCCCCAGCTTGAGCCCAAGCTCCATCAACCTATTCCGTTTCCAGTTCAGGTTCCATAAACGGTTAAGCGCCACCAAGGTCGTGGCCGCGTCCGAGCTACCCCCACCGAGGCCACCACCCATCGGTATACGCTTTTCCAGGAAAATATCCACGCCGCTGGAAATGCCGCTCTCGTGTTGCAGCAATCGCGCCGCGCGCACGCATAAATCCTTCTCTTCGGGCACGCCGGGAATGGGAGACTGCAACTTCACCTTACCGTCTTTCCGGAGGCGGTAACTCAGCTGGTCGGAGAAATCGACCAGGCGGAAAACAGTTTGCAAAAGGTGGTAGCCATCTGTCCGGCGTCCCACCACATGCAGGAACAGGTTGAGCTTCGCGGGAGCCGGGCAGTCAAGCCTTAGTATCTCCCCATCAGTCATTAGGAGGAGCCCAGGAATCAATTACGATTTTTATTTGCAGGCCACTACGGGTAAGCGTCAAACGCTTGGGGCGGATAATCCGGCCCTGCATGGCTCGTGATGGTGATGCGGGAAAATAGCTTGCATAACCGATCTCCCATCCGTCCTGTCTGATAGCCACCACACGACCTTCCGGATTGGTGTCTATTTCAGCCGAGGTGGCAGGCGAATGCAGCCCCTGTACCCAGTATTGCAATCCCATCAGTGGTAGCTGCCAGCCAAGCACCTGTTCCGTCAGACTCTCCACATCGCTGGCATAATAATTTTCCTGCTCCGAAGTCGCCAGATGAACACCTTCCGGCATCCGCCGAATCTGCGCCAGAGTCTGACCCAGGGGATTCAGCAACAGGATTTCATCGTGCGCGCCCGCGTGTTGCCATTGCACGCCGCCGGAAAAATTCTCCTTGCCCCCTTTTACCGACGCCCTCCCGATCAGGGCGAAATCGGCCGGCTGTGCATGTGCGACGCCCGCCACAGGCTCGGAAACGACCGTGCTGATTGCCGTTCCTTCCGGCGCTGGAGGAGCAAGCGTGGCGCACCCCGTGATAAAATTCGGCAAGGCCAGGACGCAACTCCAGCAGACAGCGAGAAAACGGTATTCTAATGGCAAACATGACTGAGTCACGGATCGAAACAGCTTCAAGCCTTCTGCATAATCCATCGTTGTGCCTGCCGCACTACTTCATGAATTTCTTCATAGTGCTGAGCAAGGCTTCGTTGCCGGGATGGTTCTTGAGGGCAGTACGCCAGATTTTCTCCGCTTCGTCCTTCGTACCCTGCACCCACAGCACCTCTCCCAGGTGGGCGGCAATCTCCGGGTCGGGGTTGAGTACAAATGCCTGCTGCAGGTAACTGAGCCCCTGATTGATGTTGCCCATGCGATAGTGCACCCAGCCGAGACTATCCATTATGTAGGGATCGTTGGGTGAAAGCGCAATCGCTTTTTCTATGAGCTCCAGCGCCTCCGGCAGCCGATCGGTATGCTCTGCAAGACTGTAGCCAAGGGCATTGTAAGCGTGGGCATGGTCCGGCCGCAGTTGGATCAGCTTGCGCAAATCCTGCTCCATAATGTCGTGCTTTCCGATTTTTTCCGCTGCCAGGGCACGATCGTAAAGCAGGTCGGGATAGTCGGGAAGTGTTTCCAGTCCTTTGCTCAGTAACTGAAACGCTTTCTGGTAAGCGCCCGATTCCCGCAGCAATTGGGCTTCAGCAATAATAAGCTGGGCCCGTTGCTGATCATTGGCCACCGGCAATTGTTTCAGGTGCTGGAGCGCCTCGTTTGTCTTTCCCTTTTTCCCCAGCATGAGCGCATATTTGATCTGTGCCGGAATAAATTGGTTACCGTCTTTCACTGAGCGGTACCACTCCATTGCCTGATCAATTTGCTGGTTTCTTTCATAAAGGCTTCCGAGATAAAAGCGCACCACACCGGGGTCGCGATAATCCAGCTCAAGCGCCCTCTTGAAATTGGCCTCGGCTGCATCGTAATCGCGCAACTCCATTGAGAGCAAGCCGACAGCCACCGCTATGTCGGCGTTGTCTGGATTCTCCGCTAGCAAGCGCTGAAACTGGTCTCTCGCCTTGCTGTAATTTTTTTCGGCCAACAGCAACCGGGCGTAAGTGACGCGTGTATCGTTGGCTTTAGGATATGATTTGAGATACTCTTCGTAAAACTGCAACGCGCTGGCATTGGAAGTACGTGCCAGTATTCTCCCCTGATAAATCGCGGCCATTTCCCACTCCGGCCGCAACGCCAACGCCTGTTTCATTTCGGCAAGCGCAACGTCGAAGTCGTTGGCGAACCATGCGGCCTGGGACACGGCGAAATGGGCTTCAGGCAGCTTTGGATAAGGCTCCGCAAGTTGCTTGACCAGTTCAAATGTAGCAACTTTATTTGAGTTGCGGACCAGCAGGCTGTTCAACTGCATGAAAGCCTCATCAATGTTATTTCCTGCTGCCGCAAGGAATTTTTCCAGATGAGGCCGGGCTTCATTCAGCCTGTCGGCGCTTACAAGCAGCGCTGCCAGGGTCTGGCGAGCAGTGGCCGACTCCGGACTGACGTCTACCCAGATTTGGGCTGCCTCAAGCGCCGGTGCGGCTTGGCGGGACTGAAGCGCAATTTCAGTGGCGCGCTGTGCCACTCGCGGGTCCCGCGTCGTTCGTGCCAGCTTGAGATAGGTACGAACAGCGATTTCCTGGTCGCCACGCTGAGCTGCTGTTTCCGCCAGCAAAAAATCGAACAGCATGGGTGAAGTCAAGTCCTGAGCGGGCAGTTTTGGCTGTCGAGCTCTAAGTTTTTCCGTCTGTTTGTCCGCCTTGATATCGGTCTTGCCCGGAATTTGCGCACAGGCAGCAAGAAAAAGCAGCGCTAATGCGCCAAGAAATCTAAGACTCATGGAAAAATCCAGACTAAGGTTCGAAAAGGGCTGTAATGGCGGGATGGGTCCTTCAGCACAGGGCACATATTAGGTATATTTTACGCTTATCACAAGTGACACCTGATTGATGATCCTACTAATTTATAGGCAGTCCCATAAATTCGAAGTTCCGGTTTCGCTCTCGTATTGCCCGCCGCAATATTTACAGGTCCCGAATAAATGAACACGATTTCCGGGTATTCGGGACGACTCTCGCCGCCATGACCGCGTTTACGAAGACGAAACCTGCCATTCTTGCCCGCGGCCTTTGCCGCCATTTCGGCCGGAGGGTAGCGGTCCGAGATATCGACCTGGAGCTGGGCTATGGCGAAATACTCGGGTTTCTTGGCCCAAATGGCGCGGGGAAATCGACCGTCATGCGGATGCTGACTGGAAACCTCGCTCCGAGCGCCGGAAGTATTGAAATTGGTGGCATCGACTTGGTAGACAGGCCGGAAGAAGCAAAGAAGCACTTTGGATATCTTCCTGAAATGGCGCCGCTTTACCGGGAATTAACGGTGACCGAGTATTTGCGGTTCGCAGCAAGGCTGCATCGAGTGAACACCTCAAGAATTCCTTTCGCCCTCAATCGCGTCATGAAGGGCTGCGGACTTGGGGATAGCGGCAATCGGCTGATCGGTTTGCTGTCGAAAGGCTATCAGCAGCGCGTCGGGATCGCTCAGGCGATCATTCACGATCCGGAGGTGATCATTCTTGACGAACCGACGGGAGGACTAGATCCCAACCAGATACGCGAGATCCGGGCTCTCATCCGTGAACTCGGCGACAACCGCAGCGTCATTATTTCCACTCATATCATGGCAGAAGTGGAAAGCCTCTGCGACCGGGTGCAGATCGTTAACGACGGTCGCACGGTATTCGCCGGTCGCATCGCGATGTTGAAGCAACAAGGTATTAGCGTGGAGGAAGTGTTCGTACGCTCGACCATGAATTCTGAAAGCCAGGCTTAGATTTTGATCAATGCTTACCATCGCTGAAAAAGAATTAAAAATATTGTTCTGCTCGCCGCTTGCCTGGGTGATACTGGCGCTGGCGCAAGTGGTATTGGCTTGGGTGTTTCTGGCGTATCTCGATACTTTCCTCCAAATTCAGCCACAACTGGTGAAGATCGCCAATCCGCCCGGAGTGACCGAAACCATCGTCGCACCGCTATTTTTAGTGGCTGCTATTGTGCTGCTGACCGCAACGCCCCTTCTGAGTGCGCGCCTTATCGCCGAGGAGCGTCGTAATCAGACCTTGACTTTCCTGATCTCCGCCCCGATTTCCATAACGGACATCGTGTTGGGTAAATTTTGGGGACTAGTAATCTTCTTCTGCGCCATCATTGTTCAGGTTGTCGCGTTGTCCGTGTCCTTGCTCCTGGGCGGCCCGCTTGATTTCGGACTGTTACTGAGCAATATCGCGGGACTATGCCTTATAGCCGCCAGCTTCGCTGCCCTAGGCCTGTATATTTCCTGCCTTAGCGCTCAACCCGCCGCAGCGGGAGCAGGTGCACTTGGCATCCTGCTAAGCCTGTGGGCCATGGATAGTGTTACTGCCGAGAGCACGGGCGGCATTGTCCGCCACCTCTCGCTGCTCGCGCATTACGCAAATTTCAACCGCGGCGTGATCGACAGTTTCGATCTCGCTTACTTTGCAATTTTCATTGTGACCTTTCTGCTACTTTCCATCCGAAGACTGGACAGGGAGCGCTTGCATGGTTAAGCAATGTGGATAGTGGACGAGAAGCCGCGTTTCCACTGGCTGATGCAAAGCGGTTTATTCGTGGTGGTGGTCATTGTCGCGGGTTTGGCGGGTTATCTCGCATGGGAAAAACGTATTCAGTGGGATGTGACCCAAAACGCGCGCAATAGTCTGACCCAGACCAGTATCGACATACTGAATAAAATGAAGGGTCCCATCGCCGTTACTGTTTACGCCACCCAGCAAGATGCTCAACTGGGAAGCATCTCGAAAATAATCGATGATTTCCTGGCTCTTTATCAGCGCGCGAAACCGGATCTCGCCATTACCTTCGTGGACCCGGACGAGCACCCGCAACGAGCGCAAGCAGCCGGTATCCAGGTCAACGGCGAAATCCTGGTGGAGTTCAATGGCAGACAGGAACGTCTGGCAACATTCAACGAACAGGCGCTGACAAACGTGCTGATGCGCCTGGCCCGGGCCGGGGAAAAACGGGTAGTGGCTTTGGCCGGACACGGCGAGCGCAGGCTCGATGGCCTCGGCAGCCGCGACCTCGGGGAATTCGGCAAGCAGTTGCTTGCCAAGGGCTTGAACATCGGCACCGTGAACCTCACCGTGGTTGGGTATGTGCCCGGGGATACAAATGTGCTAATTATCGCTTCGCCCCAGGTTGACCTGTCAGAGGGAACGGTCGAGAAGTTGCTTGCATATCTCGAACAAGGCGGCAATCTCTTATGGCTGGTGGACCAGGAACCACTGCATGGGTTGCAGCCGCTCGCGGAAAAACTTGCTCTGACACTGACACCTGGCGTGGTGGTGAACCCCCAAGCCGAGAAATTGAGAACGCCTGTCACATTTGCGCTGGGTGCAATCTATGCACAGCATCCGGTCACCCGCGATTTCGATTACCCCACCGTATTCCCCTTTGCGCGCCAGATCACGCTGAATGAGAGCGAGGAATGGCGCGGCGTTGCCTTGGTGGAAACGGCGCAAAGCGGGTGGGTGGAAACAGGAAAGCTGGATGAGGGAGTGGTCTTCGATCCAGTGTATGATGTATCGGGACCTGTCCCGATTGCCGCGACCCTGACCCGAGCAATCCAGGACCAAGAGCAGCGTATTGTCGTTATCGGTAGTGGCCATTTTCTTTCCAATGCCTATCTCGGCTACGGAAAGAACTTGGATTTCGGCATTAATGTGGTCAACTGGCTCTCAGGCGATGAGGACCTTATCTCCATTCAGCCGCCTGCTACGCGAGACAGCAGCCTTACGCTTTCGGAATCAGCGCTAACAGTGATGGCCTGGAGCTTCCTGATCGTTCTGCCGCTGTTTCTCTTCGCAAGCGGTGCTTTCATTTGGTGGAATCGGCGCAGGAAATGACTCTCGTCCTTGCGGAACATCTGTTTCAGTATGAGCGGCAGAGGGAACATGGCCAATAATCGGTGGGGGGGCGCAGTCCTCTCCTCGCATAAAAGGCGGTCCCGCAGCTCATCTGATATTTATTGGACTCTTTCACTTGCCTGAACTACCGGAAGTCGAAGTCATTTGCCGCGGGATCGTATCCCACCTTGAAGGTCGGCGGATTGCTGCGGCGCGGATAAGAAATCCCGCGTTGCGCTGGCCGGTGGCACCGGACTTGGACCAAATCTTGCGGGGAGCGGAAATTGGCCAGGTGACGCGACGCGGAAAATATATCCTGCTCGATTGCGGC
>Ga0111538_10014605_pt1 | contig 10348 bp, 7 predicted proteins | sample SoiMethybrSBSTD1_FD_79669 | JGI IMG/M metagenome (GOLD analysis project Ga0111538, IMG submission 79669) | Bulk soil microbial communities from a Populus tree surrounding site in Tennessee, USA - Soil MetaG P. TD hybrid SBSTD1 (version 2)... | ecosystem: Environmental > Terrestrial > Soil > Tree... | reverse complement strand
CCACGATGCCCCCGCCGATACAGCGGTGCGTCGCTTCATCGAACAGGAGCTTGGTGAAGCCTTCGTCACGGGCGTTCGCGATCGCGCGGCCCGACGCGGCCCACGGGAACATCGCCTTGGTGTACTTGACGCCCTGTGCCTTGCACTGCTCTTCCGTCAGACCCGCCCACGCGACTTCGGGATCGGTGTACGCGACGGAAGGAATCTGGCGCGCGTCGAAATAACTCTTCTGCCCGGCTGCCGCCTCGGCCGCCACGTGCGCTTCGTGCACAGCCTTGTGGGCGAGCATCGGCTGGCCCACGATATCGCCGATCGCATGGATATGGCCGACGTTCGTGCGCATCTGTTTGTCCACGGAAACGAAGCCGCGCTCCGTCACGGCGACGCCCGCCTTTTCGGCCTCGATCGCCTTGCCGTTCGCGGAGCGTCCGACCGCGACCAGCACGAGATCGTAAAGCTGAGGCTTGTCGGGCGCGGCGGCGCCTTCGAATGAAACTTCGATCCCCTCCGATGTCGCTCTGGCCGATACGGTCTTCGTTTTCAGCATTACCTTGTCGAAGCGTGCCGCGTTCTTCTTCTCCCACACCCTGACCAGATCGCGGTCGGCCCCGGCCATCATGCAGTCGAGCATTTCGACGACGTCGATGCGCGACCCGAGCGCCGAATACACCGTCGCCATCTCGAGTCCGATGATGCCGCCGCCGATCACCAGCATGCGCTTCGGTATCGAGCTGAGCCCGAGCGCGCCGGTCGAATCCACCACCCGCGGATCGTCGGGCATGAAGGGAAGCTTCACGGCCTGACTGCCGGCGGCGATGATCGCCTTGTCGAAACGTATCGTTTTCTTGTCGCCGGTCTTGTCCTGAGCGCTGCCGGACGTGAGCTCCACCTGCAGATGATGCGGATCGAGGAAGCGGCCGACACCGCGCACGACCTCGATCTTGCGCGCCTTCGCCATGCCGGCGAGACCGCCGGTCAGCTTCTTCACCACGCCTTCCTTGAACGCACGGAGCTTGTCGAGATCGATCCTGGGTGGGCCGTAACTGATGCCGTGCGCGGCCAGCTGTTCGAATTCGTCCATCACGCCGGCGGTATGCAGCAGGGCTTTCGACGGAATGCAGCCGACGTTCAAGCACACGCCGCCGAGCGTCGCATAGCGTTCGACCAGCACGGTCTGCATGCCCAGATCGGCCGCCCGAAACGCCGCCGAATAGCCACCCGGCCCCGCCCCCAGCACGAGCATGTCGCACTGGATATCGGCGCCGCCGGAGTAGGAAGCAGCGGTGGGCGTCCTCGTCGCGGGGCCTTCACGCTGCGCCACGGGCGCGGGAGCGCTCGAAGCCGCACCCTTCGCGACCGTGGACAGCGTAAGTATGAGGCTGCCTTCCGAGACCTTGTCGCCGACTTTGACTTTGAGCGCCTCGATGGTGCCTGCGAGCGGCGACGGGACATCCATCGTCGCCTTGTCCGACTCGAGCGTGACGAGCGGCGTTTCGGCCTTCACGGTATCGCCCGCCTTCACCAGCACGTCGATGACGAGGATGTCCTTGAAATCGCCGATGTCCGGGACCCGCACGTCGATCGCCTCGTGCAGCCCGGCGCCGCCGTAATCGGCGGCAGGTGCGCCCGCCGCAGTGGTATGTCCGCTCTCTTTGACTTTCTCCGGCGGCGCGACACCCGCGGGCGCGGCATCCGCCTCCACGTCGACGAGATGCGAGCCCTGCGAGACCTTGTCGCCGACTTTGACCGCGACCGACTTCACGACGCCGTCGACGGGCGAGGGCACCTCCATCGTGGCCTTGTCCGACTCGAGCGTGACGAGCGGCGTTTCGGCCTTGACCGTCTCGCCGACCTTCACCAGCACCTCGATCACGGGTACGTCGCTGAAGTCGCCGATATCCGGCACGTCGACTTTGACGAGAGTCGCCATATTCCTCCCCTCGGGAACGTCAGTTCGTCAGATGAGCGCGCGACGCATGTCGGCAAGCAGCGCAGCGAAATAACTGTTGAAGCGCGCCGCGGCGGCGCCGTCGATCACGCGGTGATCCCACGACAACGACAGCGGCAGCACGTACCGCCACTCGGCGCTCTTGCCGTCCTTCGACACCTGTTTCCAGAAAGAGCGGCACACACCCATGATCGCGACTTCGGGCGCGTTGATGATGGGGGTGAAGTAGGTGCCGCCGATCCCGCCCAGGCTGGAGATCGTGAACGTGCCGCCCTGCATCTGGTCGGGCTTCAGCTTGCCCTCACGCGCGAGTTTCGCGAGCTCGCTCATCTCCTTCGCGATATCGACGACGCCCTTCTTGTCGGCATCGCGAATGACGGGAACGACGAGTCCCTGCGGCGTGTCGGCGGCAAAGCCGATGTGGTAGTACTTCTTCAGCACGAGGTTGTCGCCGTCGAGCGATGCGTTGAACTCGGGAAACTTCTTCAGCGTCGTGACCGCCGCCTTGATCATGAACGCGAGCATCGAAACGCGCACGCCGCTCTTGTCGATTTCCTTGTTGAGCTGCACGCGGAAGGCTTCGAGGTCGGTGATGTCCGCATCGTCGTGGTTCGTGACGTGCGGGATCATCACCCAGTTACGATGCAGGTTGGCGCCCGAAATCTTCTTGATGCGTGAGAGCGGCTTCGTTTCGGTCGGCCCGAACTTCGCGAAATCCACTTTCGGCCACGGTAAGAGATCCATGCCGCCGCCGGCTGCGCTCCCGGCGGTTTGCGCGGGCGCGGTCCGTGCCGGCGCCGCTGATGCACCTCTCGCTGCAGCTTCGACGTCCTCTTTTACGATGCGGCCTTTGGCACCGGTACCCCTGAGCTTGCCGAGATCCACGCCGTGCTCGCGCGCGAGCTTGCGCACGCCGGGACCGGCATAGGCAATCGCGAAGGCGGCTTCATCGATCGCAGCCGCAGCGGTGACACCGGCAGGTGCTTCACGTGCCGCAGATGCAGACGATGTTACCGCGGCGGGTGCAGTTGCACTGGCGGCCGCTTCCAGCGCCACCGGATCGCCCGTCGTGCTGCCGGTTGCAAGCGTCAGCACCACCGTGCCTTTGGAGACCTTGTCGCCGACCTTGACGTTCAGCGCCTCGACCTTGCCGCCGAGCGGCGACGGGACTTCCATGGTCGCCTTGTCCGATTCGAGCGTGACGAGCGGGTCCTCCGGCTTGACGGTATCGCCGACTTTGACCAGCACCTCGATGACCGGCACGTCCTTGAACTCGCCGATGTCGGGCACCCGCACTTCGGCATGTCCCCCAGGCGCGCTGGTGGGTGCGGGCGGTGCCGACACCGCAGTCTTCGGTGGTGCCGCCACCGGCGCCGCAGACTGGGCGGTCGTGGCCGCATCGATCAGCGCGATCACGCTGCCCTCGCTCACCTTGTCGCCGACGTTGATCTTGAGCGTCTTGACGGTGCCTGCCACGGGCGAGGGCACCTCCATCGTCGCCTTGTCCGATTCGAGCGTGACGAGCGGATCTTCGACGCTCACCGTGTCGCCGGGTTTCACCATCACTTCGATCACCGGTATGTCTTTGAAGTCTCCGATGTCGGGCACTTTCACTTCAGTCACGGCCATGCGAAGCCTCCCGCTTCCTCGTGTTCTCGCCGCACTCGCTTACACTGTCCACGGAGCCGGCCGCTCCGTGTCGAGGCCGTACTTCGCGATCGCTTTCTCCACCACCGTCGTCTCCAGCTTGCCGTCGTCGGCCAGCGCCTTCAGCGCCGCGACCGTTACGTAATAGCGATTCACCTCGAAGAAGCGGCGCAGGTTGACACGATAGTCGCTGCGGCCGAAGCCGTCCGTGCCGAGCGTGACGTAACGCCGCGGAATGTGGCTGCGGACCTGATCGGCGTAGTTGCGCATGTAATCGGTCGCAGCGACGACCGGGCCGGCGTGACTCTCGAGCAGCGTTTCGACGTAGCTCTTGCGGCGCGGCTTGCCGGGGTTCAGGAGACTCCAGCGATCGGCGTCCATCCCGTCGCGCCGCAATTCGTTGAAGCTGGTCGCGCTCCACACGTCGGAATCGACGTTCCAGTCCTCGCGCAGGAGATCGGCGGCGGCGATGACTTCGCGCAGGATCGTGCCGCTGCCCATGAGCTGCACGCGCGCCCGTTTGCTCTTCTCGCCCGGCCGGAGCAGGTACATGCCCTTCACGATTCCTTCTTCCGCGCCCTCCGGCAGCGCAGGGTGCGCGTAGTTCTCGTTCATCAGCGTGATGTAGTAATAGACATCCTGCTGGTCCTCGTACATGCGGCGGATGCCGTCGCGGACGATGACCACGACTTCATAGGCAAAGGCGGGATCGTACGAGATGCAGCTCGGGATGGTGGAGGCGAGAATGTGGCTGTGCCCGTCCTCGTGCTGCAAGCCCTCGCCGTTGAGCGTAGTGCGTCCTGCCGTGCCGCCGAGCAGGAAGCCGCGGCAGCGCATGTCACCCGCCGCCCAGGCGAGGTCGCCCACGCGCTGCAGGCCGAACATCGAGTAGTAGATGTAGAACGGAATCATCGGCACGTCGTTGGTGCTGTACGACGTCGCCGCCGCGATCCAGGAGCTCATCGCGCCCGCTTCGTTGATGCCTTCCTGCAGCACCTGCCCGGCCTTGTCCTCGCGGTAATACATGAGCTGGTCGGCGTCCTGCGGCCGGTAGAGCTGTCCGACGGACGAGTAGATGCCGAGCTGGCGGAACATGCCTTCCATACCGAACGTGCGCGACTCGTCGGGAACGATGGGGACGATGTACTTGCCGAGCGACTTGTCGCGCGTGAGGGTGCCAAGCATCTGCACGAACGCCATCGTCGTCGAGATCTGACGGTCGCCGGATGCCTGCAGCAATCGTTCGAACGCGGAGAGCGGGGGCGCCTCGAGCGGCGTCGAGGTACGCCGCCGTTGCGGCAGCCACCCGCCGAGGGCCGCGCGGCGCTCCTGGAGGTATTTCATTTCCGGACTGTCCGGCGGCAACGATATGAACGGCAGCTCGGGGATCTTGTCGTCCGAAACCGGAACCTCGAAACGGTCGCGGAATTGCCGCAGCGCATCGTCTGTCATCTTCTTCGCCTGATGCGCGATCATCTGGCCTTCCCCGGCCTCACCCATGCCGAAGCCCTTGACTGTCTTCGCGAGAATGACCGTCGGCTGATCCTTGTGCTTCACCGCCGCGGCGTAAGCGGCATACACCTTGAGCGGGTCGTGCCCGCCGCGGTTGAGTTTCCACACCTGCTCGTCGGTGAGATCGGCGACGAGCGCCTTCAATTCGGGCGTGTTGAAGAAGTGCTCGCGCACGTACGCGCCGTCCTTGCTCTTGAAGTCCTGATACTGGCCGTCCACGCATTCTTCCATGCGTTTCAGGAGCAGGCCCTCCTTGTCCTTCGCGAAGAGCCTGTCCCATGCAGAGCCCCAGATCACCTTGATGACGTTCCAGCCGGCGCCGCGGAATACGCCTTCGAGCTCCTGGATGATCTTGCCGTTGCCACGCACCGGCCCGTCGAGGCGCTGCAGGTTGCAGTTGATGACGAAGATCAGATTGTCGAGACGTTCGCGTCCGCCGAGTGAGATCGCGCCGAGCGATTCGGGCTCGTCGCATTCCCCATCCCCGAGGAACGCCCATACCTTGCGATTGAAGGTCTTCGCGATGCCGCGGCCTTCGAGATACTTGAGAAAGCGCGCCTGGTAAATCGCCATCAGCGGACCCAGGCCCATGGAGACCGTCGGAAACTGCCAGAATTCGGGCATCAGCCACGGATGCGGATAGGACGATAGTCCCTTGCCTTCGCTTTCCTGGCGGAAATGGAGAAGCTGGTCCTCGGTCAGACGTCCTTCGACGAACGCGCGCGCGTAGATGCCGGGCGAGACGTGACCCTGAATGTAGACGAGATCGCCGCCGTGGTCCTTCGTCGGTGCGTGCCAGAAGTGGCCGAAGCCGATGTCATAGAGCAGCGCCGCCGACTGGAAGCTCGCGATATGCCCACCGAGCTCCGAGGATTCCTTGTTCGCGCGCAGCACGATGGAGACAGCGTTCCAGCGGATCGCCGAGCGTATCTTGTGCTCGAGCTCGCGATTCCATGCCGGTTTTTCCTCTTTGTCGGACTTGATCGTGTTGAGGTATGGCGTGGTCGCCAGAAACGGCGGCATCGTTCCGATCTTCAGCGCCTCGTCGCGCAGGCGCGTGAGAAGAAACTGCGCGCGTTCCGGTCCTGCGTGCTGCACGACGCTGCGCAGTGCGTCTATCCACTCCTGGGTTTCGGCGGGATCGTAATCTTGTAAGAGCATGGCCTACCCCACATGAAAAATGGTGAACGGCGCGCCCGGGACAGGCTGTCGCCACGATCATGACATTCGAACCCCCACGAGTATTCTCATCAATACCTGCGAGGCCTCGGGCAGAACGAATTCGGGCGCCTCATACTTTAGCCGCAACGCCATGTTGAACCAACCGTGTCAAAAACGGTGGCTTCGCCCCGCGGTCAGGCGGGCGTGTCGACACTTTCGTGGGAGATTTCGGTGACCCGCTGTTCGAGCAGCGGTCGGACCGGCGAATGCGGAGGTTTCAACTGCGAGCCGCGGGCGCGGCTCGCGTTCTGCTGCGGCTTACCGCGCGCTGCGGGCGAGGACTTGCGACAGCGCCTCGTCCTCGAGCACCGGCACGATGCTGAGATGCATGAGGTCGCTCCACATCATCGAGAATTCGGCAAGCGCCTGCGGATCGTCCGTCTCGATGAGATCGTAACCGCCGCTGAAGTCGGCCCGCGTCCAGCGCCCCAGCAGGCGTGCTCCTTTCGGCGGCTGGCCGCCGGTCCTGCGGAAGCGCTCGATGCCTTCGGCACGGGTTTTCGTGTCAGGATTCCACTCGAACGTCATCATGAATTTCATGTCATTCCCCCGTCCTGGGCAAACTGGCAGTGTTCGAACGCATGACGATGTCGGACTTCATCGGCCCCAGCACGCCGAGAAGTTCCTTCTGTTCACGCTGCGGCACCTTGAACTTGTCGAGCGTCTTCACGAGGTCTTCGACGAGTGCGTTGAAGTGCGCGTCATTGACGCCCATGCCGGCATGCGCGGTTTTCATGTCGCGGCCGGTGTAGGTGCACGGACCGCCTGAACCGGCGCAGATCTGCTCGACCAGAAGCAGCTTGAGCCGCGGTATGTCCGTTTTGGCGAAGAATCCGTTGATGCGACTGTCCGCCGCGACGTTGGCGACGAAGTCGTCCACCACCGCGGTAATCGCGGGCTTGCCGCCAAGCCGCTCATAGAGGGCCTGATTCGGACTCGCCATCTGTGCATTCGAAGCGCCAGCGTAGAGAAGCGCCGACAGCGCGACGACCGGAAGAATCTTGCGTGCTGATCGCATATGTGTGCTCCTGGGCAGGTTGAAGGCCCCCTTTCGGTAGGGGCTGAGCACATATACGAATGGCGCACCGGCTTGGATGCACCCCGGCCAACAGCCGTGTTGGGGTGCCAGGCGAGCGCCCACCTCCCCTGCTAGATCGTCGTCAGCTTGCCTTGGTACACGACGGGGCCGGTCGGTTGTCCGGTCGGCGAGCCCCCGGGCGGCTCCACGCTGACGGCGAGTGCGGCACCGCGCTCGAGGAGCGGACGCACCTGCGGAGATAAGGTCAGTACGGCCTCGCCCTGCGCCGGCAGCAGGCCGAGCGACACCGGCGCCGCACCCGCGCCCGGCAGTGCCCACAACTCGAACGCACGGTCCGGTATGGGTGACGCGCCCTCGGTCAGGACGCGAAGCTCGGGCGCAGCGCGCTTGCCCGAAACGAAGGTGACGACCCAGCCGGTTCGCGCCTGCTCGTCGCGAAGCACGGATACCTGCGTGACGGGTGGTTCCGGCGCGCCCACCAGTGCTATCGCGAGCACGATCGCGGCAAGGCTCGTCACGACCGCGAGACTTCGCCACCAGCGCAGGCCGCGCGTTCGCACGGGCGCCGGCCGACCCGCAACCCGCTCCTCGATCCGCGGCCACAGTGAAGTGGGGGGCTCCACCGGCGGCGCGCCCGCAGCCAGACCGGCGAGCCGTGTGGACCAGAGCTCGACTTCCTCGCGCCAGTCCGGCCGCTGCGCCATCAGACGCTCGAAACGCCGGCGCGCCGGTCCCCGCAGGGAACCGAGCACGTATTCGGCGGCGAGCGCCTGTCGCGTGGCGGCTTGGTCGTATCTCACGGCTGCTCCAGGCAGCGCTTCAGTTGCATGAGACCTCTACGTATCCATGTCTTCACCGTGCCCAGGGGTTCCCTGAGGCTTTTCGCGAGCTCTGCATGCGCAAGGCCGCGATAGTAGGACAGCGCAATCGCCTGCCTGTGCGCAGCCGGAAGCGTGTCGAGGCAGCGCCGCAGCGCCTGTGCCTCGTCGCCGTCCTCGAGCGGGCTCGCCGTATCCGATTGCAGTGCCTCCAGCGCCTCGTCATCGGCGACCTCCTGCTGGTTCGGGCTCGCACGCAGCATGTCGAGTGCCCGGTTGCGCACGATCGCCGCCATCCAAGTAAACGGTTGCGCGCGATCGGAGCGGTAGTCTCCTGCGCGATACCAGACGCTCACGAACGCGTCCTGCAGGCAGTCCTCGGCGAGCTCGCGTCTTCTCAATATACGGAGCGCGAAGCCGAACAGTTTCGCCGCCGTGGCCTGATACAGGGCGTTATACGCGGCTTGATCGCGGAGCGCGGTCCGGGCGAGCAGGTCGACGAGATTAGCCGGGTTGGCTGAACTCATGCGAGGCGTTCGGATTCGCAGACGAGCTGACTGGGCACATAGGGACGCCGGGAATCATGCCTTGGACATGTCACTGCCCGGGGCATGCAACCCCCGTGCGATCCTTCGATCACTCCACTCTCGCCGCGACGCGATGCTCGGGGGTCGTATCTCCGGAATGGACGGTGACCGTGCGGCCGTTGACAGTGGTCGGCGGTCGGGGTGCCGGGCTACCCTTTGCCGCGGCCTTGCCCTGCGGCTTGCGAACACCAGTCTTCACCGCTGCCGCCGAGCGAACCCCTTCGGGCTCCTGCAACCAGCGGATCACCACTTGCTGACTGACGCGGGCGCGGCGCTGCGCCCCGGTGGGCCCGAGCGGTATGGTCACCTGCTCACCCGCATCGAGTTTGTAGCGGGCCTGTTTGTGCAAGCCATAGTACAGCGGATACTTGTCCGACGTGTTCCGAATCAGTATGTAGCCGCCCGGACGCCGGGGTGCTCCGGTCTTGTTTACGATCGAAGCGTTTGCGTACGTGCGTTCCTTCATCCGGGTATTGCCTGAAAGCCCGACCGTGAACGAACCGGTCGCCCATTTTCCGGCGGGTGGTTTCTGTTCCTTCTGGGGCAGCGGCGCCACCTTGGCCGCTTGCGACTTGGGCGGTAGCGTCGTTCGGGACTCGGATTCGCGCGCCTCGAGTGCGGCTGGAGGTTGTTGATTCACCGCGACCGCCGTGGGTGCGACCTCCCTGACGGGCTGCGAAGCATCCGGACCGGCCACGGTGGAATGCGTCCTGTCGGCCGTCGCACCGGTGGCAACCGGTGGCTGCTGCGCCGGACTCAGCCCGGTGTTCACGAGGCTCACGAAGCGCCGCGCATCCTTGTCGCTCGCGAGCACGATGCACATCTTCGGAACGCGCGCGTTCGCCAGCTCCTCGTTGTGCACCGGCGTGCCGTTCTGGTATCGCGAGTAACGACACGTGTCTTTCGAGAACGTCAGACACAGCTTGGAGTCCGCAATACGATTCGCCTTCACCGCCCCGCCCAGCGGACACGAGAGGTCGCCATACACGGTGGAAGCGCCCTGGTATCTCTCTTTTACGGTGAGCTGGTTATCCGAGACGACGGCCTGGAAATGCTCGGCGCCGTGCCGATAGGTGAAGACCTCTGCGTGTGCAGACGAAGTGAAAAGAGAGACGACGGCCCACAGGACCAACAGGTCGTGTTTTTGGGGGATTGCCATGATCCCTCACAATCTCTGGCCGGTGTTGAGACTCCGGATTTCCTCGCATCCCGGAGTCGGAACACAGCCCTCGGCTGCCATAGAGGGTGTGACGGCGCAGCTCATGTTAGTTCGCGAATTCGGCTCTAACTTTTTGTGCTAGCAGGCATATCGAGCCATCCGCAGACGCTAGAGTGCCAAATATTTCCTCCTTCCGCAAGGAGGATGATCCCGCCGGAATCATGGCTGGGTCAGCGTCCTCAGCCGCCTCCGGGGGCAACGCCGGTCAATCGCTTCGGATTTGGCAAGCCGGGCGTCGCCAAAATGGTGGCAGGCGGCAGACCTATTTCATGTGTGTCGAGTCCCTGGGTCCCAGAGAACCACGACAGCCGCTCGCACGAGCCGAACGCGAAACAGCGGTTCCGGTTCGCCGGGGTG
>Ga0111538_10014604_pt1 | contig 10348 bp, 11 predicted proteins | sample SoiMethybrSBSTD1_FD_79669 | JGI IMG/M metagenome (GOLD analysis project Ga0111538, IMG submission 79669) | Bulk soil microbial communities from a Populus tree surrounding site in Tennessee, USA - Soil MetaG P. TD hybrid SBSTD1 (version 2)... | ecosystem: Environmental > Terrestrial > Soil >... | reverse complement strand
CGGCTGGATCAAGACTATCGGGGGCTTGCGCAAGACCAGACACCGCGGACGGGACTTGGTCGAATGGTTCTTCGTCTTCACCGCAACCGCCTACAATCTCGTTCGCATCCCAAAAATTCTCGCCGCAAGCGGATGAGTCTGTCTGGAGTGACGACGATGAGCCAAATCCACAGCCAATATAGCCAGGACACCGCCCGTCGGCGCCTCTCGCCTCCCTTGCCGCAATCGAAAACATCGAGAAAACTGCCTCATCTACGATTTTCAGCAGCCTGCTAGAGCTGATTTTCAACAATGTGCCGCCCGTCTTTGACGGTTTCGTGCATGAGCTGGCGCGCTCGGTTCACACCGCGATGATGCCGCGCGAGCCGAGCCGCTCGGTCTGTCAAACGCGTTTTCGTTCCAGGGGCTTTCGGCGTTCCAAGGCGTCAAGGGTGAAAAGGATCTGCCCGACCTGGCGCCAGAGGCTCGCCTCATACCGACTTAGGCGATCGAGCGCGCTGCTCGGCAGATTGGCCAGGCGCAAGAAGCAGCGCGCGATCTCAGTGGTAGGGTCGACATTGTGGTTGTGAACTCCAACGCTGTCTGGGTGAGCGGCGCCAGCTCTGTTGGTTGACTCATCTGGTAGTAGATTTCGGCTCGGCGTCCAAACGCCGCATAGATCAGCTCGTGGGAAAGGGCCGGGAACTGCCGGCTCTGTCTGAACTCTGTCAGGCTCTCAGCTTGGATTTGGAGCAGGCCGGTCTCCATGGCGGTCGCGCGGCGCAGACGCCAGAGCAGGCTGGCCAGTCGGAGCACCAATTCGCGCTCCACCGCCGATTGGGCGTCGTAATCTGCCGTTACGGCCGCTTCGAACGCCTTATAGTCTTCAGCGTCCTCGAGAGCCCCGATCACTGTTTCGGCGGTGAGCCCATGCCGAACTGCATTGCAGCGCGAGCGGTGTTTCCCTTCCGTACTGGTCGGGCCGGTGCTCTTGAGCGCGTTGCGCCGATTGGCCTCGATCTGCCGGACCGAAGTCATGAGCCGGCCGGCGGAATTGGGTTCGTTTCGTAATTTTCGGCTGAGGGGACAGCCGCTGGCGCGCGGTCCGATGCCTTCTCAGCCGTAGCCTCCGTCAGGTCAGTGTCGGGCGAGACGTTACCAATCGCGACACGCTCGGGCGGTGGGTGTGTTTGGGCCCACAACTTCGAGGCCACGGTGAGAGGATCCACGCGAAAACTCCGCCACCATTGTGCTTCATCGGGACTGCGATGAACTTCTCGGTGGTGAACACGGCAGAGCGGAACGGTGAACTCGTCGCTCACCTTGCGTCCAAGCGCCGGATGCTGGGCAAACCGAACATGATGCGGATCCGCCGGCTGCCGCCCACAGATGAGGCAAGCTCGCCGGGAAACGAACTTAACGTGTTCCTTGTCACGAAGGCGGCGCGGCTCGGGTATGGCGAGAACGGCCTTGTCGAGGCGAGGTGGCCGGGAGCGTTGCGTTGGCGCCCGCTTAGTGCTGCTGAGAGGCGCGGTGGCATCACGTGCCGTGGCTGATGATTGAACGCCGCTGCAGTCCGGATCTAGCCCGATCTCCCCGAGCGCCGCCAACCTCGACCGGAATGCTTCTTCAAGCACTTGAGAATCGCTGACGACGAGGGTGTTCTTCCGCGGTAGGGTGCGCTGCGCCCAAGCGGCCGCTTGGTCGGCCGAATCGATTGAGCGCACTTCGCTCAGCAGCTGTTCACGCAGGGTTGCGGACTCTGTCGGCGACAGGACTGGCAGATTGACGCTTCGATTCCGCCAGCGGGGCGGGAAGGGGGCAGGCGATCCGCCGACGCCATCTGTCGGGCCATCATGTGCTGGTGCTTCGACTTCTGGCCTCGTCGCTTCCGAGACCGGAAGGTCGGGTGCATCGAGGTCGTCCTCGCCGGCGATTCCGACCAGCGTGAACAAGGCATAACGCCGGGCGTAGGTAAGCGCCGTGCCCATGCGATGCGGAGCTGCTGTCTCGCTCACCGGACACACCGGCCAGTCGGAGGAGATCCACTGCCCCGACGAATGGGCGAGAACTGTGGTGAGTCGGACTAAGCCCGCCTCGGAATCGATGGAGGTCGTTTGGACTGTTGCAATCTCGTGCTGGCCAAGGGCCTTGCGCACGATCTCGAGCCCGCTGGAGAGTGGCGCATAACGGAAGGTCCGCTCACCTTCGCGCCCAAACGGCGAGCGGATGGTGCCAGTCAGCGACTTCTCCGGATTAATGAGCTCAGCCTGAGCCTTGGCAAGCGCGCCCGCGATCTCCCCGATCGATTCACTGGACCGATGCATGACCACTCTCCGCCGGCAGCAGAACGAAGCTGATCGCGCCGGATTTGGAGCGGGATGCTCGGATGCCGTGTCCGGCCGCCTCCTTGGCGTCTTCAGGCATCAATGCCTTGAGTTCGACCTTCGCTCTCTCATGCTCCAGGAAGGCCGATCGAGTCTGACAATAGATGCTTGCCAGCTGGGCCCACGAATTGGAGCTACTCATGTCGACAACGCGCACCGCTTCGATACGTGGTCGCGGTGGCTCGACCCCAAACAACCGGGGCGGCTCGCCGGTTTGCACACAACGCCAGAATTTTCGCTCCGCTGTAAGGAGGAGGTGCTGGTACAACGGGTCGGCATGGACCGTGATCTCGACCCACTTGCCTCCGCCGGTGATCACTGAAAGGACGGAGCTGCGCGACGCGACCACCCACATGTTGTGCTGCAGCTGCGGCATATACTTTTGGGCCGCCGTCTCTTCCGAGAACGACCACGGCAGCATGAACTTGGCTTCAAAGACAGCCCCGTTTTCCGCAACGATGCCGTCGAGAGTTGCCGCCATCGAGGGAATCGTCGGATGATGCATGCGGCGCTGGACATCCTTAAGTTTGTGGCCGGTGTTGCGCGCAAACCAACGTCGATTGAGGTCTTCCGTCGCACAGCCGAGTTGGACGACGAGGTTGCTCGATAGGTCCTCCGGTTCAACGTCGCCTCGCTTCTCCCGCCATAAGCGGACTAGCGCATCCTCGTCATGACCCATAATGATCCGCCCATCGGAACCACCGATAAACGACCGCCTCTCGGTGCGAGCTTTCATAGCTCGATCCCCCGTAAGAAAACTATGTAAGCATAATAATTGTATGCATAAGGAAGTCAAGTCCTTTGAGAGGATTGAACAATCCGTCGATCGGGTCGAGTTCGACCGATGATTACGCCGCAGCAGTGCCGGGCGGCGCGAGGGCTTCTGGAGTGGAGCCAGCAGGAGCTCGCGGACCGTGCAGGGGTGGGAATAGTCGCGGTGAACCAATTCGAGAATAGAGTCGCTCAACCGCGGCGAGCGACGCTGAAGGCGATAGAACACGCATTCCAAACGGCTGGCGTCGACTTCATCGAAGAGAACGGAGGAGGCCCCGGAGTGCGGCTCCGGAAACGGCCGCGAGATAAGCCCCGAAAGAAAACCTGAGGGCGGCTATGCCCCGGTGCGTGCTCGGCCGGGCGCGTACCGTTTCCGCCGAAGCAACGATCTCTCCCCAACTCACCTTAGGGGCGCGATTGTAGCGCGGGCCCTGACTGGCAACCCTGACTGGCACCGCTGTCGTGTAGCCAAAATTGCGTTAGACTTGGGGGCTGCCTTCCAGCGTGCGCAAGCGCATCCGCAGAGCGCCACAGGCCAACAGCAACGCCGCACTCGCCACCGCCAGCTACAATCCCGATGCCGACTTCAACGGCGCCGCCGAGATCACCATTCAGTCACCGACCAGGTTGGCGCCGTGGTGGCGACACGCCGGGGCGCCGCCACCAACCGCCACCCTTGCAACAACCCCCAGGCGAATGCGCTGCCGCGGAGCGCAGCGTTCTCTGCTTCAAGTCGGCTTCGCGACTTGAATGACGAAGTCAAGACGGCCAGGATGAACCCGAGCAGTGCGCTACATGGCGCTAGGCTAAGCGATTCTCCCGGCCATCAACACGGATCATATTTTCGGTACACACAACGCGGGCGGGCGGGCGCAGGCGCTCGGGTTTTCTAGAAAGTCGATCTAGGAAAAAGGTTGCAAAAGGCAACAACATGGCGCAAACGCTCGTCCATAAGGGCGAATTTGCTCGCCTGAAGAACCGAACGCCGCAGCGCGTTACGAATCGGATCCGGGAAAGATCAGCCCGGAGGCCGCCTAACCCTTGTATTTCTTGATGTCCGAACGCTGATCGAGCTGTCGAAAGATCATCCTCGCCCAAATATAGTTCGCGACCTCGTCGGGATGCCCGTCCCATTGGGACACGCGCATCGATTGTCCGTGATAGGTGCGGTAATAGTCCTCTGTGGAAATCACGTCGACACCGGCTTCGGCAAGATAGTTCTCAGCCACCCGCGCAATTCGGTGCCCGCGGCCTTCGTGCTCGACGAACTGATTGAGCACGAGCCCCACCATAGGGGGTAGGCCTGCTGTGCGCACAGTTGCATTCATGTCGAACACATCGCGGCGAAACTGCTGTTGGTTGCCGGCAAAATCGCGCAGGATGTCGTCGAAGAAATCCCGCCGAAAGTGCAAGCGCCGCAAAACCGTATCATATGATTCGTTCAACAGTGTGCCAAATCGCGTTTGTTCGATGAAGAACCGCTTCAACCCTTCAGGCAAGGGAAAGGCATAGGTCGCCTCGTACTCGCCCTGACCCGAGCGCAGAAAATCGTTCAGGCACACGGCATAGAGGACGAGATCCGGCATAAGTTGCGGCAGGAACGTCTTGACGACCTTGAGTATGTCGTCAGAGTTGAAACCTGGAACCCCAAGATTGAGAAATTCAATACGGTAGTCCCGCGCCATCCAGTTGTTCAGGAGCGAAACAAAGGTGTCCTCTTCGGGCAGGCCCTCGCCATAGGTAAGACTGTCACCGACCACCATCACACGGTACACATCGGGACGTTTGGCCGGAAACGGAGTCGTCCAGCGCATCCTGTATTCATTCTGCACTTCGATGTTGCCGTGCCAGCGAAACGCACGATACGCGCCGGGTATTTGCACAGAGACCCGCTTCCATTCCTCCGGCATGATGATGAGATTTCGTCTGGGTTCTGTCTTGGCGAGGACCTCGCGGGGAATCTCCTCACGGTCTGTGGTCGACAAAGCCGGGGGAGGCGCTGGCATCGCGACAGCGGGAGCAGCCGCCGACTGATGCCAGATGCTCCGGGTCCTCAACACCAACTCCACTCCAGCTGAAGCGATGATCAACGATACGACCACGATCAGGCTATTGCCAAGCCACAGAGTGCGACGAGACATGCTGCTTGTTGCCCCTTTGATCGCGCCGGCCGTTGGCATCGTGCGCTGTCTTGCAATTTTGCGAGCCGAGCAGGTAGTTGCGGACACGGCCCTGACCCAACGCATTGGAGACGCATTTCTCAAATTACGGCGGGCTCCGGACAGCTTATCACATGATTGGCGCTGATCGCGCCAGCGGCAGAACACCGGGCGGCCATCGATTGGTCGAGCCTCGAGGCCTGCCGCTCCGAGATCCGACAACGGCCGTCACAGAGACGAGCGGCGGTAGTGTTTCAGTTTTGATTGTGGCGGTGACCTTTTTCGGGCGCCTTCAGTTCGGCCTGCAATTGGGCGATTCGCTTTTCTCGCTTCCCCGCCCCATCGAGAGCAATGGACGCCCGTCGCTTTGCCTCCTTCGTTCTTTTGATCCAATATATGTCCGTTAAAGTCTGATGAGCCTTGAGTAGGGCTGTGCGCTCTTGATCGAGCTCTTCAATCCGTTTCTTGAGTTTTTTTACGGCTTGTCATCGCGAGAAGGCCCGGCGGCGGCCGCGCGGGCTTAGGTCGACCATGTGGTTAGCGTTCGGGACTATCCCGACCGGTGACGTTCTTGTAAGCCGGGCGCCCAATAGCGCTCCCCCGACGTGTTTGCCACCACGCCGGAAGCACTTGCCACTGAATGCAATGCGGTGCGATTGATGACCGATATTCCGATAGCACGAATCCGGCTAACGCCGCCCCGACGTTCCGTCACCTGCGACGGTACCGACGGCAATACCCGCCGACGCCACTGACATCCGCGCGACACTGCTTGTAGGTTATTCCGCAGTTCGTCCCTCCGCCACCGCTGTAAACGGCGCACCATTTGCCTTGAGCATGGGCACTGCCTTGCGGCAGGAGCAGAGCGGCGGCGAGGACGGTCGTGATAGCGAGTGCTCGAAACATGACTTCATCTCCCTGGTTGGTCATGCGGTTACGCCCTATCGTGATGGTAAGCTTTTCCAGGCAACTGCATGTCGGCAATGGGTCGTCACAGTGAGAAGAACTCAGCGTGAGCATATCCTTCGCGCCTTGGCCCCGGAAGCGGAACTTCGATCTGCAGCGTCAGTCAACAATGCGCCAATCGCCCTCGACACTTCCTGCGCATCACTCCTCGCATCGTCCGCTCCCCGTCCTTACGGGCGATGATGCGGAAGCCGTCGTGCTTGATCTCGTGGAGCAAGAGCGACCCGGCCGGCGACTCGGTCGCCCTGCTTGAAGCTTGCAGTCGCGATCGAACCGCGCACGCCTGCGTGTTCTATCTGCTCGAGTGTTTCGATCTCAAAGAGAACGCCAAGGGTGCTCCCCGGCGCTCCGGCGCGGCGACGAGTTCATTGATCTGGGCCTGGCTCAAACCCCGGTTCGCCGCGATCGGCTGAAAGCCGACCGTGCAGCCAGTGCCGCGATCGTCGTTCCGCTTGACTTCGATTACGGCGGAGTAGCGCGCGCGTTGCGGTGCGGCCAGCGCGGTGTAGCCCGCTGGTGGGGTGACCCCGAGCCCAGTCTCGGGATCAGTGACGCTTTGAGCGACCGCAAGGCCACCGCTGACGACTAGCGAGAGAGCCGCCAACAGGACAAGCATCGCTCCTGAATCATGCACGCCGTTTATTTCACCCTCCTGCTGGTCGCTCTCCACTTCCCCAACCGCCTCGTGCGTCACGGAATCGCGGTCGCGGGCAGCGGAACCGAGGTGGCTACCCGCATCCCAGCGAAGACGCCAAAACCCGGCCGCAGAAATCCGGTGGGATTCTGGTAGCGCACGTCAAAAAGGTTATCGATGCGCCCGAACAGTTTCACTTTCTCGTCGACCGTATAGTTCGCTGCCAAGTGCACCAGCGTATACCCCGCGCCAGCAACCGAGGGATCGAGGCGTCGCGCGATATGTCGACCCACGGGCCGACGTGCAGGACGGTCGCCGACAGAACAAGCGGGTCGATCGGTGTCCAAACCGCGGTGACGCTCGCCTTGTTCCAAGGCCGTCGCAGCAGCTCGAGGCCGGTAATGGCGTCTCCCGCGTCCGGGAAAGTGTAGTCGCCTCTGAGCTTCAAGCGCTCGGTCACCGCAACCGACGCGAACGCCTCCACGCCTTGGGTCTCGGCTTGGCCTACATTGATCAACGAGGTGAAGGTGGCGTTGGCCGTGATCAGGTTCCGTGGCGCCTCGACGACAACGACAGCTTCGGCAGCCACGTGACCTACCGCTTGTCGCCTGCGATCATCCTTCCGGGAACCGAAACCAAGCTGAAGGCGACCTACGGGATCGGATTCAAGGCGCCGACCTTGAGCCAGTTGTTCGAGAACTTCCCCGCCTTCAACTTTTTCGCCAATCCCAATCTCAGGCCCGAGGAGAGCGTTGGCTACGACGCGGGCTTCGCACCTGATTGTCGACGGCACCGCTTGACATAAACTGGCGCAGAGCGACGGCATGGCAAGTCTCCTGCCTTGATCGAATCCAAAATTCCGCAGGGGCGCGGGGCAAAACCTGTTGCAAATTTCACATCAAAGCGACAAAAAGCGTCCGGCAAGCGATGAAAACCCTTGCCCGATTGCGTGGGCGGGTGCGTATCAGGGTGGCCAAACTCGCAAGTTGCAGGAGGCCACGATGAAAATTGTGAAAGGCCTTCTCCTCGCCTCGGCCGCGGGCTTCGTCTCGATTGGCGGTGCGCAGTCGGCCGATCTTCCGGTCAAGGCCCAGCCGGTCGAGTACGTCAAGGTTTGCACAGTCTACGGGGTCGGGTTCTACTACATCCCGGGCACCGACACCTGCCTCAAGGTCGGCGGCTATGTCCGCTTCGACATCGGGCTCAACGCTAGCGGCAGCCACAATCCTTATTTCGGCGGAGCGGCGGCGCGCACCAACCGCGAAGACACGCCCTTCTACCAGACCCGGACCCGCGGCGTGATCTCGTTCGATGCGCGCAGCCAAACCGAATGGGGTTCCCTGCGCGCGTATATCCGCGCCGGGTGGGAGATGAACAGTAACACGAACGCCTACACTCCGGGCGTTGACACCACCTACCGGGGCTCGACCTGGTGGGACAGGGCGTTCATCCAGTTCGCCGGCCTCACGGTCGGCAAGGCGACGTCGTTCTTCGACTTCTATGCCAATGCCCTGAGCTATTCGTCCTTGACCGTGACCGGCTCCGAGACACTCGGGATCAACCTGTTGGCCTACACGTTCCAGTTCGGTGGCGGGTTCTCGGCCACGATCTCGTTGGAAGACACCGTGCATCGTCGCACGGGCATCTGGGACGCCTCCACCAACGCACTTACCATCGGCGGCGCCGCGGTCGGCCTGCCGGCTCCGAACTACGGCAACTATGCGGCCGCGACCTATCCGGACGTGGTCGGCAACCTGCGGGTCGACCAGCCCTGGGGTGCCGCCCAGATCATGGCCGCTCTGCATAACGCCAATGGTTCGTGCTACGGCACGTTCTGCAACGCGGGCCCGGGCCTGCTCAACAACGGTCCGGATGCGGCCGGCTGGGCAGTCGGCGCCGGCGTGCAGTTCAACCTGCCGTGGGCGCAGGGCGACCAGTTCTGGCTGCAGGGCACGTACGCGCGCGGCGCGGCCTCCTATCTCGGCCTCAACAAGTTCACCACGGTCGATGGTTTCGCCATGTTTGCCGGCGGCGCCCCGCTCGACCTCGGCGGCAACGGCAGTGTAGGCCTCGCGTGGGCCTTCGACGGCATCTTTCAGACCGGCACCGGCGTGGCGTTGACCGAAGGCTTCCAGATTAGCGCAGCGGTCCAGCACTACTGGACCCCGATGCTGCGCACGTCGGTGTTCGGCGGCTACCTTGAGCTCAACTTCGGCAGCAACGGCGATCCGAGCTCAGCCGCTACCCTGTTCTGCACGGGCCTCCTCGGCGGCGGGGTCAACGCCCCGCTGCCCGCAGTCTGCGATCCCTCATTCGCGCTGTGGCAGATCGGGACCCGCACGGTCTGGTCGCCGGTGCCCAACCTCGATATCGGTGTCGAGGTGCTCTACTCCCGCCTCGATCAGAAGATGGTCGGCGCGTGGAATCTCGGCGCCAACGGTGGACGCGCCGCCGGCCTCTACGAGGCGCGCGACCAGGACACCTGGAGTGGGCTGATCCGCTTCCAGCGTAACTTCTGGCCATGAGCGGCAGCGATCGGGCCTACTGATTTCATGCAGGGCGCGCGCGCCCAACCTGAGCGAAGGCGCATTGGTGCAGCGGTTCGACCGCCGCGGCGGATAGGGATGGCGCTTGCCTGCTGCTCTCGCCGCACATCTGCTCAGACATACGCAGCCGCGTATGACGCAACGCTACGCCCATTCGGCGCAACAAAACGTGGGGAGCGGAGCAGAGATTGCGCCAGGATTGATCGATTGCAGCGGAGATCCCGCGGCATCGCTGCATCGGCTTCACAAGGCGCCGTGGCACAGCAATCGCAAACCCCCCATTCATCCGGCAAGTCTCTGAACTCTGCGTTCTGGATTGTGAGTGCGGTCGAGTAGAGTGAATCCCAAAACCCCTGCTCAAAACGGTGGATGGATCTTTGCGTCAGGCCGACGCGTTCAGTCTGACTCCAGTTGAGTATTGCCCGCGCGGCGTGGATCTGAGCCGCCGTCCGTGCCCGACTTAACTTAGCTCCGACTTAGTGGGTCGCTTGGAAGTATCTGACGCCCGGGGCAGGCAGAGAGAAACCCCCGGCGGTTCCCCGCCGAGGGTTCGCTGACCCAAAGCCCCGTTGGGTCCTAGCCGATCATGGCCAGAAGTTGCGTTGGAAGCGGATCAAGCCGCTCCAGACATCCGCGTCGGCCGCCTGATAGACCCCGATGGAACGGGCGCCGGTAGCGGGCATCTGCCACTGGCCGTCAAAGTTCTGGTCGAAGTGGGTGTAGAGCACCTCGACACCGAGATCGAGGTTGCGGACCGGCGACCAGACCGTCCGGTAACCAACCTGCCAGACAGCGACGGACGGGTCGCAGCCATTAACCACGTTCGGAATGAAGGCGGTGCCGCCGGTCTGGTTGCCACTGCAGAAGGCGCCGCGGGCTCCCGAGCCGACGCCGATCGCATCG
>Ga0111538_10014603_pt1 | contig 10349 bp, 9 predicted proteins | sample SoiMethybrSBSTD1_FD_79669 | JGI IMG/M metagenome (GOLD analysis project Ga0111538, IMG submission 79669) | Bulk soil microbial communities from a Populus tree surrounding site in Tennessee, USA - Soil MetaG P. TD hybrid SBSTD1 (version 2)... | ecosystem: Environmental > Terrestrial > Soil > Tree... | reverse complement strand
GTATCATTCCAGATTAATGGCGGGACGACGCCGACTGATACCAAGCCGGGAACGTCACTGAGGTGGGAAGGGCTCGCTGGAAGCCTCTTCACGAGATCGTGCCGTGCGCTCATGACTAGTGTCGGTGCCGGCGGCAAGGCGTCGTTTCATTTCGTCCGCCAAAAGGCTGGACAGGATCACGGCACCCTCCGCGTTCAAGTGATTGACGTCCCTGAACAGGGCCGGCCGCCGCGCAAATATCTGGGGATATGTGGTCTCGCAGATGTCGAGAAACTCGACCCCCGGAAGCTCACTAATGAGCGACCGCACTCTGTCGGTCCACGTGCTGTGCGCGATCGGATCCGGCCCGTATTGTGGAGTATGAAACAGGAAGAGTCGTGTCTGGCGTCCAGTTGCATCAGCGGCTAGCGCGCGTAAATATTTGAGTTTCGTGTCCCAGAACGACTGGCTGGCCTTCTCGCGAGCCGTCGCGTCCTGATCCAGCGCGTTCGCAACCAACAGATCCGTGGCCGGATTGAGCGTGCCGAACGCGGGTAAAAAGCCGTCGGACTCGAAGTCTGGACGCGCGAACCAGTTTCGCGCGATCGCGAATACCTTCCCGTTGTAACGGTACGTTTGCGAACGGTACTCGAACCGCTTGAATGGGTCACCCGAATACAACACCTCTCGGATGACAGCGCTCTCGTCGATGTACGGGGCAAAGATCTGCGACGCCTCCAGCTCATTGTCTCGCCTGAGCAGTGACTCGATATCGATCTGCAGTAAAAGCACCTTCGCGATGTGGGCACGTCTCCAGAGATCGTACAACATCACTGAGTACAGGAAATCATGTCCTTTCAGACCGGCATTGAAGGCCGTCATCGAAAGTGTCTGTCTTAGAACGGCCGGCATTACTTGGAACTGAGCTCGCGAGGAACCGAGAATCAACACATCAACGTCCTTGGTGAGCGCATAGTTGAGAAGACCGCCACGCTCGCCGGTGAAGGTGCGCCGATAGAGCTGACCAATGGCCCAGCCGATCCCGGCATCGAGGCCGACAACAAGAAGAGCGAAAATGACGACGCGTTTCATATCGTACCGTTAGAACTGAAAGTAGATAAACTGAGTACCCTTCTCGACTCCAAGCAAGATTACGCCGAACAGCAGAGAGAGGGCGTAGGCGAAACGGAACGGAATGGAATACTGGTCGTGATGATTCCAGAAATCGGCGTAACGATGGAATAGGTCGAGCGCGAGGACAACGGCAATTCCGAACAGGCTCTGTACCAGGATCGGGTCGAAGAACAGCGGCCCAGGAAATGCCACAATCCTCCACATGATATCGAGTGCGGCCGAGACGTCGGGCGCCCTGAAAAATACCCAGGCCAAAACGGTTACGTGGAATGTCAGCAGCACGCCTGCGATGCGAGACCACCGAGTCGGAACGACAGCACGAGGCGGGCGATCGCCGCTCCCAAACAGCCGCTCGACGACCAGACAAATACCGTGGAGTGCCCCCCAGATCAGGAACGTCCAATTGGCGCCGTGCCAGAAGCCGCTCAACATGAACACGAACAGTATGTTGCGCGCCTGTTTAGGGGCGGACACGCGGTTGCCGCCAAGTGGAATATAGACATAGTCCCGGAACCAGGTGGACAAAGAAATATGCCATCTCGACCAGAACTCGGAGATTGAGCTGGCAAAGTAAGGTGTGTCGAAGTTCTTCATGAGCTCGATGCCATAAACGCGCGACACGCCGCGCGCAATGTCCGAGTATCCTGAAAAATCACAATAGATCTGAAATGCAAAGAAGTAAGTGGCCACGATCAACGTGGTTCCGTTGTGATGGCTACTGGCATTGTAGACAGCGTCCACGTAAAGCGCGAGACTATCGGCGACGACGACCTTCTTGAAAAGGCCCCATAACACGAGCAGCATCCCGTCTCCGAGTCGATTCAGGTCAAAGCGCTTCACCTCGTGAAACTGATGGAGCATGTTCTGCGGTCGCTCGATCGGCCCCGCGACCAGCTGCGGAAAGTACATGACGTACAGCGAGTAGATCCCGAAATGGTGCTCGGCTTTCTGGTGCCCTCGGTACACCTCTATAACGTAGCTCAGTCCTTGAAAGGTGTGAAATGACAGACCGATGGGCAGCGCAATGCGTAGCGCCTGGATCGGATAGTTCAAGTCGAGCAGCGACGCGACGTGCGCAACGTTCTCGTTAAAGAAATTGAAGTACTTGAAAGTGAACAGCGTCGCGCACAGGGACGCCACACTGATACCGAGAAGCAGGCGCTTGTGCTTCGGATCCTGCGTGCGCTCGATCCGGATGGCGGCCAGATAATCGATGAGGATCGTAAGAACCAGGATTAGGATGTAGACTGGGATGAAGAACATGTAGAAGAAGCAGCTGGCGGCAAGCAGCAGCAGCCAGCGGAATCGGTGGTGAAGCGTAAAGTAAGCGGTCGTCACCACTACGAAGAACACAGCGAACGAAAGCGAATTGAAAACCATAGCGTGGTGAAGTGTAGCAGACCATGAATTGAGTTATGTGACAACAGACTACTAAAAGTGAGTTATGTGACAACACGCCACAGGGCGCGCGCCAGCGGCCGTAGCCACAGTCGCCTTCAATCGACAGAACGACTGCTACCGTTGCCGATCCAATCTTGTATGAGCGACGACAATGAGCGCCGGCTTGATTAGATGCAGATATTAACGCTGGCATATGGCGGCCTCGGCCAGCCTAGCGCGGATGAATTAGACCGACGCGAAGCGGCCGGCGAATGGCCGCGCGTCCGACTGTACGAGAAGCAACTCAATTCCGACATGCTGGACGAACGCGACATAGCCGCCATAAGCGGTCTTCGCGGGACTCTGTACCAAGGGCTTCCCGTGGGCGTGGCGCAGGCGGTCGAGGCATTCTCGCGACGCCACCGTTACGACGCCATCGTGTCGTGGGGTGAGCGTTTCGGGCTCCCTTTGGCGGCGCTCCTCAAAGCGACAAACGCTCGCATTCCGCATGTCGCGCTCTGTTCGTGGATTTCGACGCCGAAGAAGGCGGGCGTGCTCCGCCGCGTGCACTCCCACATTCATCGTTTGGTGGTCTGGTCGTCGATCCAATACGATTTCGCCATCAAGACCCTTGGAATTCCGGCGTCGCGCGTCGTCCAGCTGCGCTGGCTCGTAGACCAGCATTTCTGGCGGCCAGTGAATGGCCCAACGGACATGATCTGTGCGGTCGGGCGGGAGATGCGCGATTATGCAACGCTCGTCGAGGCGATTCGCGATTGGGACGTACCGTGCCACATCGCGACAAAGGTGGACCCAGGCAAGACGGACCATTGGATGAGCGATCTCCGCGAGCCCGAAACTCTGCCGCGCCACATTACAATCGGATCGAAGCCGTACCCCGAGTTGCGCGCGCTGTATGCCCGGTCGCGCTTCGTGATTCTTCCGCTACACCCGACCGACACCGATAATGGCGTCACAGCGATGACCGAGGCGATGGCAATGGGAAAGGCGGTGATCTGCACACGTGTTGACGGGCAACGCGATGTGCTGCAGGACGGCGTGAATGGAATCTTTGTTCCTCCTCGTGACCCACGTGCGCTTCGCGAGAGCATCGAGTATCTCTGGAACCACCCCGAAGAATGCGAGCGGATGGGTCGTGAGGGGCGCAAACACATGGAACAATTCCACACTGTCGACCAATTCGTCGCGGGCGTGAAAGCGGCCGTTGCAGACGCCATCTCGGACGCGCGCCGACGGTGAACGCCGAGTTCTGTGGAGGAATTCAACATGAGTTTAGGAGCAGCCCGGCGCCAAGTCACCGTGGTGATCGCGTCCTATAAAAGGCCGGATGCATTGGCGTTCGCACTGCGTTCCTTGGAGCAACAGACGCTGCCGCCATGCGAGTTTGAAGTGGCGGTTGTTATTGACGGAGTCGATGAGACCGAGCATCAATACCGAGATGTCATCGAAAACGCTTGCGCTGAGATTTCGTACTTGCTGCGGTATGAGTTCCAGCAGAATGCTGGGCAGGCTGTCGCCCGCCACCGCGCCATCAACGCCGCGTCCACTCCGTGGATCTGCGTCATCGACGATGACATGGACCTGTTGCCGGAGTTTCTTGCCGAGCACCTGAAAGCGCTCACAGCCGGGACGAGCAAGACCGTTGTGATTGGCCGTGTACTGCCCGAAGAGGGCTGGGCGAACGGTCCGCTCTACGAGGCGGTCCGCACCAGCCACATGCTCGCTTCGCACGAATTCCTTGGTCGCGGATTGAAAGCGCCGTCCGGTTACACACTCGTCACACAGAATGTCTCGTTCGGTCGGGAGTTCTACCTGGCTGTCGGTGGATTCGATGAAAAACTCAGGCTGGGCGAAGACTCCGAGCTCGGATTGCGTTTCGAGCTTGCCGGTGCAGGGTTCGTATTTGGCGCAAGGGCCGCGGCTATACACCGTTCCCGCGTGGGGTCGTATGATACGTGGCTTCGCCGCTGCGTGGAGTACGGCAGGACGAGCGTATATATCTTTGAAAAGCTTGGACAGGACAGCCGCGCACATCCCCTTAGAAATCTTGTGAACGGAAACCGCCTGAACCGGGCGGCGGTGCACGTCCTCTGCTGGTCGGACGCCCTCGCCCGTGTGGGCACGGCGACATTGAGCATGACTGGCGTGGCGCTTCGACGTATCGGACTGCTGAAGCCGGCGATTGCCACGCACAAGGCGATTCTGGCCATTGCCTATCACCTTGGGGTCAAGAGCGCGCTCGGATCTTGGCGGCGCGTTTTGCAGGCAGAGCGAGCTTTCGCCTCAGCGGCGGACGCGCCACGCGATCCAACGTGAGGAGTCCTATTAGTCAGCAGTGGGACAGTCGTGACTCAATCAGAACGGAAGCGTCAGCTCGGTCGCTGGGCGTAAAGGATTCCAACCTCTTCCTGCCCGGTACTAGAATTCTGTGGGTAGTAGTCGACGATCATCACTTGTGCGAAGCCAGTGCGAAGAAGAATGTCCCTCACGCCGCGTAAGAGATCGCGCGAGTGGTACTCGACGATGACGCGCTGCACGTTCCGCAACGTATGTTCAGCCCCTCGCAGCACGGCGACTTCAGATCCTTCCGCATCGATCTTCAGCAGGTCGATGCGTGAGACCGCCAACGAAGGAACGATGTGATCGAGCGTAGTGATCTTGACGGCGGTCTCTGGAGCAGAAACCTTATTTGTCGCCGGGATCACTAACCCGCCCGTGGTCCCGCCGCCCACGACGTGCATCGTGCCCAGTCCGACTTCGTCACTCAGCGCGGACGGGAACAAATGGACGCGCTCCGCTAAGCCGTTCATACTGACATTTCTGCGAAGACGGCCATACGGAGCGGGGTTCGGCTCGAACGCGTAAACGTGCGCTCCGTGTGTTGCATGTAGCACCGTAAAGAGACCGACATTGGCACCGACATCGAAAACGATCCAGCCCCTCTGCGGAACGAAATCGGCGTGCCGGTGATACTGGCGTGATTCATATATTTCGTGGAAAATGAACACCTCCGACGTTCTCACTCCAACGACATATTTTGCCCCGCGTACTCGGATCGTCGTCTCCCAGCGATATGTATCGAAGGGCATCAGCCTGGCACTATAGAGCTTGGCGAGCAGCTTGACGACGCTCAGTCGCTCCCGCCATGTCTGCCCGAGACGAGCATAGAATCGCGCTTCCCAGGCAAGCTCACGTACTTTTTGTCGCAGGTGTCGAAAGGCAAGCATGGTCGCCTCTCCGCTTCGTTGAACGATGAAATGGTTATTCTGACCTGCCTTCGGTCAGATTGTAGTTGGGGGAGGCCAGCATCTGACCCACGGATTTCAGAATGTAGCTGCTAAAGCAGAAGAGTCTACGGGCACCTTGATCGTGCAGGGCGATGCAAGCGCTGGACTCGCTGGACGACCTCCGCATCAGCTTCCTCAAGTAATAAGTGTAAGCTCGCCGAGGACCATGCCGGCTTCACGCGGCCGATTACCCTGCGGGTCGGCTGCGGCCTTGTTGCTGTTCGCACGGGCGACATCTCTTAGCCGTTTATAGGCATCGCGGCCGTTGATCACCGGCACATGCAGTGGCGCCCGCGCCTCGAGACAGATACTCCCTGTGAAGCACTACATCAAAGAAGTAGGGCGCGATATCATCCCCGCCTCGAAGTGACCGCCTCACGCGCCTCCAGGCGCTTCCTGCTGATCGACGCCCTCCGCGGCCTGGCCGCGCTGGCGGTGGTGCTGTACCACGTGGAGGAGGGGCGCCACATCGAGGGGCTGTCCGCTGCCATGCCCCGGTTCCTGCGGGTCCTCCTCGAGCATGGTGGCCTGGGTGTCGAGGTCTTCTTTGTGCTGAGCGGCTTCGTGATCGCCCACGCCATGTCCCGCCACGAGGTGACCCGAGGCTACGTGGGTCGCTTCATGCTGCGCCGGTCCCTGCGCCTCGATCCTCCCTACTGGGCGTCGATGGCGCTGGGCATCGCCTTCGGCGTGCTCTCGTCTCACCTTGTCACTGGCAAGTCCTACGCGCTCCCGGGGGGGAAGGAGATCGTGATCCACGTCCTCTACCTGCAAGACCTGCTGGGCGTGCCCCCGCTGAGCTCGATCTACTGGACCCTGTGCCTGGAGATCCAGTTCTACCTGGTCTTCTCGTTGCTCATGCTGGTGGCGGCCCGCCTGCGGCGCCGGCTCTCGCCCGAGGCCGCCTTCTACGCGGTGATGTTGCCCGCGGCGATCGTCGCCGACATCTGGCCCCCGCAGCTGCGGCCCTTCGGCGTCCCTGGCACCTTCCTTTCTCACTGGCACCTCTTCATCGCCGGGGTGTTGGTCTGGTGGTCCGCGACCCGCTCCACCGATCGCCTGGCGCGCGCCATCGCCATTACCAACCTCGCCGCGCTGTTGATGCTGGCCGCCGCCCGCGCCGACGTCGCCCTCCTGGTCGGGCTCATCGCTGCGACGCTGATCCTGGTGGCCGCCCTCTGCGGCAAACTCAGCACCTGGCTCTCCGCCCGTCCCCTGCAGTGGCTCGGCGCCATCTCCTACAGCCTCTACCTTACCCACAACGCCATCGCCGGCGCCGCCTTCCGCCTGGCCTACCGCCTGACCGGCCACACCCTCGCCACCGAAGCCCTGTGCTCGGTCCTCGTCGTCGCGGTCAGCCTGGCGTTCGCGTATCTCTTTCACCGCGCCATCGAGCGCCCCAGTCTTGCCCTCAGCCACTGCGTGGATGATGAGGATTCCGTCGCGCCGGCGGTTGAAGGGCTATACGTCAGCCGGACCTCGTGACTTCGTGAAGACGCTCGGCCTTTCCCTGTTCTTGATGCTGTGAGTTGTCAAATGGTCCACCTGCCGGTCCGCCTGACCGCTCCATTACCGGGATGCAACAGTTTGTGTAGACCGTTCTGTGGGCCGATGTCGCCGGGGCGTTCAAAGTGTTTGTGGATCGGCAGTTGGCGCCGAAAGACCAGATTGCGCGTGTGGAACCAACTCCGCCGATCACAGGCACGAGCTCTTGGGCAGACTTGGGCTAGAACGACAGGGTATATCGAACAATGTTAATCAATAATCAGCCTCTTTTTAGACCTTCGATATGGGACTATGCAAAGGTTCGTAAGCTGTATAGCTTCTTTGTCCGAGGACGCCGTTTTCAATTCCTGCGTCCGAAAGTGCAATCCGGCGAGTACGTGAATATCGGCTGCGGTCCGAATACCAACAACGAGCTCGTGTGCGTGGACTACCATTGGTACCGCGGCGTTGATTTGTGCTGGGACATTACGAAGCCGCTTCCTTGGAAGGACGCGACCCTCAAAGGCATCTTCTCCGAGCATTGCCTGGAGCACATCACCTTTGCCGATTGCGCATTCGTGCTGAAAGCATGCCGTCGAATGTTAATGCCGGGCGGCACGATTCGTATCGTCGTACCAGACGGTGAACTGTATTTGGACCTGTATCGAAGAGTGAGGACTGGTGAAAATGTTAGATTTCCCTATCAAACTCCTGCGGAGGTGACCGCCATTATGTGCGTGAATCGGATCTTCCGTGAGTTCACTCACATCTTTATCTACGATGAAGAAACCATGAGACTGATGTTGAGCAGAGCTGGTTTCGTGAACATCCGGCGTGAGAGCTATATGAAGGGACGTGACGCCAAGCTCTTGCTTGACACGGAGATGCGAGCGGTCGAGTCACTCTACATCGAAGCATCTGTGCCGGATCATAATGAAACGGTGTCCGCCACAACATGAGTTCAGCCTATGCTTTTGAAGAGCCCCAGTCCGCGCGGCATGGTCCGGTGTTCGATCGGTGGAACCCATGTGCACCGCCAACTAAGATGTCGAGGTTTATGGTGTTCAGGCCTAAGACTGACCAGTCCTGGGAATACTTCGGAAAGAATGACCCGTACTTTGGCGTGATCACGCGCGATGTTTACAAAACGGACCAACTGAATCAGCAGACAAAGAAGGAGTTCTTCGCCAGCGGCGAGAGCCATGTCAACTGGATCTTCGACATCATAAATCATGACCTTGTTGCCGGATTTCGGCCGTCAAGAGCGCTCGATTTCGGATGTGGCGTCGGACGACTCGTCATTCCGCTCGGTCGCCGCTGCGACTCGGTGGTCGGCGTGGACGTATCTGAATCGATGTTGCACACGGCGGCGCTGAATATCAAGGAGCACGGTCTCACGAATGTAACGTTTGTCAAGGGCGATGACAAGCTGTCCAATCTCTCCGGACGCTTCGACTTCATCCATTCGTTTATCGTATTTCAGCACATACCTCCGAATCGAGGCGTCGCTATCCTCCGTCGTCAAATTGAGCTTTTGCAGGATGATGGCGTGGGCGCGTTACATTTCACATACGGATATGCATCATCGGCCTCGACGGGGCGCAGGCTGTTAACATTCGCCGAACAGAAGATTCCGTTTGTGAGTGCGCTTCGCAGCCTGCTGAAGGGAGGACGGCTGAACGAACCGCAGATGGAGATGTATCAATATGACGTCAACCAGTTGCTCCGGATTCTTCAGGAATGCGGTTGCCACCGCTGGTATCCTCGGTTTACAGAGACCAACGTTCGTGGCAATGCTTTTTACGGAGTACTACTGTGCTTCCAGAAACGGGCGACGGACGTTCAAGCTCACGGTTAGCGCGATGTCTCGTGACCCGAGTGTCAAAACTGACGCGCAGGAGTGCGGCGAAGCGCTCTGAATCCGGTGGCGAGCGCCGGCAATACTGTAGACGTGACGCTCACGTTTCAATGATATTTGGCTTTGTCCGCGGCCAGCTCGCCATGCTTTGCCGCTGACGGAAATCCGCGGTACCGTGCAATGATGCCAGGTGTCCTGAGGTTGAATTAGCGCGTGGCGAAGCTTGTGCTGTTGTCGGTTGTCTTGGCGGTCATAGTGCTGCCGCTGCTTGCAGGTCGCGATAAGAGCCCCCGGCGAGGATTGCAGAGAACACTGCTTTTGATGCTTATGTTCAACTTGTGGTATCTCTTTGCCGTGCGCTTTATCTATCCTCGCTTACTTTAGTGTGTCGCGTGGGTATGTCCGCCTGGCCGTCGCAGCCGCCATTTCGGAAAACCGGTGTCCTGTTCATCAGTTCCGCCGAACAACCGGGTGCTGACACATTCATCCACGCGCTTATCATGCGGAGTCTCGATCGCTCGCGGTTCGACGTCCACGTGGCGTGCTCGGCCGGGACCGACGGCGCCAGGACGCCCGCGTATCATCTGTTGAAGGCGATTCCAAACCTTTCCCTCCGGCCGGCGAACTTTGGACCGTCGCTCTCAGGACAATCTGCGTTGGAGATGCTTCTCCGCCTGTTCGGTGGTGCAGCGACGCTGGCCAGTTTCGCGAACCTGGTTAGGTACGTGCGCCGGCATCGCATTAGCGTGCTGCACTCGACCGATCGTCCGCGCGATGCCTTCGCCTGTGCTGTGCTGGGCAAACTGACCGGCGCCAAGTCGGTCATCCACGCGCATCTAAAATGCGCCGATTGGATGGGCCGCCCGCTGCGTTGGTCCATGGGCCAGGTCGACGCGCTGGTCGGCGTGTCGGAGTTCGTCGTGCGATCGCTCGTGGCAAGCGGCTACGCCAGCGACAAAACGCATACCATCTTGAACGCGATCGACGTACCCAGATGGGATTATCGTCTCGATGGTGGTCCAGTGCGCCAGCGGCTGGGAATTCCGGCAGACGCGCCCGTCATCGCTTGTGCGGCTCGGCTGTTTCGCGGAAAGGGTCAGGACGACGTGATCCGGGCGCTGCCGGCGGTGCGAGAGGAGTTTCCTACGGTCCGCGTGCTGATCATCGGCAGCGATGATCTCGTGGCGATGCGCACGAGCTTTACG
>Ga0111538_10014602_pt1 | contig 10349 bp, 7 predicted proteins | sample SoiMethybrSBSTD1_FD_79669 | JGI IMG/M metagenome (GOLD analysis project Ga0111538, IMG submission 79669) | Bulk soil microbial communities from a Populus tree surrounding site in Tennessee, USA - Soil MetaG P. TD hybrid SBSTD1 (version 2)... | ecosystem: Environmental > Terrestrial > Soil > Tree... | reverse complement strand
GCGGGAATGGACGGGATCGGCCGGGCGTTCCCCAGACGTGCACGTTCGGGAACTCTGGCGGTATCCGGTCAAGTCGATGGCCGGCGAGCCGCTGCAGCGGGCCGAGCTCGGCCCGGAGGGGATGGCGGGCGATCGGATCCTCCAGGTCCGCGACGGGAACGACCGTCTCGTGACCTCGCGGTCGCGCCCCGCGCTGCTGGCTCACCGCGGCACGATCGGTCCGGACGGAGAGCCGCTCGTGGACGGCCGTCCGTGGGCATTGTCGGAGGTGGACCGCGACGTCGAAAAGGCGGCCGGCCGCGGCGCGCGTCTCGTGCGCGAAGAAGGCCCGGACCGGTTCGACATCCTCCCCCTGCTGGTGGCGACCGACGGCGCGGTGGATGCCTTCGGCCATGACCGTCGCCGCCTGCGCCCCAACCTGGTGATCGGCGGCGTCGCCGGTCTGGCCGAGCGCGAGTGGGAGGGGCGGCGGTTGCGCATCGGAACGGTCGTCGTCGGCCTGGTCGATCTGCGGGAACGGTGCGTGATGACGACCTTCGACCCGGACACTCAGGTCCAGGACGTCGAAGTGCTGAAGAAGATCCGCCGCGAATTCGGGGGAAGGCTCGCGCTCAATGCCCGCGTCCTCGAAGGCGGGATCATCGCGGTCGGCGATCCCGTCGAACTTCTCGCCGCGCTTTGAGCTAGAATCTCCCCGTGGCTCTCCAGGCGACGGTCTATCACATTCAGATCGAGCTTTCGGACATCGATCGGGGCGTCTACGAGTCCCTCGATCTCCGGATCGCCCGCCACCCGTCCGAGTCGATGGCGTACCTTCTGACGCGGACGATCGCCTACGCGCTTCTCTATGAGGAGGGCCTGGCGTTTTCGAAGGGCGGGTTGTCGTCGGTGGACGAGCCTCCGCTCTCCATTCGCGACCTGCAGGGAATCCTTCGCGCCTGGATCGAGATCGGCACGCCCACCGCCGACCGGCTGCACAAGGCCGCCAAGGCCTGCCCGCGGGTCGTCGTCTTCACGCAGCACGATCCGCGCCTGCTCCTGGGTCAGGCGGCGACGCGGGACATCCACAAGGCGGACCAGATCGAGATCACCGCGCTGGACCCCAAGTTTCTCGACCAGCTCGGCGCGCTGACGGATCGCAACAGCCGGTGGACGCTGATGCGCAACGACGGCATCCTCTACGTCACCATCGGCGACAAGACCGTCTCCGGCCCGGTGACGAAGCACGCGCTCGCGTAACGACTACTTCACGGTCGGGGGCGTGCCGCTCCAGTGCGGGTTCTCGACGCGCGTCACCCGGCCTTTATCGACGGTGACCCAGAACTCCCGGCCGGGGGCCGGTTGGTCCAGGCGAACAAAGTACCGACCCGGGGCGAGCTTGCGCTCGACCGGGCCTTCCTGGCGAACCCCATGGTTCTCCTCGTAGGCGACCTTGTGGCCGTCCTGGCTGTAAACCGTGTACCCCGAATAGTGGGTGAGCGGCGCAGCTTCGGGATCAACCGGATTCTCTTCCAGGATCCTCGGCGTGAAGACCAGAAGCTGCCCGGTGTCCACTTCCGCGGCCTTGGCCTCCGGCGTCATGGGGGCCGTCGTTCCGAAGGCGGGATGGGGGCCCGACGTGTCCAGGGTCTCCGGCTTGGAGGAGCAGCCGCCGATGATCCCAAGCACGAGCAAGGTCGTCCCAAGACGAATCATAATCCCTCCCCGGTTGAACCTGGCCAGCCGTATGAGCCGGCGCTTCCTCGTCCGTTATCCGGGGATTGCAATTCGGATCACTCCCGGCGAACCTCCACGTAGTACGCCCCGCAGAGGAGCCGGCCCTGATCGTCCAGCCACTCGGCCTGGAGTTCCACGTCCCCCGCCGCCAGCTCGACGACGAACTCGACGGCCTTGGCGCCCGCCTCCGCGTCGCGTCGCTGCTCCTCGCCCCGGATGCGCAGCCGCCCGCCGCGGATGGGGAGCGCCTTGCCCGCGACCAGGCGGCCGTCGGCGATCTTCGTCTCCGGCGCCGCCGCGGAGAGCGCGAGGCCGCTCTCGGCCGGCCAGCGCCGCGCCGTGAAGCGATAGCGGCCGGGCCGGTCGACGCGCAGGTGCCAGGTCCCGTTCTTGAGCTCGCCCGCCCTCACTTGCTTCTGCTGGTCCACGAAGACGTCCCACCACTCGCACGCGGTGAGGGTCATGGGATTCTCCGCGTCGTTCCCGATCACGATCCTCTGCCGCTCGTTCACCTTTCCGCTCACGCTTTCCCACCAGCGCGCGAGTTCTCCGCGCAGGCGGGCGACGACCTCCGGGTGGCGCGCGGCGACGTCGACGTCCTGATGCGGGTCGGCGCCGAGGTCGTAGAGCGCGCGGTCCTCCAGCAGGCGCCAGCGCTTCCAGAGCACGGCGGCGCCGTCGCGGCGCGGCACCGCGGGATTGTCGGGCCGGTAGGTGTCGGCGCCGACCGGCTGGCGGCTGAAGTTGATGAAGAGGACGCGATCGTCCAGCTCCGGCTGGGGCCGGCCGCGGAGCAGCGGGGCGAGGCTCCGGCCCTCGAGGTCGCCCGGGAGCCCTCTCACGCCGCAGAGCTCGGCGAGGGTGGGCAGGAGGTCCTGGACCTGGGTGAGGGGCGCGAGTTCGCCGGGCGGGCGCAGGGTGCCGGCGGGCCAGCGGAGGAAGCAGGGCACGCGGTGGCCGCCTTCCCAGAGGGAGACTTTCCGGCCGCGCATGCCGGCGTTGTAGTAGGACTCGCCCATCGTGCTGCCGTTGTCGGTGAGGAAGACGACGATCGTGTCGTCGAGGAGGCCGGCCTGGCGGAGGAAGTCGTCCAGCTTCCCCATGTTCTCGTCCACGTTGGCGCACATGGCCAGGTAGCTGACGAGGTTCTCGCGAGCGCCGGGGGCGAGGCCGGCCGCGGGCCCGGGATCGGCGGCGATCGCCTCGCGGATCGGGCCGCGGTAGCGATCGGGCACCCACAGGGGGCCGTGCGGGGCGTTCAGCGGCACGTAGGCGAGGAAGGGGCCCGGCGCCGAGCGCATCCAGCGGATCGCCTCACGGAAGAAGACGTCCGTGCAGTAGCCCTCCACGCGCGACCGACGGCCGTTGCGCACGTAGACGTCGTCGAAGTTGTCGTTGTCCCAGGCGTCCGGCACCGAGTTGACGTGGGAGGAGGGGAACCAGAGCGTCTCGTCGAAGCCTCGGTCCTCGGGGCGGAACGGATAGTTGTCCCCGAGGTGCCACTTGCCGAAGATTCCGGTGCGGTAGCCGGCGCCCTTGAAGTAGTCGGCCATCGTCCGCATCTCGGGCCGCAGGAGCGTCCGCCCGCTGCTGACGTTCATCGCGCCGTTGCGCATCGCGTGATAGCCGGTCATCAGCTGCCCGCGCGTGGGCGTGCACATCGGCGCGACGTGGAAGTCCGACAGTCGCAGCGCGGCGGCCGCCAGCGCGTCGAGGTTGGGCGTCCGCAGATACGGGTTTCCGTGGCAGGACAGCTCCCCGTAGCCCTGATCGTCCGTCATGACGATCACCACGTTCGGCGGCCGCCGCGGCGTCCCGTCGCTCCGCGCCGGCGCGCAGGCGGCCAAGGCGAGAAGCCCGAACGTCGTGGCGCGAAGGAAGAAGATCATCCCGATTCAACGGGAGCCGGGGCCTGCCGGTTTCGGAGTTTCGGCGGATCACTCCGGAGCCGAGGGGAGATCGGCCCAGAAGCAGCTCCCGCGGCCGACCTGCGATTCCACGCCGACCCGCCCGCCCATCCGCTCCACGGCCCGACGAACGATGGTCAGCCCCAGGCCCGTGCCGGGGTAGGCATCCGCGGAATGGAGGCGTTCGAATGCCTCGAAGATGCGTTGAGTGTGCTCGGGATCGATCCCGATGCCGTTGTCCTGGATCCGGAGGCGGACCCGACCGTTCTGCCGCTCCGCGGCGACCCGGATCGACGGTTCAACCCCGGGAGCGACGAACTTGGCGGCGTTGGAGAGCAGGTTGGCGACGGCCTGGACCAGGAGGTTTTCGCTGCCGAGGACCCGCGGCAGCTCCGGTTCCACCAGGACCCGGGCCTTCCGCGTCTGCAGGTCGGCTTCCACCCGCGCCTGGGCGTCCGCGATCACCTTGCCGAGATCCAGCGGCACGAGGGAGATCTCGCTCTGCCCGGCCTGGCTGTAGGTGAGCAGGTCCCGGATGAAGGCGTCCATCCGGCGACAGCCTTCCCGGATCCGCGAGAGGAACTGACGGCCCTCCGGCGGAAGGGTTCCGCCGCAGTCCTCGTCCAGGGCCCCGGCGAATCCGGAGATCGCCCGAAGCGGCGCTCGCAGGTCGTGCGCCACGGTGCGGCCGAAGGTGTCCAGGCTCCGGACCACTTCCCGGAGCTCGTCCGTCCTCTGGGACACGCGATCCTCAAGCTCCCGGTTGAGCGCGACGAGATCCAGTTCCTTCTTTTTCAGCTCATCGGCCTGCCGCACCACGTCCGCGTGAAGCCGGCCGTGGTCGATCGCCAGGGCTATGAGATAGGTCAGTTTCTGGGCGATGACGACATCCGGGGCCTGGAACTCGCGCCCCGACTCCGCGTGGATCAGGGTCATCACTCCTAGGAGTTCCCGTCGAGAACGCAGGGGCACGACGAGAACCGAGGACGGAACGGCGCCGGGCCGGAGGGAATAGGCCTGCGGGTCGGGCAGGATGTCGGGAAGCGATCCGGCGTCCACCTTGGAGCAGAGTTCGAACTCCCCCGAAATCCAGACGCGACCGGGCGTGCCGACGGGGAGCGAGGCCTGTTTCTCGCGATGGACCCATCCGGGCTCGTCCTTCTTCCGGGCGGAAAGCATCGCCGCCGAACTCAGCCGAAGAACGGATCCGTCGTCGTTTCGCAGGTCGACGACGCACCGGTCCGCCAGGACGGGGACCGCGGCCTTGATCGCCCGCACCACCGCCGACTCGTAATCAAAGGTGCTGAAGAGGAGCGCGGCCGCACGCGCCAGGAGCAGGGCATGGACCTGCCGGTCGGCGGCGCTCCGGGCCTGCTCGCGGACCAGCTCCATCGGCCGAGCCATCGCGTCGCGCAGCTTCCCGGTGTCCTGGATGATTCCGACCAGGCGCAGCGTCCGGTCGGGGCTTTGGACCACCATCGCCCTGACGGCGGCGTGCACCGGGGTGCCGTCGGGTCGATGGAACGCGACCCGGCACTCGAACGGCGTGCGGTCCTTCAGCGTCCTGGCGATGGCGGCCCTCATCGGCTCCCGGTCCTTGGGCTGGAATCGCCGGAGAAAGCGGTCGAGGGTGGAGCGACGGGACCCCTCACCGCCGAGCAGCTCGTTCAGCTCCGGGGACCAGGTGAGCGTCTCGGTGGCGACGTCCCACTCCCAGCTGCCGAGGTGGGCGAGCCGTTCCGCGCTACCGAAGCGGTCGATCGAGCGGCGAAGCTCCTCCTCGGCGTTCTTTCGCTCGGTGATGTCGTGGACGATCAGGGCGAGGCCCGTCCGATCGGGGGCCAGGCACTGCTCGGGAAGGGTCGTGAAGCCCACGACGATCGGCTCCGACCCCTTCCGGAGGCAGCAGGCTTCCCCGTATCGGACCCAGGGATTCGCCCAGGTCCGGGCCAGAAGACCCCCGATGTCTTTCCGGAGCTTCGGCGGAAGGAGCATCGCGAGCGGACGCCCCACGATCTCGGCGCGGGCATACCCGAAGATGCGCCGCGCGGCCGGATTCCAGGTTCGGATGATCCCCTCCCGGTCGATCCCGATGATGCCGTCGCTCGCGGCTTCGACGGCGAAGACCGGCGGAGGCGCATCGTGGCTCCGTGACGGAGCAGGGTGCTTGCGGAGCGCTTTCATGGGTATTTCTAGTGAGCCTGGAGCCGGCGACGCCGTTATGAGGAACCGACAACGACCTTGCGTCTTCCGTCGGATCGTGAGGTACAGTATCCCAGCATGGGTCACCAGATCTTCTACTGCGACATCTGCGGGGGGCAGATACGATCCGCCGATTTCGACAGCGGTCAGGCGTTCGAGATCGACAACCGGAAGTTCTGCCTGAAGTGCGGCCCGGAAATGCTTCGGACGCTCCCCAAGGACCAGTTCAAGGAGATCTTCCAGAGCATCACCACCCCGTCCAAGCCGTTCCCTTCCGTGACTTCCGACACTCCCCGGACGAAGCGAGTTCCGGTCGCGACCGACCCCAAGCCGTCGGCGAGTCCCTGGATCGCCGTCGGCGTCGTCGCCGCGATCCTGGTCTGCGGGTTCCTGTGGTGGGGCCTCGGGAGCAGGGATCCCGAGCCCATCCCCGTCCAAGTGACCGCGAAACCCGTGCGGCCCCCGGAGCAGAAGAAAGCCCTCCCTCCCCCCAAGGAACCGTCTCCGACTCCGCCCCCGACCCCGCCGCCGACTCCGCCGCCGCCGGCGGTTCCGCCTCCGTCCGCGCCCGCCTCGTCGAACAAGGACCAGGTCGCCCTGGACGCGCTTCGGAAGGCGCAGGAATGGGCCGCTGCGAACCCCTCGGACTTCGACGGCACGATCCGGAAATTCCAGGACGCCAGCTTCCTGGCCACCGGCACTTCGGCCCAGGCGGAGGCGGGCAAGGCCCTGGAGCTTTGGCGCCAGAAGCAGCGGGAGTTCTTCGCCACGGAGATCGCCACCCTGGAACCGGAGGTGAAGGCGGCCGTCAAGGAGGAGCAGTTCGGGAAGGCGCTGGACATCCTGAAGCTCGCCAAGAGCCGCCACCCGTCGGCGGAGTGGCAGCTCCTGGTGGGCAAGCGGTCCCGCGAGATCAACGACAACGCTTTCAAGCTGCTCGACAAGGTGAAGGAAGACGCCCGCGAGGCCCAGAGAAGCGGGGACGACGAGAAAGTGAAGCAGCTCCGGGCGCGGGTCGCCGCCTGGGGCATCGCCCAGTTCATCAAGGAGTTCCGCGAAGCGATCGGCGAGTAGGCGGTCCCTGCCTAGTCGTCGCGCTGAACGACGCGGTCCGTGCTGGGCACGAGAGGGCGCGTGGAGCGCTTCAGGAAGAGCAGGGCCAGGCAGGTGTCCCAGGTGGGCGTTCCCCAGTCGTCCACGGCCCACGAGCCGTCCGTCTTCTGGGACTCGAGAAGGACCCGCACCCCGTCGGCGTACCAGAAATGGGTCCCGAGCTTCTCATTGCCTGTCATGATGCCGGCTCGTTCGAGCCCATACAGGTAGTAAGTCAGGTACGTGGTTTTCCCGATCCCTTCCCACTCGATCGGACCCGGCACGGTTTCCACGGTGTAGTGGACCTGGAGCCAGGCGAGGCCGTCCAGGATGGCGGCGTTGCGCCTCGAATCGCGGCCGAGGATGTACTCGAAGACGGCGAGGGAGCTGACCATTCCGGCCGTCATGGTGCCGTAGGGCCGGTGGAGGGGGCACTTGCAGGGGTGATCGTAGCACCATCCCCGCGCCTTGCGTCCCGACGGCAGGCTCGGAGCGGCGCCGCCCTGCGGAGGAGGCCCCGCCTGCTGTGCCGCGGTGATTGCCTGGGTCGCCCGCACGATCACGTCTTTCGGCAGCACGATGCCCGCGTCGTGGGCCGCGCGCAGTCCGAGGGCGGCGTACTGGGTATTCGAGAAATCCCCGTAGCCGGGACCATTCCTCGTCTGCTTGAGGGTCAGCTTCCGGACGACCTTGGGCTTCGTCCGGAGGCCGTCCTTCCCCGGGGGCAGGGCGGGCGACGCCGGCACGGTCTCGAGAATCATCGCGTCGGCGGTGACCGAGGGGGCGCTGTACCCCCATTGACCGTTGGCGAGCTGATTGTCGAGCAGGAACTGAGCAAAACGGGCGATGTGGGACTGGTAGCGGACGCGGTCGAGTTCCTCCAGCACCATCGCCCGGAGGGCGACCGGGTAGGTCTTATCGAGCGGCGCTGCGAGCGCCGACGCCAGGAGTTCCCGAACGCGAGGATCGTCCTCCGGAACGCCCGCATGGAGGAAGGTCAGGAGGAGCAGGTCGTCCGCGTTCCGGATGGGGGGCATGCTCGGGTCTTTCTTGAAGGCGTGGCCGTTCGACGGCGCCTTCCGGAGCCAGGCGACCCCGAGTTCGATGGCGGCGGCGACCTTCTGGTCGTCCACGCCGGGCGCGGACTGAGGCATCAGGAGAAGCGCCAGGACGAGGGAGGCCAAGGTCATGAGTCCGCCTTTTCCGGAACCACCCCAGTATAGCATGCAATTTTGTATTGCCGGAGAGGGCTCGTCCCCCCGGGGGATAAGCGGTTCAAAGGCAGGGGAGAGGCGGGCGGGGATGGGGAAAGGGCTTTCTCTATCGGCTCAACCCCGGGGCATCGAACAACTCAGCGCTTATATTTTTCGAGGTGGTAGTTCTTGTCCTGATCCGGACGGTGCGTCAGTTTGTAGCGGTCGAAGATGCTTTTGCCGTCCCGGTTCACATACCGCTTGTAGAGCTTTTCCAACTCCTCGGGGCGCTCGAGGGTTTCCAAGGTTTCTCCGTTGATTCTGCCGATGGGAAAAGCCTCGATCTGCTTTTGGGATCCGACCTCGATCCGGAGGATGGTCTGGAGTGTCCGGTCATGGGTTAGAAACGACATTTTGGAACCGACCGGCGTTTCGTCCCTGATCCTGTAGTCCCTTCCAATGCCCCAGAAGTAGTCCCTTGGATTCTCGTCGACCAGTTCTTCCTCGGCCGAGCTCCGGGCGGGCATTTCGCGCGCGCGCCGGTCGTAATACGCGTCCTTCAGATAGGACATGGCCCCATGTCCCAGCACGATGAGGGCGAGAGGGGCCAGAGCGACGAACTTGGCGGCGCCGGGGGGCACGAAGAAGGAAACAGGGACACACACGGCGGTGGCGACCCCCACGATGACCATCACGTACTCGACATTCGGACCCGATCCGGAGGTGCTGCCGAACGCCTTTGCATACCCTTCTAAGAGCTTCCACCCCAGCCAAAAGAGGCAGACGATGACGCTGGTCGCGTTGAACAGGATCAGTTGGCCTTTCATGTCCCTCATTGTGTCCTGAAACGGCCAAAGTAAGCACAAAACTCGCCGCTCCTCATTCTGGTTCCCTTGTTCGCGGTCCGGCCTGATTACTCCCCGACCGCGACGACGTGGCGGCGGGTGCGGAAGTAAAGCACGTTCTCGGAGATGGCCGGTGAAGACAGTGTAATGTCGCCGAGCTTGTTGGAGGCCAGCAGCACGAATTTCGGGCCGGTCTGGAGGACGTGAACCTCGCCCTCCTCGCTCGCGAAGTAGATCCGCCCGCCGGCGGCGACCGGCGACGACGTGAAGCCGATCCTCCTCGAGTCGAGCCGCTGGGTGTATTCGAGCCGGCCGGTCTTCGCGGCGTAGACCTTGAGCACCCCTCCGTCGGAGCAGCTGTAGACCAGATCCTCCCACACCAGCGGCGTCTGCATGTAGGCGCCGTTCCGGGGCTCGCTCCACGCCACGCCGTCATTCGAGGTCTGCCCGTCCCGCAGCGATAGGTCGCCGGTCGATTCCGGCCGGATCGCGTAAAGCGGAGCCTGGCCGCCATGGGCGTTGGTGACGTAGATGAGCCCGTGGGCGAACACCGGGGCGGGCACGGGGATGTCGCCGCCCGACTTCAGGCGCCAGAGCTCCTTCCCGGTCGAAACGTCATAAGAGGAGATGAACGGGAATCCGTTACAGACCACCTGGGTCCGGCCGGCGGCTGCGATGACCGTCGGCGTCGCCCACGACTGGCGGCAGACTCCCTCGCGGTCGGCCCTCCAGATCTCCTTTCCATCCTGGAGCGACAGGCATGCCAGGAACGATCCTTTCTTCTGATCGCATTGGAGGAACAGCTTGTCGTCCCAGAGCACCGGTGAACTGGCGTGGCCCCACTGAAGCTCCGTTCCGTGGGGCCCGCTGTCGAAAACCCCCAGATCCTTCTTCCAGAGCAGATCGCCCTGGAAGTCGTAGGCGTAGAGTCCCTCGGATCCGAAAAAGGCGATCACCCGCGTGCCCTCGGTGACCAGCGTCGTGTTGGCGTGGGTCGCCTTGGGATGGCGACGCGCGCGCGGCGTGCCCTGGCGGGCGGTCTTCTCCCACAGAACCTTGCCGGTCTTCTTGTCGAGGGCGTAGACGACCCACCGCTGCTCGGTGTCGTCGGGTGCGGAATCGCCGGAGCCGTAGAGGCCCACCTTGAGCGGCGCTTCGCCGTCGGTGCGGACCGCGGTCGCGACAAACACCCGGTCGCCCCACACGACGGGACTGGAGTGGCTCAGTCCCGGGATCGCGGTCTTCCATCGGATGTTCCGGTCCGGTCCCGCCTTCGGATCCGCGTTCCACGTCGTCGGGGGCGTCGCGGTCGCGACCCCGCCGGCGCCGGCGCCGCGGAACGACGGCCAGTTGACGGTGTCGTCCGCCAGGGCGGACAGGATGGCGATGATCAG
>Ga0111538_10014601_pt1 | contig 10349 bp, 9 predicted proteins | sample SoiMethybrSBSTD1_FD_79669 | JGI IMG/M metagenome (GOLD analysis project Ga0111538, IMG submission 79669) | Bulk soil microbial communities from a Populus tree surrounding site in Tennessee, USA - Soil MetaG P. TD hybrid SBSTD1 (version 2)... | ecosystem: Environmental > Terrestrial > Soil > Tree... | reverse complement strand
CCTCGATCTCGTCGTTTGATCTCTCCCGTCACGCGATCGGCAAGTACAGATCGGTGCGCAGCGCGTCGGGGGGCGTGTTGGCCGGCGTATTGCGATAGACCTCGAAGCTCGAGCCGTCCCCCACGCGATGCCCGCTCTTGGGGAGCCACTCCCCCATGAAGCGGGACCACGCGTCGCCGAGCCGCGTGTAAGGCCCGACGTGCGTCGTGCGTGCGTACCGACCTCGAGGGAGACGTCTTTCGACGACCCCCTCCGGCAGCTTGGCCCCCTCGGGCACGGTGATTCCGGCGTCGGACTGCAGCTGCTCGGCGGGCGTCGTCTCGGGATCGTCGTGGTAAATGGCGAGCATCATCGCGCCAGCCGATTCGAACCATCCCGCGCGCTGCGCGATGGTGCCGAGGCGTTCGAATGCCTCCGAGATGCGGTTGTAGGGACCCACGTGGCGCACCGCCGCCACGCGGAGCTCGGGCATCTGTTCGATGGTGACATCCATGTTTGGACCTCCTGCAATGAATGAAATCGTTGGGACCTGTTGGCGCCCATTGTCGCAATGGACGCCGGACGGCGCGGCGAGCTCGATCTGTCGAAGGCGCACGCAGTCGGAGCGCGGCTCGACGTTCCCCTGGCGAAACTCCGACGGCGGGATGCCATAGGCTTGACGAAACGACCGCGTGAACGCTTCGTGCGTTTCGTAGCCCGCGTCGAAGGCAATCGTCGTGATCGCCGCGTCCGTCGAAAGAAGCCGGCTCGCCGCCCGCTCGAGGCGCAAGCGCCGGTGCATTTCGAGCGGTGTTTCGCCGACCATGCCGCGAAACACGCGGTGGAAATGGAATGGCGAAAGCGCGGCGTTGCGAGCGATCGAAGCGAGATCGATCGCTTCGTCGAGCGTGCGGACGATGTGAGCGACCGTACGCTCCACCGCCGGTTCGTAAAAGGATCGCGTTTCGGTCTTCACGAGAGGTGAGCCTAATCGACCCCGACGGGCCCCGCTTGATGCCCCTTGCGATTCTCGTCCCGGCCTTTGGGGCCATGCCTCGAGGGAATCGCGCTTGCCCTCACCACGGCAGACGGGCATGCTGGCGCCGATGAAAGCCGTCGTTTTCTACTATTCGGCGAAGGACTTCATGGAAAAGGCGCGCCTTCACTTCCCGGCCCACAAGGCGCGCCTCGACGCATTCCACGCGCGAGGCGACCTCCTCGCCGTCGGCCCCTGGGCCGACCCGCGCGATGGTGCGATGGCGGTGTTCCGCTCGCGCAACGCAGCGGAGGAATTCGTCAAAGACGACCCGTTCCTGCGGCAGGGTGTCGTCGAGCGCTACGAGATCAAAGAGTGGAACGAGTCGCTGCTCGGACCAGCTTGACGGCGGCTGCGCGCGCCGATCAATAGCGGATGGAGCGCTCTCCATGAAGCTGCATGGCAAGATCCTGGTCGTCACCGGCGCCGGCAATGGGATCGGCCGCGAGCTCGCCCTCGAGCTCGCGAGGCGCGGCGCACAGGTAGCAGGCGTCGACATCGCCGAAGCCGCGCTCCGGCAGACCGACAGCCTCGTCGCGGCGCTCGGCGGGCATTTCTCCACGCATGCGGTCGACCTCACCGATCGCGCCGCCGTCGAAGCCTTGCCCGATCGCGTCGTAGCGCGCTTCGGCACGGTCGACGGCATCATCAACTGCGCCGGCATCATCCAGCCGTTCGTGCCACTGAAAGACCTCGACTATGCCGTCGTCGAACGTGTCTTCGACGTGAACTGGCGCGGCACGCTGTACATGACGAAGTCGTTCCTCCCGCGGCTACTCTCACGGCCGGAAGCGCACATCGTCAACGTCGCCAGCATGGGCGCGTTTCTCCCCTTTCCCGGTCAAACGGTCTACGGCGCGGCGAAGGCCGCGGTGAAACTCCTTTCAGAAGGCATGCAGAGCGAGCTCGCGGGAAGCCCGGTGCGCGTCACCGTCGTCTTTCCGGGCGCGATCGGTACCGACATCGTCGCCAATTCCGGCGTCGAATTGAGCGCACATGCCGAAAAGCACCGTAAGTTCACCTGTCCCCCCGACCGAGCGGCCCGCGTGATTCTCGATGCCGTGGAGCGCGATCGGTCGCGCGTGATGGTGGGCAAGGACGCCCGCGTGCTCGACATCTTGACGCGGCTTGCACCTGTCCGCGCTCCGGCGTTCATTGCGCGTCAAATGAAGCGCTTTCTCCCTGTTAACACCCGGACTTGACGGCGAGGGGAGAGTTACGATGTCGTTGAAGGATGGGGCGCTGGTACCTATGGCTCGTCGCACTGGTGATCTTCGCGATCGGGTGCGGAGGGCGCTCTGACGGGGGGACCGAAGACCCCGGAGCGTTTGACGGCGGTCGCGACGTACGTGGCGACGCCATCGGTGAACAGGATGCACCACGCGTAGAGGATGTCGCGCACGTTGGTGATGCCTCGCGCGTCGATGGCGCCGACGTTTCAGTCGCGGACGGCTCGAGCGATGATCACGCAGAGGATACGCGCGATTCCGGCGGCTCGCCCGACCTCAGCGACGACGGCACCGCGGATGCTCCGTTCGATTCGATCGACACCGGCCCGGATAGATCCGTTGACGATGCCGACGTTCGTGACGGCGCGTCAGCCGATATCCTCGACGGGACGAACGACGTCACGACCGAAAGGGACGTGTCGAACGGTACGGACGCGCCAACCGACGCCGCGCATGACGTTTCCACCGAGCAGGGCCTCGACGCCCCGCGAGACACGGTGGATGACGCTCGCGCCGACCACGGCTCCGACGACGCGCCTACCCTCGACGCAGACGCGGCCGACGCCTGCATCGGGTGCGGCCTCGTTGGCCTCACGGTCACGCCCGCGGGGGCAACGGTCATTCACCGCTTCACCTGTTGGATGCACGCAGTCGGCACCTACGCCGACGGCTCCGTCCGGGAGCTGACCCAATACGTTACCTGGTCGGTCTCCGACGGTGCGCTCGGTCATGTCAGCAATCGCGCCACCACCTATGGACTCTTGACCGGCGGATCGTCAGGCATCCTCACCGTCACCGCCGCGCTCGGCGGCATCACCGGTTCGGCGAACGTGACCGTCCCCTTGGGCGATCCATTCATGATCAAGATGACGCCTCCGGTTGCTTCGATCGCGGCGGGAACGCAGCAACAGCTGCAAGCGACGGCCATCTTCTCCGATGCAACCTGGGTGGATTGGACATCGATGCTGACATGGTCGTCGAGCAATCCGTCGGTCGCAACCATCACCGACGGCGTGGTCACTGCGGTGGCTCCGGGGACAACGACCATCACCGGCACGCTCGTGGGGCTCACCGGCACGGCGACGGTGACCGTGACGCCGGCCGCGTTCACCAGCTTGTCGATGGAGCCGACGGCGATGACACTGCCGCTCGGCGTAACAGGGCCCTTTCGAGCGATCGCTCATTTCAGCGACGGAACGACGCAGAACCTGACCGAGCAAGCGATGTGGGGCTCGACCGACATCACACGTGCCGTGGTCAGCGATACCGCCGGCTCGAAGGGCAGAGTCTCCGGCGTGGCGGCGGGGAGCGCGACGATTACGGCGTCCTACAGCGGGTTGGTCGTCACGGCACCCGTGACCGTCGCGCCCGCAAACTTGCTGTCCATGGGAACGCTCGTCCCACCGAGCAATCGCCTCATGATGTTCTTCACTCTAGCGATGTCGGCGTATGGGTACTACTCGGACGGCAACTTCTACAACCTGTCCGATCAGGCGACTTGGACGTCATCGGACGCGTCGATCATCCAGGTCTCGGGTCGCCACATCACAGGCGTCGGAGAGGGAACGGCCACCGTCCGTGCAACGATGGGGAACGTCTCGGGAGAGGTTTCCGTCGAAGTGCGCGCCGGCGCCCTCGTGAGCGCCGCCATGAACCCGAGCCCTGCTTCGGTGGTCCGAGGCCAGTCGATCCTCTTCTACGTGACGGGCACGTACGCCGATGGATCGACCTACGAGCTGACCCGCTTCTTCCCGTGGTACACGGGCGATCCGAACATCGCCTGGATCGGCGATCCGACGGGCGAATCGTCGCCGAGATTGACCGGCGTGAACGTTGGGACGACGGACGTTATCGTCTTTGGAGTGGGGTCGGGCGGGTCGACCGCCGTCACCGTCACCCCATGAGCGGCCCGGCAGGTCGACGACTCGATGCGGAATGACCCCGCCGATCAGCTCGGGGGCGCGGCAGACACCGCGGGCACCGGACCGGGCGCGACCTTACCCGCGAGCCGGCTGTGCTTTCGACCGTACGCCATGTAGATCGCGAGCCCGAGGGCGAGCCAAATTGCGAAGCGCCACCAATTCGACGCCGGCAGCCCGAGCATGAGCAGAATGCAGCACCCCGCCGACAAGAGCGGCGTCACCGGATAACCGGGAACTTTGAACGGTCGCGGACGATCGGGTTCGCGCAGGCGCAGCACGATGACGCCGAGACTCACCAGCACGAACGCGAACAGCGTCCCGATGTTGGTCAGCTCGAGCGCCTGGCTTTCCGTCAAAAAGGACGGCGAAAGGGACACGATGACCCCCGTGATGATCGTGCCGACGTACGGCGTGCGAAAGCGCGGATGAACGCGGCCGAACGCGGGGGGAAGCAGACCGTCGCGCGACATGGCGAAGAAGATGCGCGGCTGGCCGAGTTGGAACGCGAGCAGCACCGCCGTCATCGCGACCACCGCGCCGATGGCCATGACCGACGCGAGGCGCTTGAAACCGAGCAATTCCAAAGCGTGGGCAAGCGGGTCGGCGGTGCCGAGCTTCTGGTAAGGCACTAGCCCCGTCAGAACGGCAGCCGTCGCGACGTACAGCACCGTGCAGATGATGAGCGAGCCGATGATCCCGCGAGGCAGGTCTTTCTGTGGGTTGCGCGTCTCCTCGGCCGCGGTCGAGACCGCATCGAATCCGATGTACGAGAAGAACGCGATCGAGGCGCCGGTCCAGATCCCTTTCCAGCCGTTGGGGGCAAACGGCGTCCAGTTCGCCTGATCGACGAAGAAGCTGCCGATCACGACGAAACCGAGCACCAGCAGGATCTTGAAGATCACCATGCCGGTGTTGAAACGCGCACTCTCCTTCACTCCGATGACGAGCAGAACGGTGAGCAGCGCGGTGATGAGAAATGCCGGTAGGTTGAACGCGAACACGAAGTCGCCGATGTGCGGCGCGACGGCGGCGATTTCAGGGGTTTTCGCAGCCGTTTGCATGTCGGTGGCGAGCCACGCCGGAAAATCGACCCCCAGCGTGCCCCGCAAAAACGAGCGCAAGTAGTCGGCCCAGCTCGCGGCGACGTAGATGTTGCCGACAGCATACTCGATGGTGAGATCCCAGCCGATGATCCAGGCGATGACTTCGCCGAACGCGATGTACGAGTAGGTGTAGGCGCTGCCCGCGATGGGGACCATCGCGGCGATCTCGGCGTAACACAGCGCGGCGAATCCACACGCTACCGCGGTGAGCAGGTACGACAGGATGAGGGCCGGACCCGCTCCGAGCAGCCCGTCGGCCCCGGCCGCCGCCTGTCCGAAGCTCGCGAAGATACCGGCGCCGATGATGGCGCCGACCCCCAGCATCGTGATGTCGAAAGCCCCCAGGGTCCTCTTGAGCGTGTGCTCGGTCTGCTGCGCTTCGCCGAGCATAACCGCCGTCGATTTGCGCCTGAAGAGATCCCAGTTGCCCACTTTCGGGCCAAGGTGCCGGCGCCGGACAGGACAGTCAAGTTTCATCGAGAAAAACGGAGCGTTATCCGGGGCGGCCGCGCCGAAAGCGACGGCAGCCGACCGGCGCGGGCCGTCGCGCAGTGCGTAAAACGATGGCGTCGACTCGCGGACGAGGGCGTCCTATAAGGGCCATTCTTGAGCCCCAAGGCACTGCTCCTCGTTCCCCTCGCGGCCACCGCCCTGGCGTTTGCCGCCTTCTGGGCGTGGCACTTCGTGCGGGCTCGCGCCGCTCGCCGGCGCGACGATCCCGCGACGGACGCCGGGGCGCCGACCCTTTTTCAGCTCGCGATCGGGGCAGTGACCAACTTTTTCGACACGCTGGGGGTCAGCTCGTTCGCCACCACCACGTCGATCTTTCGCTTCTCGAAGATGGTGCCCGATCGCCTGCTCCCCGGCACGCTCAACGTAGGGCACGCATTTCCCACCTTCGTGCAGGCTGCGGTCTATACGCAGATCATCGAGGTCGACGTGACGACCTTGGTGCTCATGATCGCAGCCTCGGTGGCCGGTGCGTGGCTCGGGGCCGGCGTGGTGGCTCGCTTGCCCAAGCAAAAAGTCCAGCTCGGAATGGGCATTGCGCTGCTCGTGGCGTGCGCGTTCTTCGTGGCACGCGTCGTCCAAATCCTCCCCTCGGGCGGAAACACCCGCGAGCTGTCCGGCGGATTGCTTGCCCTGGGACTCGCGGGAAACTTCATCTTCGGCGCGCTCATGACCATCGGGATCGGTGCGTACGCACCCATCATGATCTTGGTGTCGATGCTGGGCATGGAGCAGACCACGGCGTTCCCCATCATGATGGGTTCTTGCGCCTTCCTCATGCCGGTGGCGAGCGCGCAGTTCGTCCGCCTCGGAGCTTATGCGCTACGCCCTGCCCTCGGGCTCGCGCTCGGCGGTATGCCGGCGGTCCTCGCCGCAGCTTTCATCGTGAAATCGATGTCGCTGGACACGGTTCGGATTCTCGTCGTCATTGTCGTCGGCTATACGGCCTTCACCTTGCTGCGGGCCGCCACCCGTGAGCAGGTGGCGGGTGCATCGGAAAACGCGGCGGGACCTGCCTAGGTCCCCAGGGAGAACAAGATGGGAAACCGGCTCTTCGCCACCAAGTCCGTTGACGAGCTCCGAGCCGACGCCGAGCACGGACACGGTCTCAAGCGCAATCTGACGGCGCTCGACCTGGTCATGCTCGGCATCGGGGCCATCATTGGCACCGGCATTTTCGTTCTCACCGGTCGCGCCGCGGCGGCGAACGCGGGGCCCGCCGTCGCCCTCTCCTTCGTCATTGCCGGCATCGCCTCGGGGTTTGCCGGACTTTGCTACGCCGAAATGGCGTCGATGATCCCCATCGCCGGCAGCGCCTACACCTATGCGTACGCGACCATGGGAGAGCTCGTGGCGTGGATCATCGGTTGGGACTTGATCCTCGAGTACCTGGTCGGCGCCGCGACGGTAAGCGTCGGTTGGTCGGGCTACATGGTCGCGTTCGTGAAGCACACCTTCGGCTTCGATCTGCCCAAAGAATGGGTCAATGCGCCCGTGATCTGGAACGAAGCGACGATGTCGTTTCAGGCGACCGGCGCGATCATCAATATCCCCGCCATCATCGTGACCCTCGCGGTCACCGCGATCCTCGTGGTCGGCATCAAGGAATCGGCGCGCTTCAACACGGTCATCGTGTTCGTGAAGATCACGGTGGTGCTGCTCTTCATCGCCTTCGCGTCGCGCTTCGTGAATCAAGAGAACTGGCAGCCGTTCATCCCCGAAAACCAGGGGGCGTTCGGCAAGTACGGATGGTCGGGCATCTTCCAGGGCGCGACCATGGTCTTCTTCGCGTACATCGGCTTCGACGCCGTCTCCACGGCCGCACAAGAAGCGCGCAATCCGCAAAAGGACATGCCCATCGGGATCCTCGGCTCGCTCGCCGTGTGCACCGGCCTCTACATCGCAGTGTCGCTGATCCTGACGGGCGTCGTGTCGTACACTAAGCTCTCCGTGCCTCACCCCATCGCGGTCGGCATCGCCGTCACTGGCATCGGTTGGCTCGAGTTCGCCGTGGAAGTGGGCGCCATCGCCGGCCTCTCGTCGGTCATGCTCGTCATGCTCCTCGGCCAGCCTCGCATCTTCTTTTCGATGGCCCTCGACGGGCTCTTTCCGCCGGTGGCCGCCAAAATCCATCCGCGCTTCGGCACGCCGCACATCACGACCATGATCACCGGCGTCATCTGCGCTCTGGCCGGAGGGGTCCTGCCCATCGACATCTTGGGCGAGCTCACCAGCATCGGAACGTTATTCGCGTTCGTGCTGGTCAGCATTGGGGTCATGATCCTGCGCCTCAAGCGCCCCGACATCCCCCGCTCCTTCAAAGTGCCCGGCGGCCCGTACATCGTGCCGATCTGCGGCGCCCTGACTTCGGGTGTCCTCATGTACACCGCGACGACGCCGACGCTGATCCGCCTTTTCGTGTGGATGGCGATCGGGCTCGTGATCTACTTCGGCTACGGCCGCAAGCACTCGGTGCTGCAAGCGAAGCTCGGTCCGGAGGGGGTCGGCGGGGTCGCGCAGAGGGCGCAAGGGACGGGCTGAGCGAGCGGCGAAAGCAACCGGCGCCTACGCTCTTCGCCATGCCCACTCTCCTCTCCGGCAGCTGCGCATGCGGTGCGGTTCGAATCGAGCTATCCCCGCCGACGCTCTTCGCGTCCTATTGTCATTGCGAGAGTTGCCGCCGCGTGCACGCTGCGCCGTTCGTCGCATGGACCGCCGTTCCACGCGACGCGTTCCGCGTCGTCGCGGGAAATGGCGCGATCACCGAGTACACATCTTCACCCGGGACCGTTCGCGCCTTTTGCCGTCATTGTGGCTCGTCGCTCTTTTATCGCGCGGATCAGACGTTGGATCGGATCTACGTCCCCGTCGCGATCCTCGATGCCATCGATCGCCCCATCGATTCGCACGTCAGCTACGAAGAGCGCGCGCCGTGGCTGACGAGCGTCCACACGCTACCGTGCTTCATCGGCAAATCGGACCAGCCGTTGCAATGGACCTGACGTAGCGCCGCGCACGAACCTCCCAAGGGCCACGTACGACACGAAGCTCGAGTCGTGTGCGTATTGGTGCTGAGCGCTATCGTCATTGGTTTTCCCTACTCGATCGATCGGGGCAGGACGGGTTGCGCTCTCGATGGGAAGAACGACGATGCTCGAACCCACAACGGTGTTTCACGAAAGGGGTCTACGATGTCACACGATTACACTGACCCGTTCAACCCTTGGGCGGCCGCGCACGCCGCCACCGAATATTTCCTCGACGCATGGCAGCGCGCGATCCTGATCAATCCGTGGATGTCGTGGATCAAGGTGATGGCAGAGGTGGCTCGCGAAAACGTGCGCCCGGCATCACCCGGCAATCCTTTTGTGCAGCTCGGGCGCGGTGCATCCCGCCGCATCGTGCACTCTCTCGATCCCGTGCAGTCTCTCGATCTCTGCCGCGATGCGCACGATGACGGCACCTGGTTCGATGGTGCCGTACGGGAGTCGACCTGCGCGTGAGCCGGGGGATTGTCTGCAGACTGGCCCCTGCGCACCTCGCCCGTCGGTACTCCGAGCGTAGCTGGAGGTACCGCGATCTGCGATGAACACAGCGTGACGATGCGACGCGTGGGGGCTCGTATGGCGTTTCCATTTCTCGCTCTTATCGTCGCGGCCCTCGCCGTCCAGGGATGTACGGTCGGTCCCACCTTCCAGAGACCGGAAGCCGCCGTCAACCAAGGCTGGGCCGCCAAGAACGATCCGAGGCTCGCGACGCAGACCTCGGCCGACGCGATGTGGTGGAAGGGGTTCAACGACACGTCGCTCGATCGTTTGGTCGAGCTTGCCTATCGGCAAAACCTCCCGCTGCAAGTAGCAGGCCTTCGCATCGTCGAGGCTCGCGCTCAATTGGGCATCGCCACCGGGCGGCAGTTTCCGCAAGTGCAGGTCGCATTTGCCAATGCCACCGCGACCGGCCTCACCCAGAATCAAGCCGCCATCCTCGGCATCGACCGCAACTTCCTCGATTATCAACTGGGGTTCGATGCGGTGTGGGAAATGGACTTCTGGGGCAAGTACCGGCGCGGCGTGACCGCGTCGGCGGCGAGCTTGTTGGGATCGGTAGGCGACTATTACTACGCCCTCGTCTCCCTCACCGCCGAAGTCGCGCGCACCTACGTGACCATTCGGACCTTCGAGGTGCTCATCGATTTGGCCCAGTCGAACGCCGCCGTCCAAGAGAGGGCTCTGCAGATCGCCGAGTCACGCCTGCGCAACGGCGCCACCTCCGAGCTCGACGTGAGCCAAGCGACGACGCTCTTGGAAACGACGCGCGCCTCCGTTCCCAGGCTGCAGATCGGCCTTTCGCAGGTTCAAAACGCCTTGAGTACGTTGCTCGGGCAACCGACGGGCACCGTCGAGACCTTGCTGACCGGACCCAAGGGAATACCCAAGGCACCGGTACAAGTGGCCGTCAGCGTACCGGCGGAAATGCTCCGGCGCCGGCCGGACATCCGGAGCGCCGAGCTCTATGCGGCGGCGCAATGCGCGCGCATCGGTGTGGCCAAGGCCGACCTTTATCCTAGCTT
>Ga0111538_10014600_pt1 | contig 10350 bp, 7 predicted proteins | sample SoiMethybrSBSTD1_FD_79669 | JGI IMG/M metagenome (GOLD analysis project Ga0111538, IMG submission 79669) | Bulk soil microbial communities from a Populus tree surrounding site in Tennessee, USA - Soil MetaG P. TD hybrid SBSTD1 (version 2)... | ecosystem: Environmental > Terrestrial > Soil > Tree... | reverse complement strand
TTTGTGTCGTACGCGGCTGGTTGCCCTGCTGCGCGGGCGGTGCTTGCGTTCGCGGCTGTTGACCGCCTTGCGCCGGCTGCGTTCGCTGTTGCTGACCGCCTTGCGCGGGCGGCGTCTGCGGCCGCTGTTGCTGACCGCCTTGCGCCGGCGGCGTCTGCGGCCGCTGTTGCTGGCCCCCTTGTGCCGGCGGCGTCTGTGGCCGCTGCTGCTGGCCCCCTTGTGCCGGCGGCGTCTGCGGCGTGGCGGCGGGACGCTGCGGCGCGGCTACTTCGCCGACGTGGCTGTCGGTGCTGATCAGGCTGCCCTCGCCGACGCTGGCCGGCACCCGTGCGTTCAGATCGAGCTTCACGCGCGCGTGCTTGTCGGCCATGCGATCGAGAGGGATCTGCTCGGTGCGGAACGCCAGGTCGACGCTCGACCGCAGACCGGCGCGGGTATCGAGCTCCTCCTTGGTGTACTGCGCATCGCTCTGTACCTGGCTGTAGTTGGTGCCGACCGACGCGCTCGCGCCCCACGCACCGACACCGAAGCTGCCGCTGGCCTTGGCTTCGATGCCGAACTCCGATCGGCTTCGCTTGTCTTCTTCGGAGACGCTGCGCGTGTCGACGCGCATGTCCATCGAGGCGTGCAGACGCCCCTCATCCACCACGATGCGCTGCAACCCCATCTGCACCAGCGTGCCGAGAATCTGCTGGCGATCGCGTCCCATCTTGCGCTTCACCAGCGGCCCGAGCGTCCCGACGAGATCGCTCTCGTCGATGCTCGACACTTCCGACTCGCTGGCGGCGAGGCCCTCTTTGAGCGTGCGGGCCTGCGCCGGCAAATCGGCGCCTTCACGCAGCGCGAGTCCGTCCTGGCTGCGGACGAAGAACGGGAACTTGGCGACCGTCCACGAGACCACGTCCTCGTCGCGGACGTTCTGCTCGGTGAACGACTCGGCCGACGTGCTCACGTTGTCGAGGAGATCCGAAAGCGCGGTCAGCTGCGTGATTGACGACGAGGTGATCGCCTGGAAGGTGCCGTTGATGAGCGAGGTCACGAATCCCGGAAAGTCGATCGCCGTCTTGAGCGCCTGGATCGTGCCGCCCGCGGCGCGCGTCGCCGCCATGCCCATCTGGTCGCTGGCGGTTTGCGCCGTGGCGAGCGGCGCCGCGCCCCGCGCCGCAGGACGGCCGTTCGACTCGGCGATCGCCTGCGTCAACTCGACGTCCTGCGCGGCGAGATCGGCGCCGGCCAGCGCCACCTTGACCATCTTCTGCGCCACTGCCCGCCGCGTGTCGGCATCCGCGGTGGCGAACGCTTCGTTCTGCTCGAGCAGGCCGCGTACACACGTACGGACTGCCGTCACGATCTCCGCGCGGCGGCCGTGCCACAACGGCCGCACCGCAGCCGGGGCCGCCGTTACGCCGCTGGTGTCACCAGCCACGCCTGCGCTGCCTCCACAACGGGATCGCCGCGCTCGACCGTCGGTCCGCGCACGCCGGACGCCCCGGCCGTGTCGGCGAGCCACGTCAGAATCTGCTGCCCGGCGCTCGCGCGCGTCAGATGCGGCGCCGGATCGATGGCACGGCCGGTGATCACGGAGCCATTGGCGCGGATCATCGTCCACAGGCCGCCGTCGCCGAGCGCCTGCGCGACGTCCGGATCGTGCAGGATCGCAGCCGCCTCGCGGATGTGGGCGACGATGTCCCGCGCCGCGAACGCGGTGATGCCGGGCGACGATGAGAGGAGCTCCGCGAGCTGGCGCCCGACGATTCCGAGCCGCGCCCGCATCGGCGACAGGCTCTGCTCGCTGCCGGCCCGGCCGATGTCGTCGAGAATCGCCAGGAGCTGATCGAAGAGCACTGGAAACTGGTGCTGCCGATCGTCGGGGCCGCCGAACAGCCGCGCGTACAGCGCGCCGCGCTCGTCTCGGCCAAAGCGATCCGAACGCGCGCGGTAATACCGCATCAGTCGATCGCCGCCGGTGGTCACCGGGAGCGTCAGCCGTCCGTGCACGAGTCCCTCGGCCATCGCCTCGACGAACGACGGAAGGCCCGCTGCCTCGACCTCGCGCGTCCACAACAACACGGCGGCGACGCGAATCTGCTCCACGTCGACGGCGCCGGTCGTGAGCGGCGGCAGGTCGATGACGTCGAGCGCCGCGGCGCCGAGCCGTTGCACCGCCGCCGCGAGATGCCGCGCCAGCAGGTGATCGTTGGCGTCGAGCGCTGCGCGCAGGTAACCGACGTCCGCCGGAGGATCGAGGACGCCCGCGATCACTTCGCGGCCCGCTCCTGGACCGTGTCCATCTCGACCTGCGACGCCATCCGCTCGAGCGGGAACGTCTCGCTCTTGAACTTGACGGATACGAAGCCGGTGAGCTTGGCCTGTGCGTCGAGCTTCGACTCGCTCGTGTCCTTCGAGTCCGCGTGCGCCGTCGACACCCGCGTCTGCAGGTGTTCGCTGCCGCTGCCGCTGCGGCTCGAGCTCGTGCCCCAGAAGCTCGAGTCGCGCTTCGCCTGGTACTCGTAGCTCGAGTCGCGCTGGAACTGGGTGTCGTCCATCGACGCGACGTCGGTGCTCGCCGCGGTGTCCTTCGACTTCACGTCGAAGGTGACGGTCGCCTTGATCTCCCCCTCGGTGACGACGATGCGGTTGATGCCCATCAGCACCATCGTCGAGAGCTGCTGCTGCCGCAAGCGCGCCATCTTCAGCTGCGCCGCCTCGACGATCTGTTTCTCCTGGTCCTCGTCGGACACGTCGAGGTTGTCGCCCAGGCCGAGGAACGACTTGAAGTCCGGCATCTTCGCGTCGTCCACGTCGTCTTTCACGACCAGCTTGCTCATGCCGTCGCTGCGATCGTGGCGGAGCGCGTCCGGGTACTTGCCCGCCAGGTAGTCGCGCGCTCTTTCCCCGCCGATGTCCTCGTTCGCGAATTCGCCGACGCTCTTCACGACGGCCTGGAGCAGGTTGCCGAACGCCTCCATCTGCCGGATCGACGAGGAGACGATCGACTCGAAGACGCCGTGGATGAGGCCCGACACGAAGCCGACGAAGTCGACGTCCTTCACCCATTGCGCCATCACTGCGCCGCCTTCGCGCGCCGCGCCGCCGACGAACCCCTTGCCGACCTGCTTGGGCTCCTCGGCGAGCCGTTGTTTGAGCTGCTGCGTGGGATCGGGCGGCGGGCCCAGGGCGCCGGCGGTGGGGCGCGAGCCGCCTTTCACCGGCGCGTCGATAGCGCGCGCGATGCGTGCCAGCTCCGGCCGGCCGGCGGCGGGATCCGCGAGGTACGACAGCGTGCGCACCAGATCCTGTTCGATCTGGACGCGGTCCTTGTCCGGCAGCGCGCGGAACGCCTGCGAGCGGACGAGTGCCTCACGCGTCCGCTGGCGGATCTCGGCCGGCCCCGCCGTCTTGATGTCTTCCAGTGTCTGCGTCGTGATCATCGGGTTGCTCCGGTCGGAGGGGCCTGCGCGACTTGCCCTGGCTGCGCGCGCTGGTTCAGCAACTGCATGCCGCCCGTGTCGACCATTCGCTCGAGCGGGAAGGTTTCGGACTTGAAGTTCAACTTCACTTCCCCGGTCAGGTTCGCTTTCACCTCGGCACGCGCTTCGCTGGTGTCGTCGACGGCGCTGCCGACCGTGGCGACGTGCGACGTGCCCGCGCCTGCGTAAGCGGCGCCGCCCCATCCAAAGCCGACGGCTCCCGCTTCGGCGTGCGACTTCTGCTCGTCGTACATCTCGGCCTTGGCGCGCCGCTTCGCGCTGTCGTCGGCGCGCATGTCGAAGATGACCTTGGCGTTGATCTGCCCGTTGGTGACGACGATGCGGTTGATGCCGAGGAGCACCATCGTCGCGAGCAGCTGCTGCTTCGAGCGCGCCATCTCGAGCTTGGCGGCGTTCACGAGTGCGAGCTCCGATTCCCCGTCGTTCAGATCGACCTCCCTGCCGACGTTGAACGCCTTGCCGAGATCGACGGCGTCGGCGCCGGCGCCTTCAACGGGCTTGAGCCGCGCGCCCCCCTCGTCGGTCGTGTCGATCTGCACGGCCGACGGATAGCGGTTCGCGACGTAGTCGCGCGCCTGCCCCTCGGTGACGTGATCGCCCGCGAACTGATCGACGGTCTTGGCGGTCGCGGCGAGCAGCTCGCCGTACGCCTTCATCTGCTCGATGGACGAATCGACGACGGCCTTGAAGACGCCATTCACGAGCCCCGACACGAACGCCGGAAAGTCGACCTTCTGGACGAGCTGTCCGAACGCCTGGACCCCTTCGCGGACGGCGCCGGCCTGGAAGTTGTCGCTGACCGAGCCGGGCGCGCCGGCCAGGCGCTGCTTGAGGTCTTCGACCGGATTCGCTTCGTTGTCGGCGAGCGCGCGCGCCGCCGCCGGCGTGACGGGCGCATCGAGCCAACCCGGATCGGCCAGGTACGACCCGACCTTGACCATGTGGTTGGCGAGCGCCTGCTGCTCCGCGAGCGGCAGCGCGCGATAGGCCTTGGACCGTTCGAGCAGCGCGCGGACGGCCGTCCGCACCGGGCGCACCGGGGCCAGCGTCGCCGGTCGACCGTTGGAGCCGCTGGGCACCTACACACCCGGCGCGGGAGCCGTCACGGGCGGCGGTGCGGCGGGCGGCGCGGCGGCCGGCGCGGGCGCGGGCGTGCCGCGCGCGCCCCCCTGTGCCGAGTTGAGGTGCATGAACTGGTCGGCGTTCACCATCTTCTCGAGCGGGAACGTTTCGCTGCGGAAGTTGATGCTGACCTCGCCCGTCAGCTTGGCGCTGGCCTCGATCTCGGCGGTGCTCATGCCGGTCGTCGTCGAGACCTTGATCGGCACCGGGTACTCGAGCCGTCCTCTCGCGTAGGCGCCGCCGCCGTAGTCCTGCTCCTGCTCGTACACGATCTTCTGCATGTTGTAGTCGTCGATCGTGCCCTGGCGCTGCATGTAGTCGGAGGCGCTGAATTCGAACTTGAGCTTCGCGTTGATCTTGCCGTCCGTGACGATGATCCGGTTGATGCCCATCAGCACCGTCGTCGCCAGCAGCTGCTGGCGGCCGCGCGCCACTTCGTCGCGCGCCGCGGCGACGAGGCGCTCCATCACTTCCGGATCCTCGAGGTCGTCGATCGGGTCTCCCCCGAGGCCGAAGTCCTTCATGAAGTCCGGCAGGTTGTCGAGGTCCGCGTCCGGCCGCAGCGTCGCCCCCGGCTCGCCGCTCTCGAGGACGCCCATCTGAAACGTCTTCGGGTATTTCGACACGAGGTGCTTGCCGCCCTGCTCGGGCGACACGTTCTGATCGCGGAAGTCGTTGAGCGACATCGCGACCGACTGCACGAGCTCGCCGTACGCCTTCATCTGCTGGATCGACGCATCGACGATCGCCTGAAAGGTGCCCTTCAGCAGGCTCGCGACGAAGGCCGGGAAGTTGACCTCGTTGATCATCCGTCCGACTTGCGTCACGCCGGCGGCGATGCCTTCGGCCTGGAAGCGTTCGTCGGGGCGCCACCGATCGGGCGGTGCGGCGGGCGGCGCGTCGGACGGCACGTCCTCGAGCGGCCGCGCGGTCGGCCCGCCGCCGGACCGCAGGCGCGCCGGCACCATCGCCTCGACGATCGACGCAGTGTCGCGCAGGATGTTCGCCCGCTGCCACGCGGGGAACGCTCGAAACGAGGCGTTCCGGGCGAACATCTGCTCGACGTGCCGGCGGACGGTTTCCTTCTGCCCCGCTGGCAATTCCACCTTGTTCATGACGACGACTCCTTCGCGTTGGCGGCGCGCCCTTCAGGCGTAGACGGCGTACGGATCGGCGGCCACGGCCTGCTGGCGGCGCTGCCGGCTCGGCGGGTTGTCGTAGCCAACCGGCACGAAGTAGAGCGAGAGCCGGCCGTTCACGGTCGGACTCACGCGCAGGCTCACCACGCTGATGTCACCAGGCGTCGCGAACTCGTCGGGCGTCATCGCCTGGATCCAGTGCTGCAGCGCGCGTTGCGCGTCGGGCCGCTGCGACAGGTGCATCTGAATCAAGCCGTGCATCTGGCGCGGCGGATCGGGCACGGCGGGCATGATGATCTCGAGCTTCATCTCGATGCCCTTGCTCGTGTCGCGCAGCGCGATCACCACGGACCCTTCGGGCAGCGTGAACCGGCCGCCGAGGATCAGGCCGACGGCGGTCAGCAGCGCCGGCAACTGGTGGCCGATGCCGAGGCGGTTCATCAGCGGCTCCAGCGCGAGGAGCTTCAACTCGTCGGGGTAGTAGAAATAGACCCGCTGCGCGCCTTGCTGCCGGCCGCACGCCACCGACATGAAGATCGGAATCAGCCCGGGCAGCGATGCCATCGCGACGCGCGCCGCCTGCTGCAGGTTCGGCGGCAGATCGTCGATGCCATTCGCGCCGAGCTCGTAGTACGCCTTCGCCTCCTGCATGCCGGCGTCGTCGTAGCTGGCGCCGAACCAGGCGCCGAAGCGCCCCGCGCCGGCCGCGCGCGAACCGCGGAACGGCTCGGAGCGCTCGTCGAACCAGTGCAACGCCTGCCGCCCGTAGTGCGAGTGCACCAGCCGCCGCATCTCGCGGCTGACTTCCTGCTGCCGGGCCATCGGCGAGGCCGTCGGACCGAGCGGTTCCATGTCGAGCCGCAGCGCGTTCGAGGCGAGCTCCGAGAACGAGTGCTCGAGCGGCATGCGGCCCGGCAGCAGGTGATTGCGTCCGTAGCGGGGATCGCCGAGCGGCAGATCGAAGCTGCGGTCGAGGAGGCCGAGCAGGTCCTGTACCGGATCGGCCGTGCCCAATCGGCGCGAGGCGATCGTCAAGCGGCGCTTGGCGACGTCGGCCGCACGTGTCGTGGCCATGGTCATCTCCTTCGCATCCGCGATCAGGCCTGCGGCAGCTGCACGCCGGTCAGGGTGTTCATCTTGGCCAGCGCGTCACGCATCGCGTCCGGCATGGCTGCCTGCGAGAAGTCGGGAATCGTCCGCTGCGACTGGATCGCGACCGGCTCCGAGAACCGCTCGACGGTGTCGTCGCCGGTGCCGGTGACGGCGAGCCAGCTCTCGACCTGGGACACCAGATCCTTGTCCACGTGCGGGTGGAAACTGCTCGACTTGTTCGAAAGAGCCGTCGCGTGATCGGCGAGCCAGTTGATGATGAAGGCACCGGCCTGGGCCATGGTGCGCTGCCGCACGCTGTTGACCGATCCGCCGAGATAGAGCGTGCTCACGCGCTCGGTGAGCTGCCAGCAGTCCTTGACGCCGAACGACGAGAGGACGTCGGTCGCCGAGAGCATCTGCTTGACGTTCTTGATCAGCCTCTGCAGTTCGACGGCGGCGAAGTGCGCCATGCCGTAGCCATGCAGCGACAGGTTGACGCCGAGGTCGCGCCCTGACTTCAGTTCCTGCTGGCTCACCACCGAGGCGCGGATACCCGACTTCCCGTCCTCACGGCTCGCCAGGCTCACCGCCGACAGGAAGCGAATCCACACGTCGCTGAACTCGCGGTTCGGCATCGGCTCCTCGACCGAGCCCTGGGCCAGACCGAACGTCCGGGCGTACAGGCTCCGCCGCTCGACCTCGGTCATCCGATCCGGCGCCCGCTTGATGTACTCGTAGATCTGATCCCCGCCGTTGCCGCGCGTGACCGGCATCTGCCCGACGGTGAACTGTTCGGCGAGCTTGTCGGCCACCGCGAAGAACTTGAGCTCCTCGAGCATGGCCGCGACGTAGATGGCCGACAGGGCCTTCACGTTCGCTGCGATGATCTCCGCTTGCGCGCCCTCTTCGAGATCGAGCAGCGAGATGTCGATCTGCGACGTGCGCCCGTCGATCGATCCGCCAAGCGCTGTCGCCAGCGCATTCAGCACCTTGCGGCGCAGCTGCGGATCGTCGGGATCGACGTTCTGCTCGGCCAGCCGCGCGGTGACCTCGGCGATCTGCCGTGCGTAGACGGTGCTGACTTTGGACGAGCCCTTGCCGGTCGTGCCCTCGCCTTTGAGGACGAGATACACCTCGTTGTGGAGATCGGTGCGCCGCTGGTACTCCTGTACGGCACTGACGGTCGCGTCCACGAACTGCTGCGCGATCCGCACGTCTTCCTTGTCGTCGTCCGTGTCGCGGACGTCGCTCGGACCGAGCGTCTCGGGCTTCCGGCCGACGAGCGGATCCTGGAAGTTGTTCGACAGCAGGATGCCGGCGACGCTGACGAAATAGGCCTTCTCGTCGTCGTCCAGGCCGTGGAGCAGATCGTTCTCCTCCTCTGCCGTTGTCTTCTCGGGGTCGAACGGTTGCGGAATCGCCCCGGAAAACGCGAAGCGGTTCAGCAATAGGTAGCGCACGGACCGGTAGAAGTCCGCGCGGAGCTTGTTGACATTCTTGACTCGGTCCTGTTCTTCGGGGCTGGCGTCTGACGGCGGTTTGTCGAGGACGAAGAGATCCTCGTAACGCTCGCAAGCTTTGTCGACCATTGTCCTCTTGCCTCCTGTCTAACGAGATTGGTGGGCCATCGTTCGCGAGGCGGGATCCTCCGCCGCATCGATCAAGTCGTCCTCGAACCCATCTGCCGTGTCGTCGCGTGAGAGCAGTTCGTCGGCCGCGCGCAGCGCGCCCGGCACGTCCAGGATGCCGGCGCCGCAGCCGGCCGCGTCGGCGCCGGCGGGAAACGGCCGCGCGCTGCGCATCAGCAGGGTGCGGACCCCGAACGCCGACAACGGGGAGCTGTAGCGGGCCGCGCGCGCCAGCAGCAGCGCGCACGCCCCGGTCACGAACGGCGCGGCGAACGAGGTGCCGCTCTGCCGCTCGTATCCCGTGAGCCCCGCGACCGGAATCCGCTCGCCGGGTGCACAGAGTGCGACGTCGGGTCCGCGCGTCGTGAACCGGGCCGGATGGCCGGCGGGACCCACAGCGCCGACGACCAGCACCCCTGGCAGCGCGGCCGGAAAGTACTTCGTGCGATCGCCGCTGTTGCCCGATGCCGCCACCAGCACGCAGTTGCGCGCCAGCGCGTAGCGGATCACTTCGACGTGCGGCACAGGATCGTCGGGCCGCAGCGCCGTCTCCGGCGTGCCGAACGACAGGTTGAGGACCCGCGCCCCGAGATCGACCGCGGTCTTGAGCGCGAGATCGATGTCGGGGATGCCGCCCACCGCGGTCGGCTCGTCGACCTCGCTCAGCATCGCGCCCGCGAGGGCACGCATCGGCAGCACGCGCGCGGCAGCGGCGAGTCCGCGCGGCATCGCATGGCCGCGCGCGCCGATGATGCTCGCGCATGCGGTGCCGTGCCCCATCTCGTCCATCGGCCTCCGGTCACGGCCGCGGTAGTCGCCGAACAACTTCAGCCCGCGCGACACCTGCTCCGCGGGCAGATCGACGGTGTCGACGCCCGGCCGGAGACGGTCGGTGAACTCGGGGTGATCCAGCGCCACGCCGCTGTCGATCACCGCGACGATGAGAGCGGAGTCGCCGCCTTCCTCAGCCAGCGCCTGGGCCGCGCCGATCATCGCGCGCGCGTAGTCGTCACCACCGCCGTCGTCGCCGCCGGTGGAGGCCGCAGCAAACGGTGCCTGACACAAGTAGTGCGGCGTCACCATCTCGACGCGGTCGAGCGCGGCCAGATCCGACACGAGGTTGACGATGCTGACGTCGGGATCGACCTCGACCCGGAACGTACGCGAGAGGCCGACCGACTCCTCGACGTCGTCCCAGCCGACGTGGCGCCGGCCGGGATGCGCGACGTTGCGTGCCGCGGTGAAGGCCCGCGTGACCCGCGAGGCCGGCGAGAAGGAACGGATCGTCTGGTCGACGCGATCGGCTCCGACACGATCGGCCGCGAGCGCCGCACCGAGATGCACGTCGGCGTGCGACGGCACATCGGGATCGTGGGCGTCGGATCGCATGCGGAGCAGCAGGCGGCCGCGCACGGCCATGCGCGCGCGCTCCGGCTGCCAGGGCAGATCGCGGGCGACCTGGATCGTCATGATGTGGTGCTCCCCGCATCGGCGGGCGGACGCCCCGGCAGGCGGAAGTATCCCGTCGCCGATTGATCGCCGACCGTGACTTCGAGCGAACCGTGCTGGTGGTGAGCCAGCGGACGCACCAGCACCTCCTGCGGCCCGGCCTGCACGACCTCGACCGGTTCGCCGTCCATCAGCACCGACGTCCCGCTGCCGTTGGTGAGATTGGCGCCGTAGATGCGCAGCAGCGGTCCGTCCGGCTGCCGGATCACTTCCTGTCCCATGACGTGCGGACGCGCCGCCGCTTCGAGCGCGGCACGCAGCCGGTTGATGGGCAGGCCGACCATCGCTTCGACCGCGCCGGTGCTCGCTTCCGACGACAGCTGCTTCAATTGACCGACGGTGCGGACACCCATCCAGTCCAGCTTCTTG
>Ga0111538_10014599_pt1 | contig 10350 bp, 12 predicted proteins | sample SoiMethybrSBSTD1_FD_79669 | JGI IMG/M metagenome (GOLD analysis project Ga0111538, IMG submission 79669) | Bulk soil microbial communities from a Populus tree surrounding site in Tennessee, USA - Soil MetaG P. TD hybrid SBSTD1 (version 2)... | ecosystem: Environmental > Terrestrial > Soil >... | reverse complement strand
GACGCTGTTCGCCGTGCCTACGGTGTACGCGCTGCTGGCGCGCAAGACCAAGTCACCGCAGCACGTGAGCCGGCTCGTCGATCGCCTCATGGGCGGCGGCGCGGGCGGAGTCGGCGAAGCCGTGGCCCACGACGTTCGACGCGACTAGAAATCTCAGCTCGGTCGACGTCCGACGGCCCGAGGGTCGCGAGGCGCCGTCGCGACCCAGGACGGATCATCGGCAATGCGCGCGTAGAACGCGTTCACCGAAGGGTATGGGGCCCAGTCGAACGGCACCATGCTCTTGAAACCCTCGAGATGCCCGACCGCATAGTCCGCGAGCGTGACGTCGTCGCCGACCATGTAGCGCCTGTCTCGCAAATGACGCTCGAGGACCGGCAGGAAACGCTGCAAGTCACGGCGTGCGATCTCGACGACGACCGCGTCCGGCTGCACCTTCAGGAACATCGGCTTCGCCACGGTTTCAAACGACAGCGCGCCGAACGCCCGGTTGTAATGAGCGAGCTCCCAGCAAAGCCACCGCGTGATGTCAGCGCGCGCACGCGCGTCATCTGGATACATGGCTGTCGGCTGCCGGCTCGCGAAATAGACGTTGATCGCGTTCGACTCCCAGAGCGTGAAGTCTCCGTCGACGAGCGTCGGAACCATCGCATTTGGGTTTAGCCTCGTATACCCCTCCGATCGGAGGTCGCCGGTGAAAAAGTCGAGGTACTCGAAGTCAACCGAAAGGCCGAGCCGATCGATCACAGCGTGGACCTTACGACAGTTTGGTGAGCCGACGACGTATTTGAGTTTCATCATTCTTCTCCTGCATGGGTGTCGAGGTAAATTGGTAGTTGGTCGAGAGCGCCGGCCCAACTGGCGCCATGGCGCTGGACTTCGAGGTCGCTCTTGAAGCGTTGGATCAGTGATCGTCAGTAACGTGCCGCCAGGACACGCCGCGAAAGTCGGGCTCGGGTCACGGTCCCTCGACGACTAGAGGCCGGAACTGTTGCACGAAGAGCGCGAGAAACTCCTGGGTTTCAGCCTTTCCGAAACCGCGCTCAGCGGCGGTGCCGCTGATGATCGTCATGAACGCGCTCCACTGTGCTTCGGTGACACCGAGTCCGACGTGCACCGACTTCATGTCGCGGCCCGTATAAAAGCAGGGGCCGCCGGCCGCCTGGCAGAGCGCATCGACGATCAACTGTCGCTGGCGCCGCTGACTCTCGATGGAGTGCCCGCGAAAGAGATGCGACAGTTGCGAGTGCATCGCCACGCGCGGAAACGCTGTGTCGACGAAGCCCGCAATGGCGTCGTATCCACCGAGGCGTGCGTACAGCGTGTCGGCGCCTTGCGCCGGTTGGACAGAGACGAGCAAGCAAGCGAGCAGCGCGGCCGTCGCGGATCGTGTTCGAATCACTCTCATACAGTTCCCCTTTTGTTGACCTACGAGCAGACGCCTGCACCGTAGAGCTTCACGCGACGTCAAGGTCAAGAGGGGCTATTGGTCGCGCTCGTGCGAGCCCAGAGCGCCGCGCTCCACCGGAAACTGCATTTCCACGACGGACTCTTCCATGCGATCCGGCCGTGGCGGCCGCAGGAAGACCTCGCGGCTCGGGCCTTCGAGCCTGAAGTCGTTTCTTTCGACGTAGCGCCCGATCTTGCCCGTGATGAGATGCGCATGTTCTGGCATTCCGATGCGTACGCACACTGCCATGTGAGCGACGGCCGGCAACTCGCGCACCTGTAGGGCTCGCGGTCCCCGCGGTAAGTCACGGGGGGCATCACCGTTCAACGTGAAACCCACCTCCACGTCGATGGCATCCGGCTCGAATTCCGGCGAGTGCGCGATCGCAACCAGGGAGCCGAGCTGGGCGCGCGGCACCTTTTTCGGCAGGGTGCTGGTGAGCTCGCCGATCAGCGTGCGCGCTTCGCCAAATGAGCCTACCGTCTCACGGCAAGAGATGATGCGGCGAGCGGGCTCGGGGCGGATGAGCACGTCATCGAGGTCGGCATCGTCGCCGGATTCGAGCTGCGCGATGCGCGCTTCGATCTGCTTGAGCCGCACCGTCTGCTCCTCGAGCGCTCGCTCGGCGTCACCGCGTCGCATCTCGAGCATCGCGCGCAGCTGATCGGCAGAGTCCTGCCGGTCGATCATGCGAACGATCTGCTCGAGTGTGAATCCAAGATCGCGAAGCACGAGAATGCGGTTGAGCCGCTGCAGTTGCAACGAGCCGTAGTAGCGATACCCACTCGTGGAGTCGACCACGCTCGGCCGCAGTAATCCGAGCTCGTCGTAGTATCGCAGCAGGCGTGCCGACACGCGTGCGATGCGTGAGAACTCGCCGATCCTGAACATATAACCTCGCGCCTTAGGCCGCTTCGTCGTACACGCGCAGGTCGAGCCCGCCGACGGATTGTGCCGCTGGAATCTCGGCCCGCAAAGCTTTGCGGAACGACGGGCGCGCAAGCGCTCGTCGTAGGAATCGAGCGAGCCTCGGGTACCGCCTCTCGTCGAGATCCTCGCCGGCAAACCGAAAGTTCATGAGAATCGACGCGACGGTGATGTCAGCCACGGAGAACGTGTTCCCCGCGAACCAGTCGCCCGCCAGGGCACTTTCGAGGTAGGCAAAGCGCGCGGGGATCATCGTCGTAAGCGAGGTTTGGATCAATTCCTCGTCTGGCGCCGTTCCAAGGAACCTCGGTGCGAATACGCGCTGCTTGAGCAAGCCGTGCAACACATGCGGCGCGAGGCCGCTGTCGACGAACTCCTCGATCCATAACGCGCGGGCATACTGCTGCGCATCGCTCGGATACAGCGCAGCGCCGAAGAACGCGTGCTCAAAGTACTGGCAGATCACCGAGGAGTCGGCGAGCGTGAAGGCACCGTCTTGAATGGCCGGGATGAGGCCAAGCGCGCTGAGCTCGCTCCAGCCGGGCGGCGGTTTCAGCGGAATTACCGGCACCATCTCGTACGAGATGCCCTTCTCGATCGCGGCGACGATGACTTTGCGGGTATGAGCCGAAAACGGAACACCATGAATCTTCAACATGCTTAGCTCCTTGGATGGCGGAGCCCGAACGGTAGAGTTTGACGTCGCGTGAGAGTCAAGTTCCCGTGGTTCGACCATCGCTGGGTCGTTTGCGCATGCCCACCCCTAGCGGGATGGCTCCAGGCGATCGAAGAGTTGGCGGCTGATGCTCGCGGAAGTACTCGTGCCACTCGGAATAGCGCCCGAGGTTGGTGCGATAGTCGTAGAGCAGCGCGAGCATGGCGTCCTTGTTGCCGGGGCGGTTCAGCAGAGCGCGCTGCAGAACCCAGCTATCGGGGTTGATCGCTTCGGAGTTTTTCACGCCGTGCGTGTAGTTCCATTCGAGCTCGCCGTCGGATAGGGCAGCGTCCCGGAGCTGGTCGTAGTTCGCGGTGGATGGGTCCTTCCACAGTGTACGGGCAGGCGTCCAAAAGACGTCCGGCAGTCCTTCCTCGTAGGCATTCGCGTTCTGGATGATGAGCGACGTCACCTGTTGCGGCGCGCGTGTTGCTAGACGCAAGCCAACGGGACCGCCGAAGTCCTGCATGTAGATCGAGTACTTCTCGACGCCCACGCGGCGAGTGAATTTCTCGATGATGTCGGCCAGATGGTCGAAGGTATAGGCAAAGTCGTTCGTCGACGGCGCATCGCTGTAGCCGAAGCCGGGATAATCGATGGTGACGGTTTGGTAACGGACCTTCACATCGAGCGCTGGATCGCGCGTCGCGGCAAAGCCCGTTTCCACCGCAGGTTGAGCTATTGCCGCCGGCTGGTGGGCGATCAACCAGACCGCAGCTGCGGCCGAAAACAAGAAGAGAGCGAATCGGAGAAACGACTTCACGAGGGTCTCCTTGGGTCAAACCGCCTCAAATTCCATTTACCCAGCACGCTGCAGACGCTCCCACACCTGCATGGCCTGCTTACGTGAGGCGCCCCAGCGATAGCCTCCAAGCCCGCCGTTCTGCTGGATCACGCGGTGGCATGGAATCAGGAACGCGACCGGGTTGGCACCGATCGCGCTGCCTGTTGCTCGCACTGCGCGCGGCGCGCCCGCTGCTGCGGCGATTTGCGCATAGCTAGCCGCTCCGCCAGGCGGTATTCGCAGCAACGCGCGCCACACGGCGATCTGAAAATTCGTGCCCGCCACGTGCAGCGACAGCGGCCGCTGCACGTCGTTCGCAGGTACGGCGGCGAGCAGCGCAGCGATTCCGGCCGTTCCGCTCGAGTCCGTCTCGAAGGCAGCGAGCGGCCACGTCTTCCGAAGCATCTCGAGCTCGGGCGCCGGGTCGCTGTCGATGAACGCAGCGCGGCAGACCCCGCGAGGCGTCCGCGCTACGAACAGCTCACCGAAGGGCGTGGGATGCACGCCGTGCACGATCGCGAGTCCTCGTCCCTTGCCGCGGTACTCGCCGGGAGTCACCGCCTCTAGCTGCACGAAGTGGTCGTGGAGACGCGAGCTACTGCTCAAACCCAGCGTATCGGCGACCTCGAGCAGCGATCCCGACTCATCCAGCAGCCGTTTGCCGAGCTCGAGCGTCAGAACCTGCAGGAAGCGTTTCGGCGTCGTGCCAGCCCAGCGGCTGAACAAGCGTTGGAAGTGGAACGGACTCAAATGCACGTGCGCCGCGAGATCGTCGAGCGACGGCTGCGCCGTGACGTTCTCGTCGATGTAGGCGATGGCCTTCGCGATGCGTTCGTAGTCCGACATGAGGGTCGCCTATGTGCGTGCGATCGAGACGCCGCCGTCGACGAGCAGCGCCGAGCCAGTGGTAAAGCTCGATAGCTCCGAAGCCAAGAACAGCGCTGCCGACGCGATCTCTTCCGGCGATGCTATCCGCTTCAGCGCGTGCAGATTGCGGACAAAGGCCGCGCTCTCCGGAGTATTCGCGAAACCGCGCCCCATCGGCGTGTCGGTTCCGCCCGGCAGGAGCGCATTCACGCGGATGCCTTGCCTGCCGTATTCAGTCGCCAGCACCTGCGTGAGCCCGACCAACGCTGACTTGCTGGCGGCATAGGCGGCCATGCCGGGCATGCCGGCCGTGTAGCCCACGAACGTCGACGTGAATATCAACGAGCCTCGACCCCGCGCCGCTAGCGCAGGCAACTGATACTTTGCGCCCAGGAAGGCGCTCGTGAGGTTCGTCGCCACAACTTCGTTCCAATTGGCGAGCGCCATCGTCGGCACGGGGCCGAGCTCCCCGACAGTTCCGGCATTGTTGAACGCAACGTCGAGCCCGCCGAATTCGCCGGTCGCTGTATTGACCAGTTCCTGCGCGAAGCTTTCGTCGCTCACGTCGCCGGCGCAGGCACACGCCGTACCGCCCGCGCCCGCAATCGTTTCGACGACCTCTTCGAGCTCCCGGTTCCGCCGCGCCGCGACGATCACCTTGGCGCCGTGGCGCGCGAAGAGGATCGCAGCGGCCCGGCCGATACCCGAGCTCGCCCCCGTGACGATCGCGACTTTGCCCGTCAGTAATTGCATTGGATATTCCCGTGAACGATGTGCCGCGGTAAATTCTGCGCGGGAGGACCGGTGCTGCGCGAACCGGATCTTGCTATTCGAATTCGGCCCGCCTAGGGCTTTTCCACCACGTCGGGACGGAAGCGCATGGCGAAGACTTCGAGAAACTCTCGTTTCTCCACGTCGCCGAATCCCCGCTCCGTTGCCGCGGCGGAAATGATCCCGATGAACGCCTGCCACTGCGCGTTCGTGATCCCGAGCCCGGTGTGGACTGGCTGCATCGGGTGTCCGATGTAGACGCACGGGCCACCGGTTGCTTGGCACAGCAAGTCAACAATCAGCTGCCGCTGGCGCAGCTGGCTGTCCTGGGCGTGCCCCCGAAACAGGTGCGCGAGCTCCGGATGCGCGGCAACGCGAGGAAACGCGGCATCGACGAATCCAGCAATTGCGTCGTAGCCGCCGAGGCGCCGATACAGAGAATCGGCGGCAAGCACGGGGGCTGGCACGAGGGCGTACCACAGCATCGCGGCCACCATCACTCGACTTGCTCTGGACAAAGGTGTTACTCCGAACATGACATCTCCTTCCGTTAATAGTTGTCCGACCCGAATCACTGTGGGGTTTGACGTCGCGTTAGAGTCAACCCTCTGTAAGACCACAGCACGGTCATCGGCACTCTTGTTGACGCGATAAGCAACCGCCCCTCGCCTACGCGCTCGTGGTCGCGGGCCAGTGAACTGTGGTCGGCGATAAAAAAAGTCGTTCTATGCGCCGTGAGCTGGCGCCGGGTACTCGCCGCGCACCAGCACGAGCGCGCCCGTTCGCGTGCTGATGTCACCGTGCCAGGATCCGGCGGGCGCGAAATGCGCGTCGCCGGCACGCAGGTGGTGATTCCCGATGTGGCACTCGCCTTCGAGCACGATGCATTCCTCGTCCTGCGTGTGTCGATGGCCAGGGATGCGTCCACCGGGCTCCGCCCGGACGAGAATCGTCTGACTACCCGCGACGGTGTCTACGCGTAGCCGTCGGCATTTCACCAGCGGGCTGAGCGCGATCCACTCGGCCTCAGAGGCCCGGGAGGTCGTGGTGCCAACCGGAGCGAGCGGCGCGACACGCTCGTGGATTTTCATCCAGACGCGCTCGCGCGTCTCGGCCTGTACCTCGGCCGGTGCCACCGCACCGGCAATCTGCTCGAAGCAACTCCCGTCTGCTCCTTCATCGTTCGGCTTGGTGCTCATCGTGTCTCCTCGAGCTGCTCGCGCAGCTGGGCGAACGCTCTCCGCAGATGACTCTTGACGGTGCCCAGTGGTAGGGACGTGTGGTCGGCGATCTCCTGGTGCGTGAGATCGCGCAGAAAAGCCAGTGATATGAGGTATCGCCTTTCGGGTGTCAGCGACAGCAACGCGCCGCGGACGCGGCTCGTCTGCTCGGTGAGGAAAATGAGATCCTCGGCCGTCGCGTCCGTTGAGGGCACGAGCATGAGTTGGTCGTTTCCGGCCGCGTTAGGCCGAAGACGCGCACGCCGTCGCATGTCCAGCGCGCGACTGCGGCACATCATCATGAGCCAACCGATCGCAGGTCCGCGTTCGCGATCGAACTGCGAGGCGCTTTCCCAGGCTTGGACGTAGGTAGCGCAAACGACGTCTTCGGCGTCCGCCGCGTTCCGCAGGATGGCCATGGCCAGTGCGTGCAGCTGAGCGACGGTAGCCTGATACAACGATGCGAGCGCCTGTTTGCTTCCCCCTCGCATTCCTTCCACGAGAAGCCCCAGCTGGTCGAAAGTACCGTCCGTGGGGCCGGCGGCTACCTTAACGAGCGCGTCGATCATGTTCGAGATTCCCTTCCCAAGCGGTGTAACCCAGGAGCCGCCCAGCGACTGTATACGCAAGGCGGCGCGTTTTAGATGCACTTTTTCGAGCGGGGCCCGCCCCTGGCCCCAGCGTGCGACGCGCGAGCGTTCGGCGGGCGACTCGGCGCCGTTTGCTTGCGCGACGCCTAGAGCTGGTCGAGCGGAATCGCGATGTCGATCACTTCGTCGCGCTTGTTGAAACCTCGGCGCAGCGAAGCCTCGCCCGTCGACAGCGTGACCCTATAGAACGCCGTGCTTCCGTCGCTCTGCGTCAGCGACGCGAACGCGTGCACGCCGATCGTGACGCCGTCGCGAAGCTCGCTGTAGATATCGAAGCCGCTTTGCGCTTGCGCATCTACGCCGAGCTTGCCGGTCGCGGCGAGGGTGCCGTCGTTCGGTGGGGATTGAATCGAGATCTGATCGAGACTGGTATCGAGCGAGTACAACGTCGTCGCGGTATCGACCGCCAGATCGTTGTTGGTGTAGGCCGAGCCCGTCACGCCAGTCGCCGTCGGGCCCACCGAGTTGAGCTGCGCCGCCACCGGGTAATCGAGTAGATCGTCTTGGAGCGTGGTCCCGTTCATTCCGACGTTGTGACGCAAGTTCTGCCCCGTATCGCTCACGATCCGCAACCGATCGGCGACCGGGTTGAAGTCGACGCCGAACGATGTCCCCTGCAATGGCACGGTCAGCCGGTTGACGAGCGTGGCCGTAGCGTTGCTCGTGTCGAGAGTGTAGACACCGCCCCCGTCGCCGACGCCGTACAACATGCCGTCCTGCACGCGAAAGTCGATGCCGACCAAACGCGTGTCGCCGGACAGGCCGGCCACGTAGCCGATGGTCTGTGAAGCTTGCGGCCGCCGTTCATTGAAGCAGATCAAGCGTTGATCCGAGGTCAACCCCACGACCTGCAGCGAGTCGTAGCGCCGCGAGTCGGCGCCCCCACAACCGCGCCACCGCGTGCCATCCCAGCCGTCGCTCGAGAAAGCGTTATCGGCGATGACGAGTGCAAGCGGGCTGAACATTGCCGCGACCAAGATACGAGAGGGAGCGCGAACCTTCATTGCAGGATCCTCCGATGTCATGCCGATCAATCGAGGACGATCGACGCGTCCTTGGCATTAACTACGAACGAGGTTGTCGACCGGATGCAGAGATCGCGAGTGCGGCGAACGCGGCGCGCTCGCGACCCCGCGGCTGGCGAAAAGAAGGATGGCGGCGCGAACGCGCCGCCATCCAATCCGACAATTGTTATTGAAACCAATCATCGAACTCGCCCGGGTTCTCGTTGCCGACGATCTCCAGATCGTTAAGCTCGCGCGGCAGCGCGTAGTCGGGCTGGTTCCTCTCGAAGCGCGCGAGGCTCGCCAATTCCATTCGCGCCGGCACGCCCGGCGCGCCTGACGGCCCCGCAGGGCCCGGAGTGCCGACCGGCCCCGCGGGGCCCGCCGGACCAGCAGCGCCCATGGCGCCCGAATCCCCGTCGCAGGCCGTAACGAGCACGGCGGCGCCCAATAACACGGTTGCTAATCGCTGTTTCATGGCGCCCTCCTCAATTGCTCGGCGAACCCGCGAGCGGGGTTCGGAGGTAAGGAAACGCCGCGTCGAAGTCGCTCGCGCTGATGGTGGCGCCATCGGTGAACGGCAGGTTGCCCGTCGGGGCATCGGGGGGCGCGCAACCGAACGTGTCCGGGTCGTTGAGCGTGCAGAGCACGCCCATCGCTGCGCGCAGCTCGATGTCGACGACGTCGTCGCCGGGACGCCGGCCGTTCGGAAAGCCGGCCACATCGCCGCCGAGCACGCCGAGGTTCGACTGCATTGCGGGCGCCACCGGCGCCTTGCTCGTGTTGAGCCGCAGCATCTCACCCGGCGCCGACAGCATCGCCGGCTTCGTGAGACCCGGAATGCCCGTCAGGAACACCGCCACGAGGTCGTTGCGCGGGAAGTTGTTCGGCGCTCGCACGCCGAGCCCGCCGAACAATGCCTCGAGCAGCTCGGGCAGCGCCGGATTCTGAACGTATTTCAGGAACTGCGGATCGTGGACGGGCCGGCTCGCATTGAACCGATCCTTGTCGCGCAGGCCGATGACCAACTCGTTGACGAGCGGCTGGCCGAGCCGCGAGACCTGCGTCAGCGCCCCGCCTTCGACCGAGGCGTTCGTGCGGCCTTTGTCTTCATCGAACTTCGGCGCGGGATTCAGCACCTTCACCTGCGGCAAGCTCGCCGTCGTCCAGCCGCCGATGACGGTATCGTTGGCGGACGTCAGACACGAGATCGGCACCTCGAGAATCAACGACGTGATGTTCGCGTCGTCGATGATGTTGCGCTCACCGTTCGGCGGGCCGACGGCGTTCGTGTTCACGAGATCGAACACCTCGCCAAGGTTGACGAAGAACGACTCCTTACGCTGACCCACGAAGAGCCGGCCGGGTTGGCACCCGGGAATCGTCACGTTGTAGACGTGACTCGCCGCATACGCCGCGTAATCGGGGATCGACTTGTTGCCGACGTTGTCGACGGGCTTCGTGAACACGGTCGGCTCCATGCCGCCCACCGCGTTCGCGAGCTCCCGGCCCTTGTTGCGCCGATCGCCGCGAATGAGCTCGACGGTGTAGGTCTCGATGACGTTCAAGCCCTTACGATCGAGCACTCCCGGGCCGATGCCGCCGGGCACGGTCGTGCTCACGGGCACGGCCACCGTGCGTTGATTGCCGTCGGGCCCGATCGCTAGCGACAGATCCTGGATCTCGTTCCTGAAGCGGAAACGGAAGGTCATGTCCTCGAGCGCGTCGCCGTCGTTGTCGATGTGGATGTCGTAGACGGCCTCGGGATCGAGCGTGAAGTAGTTCGGTCCGCCGTACGCGGCTTGGAGCGGGAGATAGTTCGCGATCAGCGTGACGAAGCCTTCACGGGTCGGCTCGTAACTGCGGAACATGTAGAAATCGGTGCCGTCGACCTTCGGATGCTCGGTGATGAACGGCGCCTCGCGATGGCTCGAGGCGATTGCTGCGAACGGCAGCGCGGCG
>Ga0111538_10014597_pt1 | contig 10350 bp, 7 predicted proteins | sample SoiMethybrSBSTD1_FD_79669 | JGI IMG/M metagenome (GOLD analysis project Ga0111538, IMG submission 79669) | Bulk soil microbial communities from a Populus tree surrounding site in Tennessee, USA - Soil MetaG P. TD hybrid SBSTD1 (version 2)... | ecosystem: Environmental > Terrestrial > Soil > Tree... | reverse complement strand
GATCTGCTGATGACGACGGCGTACACGTGGTCCAAGGTATTGACGGATGCGAGTGGCTTCAACGACAACCCCGAAGATCCATTCAACCGAAGATTCAACTATGGACCAGCCACGTTCGATCGACGGCATGTCTTCGCGGCGGCTTACACGTACACCGTGAACATGTTCAGCCGCACGCATGGTTTCGCGCGGGCGATTCTCCATGGTTACGAAGTCAGCGGCATTACGCGGTTTCAGTCAGGGCCTTATCTAACCGTCACGGCGACGGCGGATACGCTTTTCGGAAACCGGCGCGCGGACTGTGTCAGCAGCGATGCGCTGGTACCGAACGGTGAGCGTGGTCCAAACAACTGGATCAACAAAAACGCGTTCCAGCCTGCGCCGGCAACGCGACGCGGCTCGTGCGGCGTCGGCACGGTCGAAGGACCGGGCGCGCAGACGTGGGATTTTTCGCTGCGCCGCAGATTTGCGTTGACGGAGCGATTCAATTTGCAGTTTCAGGCTGATATCTTCAACGCGTTCAATCGCACCAACTTCCGCGATCTGGACAGTAATCTCAGCAACACGACCTCGTTTGGCACGATCTCGACGTCAGGTCCGCCGCGAAACATTCAGTTTGGGTTGAAGTTAACTTTTTGAGACAAGCGCTAAAATTTTCACTGATTGGGGTTCTGTTGCTCGTTGCGAGCGCGCGGGCGAACACGATCAAGACCGCCACTCTGCGCGACGAGGTGAACGACTTTCTCGGGCGCGAGCTTGCGGTGCATCTCAGCGCGATCAGCACTCTCGATCCGCCGCCGGATCGAGTGCTGGGTGTGCCGACAACGGGCGAGTTCTCCTGGGGAACATTCATGCGGTCGCTGGCGGCGTATGCCGAAACGACGGGCAAACGCGAACTTGCTGGACGCGATCTGGCGAAGTGGGTGGGCCAGATCGGTTTGATCGAATCGCGTGCGGGCAGCAAAGCGTTCTCGCAACTCTACGCGGCGCTGGCGTTGCGGCACTTCGGTCGCGATTTGAAGACGAACCCGCTGTGGCAGAGCTTGTCGGCTGACGAGCAAAAGGCATGGCGATCGTTGCTCAATCCGGAGCGGTTTTACGATCCGAAGACAAACAAGGTAATCAACCTGCCGGAGAACTATCTCGGCGTCGCTGCGCGTATCGCGAGCATCGACTTTGAGCTCGGCATCTCGACCGATCGGGCGTTCCTTGACAAGCTACTCGATCGCGCGGCGATTCAGTTTTACAACGGCGCGATCTACGCAGACGATTCGCCGCCGACCGGACGTTACGATCGTTACTCGAACGAGTACGTGCGTTACATCTACGAAGCGGCCGAGATGGCTGGACGCAAAGACATTCTCGATCGCTTGCGGCCGTCGCTGATCGCGCAGATGCGTTTGTGGTGGGACGTGGTTTCCGAAGACGGTTACGGTTACAACTGGGGTCGCAGCCAGGGCGTGGTCAGTTATCTCGACACGCCGGAGATCGTTGGTTTTCTCGCATCGCATGCGGAGTTTCGTCCGGCGTCGCTCGCGGACATCGCCGCGTTGTATTACCAGGCGTGGAATTATTTGCTGCACGACTATCGCACCGACGCGCATCTGCTTTCGATCTTTGCTTTCGGACGAGGAAACTATTCTTACATCTCGCGCGAGCGGGAGTGGCAACAGACGACCGGTTTCTTTGGCAAGCTCGCGAACTCGCACACGCCGATCGTGAACGCGCTGGAGAAGGAAGGTGTAACGACGTTTCCGGTCGTGCCGTCGTTGCGCGAAGTGGCGCGATTTGAGTTCTTCCGCAAAGGGCCCGAGCGAGCAGCCGGTGTCTGGGTGGTGCGGCAGGGGGATTTGCGTTTCGCGTTGCCGATCACGACTGGTCCAAAGCCGGGTATTTCTGACTACTTGCCTGCGCCGTACGGACTTGCTGGTTTCGCGGCGCCCGTCGAACAGGCTTATCCGGTTGCGACGCCGTATCTCGAGCTTGGCGACGGGCGTGTGGTCGTAGCGACGGACGGCGCCGATGTGATTGAGCCGGCAGCCGACGGACGGAGCTTGCGTGTGCGTTGGAATCGTTGGGCGGTGGTCGGTAAAAAGTCCGGAGAGTTGCAGGACGTTGGGCTGGTGAGCGAAGTTAGTTGGCGTATCGAAAATGGCGCGCTGGTTCGCGAGGAAACACTGAGTTCAAAACAAGCTGTTACGATTCGAAACTGGCGCATGGTTGTGCCGAGCACGCATGATAAGGTTGTAACCACAGATGGAACGATCCAATTCAATTCAAATAGCGGATCGCTTGAAGTACAGATGAATGGTACGAACTTTAATCCGCGTTCTTCGATCGTCGCCGGCGGTGATGGTCCACTCGGACGTGGTGTGCGAGGCGCTATCCCTTTGCACGTTGTCTATGAAGCAAAGGATCTTGTGGTGAATCCGCAACAGCCGCTCAAGTACCGATTGACACTGAAGCCGAAAACAAACTGAGGGAGTTGTTCATGAGTCAGAGCCAGGAAGTCATAACGCAGAACCCGATCACGCCCGAGACTTGTTTCGTGCCCAAGACGCACGAAGGAAAGGGACGTCGCACGGCAGTGCGGCCAGGCGATACCGCCGCGCGATATCTGCACTACGGTCGCATCACGCTCGACGCGGGCGACGCGCCGGAGAAGTTTTCGAGCAACGATCACGAGATCGGATTGATTTGTTTGAAAGGCAGCGCGAAGGTCACAACAGGCGACGAATCTTTTCAACTGGACCAGTATGACGCGGTTTATGTACCGCGCGATTCTGAGATCGAAGTTGAACCGACGGGCGCGGGTTGCGATATCGCGGAAGTTTCTGCGCCAGTGGCGAAACGTTATCCCGTGACGTTCGTGTCGTACAAAGAAGTGCGCGAGAATCCCCGTTTGCACTTGATCGCCGGGAAGCCTCCCGCGGAAAGAGATCTCAACGTGCTGATCGGTGCGAACGTCGAAGCGGGGCGGATCATGGCCGGCGTCACTTTCTCGACTCCGGGCAACTGGACCTCATGGCCACCGCACGAGCATTCGAAACTGCTCGAAGAGGCGTACCTGTTTATCGACATGCCCGCGCCGTCGTTCGGCGTGCAGTTTGTCTACACCGATCCGCAGCAGCCGGAACTGGTCCAGGTCGTGCGCGAGGGCGACTGCGTGTTGATGCCGCAGGGCTATCACCCGAACGTGGCCGCGCCCGGCGGGCAGATCAATTTCCTTTGGATGATGGCGGCGATCAGAGAAGGCGAAGATCGGTTATACGGCGTCGTGAATGTGCAGCCAGAGTACGCAGCGGGCGGATCTGGGCTCGAAGCAGTCAGTGACAAAAAGTAGAGGAACCGAAATGTCCAACAATTCCTCCAACGACGCAAATGGAAGCGGCAACGGCCACGGCGCGAATGGTGGTCCAAACGGTTTCGCGCGGCACTTGAACTGGGCCAACATCCCGGTCGAGCAAGTCGCCGACGGAATCGAGCGCCAGATGCTCGTGGGCCATCAGATGATGATCTGTCGCTTTCGTTTCAAGCCGTTTCTGGTGACGCCCCAGCACGACCATCCGCACGAACAGATGACGATCGTCGAGCGCGGCAAGGTGCGGTTTTTCATCGAAGGGAAGGAACAGATCGCGAAGGCGGGCGATGTGCTACATTTTCCATCGCAGTGCTGGCACGGTGCGACGATGATGGACGAAGAGGTGGTGCTGATCGATTTTTTTACGCCCGTGCGGGAAGATTTTCTCTGATCTGTGGATTTATTCAGGCTTAATAATCGTGTCGCGCTTGTAACCGGGGCCTCAACCGGTCTGGGCGCTGCTATCGCCATCGCACTTGCCGAAGCCGGCGCGCAGGTCGCGTGTCACGGCAACAGTCATTCTCCCCAAACAACTTGCGAAACAATTACTCAGGCGGGCGGCGTCGCGCATGGCGTAACGGGAGATCTAGCTCAAACTGAAACACCGCGAAGTCTCGTCGAACAAACGCTCGATCGTTTTGGACGTCTCGACATCCTCATCAACAACGCCGGCATCATTCGTCGCGCGCCTGCGGTTGAATATCCGGAGGTTGATTGGGCCGCGGTGCTGGAAGTGAATCTCACGAGTGTGTTTCGTCTCTGTCAGCTCGCCGGGAAGCAGATGATCGACAGCGAACGCGGCGGCAAGATCGTCAACATCGCTTCGTTGCTTTCGTTCCAGGGCGGCATCACGGTTCCTGCTTACGCCGCGTCGAAAGGCGGCGTGGCCCAACTTACGAAAGCGCTGGCGAACGAGTGGGCCAAACACCGGATCAACGTCAACGCGATCGCTCCGGGTTACATGCGGACCGCCAACACGGCGGCGTTACAAGCGGACGAGACACGCAACCGCCAGATCCTCGAACGAATCCCCGCTGCTCGCTGGGGCGAGCCTGAAGATGTCGCCGGTGCGGCGGTGTTTCTTTCGTCTCCTGCGAGTGATTACGTCAACGGGCACGTGCTCGTGGTTGACGGTGGTTGGATGGGACGATGATCGGCGACATAATTCATGAAGCCCTAAAAGTGATCGAACCCGGCGAACGAGTTCTAGCGATCATTCCCGATAAGACCCGCGACGACAACACGGATCTTCTTTTCCCTATTGCCAACGAATTCTTAACTGAACGAGGGGTGGCGCGGTTCGATGCCCTCGTCGCGCAAGGGACGCATCCGCCGATGACCGACGCGCAGAAACGCGCGAAGATTGGCCTTCCGGAGTTTGAAGGACAGATCTTCGATCACTGTTGGGACAGCGCTGATGAGATTGTTACGCTCGGCGAGCTGAGCGTGGAGACGGTGACTTCGCTTACTGGTGGTCTGATCGATCGCGCTGTTCCAGTCACGATCAATCGTCTACTCAAGGCGGGAGTCTACGACACGGTGCTGGTCTTCGGCGCCACCGTGCCGCACGAAGTCGCCGGGTTTGCCGGCGGCGCGAAGTATTTCTTTCCCGGCGTCGCCGGACCGGAGTTAACCCACACTACTCACTGGCTCGGCGCACTCGCCGGCATCGAAAACACGATCGGCCAGATCGAGACACCGACGCGTAAATTGATCGAGGCGGCTGTCGAGCTCGTGCCGGCACGAATCATTTCTCTGAACAGCGTCGTCTCGCGTGGCGATGATGGGAAGTTGATTACTTATGCTCTCTTCACCGGGGATATCCAGGATGCTTTCCGGCGTGCCGCCGCCGTCAGTCGTGAGGTCCACATCCGCTACACGGGGCGGAAGTACAAGCGGGTGATTGCGCTTCTCGATCCCCATTACGACGAACTGTGGGTTGGAGGAAAGGCGAGTTACAAACTCGGCGCGGTCGTCGAGGATGGCGGCGAGCTGATCATTTTTGCTCCACATTTGAATAAGCTTTCCGAGACGCATGGCGCGCTGATAGAGAAATATGGCTATGCGCCACTCGAAGTCGTGCGCGACATGCTGGGAGTTTCACAAGAGCTTCGGGAGAACCTTTGTATCGCAGCCCACCTGGCCCACGTGGCCTATGCGGGAAGAACCGACGTAGACGGTAACATTGTGCCGCGTTACCGCATTACGATGGCGACTGGTATTGACGAACAAACCTGCAAACGCGTGAACCTTGGCTACCTCGACTACCGCACCTTCAATTACGAAACCACGGATCCTGATACTTTGATCGTGAATGATGCCGGGCGCGATCTGTATAAAGTTTCGATATGACTATGCAACGAGCGCAACGTCCGCAGTGTTGTCGGCGATGAACTGATCGAGTTGCCCGTCGCCAAGCGGGGTCGAGAACAAATATCCCTGGCCGTGTTCGCACTCCAACTTCCGCAACAACATCAACTGATCTTCAGTCTCGACACCTTCGGCGACGACGTCCATCCCCAGGTTCTGGGCCAGCGCAACGATGGTCCGCACGATCGCCAGGTTTTCTTCATTCTCCATCATCTGCGTCACAAACGACCGATCGATCTTCAACGTATCGATCGGAAAGCGTTGCAGATAACTCAAGCTCGAATAACCCGTGCCGAAGTCGTCGATACTCAACTGCACGCCGAGATTTCGCAACTGCGTCAACAATCCGACCGCCGCCTCAATATTGTCGCTGAAAACTGACTCAGTGATCTCGAGCTTCAAACAGCGCGGCGGCAACTCAAACTCCCGCAACAGCCGCGCGATGTCTTCAACCAAGCCCGGCTGATTGAACTGCTTCACTGATAGATTCACGCTGACGAACAACGGTGGCGCGGCGGGATAATTCTCCTGCCAGTAGCGCGCCTGCCGGCATGCCGACTCGAGCACGACCTGTCCGATCGTCAAGATCTGTCCGGTCTCTTCGGCGACGGGAATGAAATCCTTCGGCGGCACAAGTCCAAACTCCGGGTGCCGCCATCGCACGAGCGCTTCGAACCCGATCAACGTGCGGCTCTCGAGCGAGACGATCGGTTGATAATCCACAAACAGCTCGTTGCGTTCGCAAGCGTTTCGCAGGTCCGTTTCCATCTTCAAACGGCTCATCGACTCGCCGTGCATGTCACGTCCAAACACTTCGTAACGCGCCTTACCGCAGTCCTTCGCGCGATGCATTGCGGTTTCCGCGTCGCGCAGGATGTCTGAAACCTGGTCGCCATGATCGCCGCCGAGCGCAATGCCGATACTCATCGTCGTGTAGACTTCCTGGCCCAACAAGTTGAACGAAATCGCCAGTGCCTGTTGAATGCGCGTCGCCACCGAACATGCTTCTTCCTCACCGGTGACGTCGTCGAGCAGCACGGCGAACTCGTCTCCACCGACGCGGCCAAGCACGTCGTCCTGGCGCAAACAAGTCTTCACGCGATGCGCGATTTGGACCAGCAGTTGATCGCCACTCGCATTGCCGAGACTGTCATTCACGAGCTTGAAGCGATCGACGTCGAGCAGCAGCACTGCATATTGCCGATCTTTATTCGACGATTTGCGCGCGACGCGCAACTTGATCAAGTCGTGGAAGCGCGCGCGGTTCGGGAGTCCGGTCAGCGTGTCCTGCGTGAGTTTCTCTTCCGCCTTCTTGCGGTCGCTGATGTCCTGCACCTGGAAGAAGAGCCGCTTGGCCCCGGTTTCGGAATCTTTCAAAAGCGACACGTGCCACTGCACCCAAACTGTGTGGCCGTGTTCGTGAATGTAGCGCTTCTCCTGTTCGTGACTCGGAATGTAACCCTCGAGCACGCGCTGGATGTGCGACTGCACCTGGCGGAGATCTTCCTGGTGCGTGAGTCGTTGGAAACTGGTCGCCCGCAATTCCTGCTCGGAATAACCAAGCAGCTTGCACAGCGCTTCGTTGACTTGCAGCCAACTGCCGTCGACTGAAACCACGGCCATGCCGATCGCGGCATTGTCGAACGTTCCATGACCCGCGCCTTGCGCCTTCGAATTCGACGACAGCGCAAACGGGATCGGCTTGGGCGCGAACTGCGCGGACGATTCGGTAGTTTTTGCAGCCGTAGCTGCGCGCTGTTTCTTGTTTTGACCTCGCTCCGCGGCACGATGGCGCTTCATGCGTTTCTGTTCGTACATCGCCTGGTCGGCTTGTTCGAGCAGCTCCTCGAAGCACGTCATGCGCTCGGATTCGAGCTGCGCGACGCCGATACTGAAAGCGAGCTTAAAGCCGCGCTCTTCCGACTTGTTGTAGGCCTTGAGATTCTCGTTGAGGCGTTTGATCGCTTCGTTTTTGTTGGCGTTGCGATCGGTGACCAGCACGGTAAACTCGTCGCCGCCGAGTCGCGCGATGACGTCTGAGCTGCGGAAACTGCGGTTGAGTATTTCAGCGGTCTTGACGAGTGCGACGTCGCCTTCGTTGTGTCCAAACTCGTCGTTGATTTTCTTCATGCCGTCGAGGTCGATGAAGAGTAGCAGCAGGCTTTCTTTCTGACGGCGCGCGAAATCGAAGTACGGCGCTGCCTGTTTCAGCAGCCCGCGACGATTGAACAGGCCGGTCAGATCGTCTTTCAACGACGTGTTGCGCAGCGTTTCTTCGATCTTCTTACGTTCGGTGATGTCGCGCACGACCTGGACCAATCCGCCGCCGTCGACGCTCGAGATCGAGATTTCCAACGGCAAGGTGCCGCCGTTGAGTTTGAGTCCGATCGCTTCGCCACGCCACGAACCGTCGCGCCAGACCGCGGGCATGATCTGCTCTTTGAGACGGTTCAATTCCTCTTCGTAGAAGAACATTTCCCAGCTCGCGCCGACCACGCGCTTGGTGTCCGCGTAACCGAAGATCTTTGCGTAGGCGTCGTTCATGTAAATGCAGACACCGCCGTGATCGATGATCGCCATGCCGTCCATCGAAGCTTTCATCGCGGCAGCTTGTTGGGCCATCGAACCTGCCGCGCGTTTGCGTTCCGTGATATCGCGGGCTACGACGGACGCGCCGGTGATCGACTTGCCATCCATAATCGGGGAGATGGTCAGCGAGATGTCGATCGGCGTCCGGCCTTTTTTCAGGTGGACCATTTCGTGTTGTGTGACGTTTTCGCCACGCGAGACTTTTTCGAACAGCGAAGTGGCTTCGAGTCCGCCGCGGTTATCGAACAGCATCGATATCGGCGAACCCAGCGCTTCTTTCGGGGTGTAGCCATAGATGGCGCGAGCGCCGCGGTTCCAGCTCATGATGACGCCTTCAGTGGTCACGCCGATGATTGCGTCGCGCGAAACGTCGACGATTCCTTGCAGGCTCGAGAGTTCGAGTTTGACGCCGGTGAGTTGTTCGCGACTGCTTTTCCATGCGAGCCAAACGAGGCCGCTCATCACGACTTGGGCAAGAGAGAAGAAAACGACAAACTCGGTTTGGGCGGATCCAAGTAGACCAGGGGCGAACAGAGAGATTGCCAATGCGGCGGGGATCGCGAAGATGGGAAGCGGCCACAGCTTGCGGATGATGCGGGAGATCGAATTGTTGCTGTTCAGAAACATGCTTGTTGTGGCGGGCACGTGCTGGTCGGGATCTTCGGGGTTACTGAAGAGGGCAAGAAGCTACTGGGGTCGCACGGCCCGCAACCGTCGTTAAGCTACTGGTGTGCCATCGCTTTCTAAAGGGAAATGAGTGTGAGGCGGATTTTTCGGACGGTCAGTTTAACGGCCCATCCGGCCATTTTGACCGCGACGCGGTTATTTTGGCTTAATCTCCCCTATGCCAAGTTTGCGAACCCTAACGCGACGGTGGTTGCCCCTCAGCCTCAAGCGGTCCTTTCAACACGCGATTCTGGGTTATGACTCCTACGCGCCGTCGTTTTCGTCGGCAGGCGAAGACATGATCCTGCGGCACATCCTGGGCTCGGACAAGATGAGCGGCTTTTACGTGGACGTTGGTGCATTTCATCCGACCCTCTTTTCGAACACCTACTTTTTCTATTTGAACGGTTGGAACGGCATCAACGTCGAGGCTCGTCCGGGTAGTAAAGAACTGTTCGATCGCGTTCGGCCGCGAGACGTCAACGTCGAAGTCGGAGTCTCGCGAGAGCGCGGTTCGCTGACGTACTACTTCATCGCCGAGGATTCGACGATGAACAGTTTCTCGCGAGATTTTCTGCAGCAGATCGAGATGCTGGAACACGTGCGTTCCGAGATCCCCGTGCCGACGATTCCGCTGGCAGAAATCCTGGACCGTCACGTTCCGCAGGGGCAGACGATCGACTTCATGAACGTTGACGTCGAAGGTCACGATCTCGAGGTGCTCGAGTCGAACGACTGGAAGCGTTTCAGACCGCGAATTGTCGTGGTCGAAGACGAAGGGCTCGATCCTCGTGAGTCAAAGATTGTGCGAATGATGAATGAGCACGGGTATGAACTTTGTGCGCAGAACGTGATCATCCTCGACAAGATCAATGAGTATTTCCTGATCGACAGAACGAACAAACGCTAATCGGGTCTCTCGATGAAATCTGAAGTGATCTCCACGATCTACGCTGAGACCGTTGCCAGGCGAAACCTTCCCGTCAATTTTCAGGCGAGAGATCTGGTGCTGTTCGAGGGCGAGCTTGCGCGCGTGATCCCTTCGACGCAGGTGCTGAAGTTTGAGGACGTGTTGGCGAGCCCGGAAGGGTTGCTGTTCAAAGGGACGAGGATCCTGCCGGAGTCGTTTGCGTTTCCCTATCACCTCGATGAGTGGCGGTTTTCGAGTGTCGTGAAGTTCCTTGCGACGAATTATGGACTTCGACGGCGGCGGAAGATCGAGGGGGAGGCGCTGTGGATCACGGATTACTGGAGCACCGGATATCTTCATTGGGTGACGGACGTGTTGACTCGTCTGTTTGTTATGCGCGATCGATTGCGCGATCTGCTGTTGGTGTTGCCGGGGAAATACGAACAGCGCGACG
>Ga0111538_10014595_pt1 | contig 10351 bp, 10 predicted proteins | sample SoiMethybrSBSTD1_FD_79669 | JGI IMG/M metagenome (GOLD analysis project Ga0111538, IMG submission 79669) | Bulk soil microbial communities from a Populus tree surrounding site in Tennessee, USA - Soil MetaG P. TD hybrid SBSTD1 (version 2)... | ecosystem: Environmental > Terrestrial > Soil >... | reverse complement strand
GGTCGGTGATGTTGCCTCGGCACGTCATTGCTTTAAGCCAACGCAGATAAAGAATCAATCGTCAATATGAGAGTTACACCCATTCCAGTACGGACCCCTCGCGAACACCACGCACGTGATCCCCACAAACGGCGTGCACATTGGCCATATCTTTCATAACGGTTGAGACCCATTGTCAAGAGGAGATACATTACCATGGAACAGCCAAGGGTCCTGGTCATCGTGGACGATCTGTTTTTTCTGACGAAGATTCAGACTACGCTCAAGCATCTCGGACTGACGGCACAGGTGCTGACGCAGCGTGCCGCCATACAGGCGTACGTCAAGGCGGCTGTGACGCCAGTACTGGTGGTCGTGGACTTGACCTTACGGATGGATGATGCGGTCGCCGTGATCAGTGCCATCCGGGCCACAGACAGTGGAGCGCCCATTGCTATTTTAGCGTTTGGAGCGCATGTGGCAGTCGAGACCCAGCAGCAGGCACTGCAGGCTGGGGCAGATCGAGTCGTCGCCAAATCAACATTTTCGAATCATCTACCAGAGCTAATCCAACAATTTGTGGTGCAGGAGTAAAAAAAGTACCAACGCTAGGGAAAAAAGATAAGATTTTTCTTGACCGCTGCCTATCTCTCTGGTACAAAGTCGATTAGACGTGGGGACGGCGTTTGTGAAGGTGTCGCCACATGGCCAGCGAAGGCCCGCGCTGTCGCTTTCGCGGCTTTCTTTTGGCACCAGTAGGGATGTCGTCTGCCACTCGCTCGCGATGCTACGATGATCCGGAGTGGGCGAAGACATACGCATAGTCGACGCCCGGTGATGAAGGAGGAGGGACATGGCGGTAGGGAAGGTCAAGTGGTTTAATGATCGGAAGGGCTACGGTTTCATCGAACAGCCGGGTGGGGAAGACGTCTTCGTGCACTTTTCGGTCATTGAAGGCGAGGGATTTAAGTCTCTCGACGAAGGGCAAGAAGTCGAATTCGAGGTCACCCAAGGGCCGAAAGGTCTCCAGGCAGCAAAAGTGGCCAAACGTTAACGACGGCGCACCTCTGATAGAGCCCCAGTAGTCTCTACTGCTGGGGCTTTGGTATGCTATGCTGGGAGTGGACCGAGCAGGTCGAGAAACTGCTTGACGATCTTGGCCGTAGCACCCCAAATGATGTGCCCGTTATAGTCAAAAAAGAAGCTCTGGACCAGGCGTCCTGCATGGTTCCGGTGTTCCTGGCTCGGGGGATTGTGTTGCCGTAGCCAGGTGAGTGGTACTTCGATGATCGATGCGGTCTCACGGTAGTCGAGGATAAAGGGGTAGGGATAGGGAAGCGTCCCGACAAAGGGGCGCACCAGGTAATTGCTGCCCGTGGTCAGCAGATCGTCCAACTGGCCGAGCACCTGCACATGGGCCGGCTGCAGACCAATCTCCTCCGCACTCTCGCGCAGGGCGGTGTGCTGCAAGGATGCATCACGTACTTCATGCCCTCCCCCAGGGAAGGAAATCTGTCCACGGTGGTAATACACGGTGTCAGAACGCTGGGTAAAGATCACGCCATAGTCGCCGTTGTGCTGATACAAGGGCACGAGGACCGCTGCTAGGCGACGCTCTGGGGCCGAGAGCTCGCGGCGTGGATAGGTTTGTAAAATCTGCTTGATATATTCCTCCATACCGTCGTCCATTACCTGCCAGCTTGGATTTGTACTACGGCACGTCGGTGCGTCCCATCACCGACCTTTTTGTCTTCATCATGCGCTTCCACCTTAAAACGCAGCTTGCGGCCATCAACTTCGAGCAGTTCGGCACGCACCGTCACTTTTTTGCCCTTGGGGGTAGGCGCGAAGTGCTTGACATGCACTTCAAAGCCGACCGTCGTGTAGCCTGCTGGTAAGATCGACTGCACCGCTTGAATACCAGCCCGCTCCATGAGGCCAATCATGGAAGGCGTCGACAAGACCCCCTCGCCACCCATATGTTTCACTACCAGACTATCATCGACCACCGTGGTAATTTCAGCGCTGAGCCCCGGCTGTAGCTTGTCTATATCCATGCTCTGCCTCCTTTCTCACTTTCAAAGATAGCACGTGGCGCTCTGGTCATCCATAGCCTAAGAGTTCCAGTAATGTCTGACAGTCACGGGGCGCATAGCCCGAGAACTGATTATGCACGTAGCCATAGACCCGCGGCGCTTGACGTCCAAGTTGGTGCAGCATGGGCACCCAGCGACGTAATGCCGCTGCTGGATCCATCTGGCGCCGCGTCTGATACCCAGGGCGTCCATGCCAGCGGACGTAGGCAAAGCTGGCGGTGACACGAGGCACACACGGCAGAAAGGGCGCGTCAACAATCACCCAGGCCACCTGGTGTTGCTCCAGTAAAGTAAAAGTCGTGTCTTTCACCCAGCTGCCGTGGCGAAATTCCACGGCGAATTGGACCTGCTGCGGGAGCGTAGCTAAAAACGCCTCCAGCGATTCTTGCTCGATACTGCGAAAATCCTCTGGCAGCTGCACGAGGATAGGACCTAGTTTGTCGCGCAACTCGTTTATGGTCTCTATGAAATCCTCCAAGAGACTCTGAGTGTCACGCAGGCGTTGTTGGTGGGTAATGCGCCGCGGCAGGCATGGGCTAAAGACAAACCCCTCTGGCGTACGGCGTTGCCAGGCCTGCACCGTCTGTCTGGTTGGCATCTCAAAAAAGGTGTGTTCGATTTCAACGGTCTGGAACTGCCGGGCATAGGTCGTGAGGTACTCTGAGGGTGCCAAGTCGTGCGCATACAAAATGCCCACCCAATCGCGATGCGCCCAACCACTCGTGCCGAGATACCATATGTCTTGCTCACGTGACATTCGACATGCCCCAATCGTGCAAACGCCGTAGCAATCCATGATAGGGGAGGGCGTTGAGTAGTTGGTCCGGTGTAAGCCAGCCACGACGGGCGGTGAGCACGCCGAGACGCATGGTTCGCATCTCTTGAATATGCTGAGCTTCGGAACCCAGAGCGAGAGTGATGCCCAGGTCTCGCGCCTGCCGCACGCAGATATCTGGGAGATCAAGGCGCAACACATGGCTGTTCATCTCGAGATACGTCCCAGTTTCCACCGCTGTTTCCAGCACTGCTTCCATGGCAATGGACGGCAGCATCTCGCGTCCCAGCATACGACCTGTGGGATGAGCCAGGATATCGACTAACGGGTGCTCCATGGCTTTACAGAGACGCCTGGTAAGCTTATTGCGCGGTTCCTTGAGCCCCGTGTGCGCCGCGGCGATCACTACATCTAGCTCCTGTAAGAGGCCGGTGTCAAAGTCCACGTCACCGTCCGCAGCAATTTCGAGTTCAATACCGGTCAGCAAACGAAAGGTCTCGGGCAGAGTCGCATTCAGACGCCGAATAGCGGCAATCTGCTCCACCAGCCTGGCCGGCGTCAGGCCTCGGTCAGTGGCAGCCGGGGTGGCGTAGTCACAAATTGCCACGTATTGATACCCCAAACGCTGGCCCATCTGGGCAATGGCTTCCAAGCTATGCGCCCCGTTCCCCCAATCGCTCTGCACATGTAAGTCGCCGCGGATATCCTCTAGCGACACCAGGGCTGGGAGGCAGCCGGCCTCCGCCACCTCGATTTCACCACTGTCCTCACGGAGTTCAGGTGCAATCCACGGCAGCTCCAAGTGTGCATAGATGTCCTCCTCCGTATCTATGGTAAGGTATTGGCCACGCTCACGTTGCAGCACACCATACTGGGTCAAGTCCAGCCCCCGGCGGTGAGCGAGACGGCGCAGTGCGGTAAGGTGCGCAGTCGAGCCCGTGTAATAATGCAGGGCGCTGGCGAATTGCGGCGGGAGGACAGCGGTGAGCGATACCCGTAAGCCCTCGGAGGTGACGACTACGGTGGAGGTTGGCCCCGTTTCAAGCACCTGACGAATTTCTGGCTGTTGATTGCAGAGGTGCATCAAACGCGGTGGATCAGGCGAGGCGCTCACAATATTAAGGTCGCCCACCATGGCAGCGCCGCGGCGTAGACTCCCTGCTAGACTCACCTGTTCGACCAGAGGCAGACTGGCCAACCGTTCGAGGAGGATGTCAGCCCGTGGTAAGGCGACCCCGAGAAGCATGCGATGTTGTTCGCGTTCCCAGACGGCAATTTCCTGGCCAAGCCCCCCTAATATGGCGGCCTCGAAAGGCAGGCGCTCGGCGCGGAAGGCCTGCGCCAGTTGTTTCATGGACGTAATGTCATGGGTCCGCCACAGGGTCCGCACTTGCTCGGTCGAGAAACTGTGCAGGCGTAAGAGCGCTAAGAGACCTTCCGGTACGGTCGTGATGAGATACTCATAATAGCGCAACCGCCCCGTTTCGAGGAGTTCCTGGATTTCTCTGGATAGCGTCTTGCCAATGCCAGGCAACGTCTCGAGGGCACCGCGATGTGCGGTGATGCGCAACGGCTCACTCAACGACGTGAGAGTCTGTGCTGCACGCCGGTAGGCGCGGATGCGATACGGGTCATCCCCTTGCAGCTCGAGCAGGCTGGCGATGTCCCGAAAAATTGTGCTAAATTGTTGGTTATCCTGATTATCCATACTGATAGAACCGTTGCCAGTGTACCGGTACAGCAGTACGTACACCGGCTTGATCACGATAAAAGACTGTCCCAGTGCCAGTCCCGTAACGCACGAGTTCACGGAGGAGTTCGAGATCACGGCGACACTGCTGCACAATGCGCTCCCTCTCCCCTTCCTGATACCACTGCAGCGTGCGGAGACTGTCAGCGGGTCGCTCAATACCCAACGTTTCTCTGACGAGATGTCTCAGGCTAAGGCGAAAGCCGAGGGTGCGTTGCACCTCATCGAGCACGGCCAGGGTTGGCAGCGTCGCCAGAGGCACATCGGTGTAGGGTTGCAATACCTGATAGTCAAAATCGCGCGTGTTGAAGCCAATCACCAGGTCCGCCTCACGCAAACTAGCGAGCAATGCAGCAACGGTCTCCGCCGTGTACACATTATACCGTCCCTCGCGGGTGTTGTACGTCACTGCCACGCCAAGGCCCAGGAGGTGTTTGTGCTGCCACCCACCGACGTCCTCAGCGCTTTTCTGTGTGCTCAGTACGAGATAGACATGGCGTGCCGTCTGGATGTGCTGAGGGTCGGCATCTTCAGCCACGCTGGCGAAGGTGGGGACCGCCTCAGCCACCAGCCGTTGGAGAAGGTGAAGGCCCGCCTGACGCTGCAAGCCACCCTCACTCTCACAGGCATCACACCGCTGCATGGCCACGCACCGGCTGCAACCGTTGGTACAGTCACAGTTGAGGAGGATTTGCAGGGCAACCCGGAGGAGGCGCTCATGGGCCTGGTAGAGAAATGCACAGATGCCGTTGCCGCCAGCCTGCGCATCACTGAACACCGCTTCCACACCGTCCGCGCCCTCATAGACACCTCCTCTCAAGGTATTGGTGTCGCTCAAGAGCAGCAGAGGTAGCCCAGCGAGCACGGCATGCACTAGGGTATGCCACGCCGCGCGCACTGGATACTGCTCAGGCTCAAGCGCCTTTGTCCCACTCAGCCACATGCCTTGCGTCGCAAACTGACGCTGGCGTTGCGGCAGGATATGCACGCTGCGGCATATCCCTGTATGTGGATCGAGACGCTCGTAGGCCACCAATGTTTCGGTATAGACACAGGGGCCATATGTGAGACGCCATGCATCGCGTGCGACAGAAGCAGCGATGCTCCGCTCCGTCACCGTAGTGTGCACCCTCCCGCGCGTCATATAATCAGCCTGCGCTGGATGTACCAGCACACGGCGGCGCTCAGCGATACTGCGCTCCACACGCCAGGTGCCATGCTCGTCAGTATAGACGGCCCCCTCAAAACCGTCACGGAAAGCCCGTTCTGGAGTCCATCGACTTAGGAGACGCCCGTCGAGGGCATGCACCACCGTCACCGCTGGCTCATAGGTACGCAGAGACACACGGCGGTGGAGTCCACGCTCTTTGGCGACCCATGTCCCTGAGGTTGTATGGCGCGTAATTACCTGCGTCTCGGCTAATTGGTGAATCAGCGTACCAACACCGTGGATGCCGCCATAACGCTCCCCAGCAGCCAGGCCGAGTTCTGCAGCAGCACAGTGGAGGTGATAGCGTGCCAGCTGCGGATTACTGGGAAAGAGCACCAGATGCTGCAGCCAGGGAGCCTCATATACCGCAGGATAACGCAAGACAAAACGCTCTAACGGTGTCTGGCCCTGGAGTACGAGGAGGCTCAGGCTAGGCCTAGCGCCACTCGCCAGCCAGGCCAGGGTATCGTGCAGCCAGGCCAGGGTGTCTGGGAGGCCGAGACAGATGAGGCTCTGACACATACTGGCACGCATGGCAGCGACTGGTGTACGGTGAGAGAACACCTGGATAATCCCCGCCTCGTGCAGTTGCGGCACCAGACGACCAGGCGCGAGGACGATGTGCTCTATACCAGCCTCCTGATGGCGTGCCATTAGCGTACGGCAGAAGCTTACAGGATCGTCGTGGCTCTCGAGTAGCAGTCGAGTCTGGGGCTGAGTCCTCTGTGCCTCACCAGTGACGACCGTACACACCTGGGCTGTCAGAGTGTGTGCGACCTCCTCCATATTGGCGAGAGGAGCTGAGGTCAGCAGATACTGCGGTTGTACACCGTAGTGGTGCGCCAGACGGTAGAGACGACGTAGTAGGTGCGCCAGGTGGGCTCCGAAGGCTCCCATCGCCAGATGTACGTCAGCCAGCACCACGTAACGCAGTCCCTGAAAAAAGGCGCGCCATCCCCCATGGTATGCCAGAATACCCGTGTGGAGCATCTCGGGCGTGGTCAACACGAGACGCGGCAGCGCTTGCTTGATCGCACGGCGTTCGGTGCCAGGAGTATCACCATCGTACATGGCTATACTCAGACGGTATTCTGGCGCCAGAGCCGCGTTCCAGGTTGCAAAAGCGCTGCTCTGGGCAAGTGCACGTGGCTTGTACGGAAAGATGTACAGGGCGTGGCCGCGCTGCTCCACCGCTAACGACTGATACATGGCCAGGAGGCGCACCACGCCACGGCCTGCCCCAGTAGGAGCCATTAGGCAGACGTGCCGTCCCTGGTGTAGGAAGTCGAGAGCCTGCCATTGGGCATCTGTCAGGCGTACAATGCCCTGGGTAGAAGCCAGGGTAGTGAGCCAGGAAGGCAAGTAGGCCGGTAATGCCTGGTTAGGCAATGGCCCAGGCAATAGGGTCCTCTGCTGGCGGCTGAGGCTTCCTACCGATCCCTCGGTAGGAAGCCTGGCAAGAAAGGTTTCGATGGATTGGCTTATGATCGAGGCTACCGACACGACTTACACTTCCAGACAAGGGGCCTACACGTTTGACGTGGACTGCAGGGCGTGCGCGCTGCCAGTCCTGCGAGATACATCCATGGCACAAGCTTAACATCTTGCACTGCATATTTCCAAGCCTCATACCTTGTGCCATAAGAGGTTATACTGTTCTGACTCGCAGGACGACTGGCAGCACCTCATAGTGTTAGACAGTTAACTCCAGGATATAGACGCCACCGCTGATGCGGTCTATAGCGTAGATCAGCCTATTCTCATCGACATACACATCATTCATCTGAATAGCGTCCAGCCGTGACCCGGGTGGGGTCGGTGGGATGTAGTAGCCCACTTCGTCAGGATGGAAAGGGTTCTTCGAGACGTCATGGACCCGCACGCCCATGCTGAAGAAGGCGCCGAAGATAAGATCATCGGAGCGGAACGAGGTTTCTGCCGGGTAGTTTTCGTGGATGTTGTGGGCGCCGAAACGGGCCGTACGCTGGGCGAATTTTTCAATAGGGGGTAGCGGCAGGGAGCCAATGATGACCGGATTGGTCTCTTCGCTGGCATCGACCACCCAGGTGAGCTTGGGCCAGTCTTCCCCTTTGGGCCGCGTTGCCTCATCGGTGACGATCAACAAGTCGCGCGAGAACAGAGGCAGGACTGTATGGGTAAAGCCGGTCAGTGGGGGATGATAATCCAGTCGGCTGATCATCTTCGGATGCGCCTTATCAGCGATGTCGAGGATGATGATGCCGCCGTCGATATACGCCGCATAGGCACGGTCAGGCCGCTCAGGATAGACGTTGATGTTGTGCGTACGGAAGCCGGCATCGAGCTTCTGATGCCGCACCGGTGGGGCCACGTCGTCGCCTTGGCGGGTGCCAGGCAGCCACCAGCGGCCCACTTCCTCAGGCTTGCTGGGGTTACGTACATCGACGATAGAGTAGAACTGGTGATCCTTGGGGTGCGTGGGGACAAAATCGGGTGCACCGCTGCTAATATGCATGTATTCGCCATCCATGAACCCCACATAGTGGGCGCCCTGGGAGTGCGGCCCAGAGCGGTCGAAGAAAGAGATGGAGCGTGGATTGGCAGGGTCGCTGACGTCGAAGAGCTCGACGCCTGCCGGTTGCAGACCGGTCTGCTGGGTCTGATACGCCACGGCCAGCGTGTCCCCCACGAGATCGAGAGAATTCGACCGCACCTGAGCGTGTGGCAGCTTGGTCTGGGTCACGAGGTGCGGTTTGCGCGGATCGGTAACATCTAAGACTGAGAAGTTTATGGGGGCGCATTCGTGGGCAATGTACATGATGCGACGTCCATCTTTGGTCTTTTGCAACCCCATGCCCTCACCACCATTGCCGAAGCCACCCAGATCACTGTGGCCGATTAACCGCATATTTTTGCTCTCTGCCCCGTCGATTGTTGCAGTAGTGCCCATGGACGTTCCCTCCGTGTCATCTCTCGTTAGAGAGACGCGCCTGATAACGTCTGATGCGTTTAGTACGGGTTATCTCACCTTCGTAATTGCCTATCAAAGCAAAAACCTCGTGGAGAGTCAATACCCATAGCGATTGCCTGAGGCTCAGGCTCGATGTTTCTGGACAAAGCCCCAGTCGATCTCAATCCCCAAACCGGGCAAGTTGTTCAAATGGACCATGCCATTACGTACGCTGGGGCCCTCGGTATACAGACCGTGCTGGATTGGATGGCGCTCAGGATCTCCGTGCGATTCCACCGCAAAAGCACTGGCACCGAACGCCGAGACGAGATGGCCGTGAATGTGAGGGGCAGTATGGGGCGCAATAACCACGCCGTGTTGTTCTGCCAGCGAGGCAATGCGTAGCGCCTCGGTGAAGCCGGCATGCCGTGTGGCATCAAACTGTACAAAACGAATGGCACCTGAGGTAATGAAGTCACGCACAGTGAAACGATGCCATTCCCGCTCTCCATGCGCGAGCGGGATAGTGACGGCCGCCGCAAGGCGGACATAGTCAGCTGGCTGCAGGTACCAGTGTAGCGGCTCCTCAAGCCAGAAGATGTTATACGGTTCAACAGCCCTGGCGAAATGGATACACTCTTGCACATTGTAGGGCGCGTTCATGTCAAGCATCAACAGTGCATCGCCGATGGCCTCGCGTGTAGCCCTAATGCGCACGACCTCCTCCTCGAGTGACAGACCGCAGGTCTTCAGTTTGACAGCCCGGTAGCCGGCCGCGACAAATTGTCCCAGCTCCTCAGCGCAGGCCGTCAGAGGGGCATTTTCGACGTAATAGCCACCCGTGGCATACGTAAAGATCTCCTGGCGAGCACCGCCAAGCAACTGGTATAGAGGCATGTTAGCAGTCTTGCCCTTAATATCCCACAGGGCGATGTCGATGCCGCCGAGCGCGGCCATGATCTGTGGCCGCTGGCCACGCGGCAACGGCGGCGGCAGATGGTCCTGTCCCCGCATCCACCCCGGTCGCGGCGAGGTAAGCGCGAAAAGTTTTTCCCACACCTCAAGGTGCGCCAGCGCATCCATGCCGCGGATAATCTCCCCGAATTGCTCAACGAGACGACATACTACCGGCAGCGGTCCGCTCTGAATCTCGCCATACCCACGGAGATCGGCATCAGTCTGGACTTCGACCAAGATCAAAGTCGCTTCTGTACTGATTTCGTGTGCCGTCCAGCTCGGCTGAAGTCGCGGGATCGACAGGGGATATGCTTGTACTGCGGTAATTTTCATACACGCCTCCTTCGAACTTAAGATGCCCACCCCTCCATGCTGCTCAGCAATCGGGCCACATGGGGCCAGAGATAGACCTCCCAGCAGGCAGGTAGGGGATAGACGTACGTCATCTCCCCAACCGTGTCTGTACCTGTGCCCAGGACACGCCCAGCCGGTGTCCCCTGGCGTCCTTTGCTATAAGACCGCAGGGTCGAGATCCCCCTCGCAAAGCGCCATGAAGCGCCCTTCGGGCCGATCCGTATCAAGCGGTCTGTCTATGGCATCTAGCGATTTTTGCAGCACTTCGAGAAACGTGCCCTCGGTGAGATTACGGGTGTTC
>Ga0111538_10014594_pt1 | contig 10351 bp, 10 predicted proteins | sample SoiMethybrSBSTD1_FD_79669 | JGI IMG/M metagenome (GOLD analysis project Ga0111538, IMG submission 79669) | Bulk soil microbial communities from a Populus tree surrounding site in Tennessee, USA - Soil MetaG P. TD hybrid SBSTD1 (version 2)... | ecosystem: Environmental > Terrestrial > Soil >... | reverse complement strand
AATATAGCCACTGTATTTTTTCATAGATGAATATCCGCCTCAACTAATTTAACGATTAACTTTCAAATAACTGTGAACGGACATAGTCCGACATTCAATATTAAGACCAAACCATAAAATAGGTGATTCCTTCAGTGAAATGCCTGCGGTAGGCTGAATTAATCAAAAAAGTGTTTCAAAAGGATACGACGACATTGTTACATTTCAGAACGATCACATACATTCCGAGGGTCGCAAGCTGCTTAGCCCTGTCCCATCGGGACATGATGTTGGTAGAAATGTTCGCATGTCTTAGCAGAGTCCCGTAAGGGACGAAATATGATTTTTGCTCGACAAAATATTTCATCCCTTACGGGATTCGTTCTCCTATTTAATTTCCTTCTACCAATATCTTGTTGCTATAGAACAGTCGACCCCGTTAACCTTTAAAAAATACATTTTACGAGAGGCGCAAAACCGCAAAGTTTCGCTGAGATCCTTAGCAAAACCTGCCCTACATCGCCTTCGCGTAGCCCCTTGCGCCACCCGCCTTCGGCTGCCGAAGCCTCTGGCGGAGGCACCCGCTATAGCTTTAGCGCACGCGGTCGGCAGAGCAAGGCCTGCAGGCAGGCTTTGTGTTCAATGTGTCTCGCTGAAAAATAGCCCTCGAATTCTAAATCTCTTGAATTTGGCGATTGCGATTATTAATTTTCACAAAAACCAGTAAATTTTCAGTTGTTTTTTTTTGTAAAAACCTAAAAAATTAACCGCCTTTAAGAGTTTACCTCTCATCACGATTTTTTATTAAAGAGCTGGTACCAAAGACTCCTCCTTTAACCAAAGTTACCTAATAACCAAACTACTAAACCTAGCTATGTCAGCCGTACCTATTGCTTATCCCATCACTCCCCGGGGAGTCGATGAGACCGTTTTGCAACCTTCATCCGCCTTTAAACAGGAAGTCACAAAAGTCTTACTCGCCATTGTTTTTTTCATCGTCATTTACCTGGTGCTCATGGCAGCGGCCATTGGCCTGGCCATTCTATGTGGCGTGGGGGGATTTTTGCTCGTTGTAAACTTTCCAAAGCTTTTTACACTGATGATAGGAATCGGAATCATCGGCCTGGGTGTAATGGTGATCTTCTTTCTTCTTAAATTTTTATTTAAAAAGAATAAAGTCGATCGCTCTCATCTGACAGAAATTAGCGAGTCGGATCAGCCGGAATTATTTGCATTTGTCAGAACGTTGACCCAGGAAACTCAATCTCACTTTCCGAAAAAAATTTACATTTCATCTGACGTCAATGCATCCGTCTTCTACGACTCCAGCTTTTGGAGTATGTTCTTGCCTATTCGGAAGAATCTTCAAATTGGATTAGGGTTGGTAAATTCTGTAAATCTCAGTGAATTCAAGGCAATCCTCGCGCATGAGTTCGGCCATTTTTCCCAACGAAGCATGAAGCTGGGCAGCTATGTATACAATGTGAATCAGATCATATACAACATGCTGTACGATAACGAAAGTTATGCGAGAACATTAGAGGGCTGGGCTAACATCAGCGGATACTTTGCATTTTTTGCCAATATGACGATAAAGATTGTCATGGGGATTCAATGGATTTTGCAAAAGGTATATTCAGTAGTAAATAAAAGTTACATGGCACTGTCGCGTCAGATGGAGTTTCACGCAGACGCGGTCTCCGCCTATGTCAGTGGCTCCGATCACCTGGTAACTTCGTTGAGACGTTTGGAAGTTGCTAACACCGCGTACAATCAGTTATTCGGACATTATGAAAGTTGGCACAAACAAAATCTTAAGCCGGACAACTTGTATCCACACCATTCAGCGGTGATGCAGCAATTTGCAAAGGATCAAGGAATTTCTATCGAGAACGGATTGCCTCAGGTAAATGCAAATTCATTTGCGAGATTTAACAAGACACGACTGGTCATTAAAGATCAGTGGGCTTCACATCCAAGCACCGACGATCGGGAAGCGCACCTCAGAAAACTTAATATCAGGACGGAAACCATGACTGCACCTGCATGGACGATCTTTCGAAATGCCGAGAGCCTGCAGAAACAGATCACGGAGAGAATATATCGCGATGTGAAGTTTGAGAATAGTCCAACGATACTTGATCTTCCTTCTTTTTTGACATTTTTTTCAAAAGACGTTGAAAAATATGAATTGAATAAAACTTACAAAGGCTTTTTCAATTTTCGGAATATCAGCTGCGTCAACTTGAAACATTTGGGGGAGCCATCACATAACGACAACCTTGATACGCTCTTAAACGACGAAAACTTAAATCTTCCTTTTGTAATCGAAGGGTTGAAGAGCGATATCCAAAACCTCGATTCGATTCGAGAGGGTACGATACCCGTTAAAACATTTGAGTTCGATGGGAAAAGATATAAAAAACGTGATACCGGAATATTGATTCCTCAGCTGCAGGAGGAGTTGTCAAAAGCGGAAAAGCAACTGATCGAAGTTGATACGTCTGTGATCGCCTTTTTCTTAAACGCTGCAAAAAAGTTTGGGCAGGAGGAACGGCTTCGCGAACGGTACAGCGAACTGTTCCAGGTAACAGAGAGTGCAGAAGCAGATCTGAAACGATACAGTCAAATAATGGGAGATATAAGCCCTATTTACTATAATAATTTGCCTGTAACGGACATAAAGATAATACTGACAAAAGTAAAAAATACTGAAATCGAGATTAAGGACCGACTTCGAGATTTATTTCACGACAACGCCGCAGCCGCTTCGTTCATTAATGAATCCGAAAGAAAAACGATTGATGAATACGTTTCGACAAGTCATGAGTATTTCAGGGATCCGGATTTTAATAACGATGCGTTATCGTTGTTTAATCAGTCGATGAACATTTACCAAACGGTTGTGTTTGAACGAAGCTTTTCCCTGAAGAAAAAATTACTGGAGTGGCAGCTTTCTTTCAGCGCCCCCCAGAATTGACATTACAAGATATCGATTCGTTTAACTTTTTTTTAAAAAATACATTTTACACAGAGACGCGAAGTCGCAAAGGGGTCTTAGCTAAACCTGCCTATCGGCAGGCAGGCTTTGCGTTCCTCGCGTCTTCGCGGTGAAAATTAGACGTGTCCCATAGGGACATAATATTGGTAGGAATGCTAGCATATTTTGTCAACGTCCCGTCAGGGACGAAATATGATCCTTGTTCAGATCAAGTTATTTCATCCCTGCCAGGATTCGTTCTCGTGAAATTTTTTTTCTGCCAATATCGGGCGACCAATTAATTTTTAAAAAATCCATTTTACACAGAGGGGCAAGGTCGCAAAGCGGCTACGCGAAGGCGATGCAGACATGCTTTGCGCTCAGTGCGACTCCCCGGTGAAAATTCGACCTCCAATTTGGAAATCATTCCAAGAACCATCCGCTACCCGTGGTGTTAATCTAATAGCCCCCAATATTGAAGTTGAAGTTTTGTTAAACAAAAAACAGAAAGAATTATGGCAAAGATCGAAAGATTCACTCCAAACCTTTGGTTCGATACCGAAGCCGAAGAAGCAGCAAAGTTTTACACGTCAATTTTCAAAAATTCAAAGATTGACAAAGTCAGCTACTATCCGAAAGTTGGTCAGGAGATCCATGGGAAGGAACCTGGTTCCGTGATGACTGTGGAATTCACGCTCGATGGACAAAAATTCTTAGCGTTAAACGGTGGGCCACATTTTAAATTCAATGAGGCGATTTCGTTTATAGTCAATTGTGAAAATCAAAAAGAAGTAGATTACTATTGGGAAAAACTTGGCGCTGGCGGCGATCCGAATGCACAGCAGTGCGGCTGGCTGAAAGATAAATTCGGGTTGTCGTGGCAAATCGTTCCAACAGCTTTGAACGAACTGTTGACAGATTCAGACCAGGAAAAAGTTGAACACGCTTTCGAAGCCATGTTGAGAATGAAAAAACTGGATATTCATGAGTTGGAAGACGCTGCGCAGTCCGTGTAGAGTTTAATTTTTTTTCACCGCAAAGGCGCAATGACGCTAAGGTCAACTAAGGTCTTAGGGAAACTTTGCGTCCTTGCGCCTTTGCGGTAAATGCATCCTCGCATTAATCTTTTTATTAATATTGGATAGAATTAATACCTACCTATCCAATGAAAACGATTCCCAGCTACCTCTCGATTATATTTTTTATCGCCACTACAAGCCTTGCTTCGGCCCAACAAAAGTCTCAAACTACATTTGTCATCGTGCACGGCGCCTGGGGAGGAAGTTGGGCGTTCAAAAAAGTCGACTCTCTTATGACTGCCCATGGAGCTTTGGTGTATCGTCCATCGCTGACGGGGCAAGGCGAGCGTGTTCATCTGGCGTCACCTGAAGTCACGCTGTCAACGCATATCAATGACGTTGTAAACATGATTGTCTTTGAGAATTTGCAGGATATTGTATTGGTCGGTCATAGCTATGGTGGTATGGTGATCACTGGTGTGGCAGACAGGGTCCCGGAAAGAATTCGAAAGCTTATCTATCTCGATGCATTTTTGCCCATCGACGGAGAGAGTGTGTTCACGGCTAATCCTACAGGCCGCGAGCGGATACGTTCGATGGAAAAAGATGGGATGATCGTACCGCCCTGGGTAAAAGCTGATCAGCCATTTCCAAAGGACGTGCCCCAATCCATTAAAACATTTAGCGAGCCAATTGCCTTAAAAAATCCAAAGCTGAAAGAAGTTCCCGGGGTATACATTCTAACGGTTGATCCAGGCAAAAAACCGGATGAAGATACTTTCTTCATTTTTGCTGAGCGCGCTAAAAAACGTCAGTGGAAATATCTTGAAATGATTGCTGACCACAACCCGCAATGGTCGAAACCGCTGGATCTTGTCAGCCTTATAGAAGGGAATAAATGACCGGTAATCTTTCGCGGGTAGATCAGGAAAGCGTAGCAGCGAGTCGATGCCCCGCATTAATAACCATTTTTTTAGCTTGTTTCCTCAGGCGGTCTAGCCGTTGATGCCGGCGTACAATGTCGAGGATTTGTTGGATGGTCCTATTTTCATTCTTTTTTTCCAATCTGGAGTATTCTTTTGCAACGTCGGTCAGCTGCGCGTTATTTAGTCCTAACCTCTTAAAAGTCTTTAGTCCCTTCGAATAATTAAATTTTCTAAACTCCATCCTGTTGTTATCGACCAGGGAAAATTGAAAGTGATCGTTTTGCTTTTTGCATAATACATTGCCCATGGAAAAGTCCATATGGTAAATGCCATGCCGATGAAGTTGATGTGCGAAGCCAACCAAATCCTTGATCAGGGCATCCGGTCCGTCCGAGATAATGGACGCCAGCGGAGTAAAGTCGCTGAGCAAGGTTATGAAGTAACTTTCTCTCAGCAACCCGCCTTTAAAACATTCTATAAAAGCGATCGGCTCGGGTGTCAAAAAGCCCTCAACCAGCAATCGAAGGCCATTTTTGTAGGCTCGTTCTGCTTTTGATGGATGAAAGAATGAATAACGAATGCGATTGGTTAAATAGACGCGGCCATAGGATTTGATCACCAGCTTTACCTTGGAGACTTCATCGGTCTTTATTACGTTCCTGTCACGATACAATACGTGTGGAAGTGATTCAAACGTTAGCGGAATATTTTCAATGTAATCTTTTAGAAATTCAAATTTTGGATGGATCGTAATAGAAGTCCTCATGCTAAATCATGTTCAAAGATTTCCTTCAAGTCTTGCAATGTCGGCTTCCCATATTCAGGGGGGGTCACGTCCAAACCAATTTAGCAAATTTTGCTCAATTGTTGCATCGCGATAAACTGCAAACGGTTAAAACGCCATTAAGTTCCTTGTCTTGTTACGAGAAGGTTTAAAATATTAGACAGAGTTTAAAACTACGAATCAATTATCTCGCCAGATTAGTTTTTTCCACGGTCTGTCCAAAGATGTCGATGTCATTAACCTGCGATAACACGGCCAATTGACTAAAAAGGAATATTTCCGTTGAAATCAAAAAATATTCTATATTTATTGTTTATCAATAAATAATATCTGATAATTGATAATTATTTATCAATCATCAGCATCACAATGAAAACGAAAACCGAGAAGATTTTATTGGTTTTAAAGGTCTTGGCCTGGATGGCCCTGGTTGGCTACATCCTTCAATGCGGGGGCCAGATATTTTCGTTTGGCTATAGCTTCTTTAACCCCGAGGCAGCAAGAAATATTTATAGAACATCGTTATCGCTATACGAAATGCACCAGCACAATCAACAGTACTTTATTTATATCATGTCTTTTCTGATTGCTCTTTCAGTGATGCATAGTTATGTCTGGTATAGAGTAGCACGGCTGCTCACAAAGCTCAACCTCCAGGACCCATTTTCCCGAAAGGTAGCCAGGACGTTGGAAGAAATCGGAATTCAGTTGCTTGGGATTTGGATCGTGAGCGCGATAGCGGAACGATCGGTTGCCTGGATGGCGAAGAACAGTGGAATACATGTCGGCAGCCTCCACGCTGTAAATGAATATCTCTTTATTGCCGGAATCGTCTATATAATTTCGCAAGTTTTTAAAAGAGGTATTGAGATCCAGGAAGAAAATGAATTAACTGTTTGAGCTATGCCGATCATTGTAAATCTGGATGTGATGATGGCCCGTCGTAAAATGTCATTGAACGAGCTGGCTGGAAAAGTTGACATCACGTTGGCAAACCTTTCCATATTGAAAACTGGAAAAGCTAAGGCGGTACGATTCAGTACACTTGAAGCTATCTGCAAGGCCCTTGATTGTCAACCAGGTGATCTGCTGGAGTATTCAGCTGGGGACTAAGATCACGTAAAAATAAAATTAGGGTGTAAGTGCCTTTCGGGACCTGCACCCTTTTCTATAGACAAATTAATTCTTGAACCACGCGCGGACTAGAATCCATCTCGGATTTTGTAATGGTTTACATTATAAATCCGCAATGGTACTCTGACAAATTTTACATTAAATCCCGGCGCTATGAGCTGTATAATTTTGGTTATTATCTTAAGGAGTTCCATGATGTTGTTTTAATTATTAACCTTGAACGGTTGGCCCACATTTTATTTTTTAACCTGAGCGATAAGGTATCCCTCAATTTTGATCTGACGGCTTTTGATGGGAAGAAGTACAATCAATCACCTATTGCTTCCCGTTATTAGAGTGTTTCCATAATCGCCGTAAGCTCGGCAGACGTCATGGCGAGCTTAGGTTCAAGGTGCTCGAGCATTTCCCGTTTTTGAGTCTCGTCAAAATTCAAATCCTCGTCTGTTAATTTGGGAAACGTTAATTTCAATTTGGCTTTTTGAGCCTTCCACTTCGCCGGGATACTGTTCAATACGTTCGGTGTCGTCATGTATTTATTGTTACTTTATGAATAAAATAAGGTTAATTGCTTCATTGGTCTTAACCCGCTGATGTGTTAAGGTGTAGCCAGCTTGCTGAAAAACCTGAGAATAACTTCAAATTGACGATTAAAAATCCGGATTATTGGGTTTATACTTTCTTTTCGGAGAGGAGTCATAACGCTATGTCTATTGTGCCAATCATTTAAGATGATGTTTTTTTCTGACATTGTTTTGAATTTAAAATTGTTGCTGAACTAACGCTTTTCGGAGAGAGAACTAAAACTAGAAAACCTTTATTTGAAACGAAACGGGTGGGACGAGAGGTGAAATTTCAAAAAGAGACGATCTTTATTCGCAAAGATACTGTTAGGGTGTTGAAGCGTATTACATAATATACTAAATATATTGCATTATTCACTGATTTTCGCCTCCTCACCGCCCATTCAAGAACATTATCATCTTGACCCATTTGCCCTATACATGCGATGAAGCTATATATTAAATACATGGTTAGCCATCGCTGCAAAATGATGGTAATTGACGAGCTGAAAAAAGTTGGCCTTCAACATACGGCTGTCGATTTGGGTATGGTTGAGACGCTTCAGGACCTTAGTGAGGAGCAACGCTCTCTCTTGAAGGAAAATCTGTTAAAGTCGGGACTTGAATTGCTGGACGATAAAAAGAGTATCCTGATTGAACGGATAAAAAATTTGATCGTTGAGATGGTTCATTATTCCGACCAGTTGCCTGATCTTAATTATTCCGAATACATTAGTAATAAGCTGGAGTATGATTATACGTACTTGTCCAATATATTTTCTGAAGTCAAGGGCACTACTATACAGCAGTTCATCATTATTCACAAAATCGAACGCGTTAAAGAATTATTGTTGTACGACGAACTTAATCTGACCGAAATTGCGTACAAATTACATTACAGCAGTGTAGCCCATTTATCCAATCAGTTTAAAAAAGTTACTGGATTGTCCCCTTCCTTTTTCAAGAAGCTGAAACAAAAACGAATTGGTAACCTGGAGAATATGTAATATGTAAGTTCGATGCAGAGCCCATTCATTGCGTAAAGTCATGTATAGGCTTTTTTTTTATCCTCCCAATGCCTTGGTGAATTTTTTGCCGCTCCACGAGCATATACATGAGCGTCATTTCCACCTATTCAAAACCTGCTCCATTGCCTATCGGACTTAAACACCCAAACACGTAAACACTTAAACACTCTCCAAAAGTCTCTGTCCCGTGAACAGATATTGCTCCCAGGTAGGAATGGGATGAAAAGGTGCTGCTTGTACATCGCGGAATATTCTTTCTAAAGTATTTTTCCGGTAGAAACTTTTTCCGCCAATACCGTCCATGGCTTCTTGCACGGTCTGGATACATGCATTCGCTACATTGGTCTTCAAGGTTACAATATCCAGCGTCACCGTTGGATTTGGTTTAAAGTCAATGTTATTGGCATGCGCCACCATTGCCTTCCATTGTGTGCGCGCGCTTACAAGAGAATTGTTCATTTTACCGAGGATGTAGGGCAAATGCTGTTGGTTGCGTTCGTATTTTTTCCCGATTGAAATCGCGATTTCCATTGCCCTTTCCGCAAGGCCGACATACACCGACATAATCAGAGGCATGGCTACAGTAAGCACCATATCCCAAACAGGATGAAATCCATTTCGCGGTCTGGCAAGAGCAATCGCTGCGTCGGGAACGAATACTTTATCGAAGACAAGGGTCTGTGAGCCGGTCCCGCGCATACCCAGGGTGTCCCAATCATCGAGGAGAGCAATACCTTTGGATTTCAAAGAAACGGCAAAGTGCAATACTTGCCATCCTTGTTCCGGATGTTGATAGGGTGCGCTGGTTACGGTCAAATCGCCGGCAGGTGACTGACTGGCAAAAGGTTTTTTGGCGGAGAACAAATATCCACCTTCTGTTCGCGTCAATTCTCCATTGGAGTCAAGCCAATCTCGGGCACCGGTACTAACCAGCACCAGCTGATCGTTCGCCACTTTTTGAAGCATGGGTATCGCCTCGCCCTTGTGTTTATATCGCCAGACAGCCGCAGCAATAAGGTGTTGATGCATGGACAACGCTAAGGCCGTTGAGCCGCAGTATCGGGCCAGTATCCGAAGGAGGTCACACATTTCTGAATGGCTCACCCCTCCACCACCCAACTCTTCTGGGATGGCGGCGGAGAAAAATTTATGCACTTTTAATTCTTCATAATGTTCAAAAACAAAAGTTCCTTCTTTGTCGCGCCGATCAGCACGTTCGGCAAATAATTTTCCCAGCTCATGCGTAAGATGTTTCCAATTTGTAAGGGTTTGTGTCATGGTTTCCATGTATATAACATTTTAATGAAACAGTGATACAAAGAACGGCGGGCGCTGGGCAAGGTTATGTTCTCAGAGAGTCAAGTTTTTTGTTATAAAGGTCAGTTCGAAGTTCGAAGTTTGACGTTTGATGTTCGAGGTTCATGGCCAGTTGCTACGCGCCGTTGGAAGGATCATTTTATCCTAGTCGGGTGCGGATATTTTGTGTGAAATATCCCAACAAGGAACATACAAGTCGGAATGAAGATCGAAGCCGGGTGCAACGGCCGTTGGAAATTGATCATTGAGTGTTGAATATTGAATATTCCGTAGCGTTGAAATTCAACACTCAACAATCAATATTCAACAATCAAGGATCCGTAGCCGAGTGTGGTTTGAACTTTGTTATGTCTTGTCACTGAATATCCAATATCTCTGCCCCCTGGGGAACGGGACATCTTTTGGGAACCTTTGGCCTTAGAGAATCTTTGTGGCTAGAACAGCAAGTCATATCCAACTTTATCGTTCTTTGATCCGTGTTCGGCATTTCCTAAGTTTTAGCACAGCGTCCCGTTGAGAAAATGCAGGAGAAATACAACCCCTGTATTCTGAATTAAAATTATTTCCTGTCAAGGGCTAGCGTGTCATGCTTACGCATTCCACGGAATTGTTTGGGAGTGACTT
>Ga0111538_10014593_pt1 | contig 10352 bp, 3 predicted proteins | sample SoiMethybrSBSTD1_FD_79669 | JGI IMG/M metagenome (GOLD analysis project Ga0111538, IMG submission 79669) | Bulk soil microbial communities from a Populus tree surrounding site in Tennessee, USA - Soil MetaG P. TD hybrid SBSTD1 (version 2)... | ecosystem: Environmental > Terrestrial > Soil > Tree... | reverse complement strand
TCGCCGCCGCCGATCAGTGGAAGGCCATGGACACCGCGCGCCAGGCTCGCATCGAGGCCAAGGGCGCAATGTTCATAGATGCTCGCCTTTCTGTCCGAGATGGTGGGGGCGAAGAAGCTGGTTTCCTGGTCTTCGTTCAGCGCCGGACCTTCGAGGAAGGGCACGGCCTCGTCGAGAATCGAGTCATCGCCCGTCGCCTCGAGATAATGAGCGACGCAAAAGGCCAGCCAGAGCCTGTCGTCGGAGATGCGCGTGCGCACGCCCTGGCCCGAATGCGGCAGCCACCAATGCTGGACGTCGCCCTCGGCGAACTGGCGGCCGGCGGCGGCGACCAGATGCTCGCGGGTCAGGGAAGGACGGATGGCGGTGAGCGCCATGCCGTCCTGGAGCTGATCGCGAAAACCATAGGCCCCGCTCGCCTGATAGAAGGCTGAGCGCGCCCAGAGCCGGCAGGCGATCGTCTGATAGAGCAGCCAGCCGTTGAGCATGATGTCGACCGAACGGTCCGGGGTCTTGACCCGCACGGTGCCGAGCAGCTCGTCCCACTGCTCGCGGACTTCGGCCAGCACCGCGTCCAGATCCGCATCGCGATAACGGGCGATGAGCTGGGCGGCCTGTTCGGGCCCGGCGGCATCGCCGAACAGAATCACGATCTCGGTCTCCGCGCCCGGCAGCAGCTCGACGGTCGTGCCCATCGCGCCGCACGGATCGAGCCCCGCTCCAACCGCGCCGGAAAGGGGCGCCGTTCCGGCCAGGCCGGCCGGATCGGACAGGCATCCGTTGCGGCCGATGAACTCGCGGCGGTCCGCGGTCCAGCCCGTCTGCCGGCCGCCAAGGTCAAGAAACGCCACGCGCCCGGCGAACGCCGAATTCCATGGGTTGCGGGCGAACATCGCCCCAAGGACCGGGTCGATCTCCGTCGCAACAAATTGTGCCGATGCGCCGCGCGACGTGCCGAGCACCCATTCCACGTAGCTCGTGACCGACAGGCGCCGCATCCGATCGGTCGCGTTGCGCAGCTTAAGGCGCGCGATCCTGATCGGGTCCGCCACGGGAACGTAGGTCAGCAGCTCCGACCGTATGCCGTGGGCTTCATGTTCGAACCGACTGTAGCCCCAGCCGTGCCGGGCGATATAGACGCCCAGATCGTCGCGGATGGGTTGCGCCGTGGGGCACCACAGCTCGCCGCTCTCTTCGTCGCGCAGGTAAATGGCTTCGCCCGGCCGGTCGGTAACCGGGTCGTTCGACCAGGGGGTCAGCTGATGCTCCCGGCTGTTGACCGACCAGCTGAAACCGCAGCCTTCAGCCGATATCTGAAATCCGAAGCCAGGGTTGGCAATGACGTTGATCCAGGGCGCCGGAGTCGACTGGCCGGGGCCGAGGGTCACGACATATTCTCTTCCGCCTTCCGCAAATCCGCCGATTCCATTGAAAAATTCGAACTCGCGACCGGCAGCCGCGGGCTGCGGTCTGCTGACAACCAGCTTGCGTGCCGCGCGCGGGGCACCAACAGGCTCCTTGATACGGTTGAGCTGCTCGGCGAGCCCGCCGCCGTCGCCCGTAAGTCGAACGCGCGCGACCGACTCCAGCAAGGCGCATGTTTCGGGCGGCAAGAGGTCGGCGCGCAGCAGAAACACCTGTCCTGCTGCGCCCTCCGCCGACGCGGGAGGCCACGCCTGGCGCGTGCGCAAGGTGTGCTCGAGCGCGGATTGCAGGTCCTGAAGGTAGGAGGAGGACCGTTCATTGAGGATGACGAGGTCCACCTCGAGCCTGCGGGTCCGCCAATATTCCATGGCCTGCAGCAGCTGGTGAACGATCCTGATGTCCTCGATGTTTGCAATGCGCAGCAGAATGATCGGCAGGTCGCCCGAGATGCTCTGCGGCCAGAGACCGGATTGCGGTCCGGCGCCGCGCATGATCACCTCCGAGGAGGGCCGCAGCGATTTTCCGGCATAGATGAGATGCCCGGCGAGCCGCTGGAATTCGCTCGCCTCTTCCCGGTCGATGCCGAGATGATGGAGCTGCACCTGCGCCTGGGTCCAGGCGAGCGTGACTGCCCGGTCGAACGCGCTGATGTCGTTGGTCCTGTCGACGGCGTCGACCAGCTTTTCCCGGGAGTCGGCGACCAATGTCCAGAAGTCGATGTGCGCCGCCGCGCCCGGGGCCAGGCAGACCCGCCGGCGCAGGACGAAGACCGGATCGAGAACGGCTCCGGTCGAGCTCGACAGAAGGCGTCCGTCGATCGCCGCGGCCGGAGCGCGGACGCCCAGTCCCCGCCCCAGGAAGCGGGCGCGGTCGGTTTCGAACTCGGCCTTCCCGACGCTCTCGCGCGAGGCGACCGAGTGATGCGCGGCCCAGATTTCCGGCTCGTCCGGCGCGCGCCGGCGGCGCGTGGCGAGGATCGCGCCGAAGCGTGCGACATAATCGGTCTCGACGAACATTTTGGAGAAAACCGGATGAGCGACATCGGCCGCTTGGGGGGCGATTGCGATCTCGGCATAGGAAGTGACCTCGATGTCCCGGGTCAGTTCACCATTGTTGGTGATCGTGAGCCGACGAACTTCGGCGTCGTCCTCGGTCGAGACGATCACCTCGAGCGTGGTATGGAGGTCGCCGTCCTGGCGCGAGAATGTCGCCCGTTCCTCGCTGAACGCCACTGAATATTGATCCGGCCGGGCGCTGGTCGGCTGGTAGGTCGCCGACCATGTTCGGTCGTTCTCCACGTCCCGCAGATAAATATAGGATCCCCAGTCGTCGCAGGTCGCGTCCTCGCGCCACCGGGTCACCGCGAGGTCGCACCAGCGGCTGTAGCCGGACCCGGCTGCAGTGAGCATGACGCTGTAGCGGCCGTTGGAGAGCAGATGGGTGGCCGGAGAGGCGGCATGCGGGTCGGCTGCCCGCCAGCCGCCAGTCGTCTCGAGCTCGCGAATCCTGGCGTGGGGCTTCGTATCGCTTGCCCATGACGGCGCAGCGGCGATCTCCCGAGGCATGCGCTCGTGCAGGAGCAATTCCGCCGCGCGCACGATTGGCTCCGCATGAAATCGCTCTCGCATCTTCCGGCCAAGCAGGGCGTCGGCAATGGCGACGATCGTCATTCCCTGATGGTGAGCCATGAACGCGCGAACGATCGCGACCTTCTGCCCGTCCGACAATCGACGCGGCGTGAAGTCGAGGGCCTCGTAATATCCGAATCGGCCCCGCGCTCCGTCGGCCGCCAATCGCGTGAAATTGCGTGCCGCCGCGGTCGGATCGATGATCGCCGCGAGCGCGGTTGCATAAGGCGCGATGACCGCATCCTCGCTCAGACCGCGCTTCAGCCCGAGGCCTGGAATGCCGAAGTTGGAATATTGATAGGTGAGTTGCAGATCGCGGGCGTTGTAGGCGGACTCGGATATGCCCCAGGGCGTCGCCAGGGCTTTGGCATAGTCGATCTGCCTTCGAACGATCGCGCGATTGGTACGCCCGATGATGCTTTCGGCCGGCGCCCGCATGACCAGCGCGGGCATCAGATATTCGAACATCGAGCCGGACCAGGACAGCAAGGCTGCGCCGCCCCGGACAAAGGTGACGCCGTGCCCGAGCCGGAACCAGTGGCGCGGCGGCAAGTCGCCCTTGGCAATGGCGATGAAACTCGCAAGGCGCGCTTCCGAGGCCAGCAGGTCATAGGAGCTCTCGTCGAGCGCTCCGTCGCGAACCACGTAGCCGACGGAAAGGAGCAGACGCTCCTCGTTCAGGAGGAAACCGAACTCCATGGCCAGCGCCATTTCCCGCGCCGCGTTGCCGATGGCCGAGAATCTGGCCGCGAGATCATCGGAGGAGGCCAGGTCGCGCTCGTGGCTGGTGACGGTTCGGCAAACCGCTCGGGCCCAGAAAAGGATGTCCGAAGCGTCTTCGCCCCGTTCGACCGCGAACGCGCTGGCAAGGTCGACGAGGATTTCGGCGGGCTCCGCAAGAGCGGCGAGACGGCCGGCAAGAGTCTCTCCGTCAAGCCGCGTGCTGCACGCTTCGGCGAATAGATGCGCGACCGCCTCGTCGAGCTGACGCCAGGTGACGGTCTCGGTACGGCGGCGGTCCCGCAGCGCTTCGACCTCTTCGCGCACGAGGCTGAGAGCATCGAGGATCCCGGCGAGGCGCTTTTCATCTTCGAGCGGCGTCTCACACCAATCCTGGCAGGCGTTGGCGAGAGCGATGAGATGTCCCGCCAGATTGCCGCTGTCGACCGAAGAGACATATTGCGGGTCGAGGGCGCGCAGGCTTTGCGTATCGTACCAATTGTAGAAATGGCCCCGGTAGCGCTCGAGCCTCGCCATGGTCGCCATCGTCGCTTCGAGCCGCTCGATCGTGTCGAGCGCGCCCGTCCAGCCGAAATCGTGCGCGCTCGCGCTCGAGAGGAGATAGAGGCCGAGATTGGTCGGCGAGGTGCGGCGGGCGAGGATCGGCGACGGATCTTCCTGGAAATTGTCCGGTGGAAGCATGTTGTCGCTCGGAGTGACGAACGTCTCGAAGTAACGCCAGGTGCGCCGCGCGATCAGCCGCAGAGCCGCCCTGTCGGCCTCGCTCGCCGCTTGCTCGGTCACCGCGCTCGATCGACGGCTTACCCATCGCGCGACCGCGGGCGACGCGATCCACAGCAGAGCGAAGGGAGCAGCCAGATAGACGGTCCCGTCGCCGAAAAGCCATGTCCCGACGAGGGCGACCAGACCGGTGACGACCGCTCCGGCCATCCATCGGTAATAAGTGCCAAGGGTCGGATTTGGACCGATGGTCGCCTGCGACGCCGGCGTCCATTGCAGGAGATTGCGCCTTGTGACGAACAATCGAAACAGGGTTCGAATGACTGCGTCCGCCATCAGCCAGGCCTGGTGCGCGAGCAGCGTCACGATCAGCAGGGCCTGCAAGAGCGCTCCGCCAAGATCGGAAAGAACCCGGGCGAAATGCACACGGGCGCGAATGCCGGGGTGACGGGCCCAGGTCGATGCCAGCACTGGCGACACGCTCGGAAGCGCGATCGTCCCGAGGAAGAAAAGCGTCCACACCAGCGCCGCCTTGAACGGCAGCGCCCAACCCGCGAGCAGGGCCAGGACGCAGGTCAGAGGCGTGACCGAGCGGCGCAGGTTGTCGATCATTTTCCAGCGGCCGCTCGCCGGCATGCTTGCCGGCAGGCGCCGGGACTTTCCGAGAAGCGCGCTCCAGCCCAGGATCCATGGCAGCAATTGCCAGTCGCCACGCGCCCAGCGGTGGTAGCGGAGCGAAGCGACGTCGTAGCGCGCCGGATAGGATTCGACGACCTCGACGTCGGAGGCAAGGCCGGCGCGGGCGAACACTCCCTCGAACAGATCGTGACTGAGCAGCGTCGAGTCCGGGACCCGGTCGGCTAGAACGGCTTCGAAGGCATCGACCGCGTAGATGCCCTTGCCGGCATAGGAACCCTCGCCGAAGAGGTCCTGATAGACGTCGGAAACGGCGGCGGAATAAGGATCGATTCCGTTGGGGCTGGAGAATACGCGCTGATAGGCCGAGCCCTCGTCTCCGACCGGAAGGTTGGGCGTGACGCGCGGCTGGAGAATCGCATAGCCCGCGATGACGCGTCGCCGGGCAGGCTCGACAACCGGCTCGTTCAGGGGATGCGCCATCTTGCCGATCAGCCGCCGCACCGTATCGGGAGGAAGCCTCGTATCCGCGTCTAGGGTGACGACGTACCGGACGCCCTCCGGCACCGTCGGCGGGCGGCCGTCGAGGCTCAGGAAGGTCGTGTCGCGGGCACCGCGCAGCAAGCGATTGAGCTCGTGCAGCTTGCCGCGCTTGCGCTCCCAGCCGATCCACAGCCGCTGGCTTTCGTTCCAGACACGCCGGCGATGGAGCAGAAGGAACCTGTCGCCGCCGGGTGCGGGCGGGTGCCGGCGGTTCAGGCGGGCAATAGCTTCGACCGCGGTCTGCAGGAGCGCCTCGTCGCCCTCGACGGTCTCGCTTGCCGCATCGCACCAGTCCGAGAGCAAGGCGAACTGAATCTCCCCGCTGACACTGGCGAGATGATGGATCTCCAGCCGTTCGACCTGTTCGACGATGGCGTCCGGACGGGTGAGCAGGGTCGGAACCACGACCAAAGTGCGCAAATGGGCCGGCACTTCGCCGAGCAGCTCCAGACCCGGAACCTGGGTGACTCCGAAGCGGCGGGTGACTCCCTGGTTGACGAGCGCCACCGCGGAATCGATCGCAGGCACTGCGCCGAGCACGCCGAGCACGCCGAGCAGGATCCAGTTCACGCTGGCCTCGACGTGGAAGAAGATCGGGAAGCCGAGCAGCAGCAGGGCGACGAGGGCGCCGGCGCCGGCATAGCCGCCGACGCCAAGCGCGCGATAGGCGCGGCTCACGACCGTCGAGAAGGTTGGACGAAAGCCCAGGGCGGCCTCGAACGTGGGACGGCCCTCCGCGACCAGATAATAGCCTGGATCTTTGTGGCGGCGCTCGGTTGCGACGGCGGCGGCCTCGACTGCGCGTTTCGCGACCTCTAGTTCGGCGAGCCCGGCCCCCCGGGCGAGCTCCTCGACTGCAGTGCGGTAGAGGTTGCGGGTCGCGAAATCCATCTTCGCGAAATCACAGCCTTTGGCGAGCAGCGGGTCGACCAGCGAAACGCGTTCGAAGATGACCGACCAGTCGACGTCGGAAATGTGCCGCATGCTCGTGATGATGTTGCGCACCGTGACATTGGCCGCGATCTGCCTTTGCTGTTCATCGCGGATCGCGCTTTCGGCCGTCCGCTCATCCGCCGCCAGCCGTTCGTCGAGGCGGGCGAGCATGGCGGTGAAGGCCGGGCTCTGATCCCTCAGCCGGTGAATCAGCTGGACCACGAGCGCGTCGGACGGAACCGCGGGGCCGAGCTCGTCGACCAGGTCGTCCTTCGTCTGCCCGGCGCCGTCGGCACCGAGCAGATGATCGGCGATCGCGTCGGCCTTCCGGCGCTCGTCGCGGCTGTAGACGATACGCTCGGCGATCCGGCGCAGATTCTCGACCAGGATGATGCGCAAGGTGATCGCCGAAGCCCACAATTCGCCAATCGTGAGCGGCTGCTCCTCCTGATAGGCGTGGATGAAGGCGCACCAGGTATCGACATCGAAGCGGCTGTCGGTGTGCGCGACGAACGCCCAGACGAGTCCGAACACCCTCGGCAGTCCGGCGAAGGGCCCGTCGGCGAGCTTGGGCAATTGGCGGTAATAAGCCGGCGGTAGGTCCAGCCGCACTTCGCGAATCTGGCGCTCGACGAGATAGAAATTGTCGATCAGCCATTCCGCGGCGGGCGTGATCGCGGCCTTGTCGTCCACCGCCGTGCAGATCGAGCGATAGGAATCGATCAGGCTTGCTTCATTGGCTGCCAAGCGGTCGAGCAGCGGGCTTCCCGGTGGGCGATAAGGTTTGACGGCCTGGGCACGGGCCAGGCTTCGCGCATGCTCCTCCATCCGCTCGGCGCTCGAGAGATCTTCGCGAATGGCCGCCGTATCGTTCCACGGCGGCGCAGGCGCGCGCTTGAAACCACGGCCAAAGAGAGGCGCAAGGGCAAGGGTCAAGGAGAGAGGCATTGCGATGTTGAGTTCAAGACATGCTCCATATGGTTGGTCGGCAGCTGAGGCTCATGGAGGCTCCTGTTTTGGACTGCAGCGCCCCCGGGAAGGTTCCCGATCCGCCCCTCAAGCGGGGAAGATCAGCCTGACGCGCGCGCCGCTTCCGCGCTCATAGCAGATTTGGCCGCCCAGCTGTCGGGCCAGACTGTCGAGGATGCCCCGACCCAACCGCCCGGTGGTGGTTGCGACATTTTCCGGGATTCCGGGGCCGTCGTCGGCGACAGTCACGGCGTACGTCCCTCCATCGAGCGTGATGCCGATGCTGATTTCTCCGTCCTTCCGGCCCTTGAACGCGTGCTTCAGGCTGTTGGTGACGAGCTCGGCCACGATTAGCGACACCGACATCAGGGCTTCAAGACTGAGAATCGCCGGGTCCGCCCGAACGATCAAACGGACATCGGGGGTATCGCTGGCCTGGATCAGGTCGCCGCAGAGCGATCTGAGATAATCCCCGATGGGTTGCTCCACCGACGAGGGATCGTGCAGGCGACGATGGACACGCGACATCATGTCGAGGCGCGCGCGGGCGGCATCGAGCGCCTTCGCGCCGGCGCTCCCGGCCGGCAACGACTTGCGTCTCAGCCACAGGAACGAGGCCACGAACTGGAGATTGTTCGCAACCCTGTGCTGCAGCTCCCGAAACAGAGTGTTCGCCCGTTCGCGGGATTCCGAAAGCGCATTGATTGCAAGGTTGAGCGTGCGGATGACGTACAGCTCGAGCGCCGCCGTGAAGACGAAGATGGCCATGGTGATCCGCTGCGCATTGTCCAGGGTGAAGGTCCCTTAAGGCGGGAAGAACATGACCCAGGCGACGAGCGTGCAAAGTGCTCCCACCGCGAGACCGATACGGATTCCGCCGAAAAGCCCCGCCAGCAATATCGCCGGCAGAAACGTCATCGGCCCGAAGCCTTCGCTGATTCCGCCGAGCGCCCAGCGCAGGATCGACGCCAGGACGAAGAACGCGCCTCCAGCCAGGAGCCCCAGCAGGGGCCGGTCGCGTGGCAGCTTCCGGAACCAGGATTCCAGTGTCATGGCAGGTACCCGCATCAGATCTTCGTCGTGCGAGGCTAGTCGCGACATGGCCACAGCACAAAAATCAATCCGTCGCGGTTGGAACGCGCGCTCGTCATGGGCGCATCATTGCTCGCCGGCGCGCTGCTTCAGCGCAGTCGCCCCGGTTGATTGGGAGGTTCAGCTTAACTGAACTTCAAGAAGGCGCGCCTCAAGGCTGATGTCGGCCGCGGCGAGCGCCTTCGACACGGGACAGCCGCTCTTCGCCGCCTGGGCATGGACGGAGAAGGCGTCCGCATCAATTCCCGGCACCTCCGCTTCAGTCACCAGCCCGAGCGAGCATCGGGGGGCGGATCGGCGCAGCTCCGGCGATCCTTCGACGGCGAGCTCGACCTGCCCGGGAGAGATCGGGTCGCCATATTCGCTCATGCCGTCGTGCCCTCCACGCCGACACCGGCGCCCCGCAGGACGGATGCGTGGGGCGGCCGCACGCACGAACCCCGGTCAAAGGGAAGCTTGCCCGACAATGCACCCCTGAGACTTGGGCCGAGCAAGCGCTGCAGCCGCCGCCGCGCGCGCAGATGCCTCGTCTTGACGGTGGCCGCCGGAATGCCGAGCCTGTCGGCGACCTCGCCGACTTCGAGCTCCTCGATCTGGCGCAGCACGAAGACAGCGCGGAACGGCGCCGGGAGCTGGTTGATGGCGTCATCGACAATCTGCCTGATCTGCCCGCGCGCGACCGCCTGTTCGGGCGACGCGGACATCGAGCCGCGCATCAACATCTCCCGATAATCGTCGAGTATCGGCACCTCGCTCTCCTCGAACAGGGATCGCCGACGCCTGGCGGCGCGGGCATGAGCCAGCGCATTGTTGATGACGATGCGGGTGAGCCAGGTGGCGAGCGAGGATCGACCAGCGAAGCTGTTGATCGCCGCGAATGCCTTCAAATAAGCGCTCTGCACCGCGTCCTCGGCATCCTCGCGGTTGCGCAGGATCTGCAAGGCTGCGCGAAACAGGCGCTGATTGTTGCGCTGCATGACGAGGCGGACGGCTCCGGCATCGCGGCGTGCGATATCGGCCGCCAGCTCGAGGTCGGAGCGGCTCTCATAGCGAAGTTCGGCGAGCGCGCTCATTTGGCGCCCTCGAGCCGGGCGACCGAGCGGACGACCGCTCGCGCATTGGGGAAAATCCCATTCTCCAGCTTTCGATAGGCACGATCGGAAGAAAAGATGCGGAAGCCGCCGGGACAGCGAACCGCAACTCCAATCATCTTGTGACGAGCTTCAACCGCAAAACACATGGACACGATTGCCTCCAGTGCAATCGGCGCCTCGCTGACGAGGCTGCCGTCGAGCCGACGCAACCCACCGGGCCGGATCAAGCCGGCTCGTTCAATTCAGTCGTGGAGTCGTGAAGGCCTGGTGTAGCAACAGCGATCGGGGAGATGTCCCGTCGCGGTGAACGACGCCCTAAGCCGCCGCTCGTTGACTATCGAGCGAGTCGGCCCAGAGCCTGGGAACGTGCGGTGCTGCTGCCAGGATGAATTTCAGAACGTCGAGCTTTTGAAAAACTGGTCATTGTGCCTTCAACATCGATCCGATCACTGTATCTTCAAGGATCGTCTCCTAGCGGATACTTGGGCCGGAGCTTCTTGCATTTCGCATTATCTACTTGCTATTCTATTCTAGCAAATGAATATTATTGCAGCTTGAAAGCAAAATTGTT
>Ga0111538_10014592_pt1 | contig 10352 bp, 6 predicted proteins | sample SoiMethybrSBSTD1_FD_79669 | JGI IMG/M metagenome (GOLD analysis project Ga0111538, IMG submission 79669) | Bulk soil microbial communities from a Populus tree surrounding site in Tennessee, USA - Soil MetaG P. TD hybrid SBSTD1 (version 2)... | ecosystem: Environmental > Terrestrial > Soil > Tree... | reverse complement strand
TGCGCACGAGCAGCAGGTCGAGGTCGTCGTCGTTGTCGTAGTCGCCGGCGAGCGCGCCGAGAGCCGATCCCGCGAGCCCGGCCGCGGCCGTCGCGTCCGAGAAGCTGGCGCCGCCGTTCTTGAGCAGCCGTAGCGCCGGCCCGGCCGTCACGGCGTCGAGCTTGCCATCCCCGTCGACGTCGGCCAGAACGAGCGCCATGCGCGTCGACGCCTCGGATGCGGACGGGGGCGGAGCCGCTGCGCCGATGGCGCCCGCCTTCTCGACGAACGACACCGACGGCGTGCGCGCGTCGACGGCTTCCGCCTCGGCGCCGGTCGAGGCCATCGCCTCGGCGTAGCGTCCCTGCTCGAGGTAGTTCGAGCTGAGCGCCGTCTTGTACGGGCTGTCGCGCAGCGTCTGGAAGCGCGCCATCACCTGAGCGGCCTCCTCGCGCTTGTCGCCGCGGTTGAGAGCCACGCCGAGGTTGTAGGCGGCGCTGACGTTGTAGGGCTCGGCCGCGAGCGCGATGCGGAACGCGGCGGCCGCGTCCTCGAAGCGCCGCATCTGCAGGTAGACCTGCCCGAGCGTGACGTTCGCCCCGAGATCCTTCGGGTCGGCCGCGAGCACCTTCTGGAGGTACGGCACCGCTTCCTCGGCCCGGCCCTCGCTCCGCGCGATGAGCGCGAGCAGGTAGTTGGGATGCGGCGCCTCGGGCGAGGCGCTCCGCGCCTTCTGCGCGGCCTGCTGCGCGTTCTGTATGTCCGGGACGTAGAAGTACGCGATCGCCAGGTTCACCTGTGCCGCCGCGAGCGTCGCGTCGGCGGCGAGCGCGCGCTGGAAGGCCTGCACCGCGTCGGCGAAGCGGAACTGCTCGAGCAGCGCCACGCCGAGGTTGTTCTCGCGCCACGCGGTCTCGCGCGCCGCGCTCGGCGCTGCGGCGGCGGGTGCCGCCGCACGCGAAAGCGGCAGCCCAACGAACGCGGCGGCGAGAGTGGCCGCGAGCGCGGCCGCGAGCAGGCCCGGACGGCGTGGCATGGGTCGATTCTGGTCTTCCGGCCCGCGTGGACTCAAGCGGCCGCGCCGGCTACTTGCGTCGGCCCGGCTTCGGCTCGTCCCCGCGCGGGTGCCCCTCGGCCATCTGCTGCAGCTCCGAGCGTCGGAGGCGCACGAACTCGAGGAAGGCCCGAGTCGCGGCCGGTTGAAAGCGCGCGAGCGAGATCACGGCGACGGTGCGGCGCAAGCGGTGGCCCTCGACCCGCAGCTTCGACAGCCAGCCCCAGGCCACTTCGTCCCGCACGGCCCAGGCGGGCAGCAGCGACACGCCGATGCCGCGCTCCACCATCAGCTTGATGAACGAGGTGTCGTTCGACTCGAGCGCGAGCGAGGGCTCGATCCCGACCTTGTTGAAGAACTGGTCGGTGCTGCGCCGGATCGAGCCGCCGCGCTCGAACAGGATCAGCCGCTCGCGGCGCAGGTCGTCGATCGAGGCCTCGTCGCGGCCGGCGAGCCGGTGCGCGTGGCCGACGACGAGCAGCAGCTCGTCCTCGAACAGGTTCTCGATCTTGAGCGCGGGCGAGTAGACGGGTAGCGAGGCGAAGCCGACGTCGGCCGCGCCGTTCAGGATGTCGGCCACGGTCTCGTCGGTGCTCGAGGTGGTGCGGAAGGAAACGTCGATGCGCGGCTGCGCGCGCATGAAGGCCTCGAAGAGCGGCGCGAACAGGTGCACGATCGCCTGCGTCGCCGCGGCCGCCCGCACGCGCCCCGCGGGCGAGTGCTCCCCCCCGCTCACCCGCTCCTTCAGCGCCTCGGCCTCGTCGAGCAGCCGGATCGCGTGCTCGAGCGCCGCCTGCCCGGCCGACGACAGCTTGACCCCTCGCTTGGCCCGGATGAACAGCGGCTCCCCGAGCTCGGTCTCGAGCGACTTGATCTGGTGGCTGACCGCCGACTGGGTCAGCCCCAGCCGCTCCGCCGCCCGGGTGAAGTTCAGCGTCTCAGCAACGACCCTGAATGTACGGAGTTGCGAGAGCTCCATCGTCTTCCTCTACCCGCCCCAATCCATGAGGTTTGGTCATGAATCATAGCAGAGGAATCAAGCGGATCGCTTGCTGTGCGGAGACCACCGAGGAACGGAGGTGAAGAATGCCGGACAGGAGGAACCGGACGGCACGGTCGTCCGGTTCCTCCGCAAGCCTCCCTCACGGAGGCTAGTGGCAGGTTTTCGCGTCGTCGCCGCCCTCGTAGAAGAAGTAGTCGGCCCTGTAAGGCACGATCGCCTGCTTGCCGACGTCCTCCGACTGGGAGCAGCCCGTCGACGGTGCGAGCCCGCCAACGGTGTTCACCCGGTGGATGAAGGTCGTATTCGACAGGGTCTCGCCACCGGTCGGTCCGTCCTTGGCTCCAACGACCGTGAGCAGCAGCCAGGCAACGGCACCCGGCTTGACGAAATCGGGGTCGGTTGCTGTCGTTGCTGTGTGGGCGGGCGTCGTGCCGGCCCAGACCGTGCTCGAGTCCGAATGCTGCCACGCCGCGCGGATCGTGCCGTCGGCCACCACTCTCGGATTCGTATTGGGCTCGCACGGGTTGGGCCTGAACAAGTGAGTGATGATCTGCTTGCCGCTCTTGCGGAACAGCGTGGCATCCGGCGTGAAGAGCGTCCAGGCGAAGCCAGAGGCTGTCGCCAGGCAGACATAGTTCTGCGTGCCGCGGGCGTGACCCACGAGGAACGCCTCGGCGCCTTCGGGCACCTGAAGTCTGTCGGGCACGTGTGGCGGTGCGACTTCGCCAGCGTGGACCGGCAGCGGTAGCGAGAGCGTGAACGCCACGGCGACAGCGGTGGCGCGCGCGACACGGCTTGTCTTCATGCGATTCTCCTTCGTGCCTTTGCTCGGACTTGGCTGAGCGTCACCCTTGCGGAGACGTTTCGAAGCTACGCATCGGGCGTTAAGGCGGCGTTAGCGGCGGCGTTAGCGGCGCCTCGACGATCCCGCAAGTCGGTGAAAGCTTGTGCCCGTCCCTCCAGGAGCATCCAGACAGATGCACCCGTAGACTTGGGCGTGGCAAGCCTGGGCCCGAAGAGTCCGCAAGCCTTCGATCGCTCGATCGTCGAGGGGGCGATCGGGCCGGCAGTGTGGCGGCTGGCGTGGCCGACGATGTTGCAAAACGTCGTCGCGGGGCTGCAGGGGATCATCGACCACGTGATGGTCGGCCACTACGTCGGCTACACGGCCAACGCTGCGATCGGCGTCAGCTGGCAGGTCATCATCGTGGTCATCGTCTTCATCACCTCGGTCTTCAGCGGGATGGGGGTGCTGGTGGCGCGCTTCGCCGGCGCGAACGAGCCCGCGAAGGTCAACCGCGTGGTGTACCAGGCGTTCCTGGTGGCGCTCGGGCTCTCGGTGCTGATGGCCGGGGCGGGCTACGTCGCCGCGCCGGCGCTGCTCGACGTCGTCCACGCTGCCCCCGAGGTGCGGCGCGAGGCGCTGCCCTTCTTGCGCGCCATGTTCCTGGGCATCCTCGGCATGATGATGTTCTTCATGCTGAGCGGCGCCTTTCGCGCCGCGGGCGACGCGCGAACGCCCCTGCGGCTCGGCATCGGGATGACGGCGCTCACCATCCTCTTCAACGTCCTGCTCATCCCGAGGCTCGGCACCGTCGGCGCGGCGCTCGGCACGATCGCGAGCAGCACGCTCGTCACGCTGTACGGAGTGTGGCGGCTGTTCGCCCCCGGCTCGGTGATCCAGTTCCGCCGCGGAATGGACGTCGCTCCGGACCTCGGGATCATCCGCTCGCTCTTCCGCTTCGGCTTGCCGACGGGAATCCAGGGCATCGCCATGAACATCGCGGGCGTGCTGCTGCTGCGCTTCGTCGGGTCGCTCGAGCACAGCGCGGCGGCCCAGGCAGCCTATGCCGTGGGCTACACGGAGCTCTTCTCGCTGATCACGTGGACCTCGGTGGGCCTGATGGGCGCGTCGGCCACGTTCGCCGGGCAGAACCTCGGCGCCCGCAACCCGGAGCGCGCTCGGCACGGTGTCGCGGTCGCCTCCAGGATCGGCTTGTGCCTGGCGGCGATCGTCGGAGCCCTCTTCCTCCTGATCCCGGGCCGGCTGCTGGGCCTGTTCGGCATGACCGAGCCGCTCGTCTCTTCCATCGGCGAGCAGCTGCTGATGTACCTGAGCGTCTCGGGGCTCTTCGTGACCGTCGCGCTCAGCTACACCGGCGGGCTGCAGGGAACCGGCGACACGCGCAGCCCGCTCTTCATCTCGGTCGTCTCCCAGATCGCGGTGCCGATCGGCTGGTGCACCTGGGTCCAGGCGGCGCGCGGCCTGCAGCCGACGGACATCTGGCTCGCGATCGTGCTCGGCCACGTCACCCGCGCCGCGCTCAGCGTGGCCCGCTTCCGTCAGGGTCGCTGGCGCGAGATCCGGGTGGACATCGAGCCGGCGCAGCCGTGAGCCCCGCTCGTCCTGCCGAGCGCAGAGGAAGCTGTAGCACAATGACTTCGTTCTGAGCTCACAGGCGGAAGACGCGGCGCGCCTCGCGAATCCGGAGGCTGCCGCACGCTCGGAGGAGGAGCTCGGCAAGGATCTCGGCATCGGCGCGCGCGCGGCGGCGCGGAGCCAGACGCGCTTCCTGAACCCTGACGGCAGCTTCAACGTGGTCCGCGAGGGGCTGCCGTTCTGGCGCTCGCTGAGCCTCTACCACGCGCTGCTCACGATGCCGTGGCCGGCCTTCTTTGCCGTGGTCGCGGCCGGCTACTACGCGACGAACGTGCTCTTCGCCCTGGCCTACGTCGCGTGCGGACCCGACGCCCTGCAGGGGCTCTCCGACGTGCAGAACCCCGAGCACCGCTTCTGGGAGTCCTTCTTCTTCTCGGTCCACACGCTCGCCACGATCGGCTACGGCACGCTCAGCCCGCGCACCTATCCGGCGCACGTGTTGGTGACGATCGAGGCGCTCTTCGGGCTCCTGGGATTCGCGCTCGCCACGGGGCTGCTGTTCGCGCGCTTCTCGCGCCCGCAGGCGCTCATCGTGTTCAGCGACAACGCGGTGGTAGCGCCCTACCGCGGCGGCACGGGGCTGATGCTGCGCGTCGTGAACGGGCGGCGCACCCAGCTGATCGAAGTCGAGGCCACCGTCTCGCTGGGCTGGCTGCAGCAGGTGGACGGGCGGCCGGTCCGGCGCTTCGAGCTGCTGTCGCTCGAGCGGCACAAGATCAACTTCTTCCCGCTCCACTGGGTGATCGTCCACCCGATCGACACGCGAAGCCCGCTCGACGGCATGGGCGAGGCGGAGCTCGCCGCGGCCCAGCCCGAGCTGTTCGTGATCCTGAGCGCGATCGACGAAGGGTCGTCGCAGCCCGTCCATGCGCGGCGCTCGTACCGGGGCGAGGAGATCGTCTGGAACGCGCGCTTCGCGGACATGTTCGTGCAGACGCGCGACGGCCGGGCCGGGATCGACGTCCGTAGGATCAGCGACCTCGAACGGCTCTAGGACGGATCGATCAGCTTCTCCATCTCCTGCCCCGTGACGCTGCGGGCCAGGCTCGAGAACGTGCCGCGCTCGGCGATCTCGCGCGCCGCCTCGAGAAAGCCCGTCCACGCCGCGCGGGCGAGCGCCCCGCCGACGCTGATGCGTCGAACACCGGCGTCCGCCATCTCCGCGACAGTCGTGAAATCGCCGTGAACGAGGACGTTCACGGGACGAGGCGCCACTGCCTTCACCACCGCGACCACGTCCTCCCGCGCGCGGATGCCCGGCGCGTAGAGGCACTCGGCGCCCGCTTCGGCGAACGCCTGCAGGCGGCGGATCGTCTCGGCGAGGTCCGGACGGCCGGCGATGAAGCCTTCGGACCGTCCGGTGAGCATGACGGCGGTGCCGCTCTCGTCGATCGCGCGGCGTGCAGCACGGATCCGCTCGACCGCCAGCGGGAAGTCGAAGAGCGGGCTTGCCGGGTCCCCCGTCGAATCCTCGATCGAGATCCCGGCAACCCCCGTCCCCAGCGCAAGCGCCACGTTGTCGCCGACCTCTTCCGGCTCGCTGCCGAAGCCGCCTCGGAAGTCCCCGTTGACCGGGACGGACACGCTATCCGTGACGGCACGGAAGTGCGCGAGCGTCTGCTCCCTCGTCGACTGCGCGTCGCGCCGCCCCGCTGACCACGCGAACCCGGAGCTGGTCGTGGCGAGGGCCTGAAAGCCGAGGCCGACGAGCACGCGAGCGCTGCCGATGTCCCAGGGATTGGGGATGACGAAGCAGCCCGCCTCGTGGAGCTGGCGGAAGCGGCGAACGCGGTCGGCGGTGTCAGGCATGACGGGAGCGGGGGCCTACCCCGTCACCGAGTATACGAAGTCAGTTGCCAAGGGACACACTTGCCGGCCTGCATCGGCTCAAGTGCAGGTGCACGAGGCCCCCCGGCATGCGTGCCGTCACAGCGGGAAGGGCCATTGGCTGCCCAGAATGTCCGCGTGTTCCGCGCACACGTGCCGGATTGTGGCCTTATACTCACAGCGCACGGACGGAGCATGAGTCTCTCTCCGGTCCTCGCGCTGCACGCATGATGGGCCGCGGCCTTCGAATCCTGCACCTGGAAGACAACCCCGCCGACGCGGAGCTCATCCGAAGCCTGCTGCAAGAGGGCGGCGTCGCGTGCGAGGTGGATCGCGTCGCCACGCGATCGGAGTTCGAAGCGGCCCTGGAGCGCGGCGGCTTCGATCTCATCCTCTCGGACTACACCCTGCCGGGCTTCGACGGAATGAACGCGCTCGCCGTGGCGCGCCTGCGCCGCCCCGAGGTGCCGTTCCTGTTCGTATCCGGGACGATCGGCGAGGAGCACGCCGTCGAGGGGCTCAAGCAGGGAGCGATCGACTTCGTGATCAAGGATCGCTTCGTTCGGCTCGTCCCGGCGGTTCGGCGCGCGCTCGAGGAGTCACGCGAGCGCGAGGCGCGCGTGGCAGCCGAGCAGGCGTTGCGGCGCAGCGAGGAGCGCTATGCCCTGGCCGCTCGCGGCGCGAACGACGGCTTGTGGGACTGGGACGTCGTCGAGGGAAAGGTCTTCTTCTCGCCGCGCTGGAAGGCGATGATCGGCTTCGACGAGGACGGCATCGGCGACCGGCTAGAGGAGTGGCTGGGACGCGTGCACGCGCAGGACCTGCCGCGCCTGAACGCCCAGCTGCACGCCCACCTCGAGGGACTGAGCGAGCATTTCGAGTGCGAGTACCGGATCGCCCACCGCGGCGGCCAGGAGCTGTGGATGCTGAGCCGCGGCCTCGCCGTACGCGACGGCGGCGGGAAACCGCTGCGCCTGGTCGGCTCCCAGACGGACATCAGCCAGCGCAAGCTGGCCGAGCAGCAGCTGCTCCACAACGCGCTCCACGACGCGCTCACGGGCCTGCCGAACCGCGCGGCCTTCACCGATCGGCTGACGATGCTGCTCGGGCTGGTCAAGCGGCGGCCGCGCTTTCGCTTTGCGGTCCTGTTCCTCGACCTGGATCGCTTCAAGCTGGTCAACGACAGCCTGGGCCACGTGACGGGCGACCAGCTGCTCGTGGGCGTCGCCCGCCGACTCGAGGCCAGCCTGCGCGAGGTCGATACCGTGGCGCGTCTGGGGGGCGACGAGTTCGCGGTGCTGCTCGACAACATCCGGGGCGTGGGTGACGCGACTCACGCGGCCGAGCGCATCAAGGACGCGTTCGAGAAGCCGTTCCACGTCGATGGCCACGAGGTGTTCGCCAGCTTCAGCGTCGGGATCGCGCTCTCGGAGAGCGGTTATCTGCGTCCCGACGACCTGATTCGCGACGCCGACATCGCGATGTATCGCGCCAAGGCGGCCGGCCGCGGCCGCTGCGAGGTCTTCGACCGGACGATGCACACGCTGGCGCTCACGCAGCTGAAGCTCGAGACCGACCTGCGCCGGTCGGTCGCCGCCGGCGAGTTCGCCCTCGTGTACCAGCCGGTGATCTCGATCGCCGACGCTCGCATCGTCGGGCTGGAGGCGCTCATCCGCTGGCATCACCCCGAGCGCGGGCTCGTGCTTCCGGGCGAGTTCATCGCGAACGCCGAAGAGACCGGCCTGATCGTGGACCTCGGGCGCTGGGCCCTGACCGAAGCGCTCCGGCAGCTGGAGGCGTGGCAGCGGCTGCCCCAGCCGCTGCCCACGCTCAACGTGAACGTCTCGCCGCGCCAGCTCGCCGAGAGCAGCATCGTGGCCGAGGTGAGCGCCGCCCTGCGCGCGACGGGCGTGGACGGCTCGCGTCTCGGGCTAGAGATCACCGAGACCGCCTTGATGCAAGGCGGCGACGAGATCCGCCGCCGCCTGCTCGAGCTCAAGCAGCTGGGCGTGCGGCTGCTGCTGGACGACTTCGGCACGGGCTACTCCTCGCTCAGCTACCTGAGCCGGTTCCCGATCGACGTGCTGAAGATCGACGCCTCGTTCGTCAACCAGCTCGAGCGCCGCGGGCAGGAGTCGGAGATCGTGAGGACGATCCTGGCGATCGGCCGCAATCTCAGCAAGACCGTCGTGGCCGAGGGCGTGGAGACCGCCGCGCAGGTCCAGGAGCTGAAGGCGCTCGACTGCCAGTACGGCCAGGGCTACTACTGGTCTCGTCCCGTCGACGCACAGGACGTGCCGGCGCTACTGCACTCCTGGAATTCCCGACCAGGCTCGAACGCGGCGGCGGGCCTGGCGAGCTGAACGGCTCGGCATCTCCGATGGACCTGTTCGCGGGCAGCGGAGAGATGGCCGCGCTGATGCGCGCGACGGACTGGTCCAGGACGAGGCTCGGTCCGGTCGAGCACTGGCCGAAGAGCCTGCGAACCATGCTGGGCGCCGTCCTCGGCAGCCGGTTCCCCATGCTGCTCTGGTGGGGCCCGGACCTGCTTCACCTCTACAACGACGCCTACCGTCCCATCCTCAGGGACAAGCACCCCGCGTCCCTTGCCGCGCCTGCCGCGGAGGTCTGGGCCGAGGTCTGGGACGTCGCGGGGCCGATGGCGAGGAGCGTCCTCGAGGGAGGGCCGGCGACGTGGACCGAAGACCTTCAGCTGTTCATCCACAACGGGACGATGGCCGAGGAAACGTACTTCACGTTCTCGTACAGCCCCGTCCCGGGGGACGACGGAGGCGTCGGCGGCGTGCTCAACACGGTCCAGGAATCGACGCTGAAGGTGCAGGGCGAGCGCCAGATTCGCATGCTGCACGGCCTGGCCGCTCGCGCGGCGCAGGCGCGATCGGAAGCCGAAGCGTGCCGCCTGGCCGCCGAGGTCCTGTCGGACAACGAGCTGGACCTGCCGTTCGCTCTGCTCTATCTCGTGAACGACGCAGCGGACGAGGCGCAGCTCGTCGGCGCGAGCGGCTGGAAGGACCATGACGGCCCCGCCAACCCGGCCCGGGTTCCGCTCGGCGGCGCGCGCGGCGCCGCGACGTGGCCGCTCGTCGAGTCGGCGCAGGCGGCTCGCGAGGTCGTCGTCAGCGACCTGCAGGACCGCTTCGGGCCGCTGCCGCTCGGCCGCTGGGGCGCGCGGCCCGAGCGGGCGATCGTGCTGCCCCTGGCCCGCGCGGGTCGAGAGGCGCCAGCCGCATTCCTGGTCGCCGGCCTCAGCCCCCACCGCGCGTTCGACGACCGCTACCAGCGATTCCTGAGGGCGACCGCCGACCAGGTGACGACAGTGATCTCGAACGCGCGTGCTTACGAGGCGGAGAACAAGCGGGCCGAAGCGCTCGCCGAGCTCGATCGTGCGAAGACGACCTTCTTCAGCAACGTGTCGCACGAGTTCCGCACGCCGCTCACGCTCATCCTCGGTCCCGTCGAGGATGCCCTCGCCCGACCGTCGCCGTCCCTCGAGGGCGAGAGTCTCGCGGCGGTCCAGCGAAGCGCGCACCGCCTGATGCGGCTGGTCAACAGCCTGCTCGACTTCGCACGGCTCGAGGCCGGTCGGCTGCAGACGCGCTTCTCGCCCACCGATCTAGCGACGCTGACCGCGGGGCTCGCCAGCTCCTTTCGCTCGCTCGTGGAGCGCTCGTCCCTGAGGCTGGTCGTCGATTGTGCGCCGCTGCCGGAGCCCGTCCATGTCGACGTCGCGCAGTGGGAAAGGATCGTACTCAATCTCGTCTCGAACGCGTTCAAGTTCACGCTCGACGGGGAGATCGCGGTGCGCCTGCGCGCCTGCGGCGACCACGTGCAGCTCACCGTCCAGGACACGGGATGCGGGATTCCCGAACGCGAGCTGCCCCGCGTGTTCGAGCGCTTCCACCGCGTCGAAGGCGCCGCCGGCCGCAGCTTCGAAGGCACGGGCATCGGCCTCTCGCTGGTCTACGAGTACGTCAAGGTTCACGGCGGCAGCGTCACGGTTTCGAGTGTCGAGGGCCAGGGGAGCACGT
>Ga0111538_10014590_pt1 | contig 10353 bp, 9 predicted proteins | sample SoiMethybrSBSTD1_FD_79669 | JGI IMG/M metagenome (GOLD analysis project Ga0111538, IMG submission 79669) | Bulk soil microbial communities from a Populus tree surrounding site in Tennessee, USA - Soil MetaG P. TD hybrid SBSTD1 (version 2)... | ecosystem: Environmental > Terrestrial > Soil > Tree... | reverse complement strand
CATGATCCGCGTCAAACCCAGGACCCTCTGAGCTCCCTGCTCACTTGCCGGGCGTCGCGCTGGGCCTGGGAAAGGCGCTTCCGTGCGCGCTCTACGCGCCGGGACGCCTTCGACACCGCCCGGAGCTGCCGCCGCTGGCGCATCTGCTCTGCGCGCGCCAGCATCTCCCGATGCCGGATCGTCCCAAGCTTTACGTAGGGGTACACGTTTCTCACCGCCTTTCACTGCTCCCTATGACCTGAAGGCCGGACCTAGGCCGCCACGTCGGTCTTGCGTGGACGCCCTCGCGGCCGCTTGCGGGGCACCACCGTGCCGCGCAGGAAGAGCTCGCCGCCCCACACGCCCCACGGTTCCTGGCGCTCCAGGGCGCCCGCGAGGCAGGCGAGCCTCACCGCACACCCGCGGCACATGGCCTTGGCCGTCTCGACGTCCTGCGGGGACTCGGCGAAGAACAAGTCCGGATCGCTAACGCACGGCAGAGCCGACCTTGTGTGCGCCACCGGCACGATGGCGCCGTTCGCTCCGGAAGAAGCCATCTGCCGCGGCACCGCGCCGGGTGCGCCCTGACCTCTCCCGGTTCCCCTTACTCCTGGTACGGACTCCGTTTCCAGCCCCGTCGTGCCCGGTGCAACGGCGGTGGTGCCGGGCGGGTACATGTCCATTCCCCTCTCGTGCCTCGTCCTGCTCGTCGGTCTCATCGGCTGAGGTCACGCGGCCCGGCACATAGCTAAGGCCGCGGACCCGGTTTTCGGGTCCGCGGCCTTTGGGGATCTAGGCCGGTCTTTCTAGACCGGATCCCACGCCGGATGCGAACCCGATTGAGCACCGCCATTGGCGGTGATACGGGCCATTTCCTGGTACATGTTGTTGGTGATCTGCTGCACGGCGACCTGCGTCCGGTCGTGCTGCTTCGGCCGCGGCCCCGCGAAGGCACCAGTGGCGCTGGCAGGCGTGGCCAAAACGCCGATGGGCAGACGGGTGCCCTGTGCAGCCGGAGAGAACCAGACACACCGCTCGCCGGCGGCATGGCTGAGCACGCTGTTACTCAATGTGGGCACCTCCTCCCGCGCAGCGTCGTTGGCCCACCTGTACACATCGCAACAGCCTAAGTAGGCCACCGCCCATGGGGCAACTGCTTTTTCGGTGGATCTTCGTCACCGTGACGCTACCGGTATGTCACACCCGGGACGCGGGCCGCGTCAGGGCGTGGTCCGGATGAGTCCCTCCTGTACAACCGACACCACCAGCTCGCCCTCGGCGGTGAACACCTCGCCGCGGGCGAGGCCTCTGGCGCCGGCCGCCACCGGGGAGTCCTGGGCGTACAGGAGCCACCGGTCGGCGCGGAACGGGCGATGGAACCACATCGCGTGGTCGAGGCTCGCCCCGCGCGTGTGCCCATCCGCCCAGGACAGGCCGTGCCGCAGCAGGACGGTGTCCAGCAGTGTCATGTCGGAGGCATAGGTCATCAGGCACACATGCAGCAGGGGGTCGTCCGGCAGGTCGCCATCGGCCCGCAGCCAGACCAGGTTGCGGTCGGCGCGCAGCGATGGGTCAAGCTGCGCCTCGTAGGTGAGCGGCCCGACGACGCGCAGGTCGATCGGGCTGTTCGCGAAGAACTCGTGGGCGGGCTCGCCGGTCAGCTTCTCCAGCCGCTCGGCAACGGTCATCACGCTTTCCGGCGGCGGCACCGACGGCATCGGTGCGGCATGGACCAGGCCCGGCTCGTCACGGTGGAACGACGCGGACAAGGTAAAGATCGTTTTGCCGTGCTGGATAGCCGACACCCGCCGCGTCGTGAAGGACCTGCCGTCCCGCACCCGGTCCACGATGTAAACGAGCGGCACCGCCGGGTCGCCGGGCCGGATGAAGTAGGCGTGCAGCGAATGCACGGGCCGGTCGGCTGGCACGGTGCGGCCCGCGGCCACCAGGGCCTGGCCGGCCACCTGCCCGCCGAACACCCGCTGCCGGCGGTCGTCCGGGCTGCGGCCGCGGAAGATGTCGAGTTCGATCTGCTCCAGGTTGAGCAGGTCCACCAGCCGGTCCAGGGTCTCGCTCACGGCCGCCTTCAGCTCTCATGCGCTCCCGCCCTCATGGGCCCGCATCGGCCGCGCTAGCGGACGCGGGCGCTCCTTCGGGCAACGCCGGTACCGGGGCACCGTACCGCCCGGGCCGTCCCGATCCGTCGCCGGGGACGCCGGAAGCATGACGCCGTGCTCCGCGGTCCGCCGCTCCGCCGTCCGGTGCTTCGCGGTCCCTGGCGCCACCGGCTAGGCGCCGGGGGCGGAGGCCGTCCAGGAACCGCGACGGCGTGCGGGACGGCCGCCCACCAGGGGAGCGGGCCAGCGCCCATGACAGATACACCCGCTCGCGGGCCCTGGTCACGCCCACGTAGAGCAGCCGCCGCTCCTCGGCGACCGCCGCGCCGGTCTGGGCATGAACGATCGGCAGGTTCCCCTCGGTGAGGCCGGGCAGGAACACCACATCCCACTCCAGCCCCTTCGCCGCGTGCAGCGAGGCCACGGTCACCCCATCCGGAGCCGGGGGAAGCTCGATCGCGGCCCGGTGGGCGAGCCCGGCGACGACCTCGGCGAGCCCCGCGCCGGGCGTGATCGCGCAGAAATCATCTGCGAGCCGGGCCAGCGCCGCCAGGGATTCCCAGCGCTCCCGGGCCGATCCCCGGCCCGGCGGTGGCTTCTCGGTCAGGCCGATCCCCGACAGGACGTGCCTGACCTCGGCGGCGGCTGGAGCCGCGGCGGTGGCTGGAGCGGCGGCGGCAGCCCGCAGCATCCCCATCGCCTGGCGCACTTCGGCCCGTCCGAAGAACCGTTCCGTCCCTCGCACCTGGAAGGGCACACCCGCCTGCGCGAGGGCCTGCTCGAAACGCTCCGTCTGGACGTTGACGCGCACCAGCACGGCCATCTCGCTGGCCAGAACTCCAGACGCGACGAGCTCGGCCGCCCGCGTGGCGACCGCCTCTGCCTCCGCCACCTCGTCCTCATGGCCGGCGAATTCCGGTTCCGGGCCGGCGGCGCGCTGCGCGACGAGCGGGGCACCGCCGGGCAGCGGCACATCGCGTTGCGAACGCCTGCGCCGGTCGGGAATCGCGCCGCTCAGCCGGTTGGCCAGGGCGACCACCTGCGGGGTCGAGCGATAGTTACGCACCAGCCGCACCACCGTGGCGTGCGGGAACGTGGCGGTGAATCCGGTGAGGTAGGCGGGGGTGGCACCGGTGAACGAGTAGATGGTCTGATGTGGGTCGCCGACCACGCACACGTCGTCACGGCCGGCCGTCCAGGTGTCGAGCAGCAGCTTCTGAAGCGGGTTGACGTCCTGGAACTCATCGACCACGAAGTAGCGGTACCGGTCGGCGACCTCGGCAGCGGCGAGAGGGTGCTCGGCGAGGATGGCGGCGGTGAGTTCCAGCACGGACTCGAAGTCCACCAGGTGCCGCTCCCGGCGCAGCTTCTCGTACGCGTCATACACGCGGGCGGTGGCCTCCGCGTCCAGCGGGGGGTTACGCCCGGCGGCAAGGGCAGCCGCAGGGTAGTCGCCCGGCCGCACCTGGGTGACCTTGGCCCACTCGACCTCGCCAGCGATATCGCGCAGCTCGGGCAGGCCGACGCCCACGCGCAACTCCCGGGCTATCTCGGTGAGCAGGCTCATCTTGGAATCGAGTACCGCGGGTGGCCTTCCCCCCACCGTGCGCGGCCAGAAGTGGATGAGCTGGCGCAGCGCCGCGGCGTGGAAGGTGCGCGCCTGCACCTGTTCCATGCCGCCGCCGGCGGCCCCAGCGAGCTGGCGCAGCCGTCCCCGCAGTTCACCCGCCGCCCGGGTCGTGAAGGTAACGGCCAGTACGTGACCCGGGTTGACCACACCGATGCGGACCCCGTAAGCGATCCGGTACGCGATCGCCCGGGTCTTGCCGGTCCCGGCGCCGGCCAGCACACAGATGGGCCCCCGGGTGGCCAGCGCGACCTCCCGCTGCTCGGGATCGAGCGCGGCGAGCACGGCCTCGGGGCCGTCCTCATCCGGGCGATACGTCTCCACCGCACCTCCTTGACCATCCGGTTCGCCATCCTGCCGCATCCCACCGACGCTCCCGGGAAGCCCGGAGATGCTCACGGTGTTGCATCTCCGGAACTAGTGTGGGACGGCAAGGAGACGCGCGTGTCAGAGCCGGTCGTGATGTACACCACGCCGTGGTGCGGCTGGTGTCGCCGGTTGAAGAAGCAGCTTGAGCGGGAAGGAATCGAGGTCAGCGAGGTCGACATCGAGCGGGATCCGGCCGCGGCGGACTACGTGATGTCCGTGAACGGCGGCAACCAGACGGTGCCCACCGTGGTCCTGCCGGACGGAACAGCGCTGACGAACCCGTCAGCCGTTCAGATCCGAAAGCACCTCCGCTAGCTCACGACGGGATGATGGAAACCAGAGGCGACCAAACGGAAGACCCGGGGAACTCCAGGCGCCGAAGCCGCGAGCAGTACGGGTACACCGGCCGAGCCACTTGGCCGGCGCACGAGCATGCCGGCCCGGACCGGGAACGCGATGAAGCCCAGGAGTTGCTGGACGGAGGACGCGGTGGCCAGGGGCGGACCGGCCCCTACCGTGGCCGGCATTCGCAGACCGCGGGAAGCGACCACGGTCATCGCACGGCCGGCGCGCCTGGGCCGCACGGCGGCCCGGCCCGCGGCTATAACACGCGCGGTGAGGACCCTGGGGGTGGGCACGCCCAGCACCACGGCGTCAGGCGGACAGCCACCGGCTGGCGGGTGGGCGATGAGGAGGTCTCCGACCTCACCAGCGCGATGGTCCTGGCCGACCTGCTCGCCGCCGAGCTGCCGGCTGAGGGCCCGCCAACCCCCGGCAGCCCTGCCGCGCCAGCCGACTCGAGCGAGCCAGCTGAGGCCGAGCCGGCCGATAACCAGCAGCTCCAGGAGACCGTGGCCCAGCTCGAGCATGCACTGACCGTCCGGGTGCGGGTCGAGCAGGCGATCGGGGTGCTGGCCGAACGTCACCGGCTCCGTCCCCGGCAGGCGTTCGAGCTGCTGAGATCCGCCGCCCGGGCGCGCGGCAGGCGGGTGCTGGAGGTCGCGGGCGAGGTCGTAGACAGCGCCAGCAACCCGCTGCTGCGGATCCCCGAGGAACTGGCCAAGCCGCCCGTCATCCGCCGGGGCAGGATGTCCCGGCGCTCGCGCCCCGGCGAGCCCGGGCCGACCGGCTCGCCCACACCCGACGTTCCATGATCACGGACGATCCTCTGCGCTATTCGCGCAGGATCGTCCGTGATCATGCGCGTGTCAGATGAGGTACTGCTTCAGGTCGACGCCGTTGAGCTGTTCGTAGGTCCGCAGCCGCATCCGGAACCGGCCTGCGTCCCCCCAATTGTCGCCCCAGCTGTTGACGTAGGTGATCACGCTGCTGAACGCATCGGTGGTGTCGAGCTCGACGGCGACCGCCTCGATTTCATGGCCGCCGGCGACCCCGCTCGATGCCCAGTTCGGGTCGGAGTCGATGAAACCTTGCGCATCTGGCGAGAAGAAGGCGTTGTACCAGGGCATCCCCTGGAGCACGGGGCCCTTCTGGAGCAGCCGCAAGAAGCCGTACGAGGTCCGGGCCCAGCGATAGCCATTGATCGTGCCGCGGCTCTTGAGAACCTTGCAGATCGCGAGCCCGGACGAGCCGGTGTCGTCGGGCGGGTAGGTACCCGGGTAGCCGTCGGCGACGGTGGCGTCGGCGTAGAGCTGGACGGCGAACTCCTCCGCGCCCGCCGCGTCGTCGGGCTTGGGCAGGACAGCGCTGCCGACAGCGTCGTAGAACGGCTGGGTGCCCAGTGCGCCGGTGCCGGCGTTGCCGGTGCACGAGCCGAGATGCCCCTGATCAAGCACGGTCAGGACGCGTTCCCACTCGCAGGATTTGAGAGACATCCCCATTTCCTGGACGTCGTTCTCGACCATGTGCGCGAGGCTGCGGCCATCGAGCCACAGGTTGCGGCCAAGCCGCATACCTTCGTGCACGGCCTCATCGAACTTCAGGTACAACTGACCGGATTCCAGCAGGCCACTGAACATGGCGCTCCCCTTCCCCTGCGTTGCGCGGGTCACACCCGGCCTTCCCTACGGCACACGGCCCAGTGCCCACTGCCCAGACCCAGCCGGGTGCGACGGCACACCTGTCGTCTTCTGGAGGCAGCGTCCCGTGGAAAAATACAGAAGGTGAGGCAGGCATGGAGCTGACGCGACACGATTCCGGCGGCCGCCGAACCACCCGGGTCGGTGAGGAACTGAGCGTCGTCCTGGCAGAAAACCCGACGACCGGTTACCGCTGGCATCCCGAGATCGACGCCGGAACGCTGCAGCAGACAGACGACCGCTACGAGGGGCCGACCGAGCCACGGGGAGCGGCCGGTACCCGCAGGCTGACGTTCAGGGTTCTCCGCCCCGGCCCGGTGCATCTGCGGGTTGTGAAGCGGCGCCCCTGGGAGAAGACGGCCGTCGACGAGTTCAGCGTCGACCTGGACGCCCAGAAGGGCTGATCTTCAGCCGGCGGTTTGCTGGCTGGTGAGGACGACGCCGGAATGCGTCCACGGGCGGGTGAAGCCGACAGCTTGCCGGCCGCGGTAAGGGGCGATGCGGATCGGGAAGCCGGTCGCAAACGCCTCGATCATCATGCCGTGCCCGATCACCATCCCGACGTGCCCCGGCGAGGTGGTCGTGCCATCGGATCCGGCGAAGAAGATGAGATCGCCGGGCTCCTCGTGCCCGGGCGCGATCCTCGGTCCCCACACCCACTGCTCCTCCGAGGTGCGCGGGATGTTCACGCCGGAGTCCCGGTAGGCCATCATCACCAGCCCGGAGCAGTCGAACGCGTCCGGCCCGGTGCCACCCCACAGGTACGGCTTGCCGATCTGCGCCCGGGCGAACGAGATCGCCGAGGCAACTGCCTGGTTCGGGATCTGCCCGCTGCCGGGCCCACCGCCGGTGGCGCTGGCCAGGCATTGCGTGGCGCCGCCCGTCCCGCCGCTGGTCGCGGCGGTGACCGAGAAACCGCCGTTCGCGTAGACGCCCGCCCAGTGGAGCACCGACTGCACGTAGCTGAGCAGGTGGTTGTAGGCGAAGATGGCGTTGCTCACGTTGTGTTGCACTCCGTGGGCGACCAGGTACTTCGCGGCACCGGCGATGGCATCGGCCGGCTCGTACACGCTGGCGACGCCGTCGCCGTTGCCGTCGGCGGCCACCCCGCCGACCTGCCGGCCCGCCGGGTGGACCGCCCCGCCCCCCCATTGGTCGCCAGCCGCGCCGCCGATGCCGATCTGCATCGGGCCCGCTGCGCCGAACGGATTGGCCCCGCTGTGCACGCCGGGCAGGGCTGAGCGGCCCTGGTCGCTCTCCACCTCACCGATACCGGCCAGCACCGGCCACGGGACGCCGTACGTCTGCCCCGCATGCCGGTAGAAGTGAAGGTAATCGGCGGGGATCGTCGCCCGCCCGGCGGCGCTCGCCGTAGGCTGCACCGCGGCGCCGGCCGGCCTTGCCGACCCGCCCGTCCCGTCCCCGGAACAACGCTGGCCGGCCGAGAACAGCACGCTGCCGCCGCCGATCAGCCCCGCCCCGACGGCCGCCAGGCCCAGCACCAGCACGATCGTCACGCCCACCGCCACGCTGACGGTGAGCCGGCCGGCACGTGGAACCCCCAGCCGCCACTTCACGAGTTGCCTGCTGATGCGAGCTGGATGTCGTTTACCTGCCAGCCGCTGCCCGACCGCGTGATCGTGATCGCGTAGTCGTTGCTGGCCTTGTGGGCAGTGGTCTTTCCCGCCTGCTGGGTGGTGAAGGTCTTCTGACTCAGCGTCACCAGGAAGGTCAGGCTCGAAGCGCCGAACGCGCGGAGCGCGGTGATCACACCGCTGCCCGTGGCGGTCTGTTTCTGCCGGCTCCTCGCCTGGGCCACCCCGGGGGTGGCGTAACTCCGCGCCAGGCTGGCCGCCAGCGTCGGCGTGACCAGGCCGCGCATCCGGCCGACGTACCGGTCCGCGCTCTCGGTATAGGAGTACGTGGCGTAGTCGGCGCTGAACTGCCGCACCACCCTGGCCGCTTCCGTCAGGTCGGCCTGGGTGAACGGGAGCCACTGGTAGATGTTCGCCGCCGGGCCGGATGCTGCCGGGCTTCCCGCGGCCGCTGGGGAGACCGGCCCCGGCGCGGGCGTGGACGCGACGCCATGCGTCGTCGGTCCCGGCGCCGCCTGGCTGGGCGCGGGCGACGAGCGCGGCCACAGCAGGAACGCGCCGAGCGCGGCCAGGGCTAGCACGATGACGGCGAAAGCCAGCTTCCGCTGCGCCGATGTCAGGTCCATAGGCCCGGGGAGCTACTTGCGGCGCCGGATCGGGCGCAGCCAGAACGGGCTTGGCGGGCCAGGGTCGGCGGGCCGGTCAGGCTGGGCGTCCGGGGCCGCCCCGCCCGCCGGGCCCCGCGAGGTGGATGGCGGCGGCTGCCTGCTGGCCGACCTGTCCTCGGCAGGCACCCGTGCGCCACCCGAGCGGCTCAAGGGCGCTCGATCGCCCCAGCTAGTGGGCCTGGGCGGAGCGGGCTGCCGGGCCGGGGCAGGCTGCCTGGCCGGAGCGGGCTGCCGGGCCGGGGCGGGCTGCCGGGCCGGGGGAGATTGCCTGACCGGAGCCGGCGCTGGGCCCGGCGCGGGAGCAGCCGCCCGGGTGGGGGGCGGGGACGGCTGCCTGGCCGGTGCAGGCGCGCGGCCCGGCGCTGGTGCCCTGGCCGGGGCCGGCGTCCTGGCCGGGGCCGATGCCGGGGCCGGCGACCGGACTGGGGCCGGCGCCTGGGCCGGCGCCTGGGCCGGTGCCGGCGCCCGCGCCGGGGCCTGGGCCCGGGCTGGTGGGCCATCGCTGGCCGGCTGCCGCGGCGGCGCGCCGGCCGCCGCCGACCGGCCCCCGGCGTCCGGCCAGCGGGGCCTGGCCGGTGATGTCCCGCCCCGCGACCAGCTCGACAGCTGTGGCGGCCCGGCCTCGCCTTCCCGGGGCGGCAGAACGAGCGGCGGAGGTTCCCGTCCCGCGCCGTTGCTCCCGTTCCCCAGCCCCCGCGCCCGGCCGCGGCTCGCGGCTCCGGCGCGGGAATCCGAGCCCGGCTGCGCCGTCTCGTGGGCATCCGCGCCGTCGTCCTCGGAGCCAGCTCCGTTGACCGCCTGCCGGTTGGGCCCGCTGACCCTGCCGGACCTGACCCCGTCGGACGCGACGCCGTCGGCCGCGGCCGCGGTGGACCCAGCCCCGTCGGCCTTGGCCCCGTCCGGCGTCGTCCCGTCGGACTTGGCTCCGTTGGACCTGGCCCGTTTGGACCCGGCCGCCGCGGCGCCCGCCAAGGCCCCGGCCGCGCCGGCGGTGGCGATCTGCGCGCCCAGGCTGGCGGCCTGCGCCGGGTTGCGCCGTGCCCATCGGCCCACCCGGTAGCTGGCAAAGCCGGGAACGCCCACCGTCGCGGCGTCGACCGTGTTCCGGCGCGCGGCGGCACCGGCCGTCGCGAGGCTCGCCTCGGCCCGCTCGCGCGATCCGATCACCCCGTATCCCACGGCCGAGAACAGGTGGGCGAACGGCTTGCGGTAGATGAACACGGCCACCGTGACCAGCGAGATCATCAGGATCTTCAGCGCCCACGGCAGTGCGGCGTCGCTGGCGCCCATGATCAGCGAGTAGGCATACAGCAGAACGCTGAGCACCAGCGCGATCGCCGCCGTCTTGAGCAGCACGCCGATCAGCATCTCGGCCCAGCGCAGGGCGATGATCCGCCCGAACCCGGGGTGCGTACCGACGATGAGGAAGAACGGGCCCGCCACGAGCAGCAGCAGGAAGCCGAGTTTCAGGACGATCAGTGTGATCGCGATGAACAGCACGAGAAGCCCTGCGGCCAGCGCGGCGAACAGCGCAGCGAAGCCGATTTCCAGCCGGGTGGTCCACTGCTTGCCCTGGAACAGCGGGTACACGCCCGGTTCGTTCTGCTTGATCGAGTCCGCGATGCCGGCATAGGCGTTTTGTTTCGCCTTGATCACCGCCGCCGTCGGTTTCTCGTTCACCGCGATCGCCTGCGCCCACAGCAGCTGCCTGCCGTACTTGTTGACCACCGTCGGCTGGCCTCCCGATGCGGCGTAGGCCGTGGTGCCGAACTCGCCGTCCAGCCACGGCTTGCAGACCAGGACCGTCCACAGTTCGTTGGCGTTGGTGTCGACGACCCCGTTGCCCGCGGTGTACGCGAAGTTGGCCCCGGCCGGCGTCTGCGGGTCACCCTTGCGCAGTGGGACGCAGCTGCTCTGGTGCGGGGCGGGAAGCTTGGCGAAGGCGATGTTGAGCGTCTG
>Ga0111538_10014589_pt1 | contig 10353 bp, 10 predicted proteins | sample SoiMethybrSBSTD1_FD_79669 | JGI IMG/M metagenome (GOLD analysis project Ga0111538, IMG submission 79669) | Bulk soil microbial communities from a Populus tree surrounding site in Tennessee, USA - Soil MetaG P. TD hybrid SBSTD1 (version 2)... | ecosystem: Environmental > Terrestrial > Soil >... | reverse complement strand
TCGAAGACGTGCTCGACAGGCTTGGCATCGCGCGCCCGCACGATGCTCGCCGCCGGCAGCCCGGCAATTTGGGGATCGATCGGCCCGAGCACCGAGAATTCGCCGAGCACGATCTCGTCGGCGGCAAGGGCGATCAGCGTACCGCCGGACATGGCGTAGACGGGAACGTAGACCGTCACCTTGCCCGGATGCGCCTCGACCGCCCGCGCGATCTGCATCGCGGCCAGCACCAAGCCGCCGGGAGTGTGCAGCACGAGATCGATGGGCATCGCCGGCGGCGTCTCCTTGATAGCGGCAATGATGGTTTGCGCGTCCTCCAGATCGATATGGCGGGACACGGAGAAACCGAACAGGCTGCGCTTCTCCTGCCGATGGATCATGGTGATGACGCGAGAGCCGTTGGCCTTCTCGATGCCGCGGATGGCCTGGACCCGCTTGAGAGAGAACCACCTGCCCATCAGCAGCGGCTGCAGAACCATCGCCGCCAGCAAGACCCACATCAAAGTCGAGAAGTCGAACGACATGCCAACCTCCGGCAGCTCGCGGGATCGCTGCTCATGAAGACGCCACTGGGAGCGAAGGTTCCCACCATCCTCTATGCATCGCGATGCTCGTGACCAGATCGCACCGAGGCGAGCACGGCTCCTAGTCCTGGCGATCGCCGGCCGGCGGCGCGCGGCGCCCTGCCGGGCGAGCCAAGCCCGTCACCGTGCGCTGGACGTGCACCGTCAGCCGTTCGCGAATGTCGTCCGGCTCGTCGCGAATTGCCGAAAGCAGATCGCCGAGCGTGCGGCGCAGACCATGCAGCTGGTCGATGAGTCCGAGAATGACGCCGACACCCTCGTCGTTGACACCGACGTCGATCTGCAGGTCCTTGATCAGTTGCACCCTCGCGACATCGATCTCTGCGAACTGCGGCCCTTCTCCGTCGGTGGTTGGCGCCAGCCAGCCGGCGGCGATCCAAGCGTCCAACGCCTCCGCTTCGATGCATGCGCAGCTCAGAAATTCGTGGTGCTCCATGGTCAGGTTTCCATGCTCGGCTGCGGGTTGTCGCCATGCTCGCATCGCCACCCGGCAATAAGCCTCTCGAGCTCGGGATCAGGCCTGGCGGGAAGCATCACCTTGAGCGTGACGTATTCGTCGCCGCGGCGCCCATCGCGGCGCGGCACGCCCTTACCTTTGAGCCTCAGCACGCTCCCGGTGTTGGACCACTTCGGGACCGACATACTGACCGGCCCTTGCGGTGTCGGCACGTTGACCCTGCCGCCGAGCACCGCCTCACGAAGCGAGATCGGCAGCTCCATGTGGATATCGTCGCCCTTGCGGATGAATGTGCGGTGGGGGCGCACGGCGATCTCGACCAGCGCGTCGCCGGGCGGCGCGCCGTTGAAACCCGGCATGCCCTTGCCGCGCAGCCGCAGGACCTGCCCGTCGCGCGTCCCCGCCGGGATCGACACGTCGAGCACCGAGCCGTCGGGCAGCGTCACCTGCCGCTTTCCGCCGTTGACCGCATCGAGGAAGTCGAGCTCGAGCCGATAGTGCGCATCCTGCCCCCGCATGCGCTGGTTGCCGCCGTCGCCCCGGCCGAAGATCTCGGCCAGGATGTCATCGGCTCCGGCCATATCGGCAAAGCCCTCGGCGCTCGCATAGCGATCCGCAGGCCCGCCTGCATGGTCGCGATAGAAGCCGCGCGGCGGCCGCTCGGCGCCCGAGGCGTCGATCTCGCCTCGGTCGAAGCGCGCACGCTTCTCCGGATCGCCGATCAGGTCGTAGGCCGCCGAGAGCGCCTTGAACTTCTCCTCGCACTCTTTGTTGCCGGGATTGAGGTCGGGATGGAGTTTCTTGGCACGTGCGCGATAGGCCTTGCGGATGTCCTCGGTGGAGGCATCCTTGGTCACGCCCAGCACCTCATAGGGATCGGCGCTCAAAGCCTTCTCCCGTCTCCCGGCGTTCGCGCCGCCCGCCCGCCGAGCATCGGCCCCACATGCAACCGAGTAGGCCGTCGCTCAGCCCAAGGCCCCATGCAACGCCGGATCGTCGGATGGCTTCCATCGGGAAAAACCCGCAGTGCGGCCCGGATGTTCCACCGCCTCGGCCGCTGCGGATGCCGCCTGATGCGCGCTAGAACATCGCCGCATGCACGCGGTCGGGCGGGTTGTGGCCGTCGAGGAAGGTCTTGACGTTGATGATCACCTTCTCGCCCATGTCGATGCGCCCCTCGATGGTGGCCGAGCCCATGTGCGGCAATGCCACTACCCGCTCGCTCGCCAACAGCTTCGGGTTGACGGCGGGCTCGTGCTCGAACACGTCGAGCCCGGCGCCGGCGATCTGTCCGGCCTCGATCAGGCGCGCCAGCTCGTTCTCGTCGATCACCTCGCCGCGCGCGGTGTTGACGATATAGGCGGTGGGTTTCAGGAGCTTCAGACGCCGCGCCGACAAGAGGTGGTAGGTGGCCGGCGTGTGCGGGCAGTTGACCGATACGATATCCATGCGCACCAACATCTGGTCGAGGCTGTCCCAATAGGTCGCCTCGAGCTCGTGCTCGATCTCCTCGGCGACGCGACGCCGATTGTGGTAGTGGATCTGCAGGCCGAAGGCCTTGGCCCGGCGCGCCACGGCCTGACCGATGCGGCCCATGCCGATGATGCCGAGCCGCTTGCCCCAGATGCGGTGGCCCAGCATCCAGGTGGGCGACCAACCCGACCAATGCCGCTTGCCGTCCTTCAACAGGGCCGTGCCCTCGGCCAGCCGGCGCGGCACGGCCAGGATGAGGGCCATGGTCATGTCGGCCGTGTCCTCGGTCAGCACGCCCGGCGTGTTGGTGACGATGATGCCGCGCACGCGCGCGGTATCGAGATCGATGTTGTCCACGCCGTTGCCGAAATTGGCGATCAGCTTCAATTGCGGCCCGGCCTGGGAGAGAAGCGACCGGTCGATCCGGTCGGTCACGGTCGGCACCAGCACATGCGCGCTCTTGACCGCCTCGGTCAGCTCCGTCTGGCTCATCGGCTTGTCATCGACATTGAGGCGCGCATCGAAGAGTTCGCGCATGCGCGTCTCTACGGCGTCGGGGAGCTTGCGCGTGACGATAACGAGCGGTCTTTTCTGCGATGTCGGCATGCGGAACGGGCTCGATGCGGGGTTGGCAGCACTGCGGCCGAGCGTACAAGAACTGCTTCGGACAGACTTGCGCCCTGTCTAACAGATGCCCACAGCTATGACAAAATTCGCCTAATGGCCGAACGCCTTGCAGATCGAACCGGACCAGAGCCGGCTCGCACCCGCAAGGATGCTTGATCTTGCCCGACAAATCATGCTCTGGGCTGCAGAATGACCAGGCGATGCCGCAAGGGCCTAGGCGAGGCCGCGCGCCGAGCAGCGCGGGCGGGCGCGCTGGCGCTTGCGCTGGCGGCAGGCTCAGCTACCGGTTCGGTAGCGCAAGGTGCGCCCTCGGCGCCGGAACCCGCTGGACTGCAGGTGCCGCGCTTCGTCAGTCTGAAATCCGACCGCGTCAACCTGCGCCAGGGTCCCGGCACCGAGTATCCCACGGCCTGGGTATTTCGGCGCGCCGGTCTCCCCGTCGAGGTAATTAAGGAATTCGAGGGCTGGCGGCAGGTACGCGACGCGGAAGGCACCACGGGCTGGGTGTCGGGCGCGATGCTGAGCGGGCGTCGCACCGCGGTCATCCTGCCCTGGCTGGTGCGGCCTGGGCAGGCGGAACCGGCCGTGGCCGTGCTGCGCGATGACGACAGCGAGACCGCCAAGCCGATAGCTCAGGTGGAGGCGGGCGTGCTCGCCAGCATTATCGGCTGCGATGGGCGCTGGTGTCGGGTGTCGGTCGGCGGTTTCCGCGGCTATATCGAGCAGACCAAGCTATGGGGCGCCTATCAGGGCGAAGTCATCAAGTGATGTAGCCCTAGCCACATCATTTCCTGACCAACCGCACGACCACGTCGATGTGGGAAATCTTGAGATGCTCCGGGGGAGCCGGCAAGCCGTCGACGCGGATCGAGCTGCCGGGAATATCGACCAGCTGCCCCTCGGCTTCGAGAAAGAAATGATTGTGATTGGAGATATTGGTGTCGAAGTAGGCACGCTGCCCGCCGATCGCAATCTCCCGCAGCAGCCCCGCCCGCTGGAATTGATGCAGAGTGTTGTAGACGGTCGCCAACGACACGCGCTCGCCCGATCGCACGGCCTCCTCGTGCAGCATCTCCGCGGTGACATGCCGATCCCCGCTGCCGAACAGCAGCAGCGCAAGGGCCACGCGCTGGCGCGTTGGCCGCAGGCCAGCCCGCCTCAGAAGCTTGGAAACATCGACCGCAGGGGCGGCAATTTCAGCCGGACTGTCCATCGAACCTTCTTAGGCACTGAGATTTCAGGGCAAAGCGCCTCACAACCTTCTTGCTGCCCACATATATCACTATAAGCTGCTTGCGAATCGCTCGCAACAGCGCTGCGCAGCATGACCCAATGCGCCCGACGATGCCGAAGAACACGGGCTTTTGAGCGGTCCGCGAGTGTGATAGGAAACCCGCGACGTTGCTGAAGGACGCGAAGACTCCGTGTTGCACCAGGAACACCCGAGACCGAGCGAGACGAACAGGGTAATGGCCGAGCGCCCATCGAGCTACGAATATGAAGACTTGCTGACCTGTGGCCGCGGTGAGTTGTTCGGGCCCGGCAATGCCCAGCTGCCCTTGCCGCCGATGCTCATGTTTGAGCGCATCTCCAGCATCACCGAGGTGGGGGGAGCTCACGGCAAGGGCCAGATCGTGGCCGAGCTCAAGGTCGCCGGCAACCCGGCGCTGGACTGGTTTTTCGCCTGCCATTTCAAGGGCGACCCCGTCATGCCCGGCTGCCTGGGACTTGATGCTCTTTGGCAGCTGACGGGCTTCTTCCTGGGCTGGCTAGGCGCGCCGGGTAGGGGTCGTGCGCTGGGCGTAGGCGAGGTCAAGTTTACCGGCATGGTGATTCCGACAACCAAAACCGTACAATACGTCGTGGACCTGAAGCGCGTGATCCTACGCAGGTTGAAGCTGGCAATCGCCGATGGCGTCGTGAAAGCGGATGGTCAGGTGATCTTTGCGGCCTCCGACCTGCGCGTCGGGCTGTTCGAGGCAGGCGAGCAACCGGCGACCGCGTGAGGAAGTGGCTGCTTTGCAGGGGCTCGCGGTTCGTGCCGCCAGGCGGAATGGCACGAGGATGCGAGAAAGGGTTTAGCCGATGAGACGCGTGGTCGTGACGGGGATGGGGGTGGTTTCCTCGATCGGCAACAGCACCCAGGAGGTGCTTGCGTCCTTGCGGGAAGGCAAGACCGGCATCGTCCGTTCCGAAAAATATGCCGAGCTGGGGTTCCGCTGCCAGGTCCACGGGGAGCCGCAACTCGAATGGGAGGGTATGATCCCGCGCAAGGCGCGCCGATTCATGGAAGCGGGCATCGGCTGGAACTACATCGCCATGGATCAAGCCATCCGCGATGCGGGGCTCGATGCGGGCGAGGTCGTCAATGAGCGCACCGGCATCATCATGGGCTCAGGCGGCCCGTCGACGCGCGCCATCGTGCGCGCCGCCGAGGTCGCCCGCGAGAAGGACCCCAAGAAGGTAGGCCCGTTCGAGGTGCCGAAGGGCATGTGCTCGGGCCCCTCCGCGGCGCTGGCGACGGCATTCCAGATCAAGGGCACCAACTATTCCATATCCTCGGCCTGCGCCACCTCGGCGCACTGCATCGGCAACGCGACCGAGCTCATTCAATGGGGCAAGCAGGACGTGATGTTCGCAGGCGGCTGCGAGGAGCTCGACTGGACGCTGTCCGTCCTGTTCGACGCCATGGGCGCCATGTCGACGCGCTTCAACGCCACCCCCGCCAAGGCCAGCCGCGCCTACGACAAGGATCGCGACGGCTTCGTCATCGCCGGCGGGGCGGGCGTGGTCGTGCTGGAGGAGCTGCAGCGGGCCAAGGCCCGCGGCGCCAAGATCTACGGCGAGGTGGCTGGCTACGGTGCCACCTCCGACGGCTTCGACATGGTGGCGCCGTCCGGGGAAGGCGCCGTGCGTTGCATGCGTCTGGCGATGGCCGGGTTCGACGGCAAGGGCGTCGGCAAGATCGGCTACATCAATCCGCACGGCACCGGCACGCCGGTCGGCGACCAACGGGAGATCGAGGCCATCCGCGAGGTGTTCGGCAAGGATATACCGCCGATATCGGCCACCAAATCGCTCACCGGCCATTCGCTCGGCGCGGTCGGTGTGCAGGAGGCGATCTTTTCCCTGCTCATGATGAACAACGGCTTCATCTGCGAGAGCGCCAACATCGACGAGCTGGACCCCGAATTCGCCGATGCCCCGATCGTCCGCGCGCGCCAGGATGCTGCCGACCTTAACTGTGTCATGTCGAACAGCTTCGGGTTCGGCGGCACCAATGCGACCCTGGTGCTGAAACGATGCGACGCGTGAGGATACGCGCGCCAGTCTGCCTGCGGCCTTGCGCCGCCTGCGGATATTTCCGGGGTTGCCGAGCTTGTCGAGTCCAAGGAAACTCAGCAGTTGGGCCTGCGCCGCCCGTGCACACCACGATTGGAAGACAGTCATGACCAGCAAGGACATCGCCCAACCCGGCCCGATGATGGCAGGCAAGCGCGGGCTCATCATGGGGGTTGCCAACGATCGCTCGATCGCCTGGGGCATCGCCCGCGTTCTCGCCGGCCAGGGCGCCAAGCTCGCCTTTACCTATCAGGGCGACGCCTTCGGCCGGCGGGCCATACCGCTGGCCAAATCGACCGGCGCCGACATCATCGTCAGCTGCGACGTTACCGACCTCAAGAGCGTCGACAAGGTCTTCGCCGAGATCAAGAAGTCGTGGGGCAGTCTGGATTTCGTCGTGCATGCGCTGGCGTTCTCGGACCGGCGCGAGCTTGCGGGGCGCTACGCCGACACGACGCGCGAAAACTTCACAAACACCATGGTGATCTCCTGCTTCTCGTTCACCGAGATCGCCAAGCGCGCCTCCGAGATGATGCCCGCCGGGGGCTCGCTGCTGACGCTGACCTTCAGCGGCGCGACCCGCTGGGTGCCGTGCTACAACGTGATGGGGGTGGCGAAGGCGGCGCTCGAGGCCTCGGTGCGCTATCTGGCCGCCGATCTCGGCGCCCAGGGTATCCGGGTGAACGCGCTCTCCGCGGGGCCGATGCGCACGCTGGCGGGTGCCGGCGTCTCCGACGGGCGCATGCTCTTCAACTATCAGCGCGATCACGCGCCCCTGCGTCGCTCGCCAACGCTCGATGAGGTAGGCGGCGCAGGCCTCTATCTGCTGTCCGACCTGTCGGGCGCCGTGACGGGCGAGGTGCACTTCGTGGACTGCGGCTACAATACGATCGCCGTGCCGAATATCGATGCCCTGAAAACAATGGAGCAGGCCCTGGCCTTGTCCGGCGCGTCTCCGCCGAAGGCCGCGGAATAGCGGGCAGCGCCACGCTCAATGGCGGTCTCTACTCGGTGCGGTGCACGCGCTCGGCGCGTCCGCTGTCGACTGCTTCAATGAAGCGGTCGCGTACGGTGGCAAAGAAACCCGTGGCAGAAAGCCATAGGCGATGCTGCCCTGGGCGCCGCGCCGCAGATCGGGCCCGGGCCAAACAAACTCGTTCCACTCGGACACCACTATCCACGAGCGATCTGCGTCCAGTTTGAGCCGGCACTTGCTTCCACCTCGTCGCAATGTCATTGCGGTCCTCGCCGCGCGCAATGTTCGCGACTTCAAATCGTTCGGAGCGGCCGTAGTCAACCCATTTGCTGCCACATAAGCGTGGCTATTCGGGCGAGGCCAGAGAACCCGAGCCCATGATCGGCGTCTTCGATTCAGGCCATGGCGGCCTTACCGTGCTTCGCGCCCTGGTGCGGCGCTTCCCGCGCGTCCCCTTCGTCTACCTCGGCGATCACCGGCACGTGCCCTACGGCAGCAGGCCGTCCGACGAGATTGTCACGCTGACCCGCGACGGCGTGGACGCCCTGTTCCGGCGCGGCTGCCGGCTGGTGCTTCTGGGCTGCAACACCGCGACCTGCGTAGCGGCGCGTACGCTGCAGAAGGACTGGCTGCCGGTCAGCGGCTGGGTCGGTCGCAACGTCCTGGGCATCGTCGCACCCACCGTTGAGGCAGCCACGCAAACGCCATGGGCAACGGCGTCACCGCAAAATCCGCACAAGCACAATGCCGACGTGATCGCGGTGTTCGGAGCCACGCGCACGATTACCTCCCACGCCTATCCCGAGGAGATTCGCAAGCGCTGTCCCAATGCCACTGTCGTGCAGCAGACCTGTGCAGAGCTCGTTGTCGCCATCGAGCGGGGCGCGCAGGAACGCGATCTCGGCCCCTTGGTCGCGCAAAACGTCACGGCCTTGCTGGCGCAAACCGCAGGTACGCCACCGCACGGAGCCATATTGGGCTGTACGCACTTGCCCCTTGTCGAGTCGCTTTTCCGCGCCAGCCTGCCCGCCCTCACGCGGCTGGTGTCGCAGCCAGAGGCGGTGGCGGAGAGCCTGGCGGACTACCTCAACCGGCATCCCCACTATGCGGGCGAGACGGCTAACGCGGCGTCGGCACCACAGCTTCTGACCAGCGGAGAGGCGGCGCAGGCCGACCGGGTCGCGCGCATGTTCTGGCCGAACGCCCCGGCATTTACTCATCTTGCGATGTAGCGCTCCGCCTCAGCGCTTGACAGCCCAATCACCCTGCCGGTAGGTGCGGGCATGGGCGTCCTCGCCATCCCATTCCCCGAGATCGACCCCGTGGCCCTGAGGCTCGGGCCGCTGTCGGTCAAATGGTACGGTCTTGCCTACATGGCCGGCCTGCTGCTCGGCTGGCTCTACGTCAAATATCTCCTGCGGCAAGACCGGCTCTGGCCGGGCGGCAAGCGCCCGTTTGCTCCCGACAAGGCCGACGATCTCCTGCTCTACATGACGATCGGCGTGCTGGTGGGCGGGCGCCTCGGCAACGTGCTCTTCTACGAGCCGGGCTACTACTTGCAAAACCCGCTCGAGATTCCGGCCGTGTGGAAGGGGGGCATGGCTTTCCACGGCGGCCTCCTCGGCTCCATCGTCGCTATCGTTCTGTTTGCGCGGCGCAATCGCGTGAACGCCTGGAGCGCGCTCGACGTGTGCGCGGCAGCCACGCCGATGGGCCTGTTCTTCGGGCGGATTGCCAACTTCATCAATGCCGAGCTGTGGGGCCGGCCGAGCGACGTGCCCTGGGCATTCGTGTTTCCCGGCGCAGGGCCCATGCCGCGGCATGCGAGCCAGCTCTACGAAGCGGCCCTGGAGGGACTCGTCCTGTTTGCCCTACTGTGGTGGCTCGCACAAGCGAGGCTGGCGCTGCACAAGCCGGGCGTCGTCGCCGGCACCTTTCTGGCGGGTTATGGCGTGGCGCGATCGTTCTGCGAACTCTTCCGCGAGCCGGATTTCAATATCGGCCCCTTGAGCGCCGGCGTCCTCTATTCCCTACCGATGGTGGTGGCGGGTATCTGGATGATCCGCACAGCGCTCCGGCGCACGGCGGCTTCGGCCCATGTCCATCCCTCGGGCTGACGACGGCGAAGCCCCTTTGCTCGCCAAGTTGCGCGCGCTCATCCGGCGCGAAGGCCCGATACCGGTCGAGCGCTACATGCACCTCTGCCAGGCCGATCCCGAGCATGGCTATTGGCAGCAAGCGCGCAGCATCGGTGCGGGCGGCGACTTCACTACGGCGCCGGAGATCAGCCAGGCGTTCGGCGAGCTGATCGGCGTGTGGTCGGCCGTCGTCTGGCAGGGCATGGGCCGACCGGCCCCGCTGCGGCTCATCGAGCTGGGTCCGGGCCGAGGCACGCTCATGCGCGATGCCCTGCGCGCCGCCGGGCGAGTGCCGGAGTTCCTAGGCTCGCTTACGGTCCATCTGATCGAAGCTAGTGAGCCTTTGCGCGAGACGCAGCGGCAGGCGTTCGCTGGCCACAAGGGGGAGGGAAAGCATCCGCCGATTGTCTGGCACAGCTCCATCGACGATGTGCCCGATGGCGCCGCGATCGTCATCGCCAACGAGTTCCTGGATGCTTTGCCCTTTCGGCAGCTGGTGTTTGTCGATGGGGCCTGGCGCGAGCGAATGATAGATGCGGACGCAGAGGGCAGGCTGCGGTTCGCGACCGGGCCAACAGTCGACCTCGAGGCCGGAGGCCCCCCGCAACCGGAGCCGGGCGCCATCCTCGAGCTGCGTGCCGGCGAGGACGAGGTGCTCGCCCGGCTTGCCGGTCGCCAATCGCCACAGGTTGCTCTCTTCATCGACTACGGTCCGGCAGAGCCGGCCTATGGCGACACCTTGCAGGCCGTGCACCG
>Ga0111538_10014588_pt1 | contig 10353 bp, 9 predicted proteins | sample SoiMethybrSBSTD1_FD_79669 | JGI IMG/M metagenome (GOLD analysis project Ga0111538, IMG submission 79669) | Bulk soil microbial communities from a Populus tree surrounding site in Tennessee, USA - Soil MetaG P. TD hybrid SBSTD1 (version 2)... | ecosystem: Environmental > Terrestrial > Soil > Tree... | reverse complement strand
GGGGTGCTCGAGTTGGGGCTCGAGGGCGCCGACCGGCACCGTCTCCTCGCTCGGGACGGCGAGCTCGTCACCGCGCTCGAGACGGTCCTCGGCCGCATGGGCCGGCGGGCGTGGCCCGAGGACCCCGCGATTCGGGTCACCTGCACGGGATTCACGAATCCGGAGGATGCCGGGCTGATCGTCCGCGCCCGCGAGATGGCCGCGGACGTCCTTCGGTCCGGCTCGCGGCGGAGCTTCCCCGAAATGAATCCCTACGAGCGGCGCCTCGTCCACATGACGATCCGCGAGTTCCCGCAGCTCCGGTCCTCGTCGGAGGGGGACGGGTTCCTGAAACGCGTGCACGTCGAGAAGATCGGCAGCTGACCCGGCCGGCATGCACGATCTCTCGACGACCCTCGTGGCGGTGGCGACCGCGCCGGGGAGGGGCGGCGTCGGATGCGTGCGTCTGTCCGGCGAACGCGCCCTGGAGATCGCGCGCGCCCTGTTCCGGGAAGGCCCATCCCCCCGCGTCCCGAGCTTCGGCATGCTCCTCGACGACGAGGGGCGCGCGATCGATCACGGTTTCCTCGTCGAGTTCGCGCACGGCCGATCCTTCACCGGGGAGCCGTCCGCGGAGCTGTGGGCCCATGGAAGCCCCGCCGTCCTCGCCGCGCTCGTCGACGCCGCGCTTCGGCGTGGTGCCGTGCACGCGGGGCCCGGTGAGTTCACCTACCGCGCCCTGCGGCACGGCCGCATCGACCTGTCGCGCGCGGAGGCGATTCGCGATCTGATCGCAGCGAGGACGCGGCATCAGGCGCGGATCGCTTTCTCCCAAGTTCAGGGCGCCACGGCTCGACGGCTGGCGCCCCTGCGCGAGAGGCTCCTCGATCTTTCCGCCCACGCCGAGGCGACCGTGGAGTTCGTGGACGAGCCCGAGGTCGAGACGTCGGCGGGCATCCTCTCGCGCGGGCTGCCCGAAGCGCTTGGGACCGCTCGCGAGCTCCTGCAAGAAGCCCGGCGTGGACGGGTCCTCCGAGAGGGGGCGCGCGTGGCGATCTGCGGGGCCCCGAGCGTCGGAAAGTCCTCGATCTTCAACCGGTTCGCCGGCCTCGACCGTGCGATCGTCTCGAGCGTCCCGGGGACGACGCGCGACACGCTCGAGGAAACGATCGACCTCGACGGTCTCGCGGTCACGCTCGTGGACACCGCCGGCCTCCGGCCCGTCGACGATCCCGTCGAGGCGGAGGGCGTCCGGCGAGCGCGCCGTGCGGCGTCGGAAGCCGACCTCACGATCCTCGTCCTCGACGCCAGCCGTGAGCCGACCGCGGACGAGCGGGTGGAGCTGGCCGCCCCCGGGAGCCCGCGACTGGTCGTCGCCAACAAGCGGGACCTCGTTCCTCTCGAGGCCTCCCTCCCCCACGCGTCCGCGGTCCCCGTGTCCACCCTCACGGGCGACGGATGGGAAGATCTGCGCCGCATCCTGCGACGGCAATTGGACGACGGCGACGAGGCGGAGGTCCCCGCGTTGACGCACGCGCGTCACGTCCTGGCGCTCGAGCGCGTCGTCGCCGCCCTCGCGCGAGGCGTGGACGCTTCGAGCGGAGGTCTCTCGGACGAGGCGGTGCTGCTCGACCTGCACGAGGCGCTCGCCGCTTTGGGAGAGATCACGGGCGAGGTCGCGAGCGAAGACCTCTATGACAGAATCTTTTCCACCTTTTGCATCGGGAAATGACGTGGAGACGGATGTCGTCGTCATTGGCGCGGGACACGCGGGGTGCGAGGCGGCCCTCGCCGCCGCCGGGATCGGCCTCCGCACCGTGGTCATCACCCTCTCGCGCGATGCCATCGCGCGGATGTCATGCAACCCCGCTATCGGCGGGCTCGGGAAGGGCCACCTCGTTCGAGAGATCGACGCGTTGGGCGGTGCCATGGGGCGCGCCGCGGACCGCTGCGGGATCCAGTTCCGGCTCCTGAATCGAAGCCGCGGGCCGGCGGTACGAGGGCCGCGCGCCCAGCAGGACAAGGACGCCTACCACCGTCACATGCGCGCCGAGCTCGAAGCGTGCCCGGGGCTCGACGTCATCGAGGCGGAGGCCGACTCCCTGCTCGTCGAGGGAGGACGCGTGACGGGACTACGGCTCGGATCGGGAGCCGTCGTGCATGCGGGCGCGGTGGTCGTCACCACGGGCACGTTTCTCGGGGGCCGCCTTCACGTGGGCCTCGTCAGCACGCCCGGCGGGCGGATCGGCGAGCGTCCGGCCAACGCGCTGTCGCGGTCGCTCTCGGGCCTCGGCTTTCGGCTCGGGCGCTTCAAGACGGGGACCCCGCCACGGCTGCTCGCGGCGAGCGTGGACCTCCTCAGGTTCGAGGAGCAGCCGGGGGATGCGGCTCCCACGTTCTTCTCCGAGGCAACCGAGCGCGCCTTCCTGCCCCAGGTGAGCTGTCACGTCGCCTACACGAACGAGCGCGTCCATCGTCTCGTTCGGGAGAACCTCGACGCGTCCCCGATGTTCACCGGCGCCATCGGAGCACGGGGACCGCGTTACTGTCCGTCCCTCGAGGACAAGGTCGTGCGCTTCGCCGACCGCGAGCGCCATCAGCTCTTCCTGGAGCCCGAGGGGCTCGACTCGCCGCTCCTCTACGTGAACGGGTTCTCGACCTCGCTCCCGGCCGAGGTCCAGACGGCCATGATCCGAGCCGTCGCGGGACTCGAGGATGCCGTGGTCTCACGCGCCGGGTATGCCGTCGAGTACGACTACGTCGATCCTCTCGAGCTGCTCCCATCTCTCGAGACGAAGCGGGTCGGCGGCCTTTTCCTCGCAGGACAGATCAACGGAACGACCGGCTACGAAGAGGCGGCCGGGCTCGGCCTGATCGCCGGCATCAACGCCGCGCGTTCGGTCGCCGGAGACGCTCCTCTCGTGCTGGGACGTGAAGAGGCCTATCTCGGCGTCCTGGTCGACGACCTCGTCACGAAGGGAACGAGCGAGCCGTACCGGATGTTCACCTCGCGGGCCGAATACCGACTGCTCTTGGGCGTGGACACCGCGTCCCGCCGTCTCGCCCGCCGCGGGGTCGAGATCGGCCTCGTCGCGCCGTCCGCCGCGGAGGCCGTCGAGAGGCGATGGCAGCGGCTCGAGCTCGACGCGCGGCGGTTGCAGGGGGAGCCTTCCCCTCTGCGCGGGGGCGGTACGACCGCGGATCATCTCCGCCGCCCGGAGACCGACGTCGAAGCGCTCGGTGCGCTCAGTCCGATCCTCGCCGCCCTGACCGGCGACGACCGCCGGATCCTCGCCGACACGCTGCGCTACGAGGGCTACGTCGCGAGACAGCTCCGGGAGGCCGAGCGCGTGAGCCGTGCCGGCGCACAGCGTATTCCGGCCGATCTGGCCTTTCGCTCGCTGTCCGGTCTGTCGCGCGAGGTCGTGGAGAAGCTCGAGGCGGTGCGTCCGGAAACGCTGGGCCGCGCGGCGCGCATCGAAGGCATGACGCCGGCGGCCCTCGCGCTGCTCGCCGTGCATCTCGAGAAGCACGCCGCGCGCGCATGACCGAGGAGGCCGTCGAGGCTCGCGCCGCCGCCGCAGGGCTCGTCCTTCCCGAGGGAGCATCCCGGCGCATCGTCGAGCACGCGCGACTCGTCCTCGCGAGCGCCTCCGCGCTCCATCTCACGACGATCACCGATCCGGCGACCTTCCTCGAGCGGCACATCGGAGAAGCGCTCGAGGGCGCGGCCCTGGTGGACGGCTCGATCGCGGGGACGCTGCTGGACCTCGGAAGCGGCAACGGCTACCCGGGGATTCCGATCGCTCTCGCGCGGCCGAGTCTCCGGCCCGTCCTCGCGGAGTCTTCGCATCGCAAGGCGGCCTTCCTGCTTCGTGCGATCGAGGCGGCGGCCCTCGACGGCGTGGTCCTCCATCGACGCGTGCAGCGATCCAGCGATCTCGAGGAGCTTGGTCCGATCGAGATCCTGGTCACGCGAGCTGCCGAAGGCTGGGAGGCCGTCGTGCCGCGCCTCGCCTCGGCGCTTCGACTCGGAGGGCTCGTCCTCATCTGGGCCGGAGAAGCGGCGTCGAGCATCGTGACCCGCGCTTCCTGGCGGCGCTTGGAGCTCGTGCGCTCGCACGCCCTTCCCGGCCGCACGAGCAAGATCTACCAGCTACAAAGAGTTAAATAATTGTAAGAATACGGCCCGTTATGTTTCCACGTGGAACACCCTCCGTGTGTTAGATTTCGCATCTCACGTGAGGGTCGTTCGTTGGGCCGCGTCGTCGCCATCGCAAATCAAAAAGGCGGAGTCGGAAAGACAACGACATCCGTCTCCCTTGCCGCGGCTCTCGCAATCGCGGAGCGGCGAACGCTCCTGATCGACGCCGACCCCCAGGCCAACTCGACCCGAGCGCTCGGGATCATGGACGACCCCGAGCGGGCGTCCCTCTATGACGCCCTCTCAGGGGAGGCCACCCTGGAAGACGTCGTCCTGGAGATCGAGGGACTCCCCCACCTCGGGCTGGTGCCGGCGGATCGGAACCTCGCGGGCGCGGAGGTCGAGCTGACCGCAGCCGAGCGGAGAGAATTCCGGATCCGGGATCTCCTCCAGCCCGTCCGCGAGAAGTACGACCACGTGCTGGTCGACTGCCCGCCCTCGATGGGGCTCCTCACCCTCAACTCCCTGTCGGCCGCCGACGGGGTGCTGATCCCCGTCCAGTGCGAGTACCTGGCGCTCGAGGGCGTGTCCCAGCTCCTCGACACGTTGGAGCGCATCCGCGGTGCGCTCAATCCGCCGCTCGAGATCGACGGCGTCCTCATGACGATGTACGACGATCGGACGAACCTCTCGCGACAAGTCGTCGAGGAGGTCCGCGGGGTCCTGGGTGAACGCGTCTACCAAACGGTCATCCCCCGCAACGTCCGCCTGGGAGAAGCTCCCAGCCACGGGAAGCCGATCCTCCTCTACGACATTCGATCACGGGGGGCCGAGGCCTACCTCAGCCTCGCCCGGGAGTTCATGGCGCATGAAGAGAAACGCGTTGGGCAAGGGGCTCGGTAGCCTCATCCCGTCGGCCTCCCCCGCTTCCTCTCCGCCCCCACCCTCCGGCGAGCTCAAGATTGAGGTCAGCCGGATTCGACCGAACCGGCGCCAGCCCCGGCAGGACTTCGACGATGCGGCGATCGAGGAGCTCGCTCGATCCCTACGATCGACGGGTCTCCTCCAGCCGGTGATCGTACGGCCGGCCGAGAACGGTCACTACGAGCTCGTCGCCGGAGAGCGTCGATGGCGGGCTGCGCAGCGCGCCGGCATCCACCGCATCCCCGCGGTGATCCGCGACGTCCCCGATGAGAGGCTCCTGGAGCTCGCCCTCATCGAGAACGTTCAGCGGGAAGAGCTGAATGCGATCGAAGAGGCGGAGGCATACCGCATCCTGGCCGACGATCTCGGGCTGACACAGCAGGAGATCGCGGAGCGTGTCGGGAAGCAGCGCACGAGCGTCGCAAACGCGATACGGCTCCTCAATCTGCCGCAGCGCGTCCAGCAGATGGTTCGGGGAAAGCAGATCTCGATGGGACACGCGCGGGCCCTTCTCGCGCTCGAGGACGCGAAGATCATCCTCGAGCTCGCCGAGCGCGTTGCGAAGGAGGGGCTGTCGGTCCGCGAGGTCGAAGCCCGTGCGAAGCGCGCCACGACCGTGCAGGCGGGACGCCCGGGACGGCCCGCGAAGCCGATGGATCCCAACGTTGCGGCGGCCGAGCAGACCCTCCAGCGCGCCCTCGCGACGAGAGTCCGCATCGTCGGATCGCCGACGGCCGGGCGCATCGAGATCCAGTACAAAGGCGACGAGGAGCTCGATCGCGTTTACCGGATCCTGCTCCAGGGGGCCAAGCTTCCCGTCTGAACAGAGCAGACAGATTTGTCGGCCGCAGACTATAATGTCGGCCAGTGTTATGGGCCGACCGAAGCGTCGGCGGCAGACAATGCTGTCGGCGTGACTCATTGCAGTTTCGAACTCGCGGCCACGCAATCGACGCTCCGTTCAACGCGGCCACACGCCCTCCGCTCGCCATCAGCACGAAATCCGCCGCGCGATGACTGGCACGTCACTCGCTTTGGCCTCTCGGAACGGGGTCAGGAGGGGTATTCGATGGGTCGCTGGCGCTTCCGCTCGAAAGACTCGATCGAGGGGACCGACATCGTCGGATTCATAGGGGAGGGGACGACCTTCACCGGCGACCTCGTGCTCAAGGGAGGCGCGCGCATCGACGGCCGGATCGTCGGCCGCGTGGATGCACCGTCCCTCCTCGTCGTCGGTCCCAACGGCGACATCGAGGCCGAGGAGCTCAAGGCCAAGCGGGTCGTCGTGTGCGGCAGCGTACGGGGCAACCTCGTCGTGGAGGAGCGCCTCGAGATCCAGCCCGGCGGCAGGGTCTCGGGCCGGCTCGTGATGGCGAACGAGGGTCTCGTGATCGCACCGGGCGCGATCTTCGAAGGCACCGTCGAATACGTGCGCGATCCCGCGGAGGAGCCCGCCCATCCCGAGCTCGCGATCGGAGCGCTCGCCGGCTGAGGATTGTTGACCGTCCCCGACGCGCTGTGCTAACGTCCGCGCTCTTCTAACGTCAAGAGTTCGTTGGAGTTGTAGGACATCGGAGCGCCGGGCCTGCGCGATCGCCGCGCGGCTCGATCAGGGGCGGGAATGACGGACCGGAAGCTGGCGACGCGTTACGCGCGGGCGCTCCTCGCCACTCTGCCCGACACCTCATCCCAGGATTCCGCCAGCACCTTGCTCGACGCTCTCGCGCAGGCGCTCGAGGGCGACGCCACGCTCCGTCGCGCGCTGGTGGATCCGGCCGTACCCTCCGCGATGAAGTCCCAGCTCCTCGCGAGCGTCTCGAGCGGCCCGGGCGTCCCGGATCGGGTCCGATCCTTCCTCGCCACCGTCGTGGCGAACGGTCGCACGGCGGCGCTGCCGACGATGGCGGCCGTGTTCCGCGAGGAGAAGGAACGGGCGCAGGGGATCGTCACCGGAACCCTGACGACGGCTTCGCCGGTCGGCGACGAGCTCGCCTCGCGGGCGGCGGCGGCGCTCTCGCGCTTGTCCGGCCGGCGCGTGAGGCTCGAGCTTCGCGTGGACCCGGACCTTCTCGGCGGCGGCGTCGCGCAGGTCGGATCGATGGTCTACGACGGGAGCGTGCGCACGCAGCTCGGCCTTCTCAAGAACCGGATCGCCAAGGAGTAGGAGCCGATGGACATCAAGGTCGACGAGATCAGCAAGATCCTCCGCCAGCAGATCGAGGGGTTCGACCGCCGGACCGACCAGGCGGAAGTGGGAACGATCATTTCCGTCGGGGACGGCATCGCGCGGATCTACGGGCTCGAGAAGGCGATGGCGGGGGAGCTGCTCGAGCTGCCGCACGGCGTCATGGGGATGGCGCTCAACCTCGAGGAGGATTCCGTCGGCGCCGTGCTCTTCGGCGAGACGGACCTGATCAAGGAGGGGGACCAGGTCCGCCGGACGCGCCGCATCATGCAGGTGCCGGCGGGCGAGGCGCTCGTCGGTCGCGTCGTGAACACGCTCGGTCAGCCCATCGACGGGAAGGGCCCCCTCTCGACGACGACGTTCATGCCCGTGGAGCGGATCGCCCCGGGCGTGGTGGACCGGACGCCGGTGAAGGAGCCTCTCCAGACGGGGCTCAAGCCGATCGACGCGATGATCCCGATCGGCCGCGGCCAGCGCGAGCTGATCATCGGCGATCGCCAGACGGGGAAGACCGCGATCGTCCTCGACACGATCATCAACCAGAAGGGGAAGGGCGTCATCTGCATCTACGTCGCCGTCGGCCAGAAGCAGTCGACGATCGCGCAGGTCGTCCGCACGCTCGAGGAATACGGCGCGATGGAGTACACGATCGTCGTCGCGGCCGCGGCCTCCACACCGGCGCCCCTGCAATACCTCGCTCCCTACTCGGGGTGCGCGATGGGGGAGTACTTCCAGTTCCACGGCGCGGACGGGAAGCCGGCCTCGGAAGGGAACCCGGGACGTGCCGTCCTGTGCGTCTACGACGATCTCTCGAAGCACGCGGTGAGCTACCGCGAGGTGTCGCTGCTCCTGCGCCGGCCGCCGGGCCGTGAGGCCTATCCGGGCGACGTCTTCTACCTGCACTCGCGGCTGCTCGAGCGGGCCTCCAAGCTCAACGCGAAGAACGGGGGCGGCTCGCTCACGGCGCTCCCGATCATCGAGACGCAGGCGGGGGACATCTCGGCCTACATCCCGACGAACGTGATCTCGATCACGGATGGGCAGATCTTCCTCGAGTCCGACCTGTTCTACTCGGGCGTGCGTCCGGCGGTGAACGTCGGGCTGTCCGTGAGTCGCGTCGGCGGGAACGCTCAGATCAAGGCGATGAAGCAGGTCGCGGGAACGCTGCGGCTGTCGATGGCGCAGTACCGCGAGCTCGCGGCCTTCGCGCAGTTCGGCTCGGACCTCGACAAGGCGACCCAGGCCCAGCTCGCGCGCGGGCAGCGCCTCGTCGAGATCCTCAAGCAGGGTCAGTACGAGCCGATCCCCGTGGAGCGCCAGGTCGTCATCATCTACGCCGGCACCAACGGGTTCCTCGACGACATTCCCGTCAAGGACGTTCGGGACTTCGAGGCGGAGCTGAACCGCTATCTCGACGTTCACCACAAGGACATCCTCCGCGACCTTTCCACGAAGCAGGCGCTCGACGACGACATCAAGTCGCGCCTGGCGAAGGCGTTCGAGGGGTTCAAGGCCGAGTTCGGCGCGTCCCGCATGACGGCGGCGAACTGAGCGGGAGCGCATGGCGAAGACTCACGACCTGAAGCGGCGCATCCGCTCGATCAAGAACACGATGCAGGTGACGAAGGCCATGAAGATGGTCTCGTCGGCCCGCCTGCGCCGCGCCCAGGAGCGGATCCTGGCCGCGCGGCCCGGCGCGCTCGCCACTCGGCGGGTCTTGTCCTCGCTCGCCGCCCGGGCGAACCCGGAGCTGCACCCTCTCCTCATGCAGCGGCCCGTGCGCCGTGTCGAGATCGTCCTCATCACGTCGGACCGCGGCCTCTGCGGCTCGTTCAACGCGAACCTGCTCAAGATGGGGGTTCAGTTCGTGCTGTCCCGCCCGTCCGAGGAGGTCAGCGTGTTGACGATCGGGCGACGAGGCCGCGACGCCGTGCGGCGCCGGCGGCTGACGAACTCCGGCGAATGGCTCGACGTCTTCCGGAACCTCGAGTTCGGGACCGCGCGCGCGATCGCGGAGGATCTCGTGCGGCGCTACACGAACGAGGAGATCGACGCGGTCTTCGTCGCCTACAACGAGTTCAAGAACGTCGCGTCACAGAAGCCGGTCATCGAGCAGGTCTTGCCGGTGCCGCGGGAAGAGCTGCGCGAAGCGACCCAGGACTACATCTACGAGCCGGACCCCGCGACGCTGCTCGACGCGATCCTTCCAGCCTACGTCCGGATGGAGATTTGGCGCGCGCTGCTCGAGTCGGCTGCTGCCGAGCACGCCGCACGTATGACGGCGATGGATTCCGCCACGAAGAACGCGAAGGAGCTTACCGACGCTCTGACGCTCCACATGAACCGCGTCCGCCAGGCCTCGATCACGACGGAGATCATCGAGGTGGTCTCGGGCGCGGAGGCCTTGGGCTAAACGGGAGATTCCGATGGGTAAGGTCGGGAAGGTCGTTCAGATCATCGGGCCGGTCGTCGACGTCGAGTTCGAGGAGGATCAACTGCCGCCGATCTACAACGCGGTCCGCATCCACGATGCCGGGACCGAGACCGGGATCCCGGTCGACGTGATCTGCGAGGTCGAGCAGCACCTGGGCGAGAACCGGGTCCGCACCGTCTCCATGGAACCGACCGACGGCATGGTCCGCGGCATGGCGGCCGAGGACACCGGCCAGCCCATCTCCGTCCCGGTAGGGGTCGGGACGCTCGGCCGGGTCATCAACGTCATCGGCAAGGCGGTCGACAAGCTCGGAGAGATCGACGCGCCCGAGCGCTGGCCGATCCATCGCGAGGCGCCCTCGTTCGAGGAGCAGTCCACCAAGGTCGAGATGTTCGAGACCGGGATCAAGGTGATCGACCTGCTCGAGCCCTACATGAAGGGGGGCAAGACCGGGCTCTTCGGCGGCGCCGGCGTCGGCAAGACGGTCCTCATCATGGAGCTGATCAACAACGTCGCGCTCAAGCACGGCGGATACTCGGTGTTCGCCGGGGTAGGGGAGAGAACCCGCGAGGGGAACGACCTCTGGCTCGAGATGCAGGAGTCGGGCGTTGTCAACACGAAGGACTTCAAGAAGTCCAAGGTCGCGCTCGTCTACGGCCAGATGACCGAGCCGCCGGGCGCCCGTCT
>Ga0111538_10014587_pt1 | contig 10354 bp, 10 predicted proteins | sample SoiMethybrSBSTD1_FD_79669 | JGI IMG/M metagenome (GOLD analysis project Ga0111538, IMG submission 79669) | Bulk soil microbial communities from a Populus tree surrounding site in Tennessee, USA - Soil MetaG P. TD hybrid SBSTD1 (version 2)... | ecosystem: Environmental > Terrestrial > Soil >... | reverse complement strand
GTCACCGGCCGTGTCGCGCACGCGATCATGGACCTGTGCAGCGAGCCGGACGCGATGACGCACCCGGAAGGCATGCAGATCAAAGTGAGCCGCCAGGAGCTGTCACGGCTGGTCGGCTGCTCGCGCGAAATGGCGGGCCGCGTGCTCAAGGTGCTCGAGGACCAGGGCCTGCTGCGCGCCACCGGCAAGACGATCGTCGTGTTCGGTGCACGGCCGAAGATGAAGACCAAGCCGCCGCTGGCGGCGGCCGCCGGTCGCGCCGGCATCGCGTCGAACCGTCGCACGGACGACGATGACGACGACGATCTCGACGACGACGAAGACTAGAAGCGGTTGGCGGTTGGCGGTTAGCGGTTGGTGAGATGCCGCAAAGTCACCCTCCTCCGCACTATCCGCTAACCGCCAACCGCTAACCGCTTCCTTTCGTGATCCCTTCTCGCATCGCCGCGATCGTCGCGGCGTAATCCTTCGCACCGAAGATCGCCGAGCCGGCCACGAACGTGTCGGCGCCGGCGCGGGCGATCTCTTCGATGTTGTCCGCCTTCACGCCGCCGTCGATTTCCAGGCGGATGTCGCGGCCGCTGGCGCGGATGCGCTCGCGCGCCAGCCGCAGCTTCTCGAGCGCCGCTGGAATGAATTTCTGGCCGCCGAAGCCCGGGTTCACCGACATGATCAGCACCATGTCGATTTTCTGGATCACGTGATCGAGCCAGTTGAGCGGCGTCGCGGGATTGAACACCAGGCCGGGCTTACAGCCGTGCTCGCGGATCAGCTCGATGGTGCGATCCACGTGCTCGCTCGCTTCCGGGTGGAACGTGATCCAGGTGGCGCCGGCCTGCGCGAAGTCCGGCACGATGCGATCGACCGGCTTCACCATCAGGTGCACGTCGATCGGCGCGGTGATGCCGTGCTTGCGCAGCGCCTCGCACACCGTCGGGCCGATCGTCAGGTTCGGCACGTAGTGATTGTCCATCACGTCGAAGTGAATCAGGTCGGCGCCGGCGTCCAGCACTGCTTGCACTTCCGCGCCGAGGCGCGCGAAGTCGGCCGACAAAATCGAAGGAGCAATCCAGGGTTTCATGGAACGATACCTGCCCTCATTTCATGCCACGCGCCTCGCGCAGCAGCTCGTAGGCCGCGAGGATCTGGCGCGTCTTTTCTTCGGCGACTTTCATCATCGACTCCGGCAGCCCCTTGGCGACGAGCTTGTCGGGATGATTCTGGCTCATCAGCCGGCGATATGCCTTCGTGACCTCGGCGTCGGAAGCAGTGTGCGACACGCCGAGCACTGCATGGGCCTCCGCGACCCGATCGACGGTGGGGCGCACTTCCGCTCGACGTGCAGCCTGCTGCATGCGCAGTAGCGCCTCCATCTGCACGACTTCGTAAGCCGAAACGCCGAGCGCGGCGCAGATGCGCGCGAGCACCTCGCGACTGGCCGGATTCAGGCTGCCGCCCCACAGTGCGGTCTGCAGCTGAATCTGCACGAACATGCGACACAGGTCGGGTCGCTGGCGGCACACGCGCCGCAGCTCGCGCAGCAGCGACTCCAGCGGAAAATCGCGCGCCTTGCCCTGCGTGAACAGCTCGATCGCGAGCTGTACTTCGCGCTCGCCGAGGCGGAACTCGCTCATCATCGCGCGCGCCGCGCGGATCTCGTCCTCCGAGACGCGGCCGTCGGCCTTCGCCAGATGGCCCATCGTCTGGAAGGTGACGCGGAAGAACGCTTCCTGCACCTGCGCCGGGCTCGCCGCCGGCGCGTTGTCGTCGCTCGGCTCGCCGAGTGCGGTTTCCGCCTGCACATCGAACAGATGGCCGATGAACGTGCCGAACAGCGCGCCGACCGGTCCCGCTGCGACCACGCCGATCAGCGCACCCAACGCTTTGCCCTGCCATACCATCTACGCTATGGTAGCAGCGATGCTGGAATCGCACGTTCCCGGTCTGCAACGCATCCATCAGGGCAAGGTGCGCGACATCTACGCCGTCGACGAGCAGCACATGCTGATCGTCACGACCGATCGCCTCAGCGCCTTCGACGTGGTAATGCCCGACCCGATCCCCGGCAAGGGCCGCGTGCTCACGCAGATCTCCAATTTCTGGTTCGAGCGCACGCGCCACATCGTGCCGAACCATCTTGCCGACTACCCGCTTGCACGCGCCGTGCCCGACAAGGCAGAGCGCGCGCCGCTCGAGGAGCGCAGCATCATCGTGCGCCGCCTGAAGGCGCTGCCGATCGAAGCAGTCGTGCGCGGCTACCTGATCGGCTCGGGTTGGAAGGACTATCAGCAGACCGGCGCCTTGTGCGGGATCGCCCTGCCCGTCGGGCTGCGCCAGGCCGACCGCTTGCCGGAGCCGATCTTCACGCCCGCAACGAAAGCCGAGCTCGGCGCCCACGACGAAAATATCGCCTACGACCGCGTCGTCGCGTTGATCGGCCGCGGCCTCGCCGAGCAGGTGCGTGCAACTGCACTCGCCCTGTACGCCTTTGCCGTCGCGCACGCGCAGGCCCGCGGCATCATGATCGCGGACACGAAGTTCGAGTTCGGCGTCGACGAGGCCGGACGCCTGAGCTTGATCGACGAGGTCCTGACGCCGGATTCGTCGCGCTTCTGGCCGGCGGACACCTATCGACCTGGCTCCAGTCCGCCGAGCTTCGACAAGCAGTACGTGCGCGATTACCTCGAGACGCTCGACTGGCCGAAGCGTCCGCCCGGGCCGCAACTGCCGCCGGACATCATCGCCCGGACCAGCGAAAAGTACGCCGAAGCTCTGCGCCGACTCACCAGCTGAGCCCGGTGCGCTCATGCCACGCACGATCGCGCTGATCTACGTTGCCTTCGGCGTGGTGTGGATATTTTTCAGCGATCGCCTGCTCGTGTGGCTGCGTCTCGACTCCGAGCTCCTCACGCGCGTGCAGACTGCAAAAGGCTGGCTGTTCGTCGTCGGCTCAGCAGTGGTGTTGTATGTAGCGTCGCGGCGTTACGAGCGGCGCGGTCGCGACGCCGTCGCGGCACTCATCGAATCGCGCAACGACGTGCGACGCGTCAACGCGGAGCTGGAGCGCCGCGTCGTCGAGCGTACGCGGCAGCTGGAAGCCGCGAACCGCGAGCTCGAAGCGTTCGCCTACGCCGTCTCGCACGACTTGCGCGCGCCCCTGCGCAGCATGTCGGGCTTCAGTCAGATCCTGCAGGAGAACGCCCCGGCCGGTCTCGACGAAAAATCGCAGCACTACCTGCAGCGCATTCACGACGCCAGCCTGCGCATGTCGAGCCTGATCGACGACCTGCTGAAGCTGTCGCGCATCGGTCGCAGCGAGCTGACGCCGCGGCCGATCAGCCTCAGCCAGATTGCAGGGGAAGCGGCGGCCGCCATCCGCGAGCGTCATCCGACGCGCGAGGTGCAGCTGGAAATCACGCCCGGGATGGTAGTCAGCGCGGACCCGCGGCTGTTGCGGATCGCGCTCGAGAATCTGCTGAGCAACGCCTGGAAGTACACGTCGCACTCGCCGCAAGCGAACGTCTCGGTGGGCACGCAGGCGGGCGATAGCGGCCCCGTCTATTTCGTTCGCGACAATGGCGTCGGCTTCGACATGAAGTACGCGGACAAGCTGTTCGTGCCATTCCAGCGCCTGCATCCGGAAGCGGAATTTCCGGGCAGCGGCATCGGGCTCGTCACCGTTCAACGCATCGTCGCGCGACACGGCGGCCGTATCTGGGCGGACGCGAAGCCGGACGAAGGCGCAACGTTCTATTTCACGATCGCGGGTCAGGCTGTGGCCTGACTCTCCTGCCATTTCCTCAGCACTTCGTGGATCGCACGTACGCCGTCCGTGAGCGCGGCGGGTCCCGGCTGCAAAATGATCGACGACTTGATCTCGTGCAGCTGCCGCTGCGCCACCGCCGGCACCTGCTCCCAGCCCCGCCGCGCGGCGACGCTGTCGGGGCGGAACTTCTTGCCGCACCACGAGCCGAGGATGATCTCCGGCGAGCGCCGCACCACTTCGAGCGGGTCCGCGATGATGCGGTCCTTGCCGAGCGCGTGCTGTGCGTTGTCGGCGAAGCAGTCCTCACCGCCGGCGATGCCGATCAGCTCCGAGACCCAGCGGATGCCGGAGATCAGCGGCTCGTCCCACTCCTCGAAATACACGCGCGGGCGCCGCGCGAAGCGGGCCGCCCCCTCGCGGATCTGATCGAGCTCCCGCTCGAGCCGCAGCGCCAGCGCATTCGCCTTCGCCTCGCAACCGACCATGCCGCCGAGTACGCGGATCATCTGCAGGATGCCGGCGACGTCGCGCTGATTGAAGATGAAGACGTTCAGACCGAGGCGCGCCAGCTGTGCGGCAATGTCCGCCTGCAGGTCGGAGAATCCCAGCACCAGGTCGGGCTGCAGGTCGCGGATGCGGTCCACTTTCGCGCTGATGAACGCTGAGACCTTCGGCTTCTCGCGCCGCGCGCGCGGCGGACGCACCGTGAAGCCGGAGATGCCAACGATGCGCCAGTCCTCCTCCAGCAGGTACAGCGTCTCAGTGGTCTCCTCCGTGAGGCAGACGATCCGGCTCGGGTAACGGTTCATAGCTCGCATCTTGCCCCCTCAACGGGCGCGTGTCAGGCTCGCCGGCGCATGATCGCAAGGCTCCTTGGCAACCTGGAACGCTGGCTGTTCGAGCCACCGGAGTCCATCTACGGGCAGCCGCTGTGGAAGCTGACCCGCATCCTGCGTTATCCCTACGGCCTGATCCGCGACATCCTGCGCGGCGACCTCACGCTGCGCGCGATGGGCCTGGTTTACACGACCCTGCTATCGATCGTGCCGCTGATGGCAGTGACATTCTCGGTGCTCAAGGGGCTCGGTTATCACCGCGAGCTCGAGCCCGTCCTGTACACGTTCCTCGAGCCGCTCGGCGATCGTGGCTACGAGCTCACCAGCCAGATCATGACCTTCGTCGAGCGGGCGCGCGGCGACGTGCTCGGCTCTGTCGGCATCATCGTCCTGCTGTACACGACCATCTCGATGATCCAGAAGGTCGAGGAGAGCTTCAATTTCGTGTGGCGCGTGGCGCAGCCGCGCAGCCTGATGCGGCGGGTCAGCGAGTACCTGAGCGTCATGGTCGTCGGGCCCGCGGTGATCGTCGCGGCGTTCGGCCTGATCGCAACGTTCGCGCACACCAGCGGTGTGCAAACGCTGAAGGAGTACGAGCCGTTCGGCACCGTGCTGGCGATGTTCGGCCGGCTCACGCCGTATGTGCTGGTGACCGGCGTGTTCACCTTCATGTACGCGTTCATGCCGAACACGCGCGTGCTGCTGCGTGCAGCGCTGATCGGCGGTCTGTTCGCCGGCGTCGTGTGGGCGGCGACCGGCATGATCTTCACGCAGTTCGTTGTCACCTCGGCGCGCAACATCATCATCTACGCAGGTTTCGCGATCGTGATCGTGGCGCTGTTCTGGCTGCACGTCTCCTGGCTGATTCTCCTGCTCGGCGCGCAGCTGTCGTTCTACGTCCAGAACCCGCAATACCTGCGGCCGGGCCGCGGCGAGATCAATCTCAACGCCAGCCTGCGCGAGCGCGTGGCGCTGTCGATCATGTACCTCATCGTGAACGACTACCGCAGCGCCGATCATCGCTGGAACACCAACAAGCTCGCCGAGCATCTCGACCTGCCTGGCGCGGGACTCAATCCCATCGTCGATGCGCTGGAGCGCGCGAAGCTCGTGCTGCTCGCCGAAGACGAGACCTGGGTGCCGGCGCGCGATCCGCAGACGATCGAGCTGATCGAGGTGCTGGAAGCAGTGAGATACGACTCAGCAGGGCCGCGGCTCGGACGGATTCGCGACGTCGCACCGGCAGTGGCCGCCGCGCGCACGGCGGAGGACGCGATGCGCAAGAGCCTGAAAGGCAGGACCGTCAGCGACCTAGTGAGGGAGACGAGTGACGAAGTGACGAAGGTGACGGAGTGACGAACGTCGCATCACTTCGTCACCTTCGTCACTTCGTCACTCCCCAGCGATCGTCATCTGTTCGATCAGCACCGATCCCGTGCGAATGCCGCCGCGCGCATCGACGTCATTGCCGACGGCGACCACCTGCTGAAACATCTCGCGCAGATTGCCGGCGATCGTGATCTCGTGCACCGGGTAGGCGATGGCGCCGTTCTCGACCCAGAATCCGGCCGCGCCGCGCGAGTAATCGCCGGTGACGCCGTTGACGCCCTGCCCCATCAGCTCCGTCACCACCAGCCCGCGCCCCATCCTGCGCAGCAGAGCCGCGAAGTCCTCCGAGCCGGGAGCGACAATGAGGTTGTGCACACCGCCGGCGTTGCCGGTGGTCTTCAGTCCGAGCTTGCGGGCCGAGTATGTGCTCAGCACGTAGCCGGTCAGCACACCGTCCGCGACGATTTCACGATCGCGCGTCACGACGCCCTCGCTATCGAAGGCAGCGCTGCTCAGCGCCTTGCGCAAGTGCGGGCGCTCGGAGATCTGCATCCAATCCGGAAAAACCTTCTCGCCTGCCGCGTCGAGCAGGAACGACGCGCGCCGATACTGACTGCCGCCGCGGATCGCACCGAGAAAGCTGCCGAACAAGCCGCGCGCCAGCTCGGGCACGAACAGCACCGGAGCAGCGACGGTCGACAACTTGCGCGCGTTGAGACGACGCAGCGCACGGGCTGCAGCCTGCTTGCCGATGCTGATGCCGTCTTCGAGATCGCGCCAGTCGCGAACCGTGCTGTACCAGTAGTCGCGCTGCATCTCCTCGCCGGCCTCGGCGACGACGACGCAGCTCAGGCTGTGCAGTGTGGTCGAGACGCTGCCGAGGAAGCCGAGCGAATTGCCGAACACGCGCAGCCCGCGATGACTCGACAACGTCGCGCCCTCGGAATTGCCGATGCGCGGGTCGGCATCCAGCGCCGCTGCCTCGCAGGCGATCGCCAGCTCGCGTGCTGCATCCGGATCGATCGACCAGGGATGAAACAGGTCGAGGTCGGGAAAATCGCGCGCCAGCGTATCGGGGTCGGGCAGGCCCGCGCATTCGTCGGCGGCGGTGAAACCAGCGATGCTGTAAGCCTTGGCGACGGAATCGCGAATTGCGCCGGCGCTCAGGTCGCCGGTACTGGCCGAGCCCTTGCGCTTGCCGCGGTACACGGTGACGCCCATGCCACGGTCGCGCTGATATTCCAGCGTCTCCACTTCGCGCAGTCGCGCGGTGACGGAAAGACCGGTCTCGACGCTGACGCCGACTTCCGCATCGCTTGCACCGAGCCCGCGCGCCTCGGCGAGGGCGAGGGTCACGAGGTCCTGCAGATCCTGTTGCGAGTAGCTGAGCTGCGCGGCACTTTGGGCGGGCACGTCGGTCGACATGAGTGGATTCTAGCAGCTGCGGCCGGCGGCCCCCCGTCCGATCCTGTAATACGGTCCTGTAAACTGTACCCATGTCCGACGATGAAGAACGCCCCAGCAAGAGCGAGCGCAAGCGGCGCAGCGACGACCTGCAGTCGCTCGGCGAAGCGCTCATCGATCTGCCGGATTCCGAGCTGAACGCCCTGCCACTGCCCGACAACCTGCGCGAGGCGGTGCTGCTCGCACGCAAGATCACCGCGCATGGCGGCCTGTACCGGCAGAAGCAATACATCGGCAAGCTGATGCGCAAGATCGATGCCGAGCCGATCCGCGCAGCGCTGGATGCGAAACGTGAGCGCGAGCGAGTCGAGGCCCTGCGCTTCCGCCGCATCGAGCAATGGCGCGACCGTTTGTTACAGGAAGGTGTTGGCGCGATCGAGCGGCTCTCCACCGAGGTTCCGGGCATCGACGTCGCTGCCGTGACGGAGCTGGTCGAGCACGCCCGGGCCGAGCAACCGACGGGCGAGGCGACCGGCGCGAGCCGCGCGCTGTTCCGCCTGCTGCGCGAGGCCTTCGCGAAGTAGCGTTCTTTTCCATTGTCGAAAGCGGCCTAGGCCCTTTCGACGACGTCCGGCAAAAGGCGCGACTTTTGCCGGACTGCTACAATCGCCGCATGAAACCGCTGGTCGGCATCATCATGGGCTCGAAGTCGGACTGGGATACGCTCCAGTCCGCCGCCGACACCTTGCAGCGGCTCGGCGTGCCGTTCGAGACGCGCGTCGTTTCGGCGCATCGCACGCCCGACCTTTTGTTCGAGTATGCCGGCAGCGCACGCTCACGTGGACTCGAGGTCATCATCGCCGGCGCCGGCGGCGCGGCGCATCTGCCGGGCATGACTGCCGCGAAAACGTCGCTGCCGGTGCTCGGCGTGCCGGTGCAGTCGAAAGCGCTCAACGGTCTCGACTCGCTGCTGTCGATCGTGCAGATGCCCGCGGGCATTCCGGTCGGCACGCTCGCGATCGGCGTTGCCGGCGCGACCAATGCAGCGTTGCTCGCTGCGGCCATTCTCGCGAACAAATACGACAACGTGCGCACGGCGCTGGAGCAGTTCCGCTCGGAACAGACTGCCGGCGTGCTCGCACAACCGCTGCCCAGTCGCACGCCGCCACAGACATGAGGATCGGCGTCATCGGCGCGGGCCAGCTCGGTCGCATGCTGGCGCTGGCAGGCTATCCTCTCGGCTTGCGCTTCGTGTTCCTCGATCAGAGCGCCGACGCGCCCGGCGCGCAGGTCGGACGCATCGTCACCGGCGCCTTCGACGACCCGGCCAGGCTCGCTGCGCTGGCGAGCGAAGTCGATGTCATCACGTTCGATGTCGAGAACGTGCCGGTCGACGCCGTCGCCGCCATCGCAGCAACCAAGCCGTTCCTGCCGCCGCCTGCGGCGCTCGGCGCCTCGCAGGATCGCCTGCACGAGAAGACTCTCTTCCGGCAACTGAAGATTCCAACGCCCGCGTTCGCAGCCGTCGATTCACTGGCCGACCTGCAGGCGGCGATTGCGAAGATCGGCGCGCCCGGCGTGCTGAAGACGCGACGCCTCGGCTACGACGGACGCGGCCAGTTCCAGGTGCGCAGGCCGGAGGATGCGGCGGCCGCCTGGGAAGCGCTCGGCTCCGTGCCGCTGATCTACGAGCAGTTCGTGAACTTCAGCCGCGAGGTGTCGATCATCGGCGTGCGCAGCACGCGCGGCGAGACCAGGTTCTATCCGCTCGCGGCCAACACGCACAGCGCGGGCATCCTGCGCTACTCCATCGCGCCGTACCGTCACGCGTCGTTGCAGAAGCAAGCCGAGACCTACCTGAAACGACTGCTGCGCCACTTCGACTATGCCGGGGTGCTGACGATCGAGTTCTTCGTCGCGGGCGGCAGGTTGATCGCCAACGAGATGGCGCCGCGCGTCCACAATTCCGGCCACTGGACCATCGAGGGCGCCGAGACCAGCCAGTTCGAGAATCACGTGCGGGCGATCCTCGGCCTGCCCCTCGGCGACACGCGCGCGCTGGGTCATTGCGCCATGATTAACTTCATCGGCACGATCCCGGCGCTGGGGAACATTCTGCGCGTGTCGGGCGTACACTTTCACAGTTACGGCAAAGAGCCGCGGCCGAACCGCAAGCTTGGGCATTGCACGATCAATGCACCGTCGCCGGGAGCCCGCGATAGGGCCCTGAAGCAGCTCTTAAGACTCAAGGTGGATTGATTGCGAGCAATTAATTCTGGTGAATTGGCGCCGTCGATGCAGACAGGGGACGGCTTTTGAAACCGCCGGGTAATGTCCGTAAACTTGCTCCGCTCATCCCACGGCCGCTTTAACTTAAAGTCACCGCGCCGCCGCACTGCCCCCGCCGCAAGGACTTTCAGGGCTTTCGATGTACCTCGAACTGTTCAAGCTGCATGAGCTGCCGTTCCGGCTGACCCCGGACCCCGCGTTCCTGTACCTGTCGAAACACCATGCGCGCGCCAAGGCGTACATGGAGTCGACGATCTGGTTCACCGACGGCTTCGTGGTGATCACGGGCGAGATCGGCTCCGGCAAGACCACGCTGATCGAGACCTTCCTGAAGGAGCTCGAGAAGGACGTGGTGGTCGCACAGATCAACCAGACGCAGGTCTCGGCCATCGAATTCCTGCAGACCGTGCTGGTGCAGTTCGGCTTCCAGCCGTTCCGCATGAAGAAGGCGGAGCTGCTGTCGACGCTCAACGAGTTCCTGGTGGAGCAATACGCGAACGGCCGCCGGGTGCTGCTGATCGTCGACGAGGCGCAGAACCTGTCGAACAAGGTGCTGGAGGAGATCCGCCTGCTCTCCGGCGTCGAGACCACCAAGGAGAAGGTGCTGCGCATCATCCTTGCGGGTCAGCCCGAGCTCAACGAGAAGCTGAACTCGCCGAGTCTGATCCAGCTGGCGCAACGCATTCGCCTGCGCTTCCACCTGACTGCGCTGTCGAAAACCGACACGCAG